>Ga0114931_10003221_pt1 | contig 20720 bp, 20 predicted proteins | sample 2SBtaG_FD_89579 | JGI IMG/M metagenome (GOLD analysis project Ga0114931, IMG submission 89579) | Deep subsurface microbial communities from Kolumbo volcano to uncover new lineages of life (NeLLi) - 2SBTROV14_V59a metaG | ecosystem: Environmental > Aquatic > Marine > Volcanic | place: Kolumbo...
CGTTAGATTGTTGGTCGGTGAAAAGAAAGTGCAAAATGAAGAAGGAGCAAGGTTACTAAACAAGCATAACCTGGAAAGAAAAGATTTGGATAAAATGATCACCGAAGATGCACTGCGGCAAATCAAGGAGGATACGGAATATACTTTTCGAAAGACCACGGTGGTATATTCGCCCGACTGGCACAAGGGTGTGGTGGGCATAGTGGCTTCGCGACTGATGGAGCAGCACTACCGTCCCACCATTGTATTGACAAAAAGCAATGAAATGATAACCGGATCGGCTCGCTCGGTACGCAATTTCAATATTTATAATGCTTTATGCGAATGCAGTGATCTGCTTGAGAAATTCGGAGGACATAAGTATGCTGCCGGAATGGAACTTCGGCCTGAAAATCTGGAAGCTTTTCAAAAACGATTTGACGAAGTAGTATCGGAGCGCATCTCGGATGAGGACCTTCTCCCCAGCATTGCTGTGGAAGCTGAAATTCGATTAGAAGAGATTACCGCGTCATTTTTTAAGATTCTTCGCCAATTTGCTCCTTTTGGGCCCTCCAATCCCAACCCGGTTTTTATAAGTAGAAGAGTGAAAGACAAAGGTTATGGACGGATAGTAGGAGACGAACATCTTAAATTGAGCCTTACCCAAGGAGGGCAGACCATGGACGCCATCGCCTTTAGGCAGCATGAGAAACTACCCTTGATACGCAAAGGGAAATATATCGACATTTGCTATTCATTGGAAGAAAATGAATTTCAGGGAATGAAAAGCATACAACTTAATATCAAAGACATAAAGCCATCGGAATGAAAAAAATCCTCTTCATAACTATTCTTTCTTGGTCAATGATTTCCTTACTCAAGGCACAATATCCTTACGTGACCCAATATTCAAAGAATTATTTTCTGGTCAATCCGGCAGCTGCGGGGCTTGACAGTTCAAGTCAGATGGTCATCTGGAATCGAAACAACTACTCCGGGTCACAGCGGGTAGCTTTTAGCAGCCTGCAAATGGCTTTTGCCACACCCATACAGGATTATAATGCCGCTCTTACAGTAAAGCTCAGCTACGATGCCAGCTTCTACTTTCGTAATGTGACTTCACTGAGTGGAGCCTATGTCTATACTTTTCCCTTTACTGAGAATACGGATGTCCGTGTAGCCATGGGCATTGGCATTCACAGAATCAGTGATTCGCTGTACACCGGAACCTTGTCAGGCCAGCTCGTGAACTATCTTCCATTTTATGATTTCGGTATGCTGTTCAATCTGGAACATTTTGTATTTGGTATGTCGGCTTTTTCTGCCAACAGTCCCCGCTCACGCGATCCGCTTCGCAGTGTGTATGTTAATAGGGTCATCAGCGTAATGGCCAAATACAAATATCAGTACAGCGATTTGATCCTATTGATGCCATCGATCTTTATTCGCAATGATGGATATCGCGGATCAATCTCTCTGGAAGCCAAGGCCGAGGCTGAGCTATGGGATACTTTTTTGTTGGGTGTTGGTTACCGCTTTACCCGTTTTGGCCAGTTGCAGATCAATCCACCCTATGGTTATCCGGTCATTCGTCTGCCGGATTATATTACCATCGAAGCAGGGGGCTATTTCAGTGATCTGATGTATTTTGTGATATCTTATGATGCACCCGTCAATACCAATGTTTATGGAGCACCTTCTTTAATAGAGGGAACCATAGGTCTGGGACTTTAAAGAATGAATGATGCAACTTGAAGCAAAAGGTCTGGTAAAAATTTATAAAAAGCGAAAAGTAGTGGATGATGTTTCGCTGCAAGTTCAGCAGGGTGAGGTGGTTGGTCTTCTCGGTCCCAACGGTGCCGGCAAAACCACTACTTTTTATATGATTGTGGGATTGGTAAGGCCTGAGAAAGGACAAATATTTCTGGATGAAGAGGAGATCACTTCCCTTCCCATGTATAAAAGGGCGCAAAGGGGCATTGGTTATTTGCCTCAGGAAGCATCGGTGTTTAGAAAATTAAGTGTGGAAGACAACATCATGGCAGTACTGGAATTTACGTCTAAGTCAAAAGAGCAACAGAATGAAAAACTGGAACAACTTCTAAATGAGTTTGGTCTGCACAAAATCAGAAAGAGCAAGGGCGATACCCTTTCGGGTGGAGAGCGGAGAAGAACTGAAATAGCTCGGGCTTTGGCCACTGATCCCAAGTTTATACTACTGGATGAGCCCTTTGCCGGCATTGATCCCATTGCCGTGGAAGATATTCAAGAGATCATTACCCGCCTGAAGAAAAAAAATATCGGAATCTTGATTACCGACCACAATGTGCAGGAGACTCTTAGCATTACCGATCGGTCTTATCTGCTCTATCAGGGGCGTATACTCAAATCAGGCACATCCGAAGAATTGTCGGAAGACGAAGAAGTGCGAAGATTGTATTTGGGAAAATTCTTTAAACTGCGAAAAAAGAAATTCTTTGACGAAGAAAAAGAATAGAGAAATTCCAAAATCAAGTGTGGATACGAGGAAGGCCAGCCTATACCGATCTTCAAAAGCAGCCCTTCTCTATCGCATGATTTTGCTGATTCTCCCGTTTTTGCTTTATGCCAATACTTTGCATCATCAATATGCTTTGGATGATGACATAGTAATACGGAAGAATGAATTTGTGCAGAAGGGTGTATCGGGCATTTATGACATTCTTGCTCAGGAGACTTTTACCGGTTTCTTCGGAAAAAAGAAAGATTTGGTGGCAGGAGGACGTTATCGGCCTCTTTCACTGGTGACTTTTGCACTCGAGCACGAGTTTTTTGGTGAACGACCTGCTTTAAGCCATTTTATCAATATACTGTTGTATGCCATCACAGCTCTGCTTATTTTCGCTTTCCTCAATCTCCTCCTCATAAAAAGCAAGCATTGGAATTCGTGGGCTCCGGCACTACCGTTTCTGGCGGCTTTGTTGTGGGCAATACATCCTATACATACGGAAGTGGTTGCCAATATTAAAGGTCGCGATGAGATAATGGCCATGCTATTTTCCGTCCTGGCTACTTTATCCTATTTGCGTTTTTACGATTCCGGAAAAACGAGGTGGATGACCTTATCGCTTTTTTCTCTTTTTCTGGCTATGCTTTCCAAAGAAAACGCCTTCACATTTGTGTTGCTTATTCCTTTAGCGGTATGGTTTTTCCGTACAGCTTCTCCAAAGATCCTTCTTCGAGATATTTCGTTGATGCTCATACCAGCAGTAATGGTACTGCTGCTTCGCTATAATGCGCTGCATGGTATGGAACTCTCGGGAGAGTCTGTGAATGAGTTGATGAACAATCCCTTTGTGGGAGCCGGTTTTGCCCGCAAATATGCCACAATCATTTTCACTTTGGGGAAATACTTGCAATTGCTCCTGCTACCGATCACCCTCACTCACGATTACTACCCTTATCATATCTCCCTTAGAACCTTTTCTGATCCGTATGTGATTGCCAGTGCACTGATTTATCTGGCTATGATTTTTTACGCTCTTTTTTCCTTTCTACGCAAGAGGGATATCCCCGGATTTGCCATTGCATTTTATCTGATTACACTTTCTGTTGTGTCCAATATCTTTTTCCCCGTAGGGACCTTCATGGCCGAGCGCTTGGTTTTTATGCCTTCTCTGGGCATCATGCTTCTTTTTGCATGGGGCATTGTAAAGTTGGGAATGCTTCTTTCCAAAGCGAATCATGCACCCCCAAGGGGGGCCTTTTGGAATTGGATGTTTGAAAAGAACAAGGCAGGGCTGCTTATTTTTCTGGCCATGTTGGCAGGATATTCTTTTAAAACGGTAGATCGCAATCCGGTATGGAAGAACAATGAATCGCTCTTTTTATCAGATATTCATATCTCTAAAAACAGTGCAAAAATGAATAACGCGGCTGCCGGTATGCTTTATGACATGAGCCAGCGAGAAAATATTACCCCCGGTCAGAAAAGAAAATACCTTTCGCGGGCAAAGGGCTATGCAGAGAAAGCTGTTGAGATATATCCCGGATATCGTGCCGCCTGGCAAACCCTTGGAAATATCTACTATTTTTTGGATCATGATATTGATAAAGCATTGCGAGCCTATGAAAATGCTGGGACGCCTGAGGCCTATCGAAATATGTTGGCCATCGGGCAGCGAGCCATGAAAAATGGCGATTACGCAGGAGCGGAAAAGTGTTTTGGAATGTACATTGCAAAAAAACCAAACTATAGCATCGGATACCTCGAACTGGCAGATGTATACCTAAAGGAGGGAGATGCGAAAACCGCCATAAGGGTACTGGAAGATGCCCTTACAAAATTTAAGAACAACAGTGAAATACTGAATAAATTGGGGTTGGCATATGGCCAGGGACTGGAAGATTTTGATAAAGCCATTCGCTATTTTGAATTGGCTCTGGAGGCAAATCCGAAAAATGCAGAGGCTATGGAAAATATGGGCGTTGCCTATGGTTTTTTGGGAGAAAATGAGAAGTCGATTCGTTTCTTTAAGCAGGCGCTGAAATATAAAAAGAATGATTACCGGCTCTACCAAAACATTGCCAATGCCTACTTTCGCCTGGGTGAAGTGAAAAGAGCCAAGGAATATGTGATCAAAGCTGAGCAGTATGCCCGGCAAAAAAACAAAGAAGTAGAATGAAGTTTTTTAACTCGATAATGGGATGGTTTCTCAAGCTGCGCATACCACAGATTGAACACTTTATATCGGAGCCCATTGAAGTGCAGAAGGAGACATTTACGAGGTTGATTGAGTCGGCTCGTGAGACGGAGTGGGGAATTGTGCATGATTACAAGTCAATAAAAAGCATAGCCGATTATAAGGCGCGTGTGCCGATCAGCAGCTACGATGAATTGAAACCCTATGTAGATCGCATAATGAAAGGCGAACAAAACATATTGTGGCCTTCGGAAATCACCTGGTTTGCCAAATCATCGGGTACCACGGCTGATAGGTCGAAGTTTATACCGGTTTCGAGCGAGGCGCTGGAAGATTGTCATTTTAAGGCCGGTCGCGATGTGATGGCGCTCTACTTTCAACAGTATCCCGACACCAAGGTTTTCTCGGGGCGCGGTATTATCATGGGAGGCAGCTCACAAATCAATAGCCTGAACAAGAAGGCCCGCTACGGTGATGTGTCTGCCGTTTTGATGCAAAATATGCCACTGCTGGCACAGATAATTAAGACCCCCAGTCTGAAAACCGCCCTCCTTGAGAATTATGAGGAAAAGATTGAACAAATTGCCCGTGAGACACTGCATAAGAATGTGACGCATATTGTGGGGGTACCTACCTGGACCGTGGTACTTATCAAGCGGCTCTTTGAAATAACGGGCAAGGATAACCTGGCGGATATCTGGCCGAATCTGGAGCTCTATATTCATGGAGGAGTGAGTTTTACCCCTTATCGAGAGCTATTCAAGCAACTCATCCGCAAAGACGATATGCATTATATGGAAACCTATAATGCTTCTGAAGGTTTCTTTGGCATACAGAATGAACCTGGAAAGACGGATATGCTGCTCATGCTGGATTATGGCATCTTTTACGAATTTCTGCCCATGGAAGAATTGGGCAAGGAATATCCGAAAACCCTACAATTGGATGAGGTGGAAATAGGAAAGAACTATGCGCTGGTAATTTCGACAAATGCCGGCCTATGGCGTTATATGATTGGAGATACGGTGCGCTTTACGAGCCGTTATCCCTTTAAAATAAAAATATCGGGTCGTACGAAGCAGTTTATCAATGCATTTGGAGAGGAACTGATCGTTGACAATGCGGATACGGCACTGCGCGAAACTTGTGCAACTCTTCAGTGTGTGGTAAGGGATTATACAGCCGGCCCTGTCTACTTTGAAGGGGATGTTGGAGAGGGCAAAGGAGGGCATGAATGGATCATAGAATTTGAAAGGGAAGCTTCGGACCGTGAGCAATTTGTGGAGCTACTCGACCGGAACCTAAGAAAAGTAAACAGCGACTACGATGCCAAACGTCAACATGATCTTGCGCTCCTGCGCCCAATTATTCACTTCGCTCCTGATGGCACCTTCTACCATTGGATGAAGAAAAGAGGCAAGTTAGGTGGCCAGCACAAGGTCCCCCGCCTTGCCAATGACCGGAAATATCTTGAAGATATTCTGCTTTTAATGTCGGAGCATTCGGAATAGTTATATTATTCCGAACTGAATGGCGGCCTTTTGAGCAGCTGCCTGTTCTGCCTGTTTCTTGTTGTATCGGCTGGCTTGTCCTTTCAGTTTTCCATCAATATAGAGCTCTGAGGAGAATTTTTTTCTGTTTTTCCCGATCTGTTCTTCTCTTGTTTTAAACTCAAAGGAAATGTTCTGTTGCTGGCAGTATTGAATGATGGCACTTTTAAAGTTGACCATGGTACGTTCCAACTCGTTGAGGTTGAAGTATATATGAAGTATTTTCTCGTAAATGAATTTACGGGTTCTTTTATAACCCAGGTCAAGGTAGAGGGCCCCGATCAGAGCTTCGAAAGCATTTCCCAGCGAACTGCTTCTTTTCAATCGGTCTTCCGATAGATTGCTCTCAAGAAATTGATCAATACCCAGTTTCCTGGCCAGAATGTTGCTTTGTTGACGACTTACAATTTTAGAGCGCATTTCGCTGAGAAAACCCTCATCCCGGTACGGGTAGCGTTTGTATAGGTATTCGCTTACAATCAGATCAAAAACAGAATCGCCCAGCAGTTCCAGGCGTTCATTGTTTCTGCCCACTTCGGCATGTTTTGAGCTATGGGTAAAGGCTGTCCGGTAGATATTTATATGAATAGGTGTAGTTCCGATTACCATCCTGAGTTTACTTATAAATGGCTTATCAGATGACAAGTATTTATTGTGAAACTGACGGAATAAAGCAAACAACTATTCTTCAAATTTTTTAACGATAAGTGAGGCATTGTGTCCTCCAAAGCCAAATGTATTGCTCAGTGCGGCACGCACTTCTCTTTTCTGTGCTTTGTTAAAGGTAAAATTCAATCCCTCGGGGAATGCGGGATCATCAGTAAAGTGATTGATCGTAGCTGGAACAATATTGTCCCTGACAGCAAATATGCTGGCAATCAGCTCAATGCCTCCGGCTGCTCCCAGTGTGTGTCCGGTCATCGATTTTGTTGAGGAGATATTCAAATGGAAGGCATGTTCACCAAATACCTTGATGATAGCTTTCACTTCTGCCAGATCGCCCAAAGAAGTAGAGGTGCCGTGTACATTGATATAATCGATATCTTCGGGGTTCATCTCTGCATCCGAAAGGGCATTTTTAATCACATTTATTGCTCCCAAACCTTCGGGATGGGGAGCTGTAATATGATAGGCATCGGCCGACATTCCGCCACCGACTATTTCTGCGTAAATTTTTGCTCCCCGTGCTTTGGCGTGCTCATATTCTTCAAAAACAAGAGACCCTGCCCCTTCACCCAAAACGAACCCGTCACGGTCTTTATCAAATGGGCGAGAGGCTGTTTCGGGCGAATCGTTGCGCTCACTCAAAGCCTTCATCGAATTGAACCCACCTACTCCCCCTTGTGTGATGGTAGATTCGGCTCCTCCGGTGATGATGGCATCGGCCTTACCCATGCGGATATAATTGAAGGCATCGATCATGGCATGGCTTGAGGAGGCACAGGCTGAAACTGTGGCATAGTTAATACCTCTGAATCCATGACGAATGGATATCTGTCCTGCAGCGATGTCAAGAATCATCTTAGGAATGAAAAAAGGACTGAACCGGGGGGTGCCATCACCATTTGCGAAATCAATGATTTCATCCTCGAAAGTACGAATACCTCCAATACCCGATGCATAGATCACACCGATACGGTCAGGGTTATATGCCGAGGCTTTTAATCCCGAGTCGGCAATGGCTTCATCCGTAGATACCAATGCAAACTGTGCAAAGCGATCGAGCCGTCTGGCTTCCTTGCGGCCCAGCAATTCATTGGCATCGAAATCTTTTACCTCACAGGCAAACTTTGTTTTAAACTTTTCGGGATTAAACAAAGTAATGCGCCCGGCTCCGCTCTTTCCTGCCAACAGGGCATTCCAGAACTCGGAAGCCGAATTACCTATGGGTGTAATTGCACCGATACCGGTAACAACAACCCGTTTTAAATCCATGAATGATCTATTTTACGTTTTCTTCGAGGTATTTGATGGCCTCGCCTACCGTTGTGATTCCTTCGGCTTGTTCATCAGGAATGGAGATGTTGAATTCCTTCTCAAATTCCATGATCAGTTCAACAGTATCCAATGAATCAGCACCCAGATCATTGGTAAAACTCGCTTCCGAAGTCACTTCACTTTCATCAACGCCTAATTTGTCTACAATGATCTTTTTAACTCTTGCTGCTATATCAGCCATAACTAAAGGGTTTAGATTTTAAAATGATGCTGCAAAGTAAATTATTTCAATTTGCAAAAGCAAAATTACGGATAAAATTTTAACCTTATCTAAATACTTGCTTCCTGCCCTTATCCTTCTTCTTTGTTTAATTTTATGTCAGACTATGGCCAAATACAAACTCGATATCCCGCTTTTAACCGATTTTCAACTGATAGGGATTGTTACACCTTTGCCGACCTACCGGGTAGCCTATTTTCTTAACAGGGAGTTGAAGCTCTCCTTGCAGCGCAAAGAGGACTGGACAATCGGATTTGGCCAACGCAAGGAGAAATATCGTTATCCACTGTATTACGAATACCTTCCGCTTGATAAATTGAATATTTATTTGTTGGGCAATAGAGCGATTAACTCAGGCAATGGGCTTATACCAGAACATAACTATATTGACTTTCTTCTCATGGTAAAGGGAGTGGAAGGCAGGGAGTTCATCAGGACACATTTTGCTACATTGGCAGCTTTTACGCACTTTCAAACGACCATAAAAATTGATGTTGAAAGACTCTCTTCAATAGAAAATATTATCATTGATGATGAAATTATACAACAGGACTAAGATCATAGCTACCTTGGGGCCGGCTAGCAGCAGCAAAGAAGCCCTTCTTGCACTTGTCCGCTCGGGCGTCAATGTATTTCGGCTTAACTTTTCGCATGGGACGCACAGCGATAAAGAATTGCTTATTTCGCTCATTCATGCAGTAAATGAAGAGTTAAAGAGCAACGTGGGAATTATGGCCGATTTGCAGGGGCCTAAAATACGATTGGGCCTAATCGAAGGGGATTTCTTCGACATAAGGGCAGGCGAAAAACTGAGAATCACTACGGATAAACTGAAAGGCAACCGTGAACGTGTTTATATCAGCTACTTGCAGTTTCCGGCTGATGTGAAAGCAGGAGATAAAATCCTGATAGACGATGGCAAACTAGAGATGCTGGTTTTAGAGAGCGATGGTAAGAAGGAAGTATTGGTTGAAGCAATTCAAGATGGCAGGATATCAAGCAATAAAGGGGTCAACCTTCCGGATACCGATGTTTCTCTTCCCTCCCTTACTGAGAAGGACCTCGATGATCTCAAATTCATTCTTACGCAGGGTGTCGATTGGATAGCCTTGTCGTTTGTCCGTAATGCCACAGATATCGTGGATATAAAGAAGAAGATTGTGGAGGCTTTGCCCGATTTGGACGAGATTATGCATCCAAAAATTATTGCTAAAATTGAAAAACCCCAAGCCGTAAGAAACATCGAAGATATATTGCAGGTAACCGATGCTGTCATGATCGCTCGTGGTGACCTCGGGGTGGAAATGCCAATGGAAGAAGTTCCGAAAATTCAAAAGCAGATCGTTAAAAAATGCATTAAACATGCCAGGCCGGTCATCATTGCTACCCAAATGATGGAAAGCATGATCAGCAGTCCTAAGCCAACCCGTGCCGAAGTAGCCGATGTGGCCAATGCTATTTATGACGGATCGGATGCAGTCATGCTGAGTGCAGAGACTGCTGTAGGGAAATATCCCATAAAAGTGGTGGAAATGATGAGACGTATTATTAAGGAGGTTGAAGATGATCAGTCTATCTATAATAAACACCTGGAGCCCAATCCCGACTCCCCCACCTATCTATCAGATGCCATATGTTACAATGCCGGTGAACTGGCTACACGGGTAGGGGCTTATGCCATCATCGGTATGACCCGTAGTGGATACACAGCATATATGGTATCAAGTTTCAGACCCAGTTCCCGCATTTTTGTATTTACCGGCAACAAGAGGCTCTTAAATCGCCTCAGCTTGGTGTGGGGCGTAAAAACAAGCTATTATGATGGCCAGGTAGGTACAGATGAAACATTTCAGGAAGTACACGAGATGATGAAAGAAAAAGGCTATCTGCATTCGGGCGACATTACAGTTAATATGGCGAGCATGCCTCTGCACAGGCAGGGTAGAACCAATATGATAAAACTGTCGAAAATCAATTAACAGGCCTTGTTGACAGCTGTTTTTGCAAGATGTGAAAAGATGCTAAATAGCAGCAAAATAAGACATGAAAAGGGGTTGTGATCCATTTCTCAAGTTGCCTCTTGGATATTTATATCTTTGATTGAAAGTATCTATATTTTTAAAAAAATCTGCTGATGAGTTGGAAAGAAGAAAAAGATGCTCTCGTACGCGAGTTTAAGTTTAATGACTTTAATGAGGCATTTGGCTTTATGTGCCGTGTGGCCATGCTGGCTGAGAAAATGAATCATCATCCGGAGTGGAGCAATGTGTATAATCGAGTGAAAATAAGATTGTGTACCCATGAACTTGAGAGTAAGGTAAGCGACAAGGACCGGGCATTGGCACAGGCAATTGATAAACTAATTTAGTAGGGAGGCAATTGAAAAAATACTATCTACCAGCTGGTAGATGGTATTTCAAAACAACTAATGATAAATAGTTATGTATACACCTGAACAAGAGCGTCACCTTAATCAACTGAGTGAGGAGTTTCTAAAAAAAAATGCCGAAGACCTTCTGCCCCGTATTGAGGATCTGAGAGCTGTACTTCGCTATCATGAATATCGCTATTATATCTTGAATGATCCGGTTGTCAGCGATGCCGAATATGATCAATTATTTAAAAAGCTAGAAAAGTTAGAGTCCGAGCATCCAGAGTTGATTACATCGGACTCTCCCACACAACGCGTGGCCTCGGATTTGACATCAGGATTTCCCACAATACGGCATCTGGAACCCATGTATTCATTGGACAATACCTATGATGAAGGAGGTATTCGCGACTGGGACCGCAAAGTCAGAGAATTGTTGAAAAAAAATGAAATCATCTATTCAGTCGAACCAAAGTTTGATGGATCGGGCATTGCCCTTATCTACCTTGATGACAAATTGTGGCGGGGTGCAACCCGTGGCAATGGTATTGAAGGAGATGATATTACACCCAATATCCGCACTATTAATACCATTCCGTTGAGAGCCGAATTCTCAGAGTTCGGGATTTATCGTACTGAAATCCGTGGAGAGGTACTGATGAAAAAATCCTTTTTCAAAAAAATCAATGAAAAGCGTATAGAGGAAGGCCAGACGGCACTGGCTAACCCGCGCAATGCAGCAGCCGGCACCTTGCACCTGAAAGACCCTAAAGAAGTGGCAAAAAGAGGTTTGGAAGCCTTTGTATATCAGGTGGCACTGGCCCAAGACCGGGAGGGAAATGAGCTGATAGGGAAAAAATTCAATTCTCATTACCGGACAATGGAAATGCTATATGAACTGGGTTTCAGATCACCTGTGAAGGAGATGCGCAAATGCCGGGATATTGTGGAAGTACTTGAATATGTAGAAGAATGGAAGGAGAAAAGAGAAGCCTATCCTTATGAAATTGACGGATTGGTAATCAAAGTGGATGACCTCAATCTACAGCGAGAGGCTGGTTTTACTTCTCATCATCCACGCTGGGCGATTGCCTATAAATTTCCGGCCCGACAGGCGACCACCCGCCTTGTGGATGTGGAGTTTCAGGTGGGTCGAACGGGAGCAGTCACCCCAGTGGGCAAGTTGGAATCCGTTCATATCGGTGGAGTGACGGTAAGTTCGGTTTCACTTTTTAATGAAGAATTTATCAATGAAAAAGACCTGAAAATTGGCGACTATGTACTTGTGGAGCGAGCTGGTGATGTCATCCCTTATATTGTAAAATCCATTCGCGAAAGAAGAACGGGAAATGAAAAAAAGATTGTGTTTCCACGCTATTGTCCTTCTTGTCATTCGCGGCTTGTTAAGCCGGAGGGCGAGGCCGTATGGCGCTGTGTAAATATCAACTGCCCGGCACAGGTCAAGGAAAGAATTATACATTGGGTGAGCAAGGATGCAATGGATGTGGAAGGAATGGGAGGAAAAATCGTGGAAAGGCTTTTTGAAGAGGAGAAAATGCTTCATTCCATAACGGATATCTACCGTTTGCCTTACGATCGCGTAGAGAAGCTCGAAGGCTTTGGAAAAAAATCAGTGGAGAAATTACGTGCATCCATCGAAGAATCGAAAAGTCGTACGCTCGATCGCCTCATTTTTGCACTGGGTATTCGCTACGTGGGCAAGAATACGGCCCGTGTGATTGCCGAAAATATTGATCGTTTGGAAGACCTTGAGCATATGAATGATGAAGAACTTATGCATATTGAGGGTATAGGTGAAAAAGTAGCAAAAAGCATCTACGATTTCTTTCACAACAAGCAAAATCTGCAATTAATAGAATCCCTGAAGAAATTAGGTGTGCGGACGGATATAAAAGAAGGCATTGAACCGAAAAGTGGTAAATTGGAGGGGCTGACTTTTGTTTTGACGGGCAGTCTTGAACATTTTTCGCGGAGCGAGGCGAGCAATCTTCTTGAGGCAAATGCGGCACATGTCACGGGGAGTGTCAGCCACAAAACAGATTATGTCGTAGTGGGTAAAGACCCAGGCTCAAAATATGCCAAAGCAATGGAACTTGGGGTGAAGACCCTTAATGAAGAAGAATTTCTTAAATTACTTAAAGAAAAGGGTGTTCAGGTATAGCGTTCCATAAAGCGTTCCATGCGATTCAGTACTTCTTCTTTGCCCAGCAATTCGGCTACATCAAAGATGGGTGGGCCTGCTACGGTACCGCAAAGAATCACTCGAAAAACAGGCAATACCTGCCCAAATTTCATCCCCTTTAATTCCATTTCAGATTTAACGGCCTTTTCGATTTCCTCCTTATTATACGGGTCGAGGTCTGTCAATCTTTGTCGCAAAACTGTGAAAAAGGGCTTTACGGTGGCATTCCATTTCTTTTTTATGATCTTTTCATCATACTCTTCGACCGGGGCAAAGAAATATTTTCCTTCGGAATAGATATCGGGGATAAAAGTGGCCCTTTCTTTCATAAGCCGGCAGACCTGAATGAGATATTCATTATCTACCTCTACACCCTCTTTTTCGAGGTAAGGGCGAAGCAAAGCTGCCAGTTTTGCATCATCTTTTCGTTTGAGAAACTGCTGATTGAACCAGCGTGCTTTCTCAATATCGAAACGGGCTCCTGCCTTTCCGATGCGTTCTATCGAAAAGGCCTTAATCAGTTCATCCGGTGAAAATATTTCCTGATCGCTGCCCGGATTCCAGCCCAGAAAGGCCAGCATATTGATGAAGGCTTCTGGGAAAAATCCTTTTTCTCTGAAACCTATGGATTCTTCCCCACTTTTGGGGTCCTTCCAAGTGATAGGGTAGACAGGTATTCCCAAGCGATCTCCATCTCTTTTGCTCAATTTCCCCTTGCCATCAGGTCGTAGGATAAGTGGGAGGTGAGCAAAGGTCGGCATGCTTTCTTCCCAATCGAGATAGCGATAGAGCAATACATGTAGAGGAGTGGACGGCAGCCATTCTTCTCCACGGATTACATGCGATATTTTCATCAAATGATCATCGACCACATTGGCCAGATGATAGGTCGGCAGTCCATCCGCTTTTACAAGTACTTTGTCATCCAGTTGATTCGATTGAAAACTGACCCAACCGCGGATGAGGTCTTTTACTTTTATCTCTTCATTACGCGGCATTTTGATACGTATAACATAGGGCTCACCAGCGGCCAGTCTCTTTTCTACTTCATCGGCAGGCAGGGTAAGTGAATTTTTCATATACTGCCGTGTGATAGCATTGTACTGAGGAGAAGGATTGCCCTCTTTACGCATCCGCTCACGCATGGCCTCCAGTTCTTCGGGCGTGTCAAAAGCCATATAAGCATGGCCGTTCTTGAGAAGTTGATCAGAATACTTTTTATAAATTTCTTTTCTTTCGCTTTGACGATAGGGTCCGTAGGGCCCTCCCTGTAGGGGACCTTCATCGATATCCAAACCGGCCCATGACAGAGATTCAAGAATATACTCCTCAGCTCCCGGCACAAATCTTTTTTGGTCAGTATCCTCAATACGCAGGATAAAGCGACCTTTCGACTGGCGGGCAAAGAGATAATTATAGAGGGCGGTTCGTACCCCCCCGATATGCAGGGGGCCGGTAGGACTGGGGGCAAAACGTACACGTATCTCACTCATGGTCTTATCTCATTTTAGGGGGCAAAGTTAAGAACTCAAGGGCCATATTGCATCGATTTTAGCATGCCTCAGACATTTACTGCTTATATTGCCAATAATCTTCAGATTATAGGGGGATTTTGAAATTTTGATAAGATATTATTCGTTCGTATTTTAATTCCGAATTATATTTTCACCAAAAACCATTGCGCATGTCGCTGGCCCAAATGTATGCAACCAAAACCTCCCGGGTTTTGAAACAGTTTTATAAAGACTATACCTGGTCAATCCATACAAAAGAAAAAATTTTATATCTCACATTTGATGATGGCCCGCATCCTGAGATTACTCCCTGGGTGCTCGAGCAACTTAAGAAATATGATGCCAAAGCTACTTTTTTTATGGTGGGAGCTAATGCGCGCAAGCTAGCCGATCTGGTAAAATTAGTACGGGAAGAGGGTCATGCGATCGGCAATCATACCGAACACCACGTGAATGGCTGGGATATAACTGGAAAAAAATATTTTAGGGAAATTCTCCAATGTCACGAACTTCTGAAAACTCCCCTCTTTCGCCCTCCATACGGAAAAATAAAACGATCACAGGCACGGGCACTTAAGCAACGCTTTGATATAATTATGTGGGATGTGCTGAGTTGGGATTTCCGGCCAAAAGTTAAACCCTTACAGGTATATGAAAATGTAAAAAAGTATGCGGAGCCGGGTTCTATAGTAGTATTTCACGATAGCGAGAAAGCTTGGCGCAACCTGCAGTTTGCGCTTCCACAGGTACTACGCTATTTTCACGATAAGGGCTATCGATTTGATGCTCTGATTAAATCCATGGATCATAGACGCATCCGAAATGTGGGTTGATACACACACGCACCTTTTTGTGAAAGAATTTGATGAGGACCGGGAGGAAGTTATTCGCAGGGCATTGAATAAAGGTGTGAGCAAAATGCTATTGCCTAATATTGATTTGGAAAGCATTGCAGCCATGCATCAATTGGCAGATGCCAATCCTACACATTGCTATCCCATGATGGGTCTTCATCCCTCTTCCGTGGATACCAACTACAAACAGGTACTTGACCAAATGGAGAATTTGCTTCGAAACCGATCATATGTTGGGATCGGAGAGACCGGCCTTGATTATTATTGGGACCTTAGCTTTAAAAAGGAGCAAATCAAAAGTCTCGAACGCCATATTACCTGGGCCATTGAGTTCAGCTTGCCAATAATTCTCCACACCCGCGAATCATTTGATGACACATATGAACTGATTAAGTCTGCCAATTGCAGAGAACTGCGAGGAATTTTTCATTGCTTTTCCGGTACGGAAGAGGATGCCATGAAGGTGATAAAGCTGGGAGGATTTAAACTGGGAATTGGTGGAGTATATACCTTTAAAAACAGCACGCTTCGTGAATCATTAAAGGATATCCCGCTGGAACACATTGTTTTGGAAACAGACAGCCCCTATTTGGCTCCACATCCCTTTCGGGGGAAGCGCAACGAAAGTGCTTACCTGCCGGTGATTGCAGAGCGAATGGCCGAAGAGCGTAATCTTTCTGTCAAGGAATTAGAAGAGGTAACAAGCAGGAATGCGGCTTCGTTATTTCCTCAAATACAGCAGGAGTTTTGAATTATCAAGGCTTTTAGCGAATTTTGGCAATCTGTAAAAAAGCAGGATAAAGCTGAGAGGAGAGGTGCTGGAGTGGTCGAACAGGCACGCCTGGAAAGCGTGTGTACCTTTACGGGTACCGGGGGTTCGAATCCCCCTCTCTCCGCACAAATGAATGGGTTTGTAAACGAAAAGGATCATAAACAGAGAAGATAAAGGGTATCCGCGAGATGGCATGAAGACAATGCGAACTTCGAAGTAAAAATTATAAGGATTATTAACATATTTCTCAAATTTCTGCCTTTATTTGCAGGAACCACAATTCATACAACAAAACGAAAAACAATTATGAAGAAACTGATCACAATGTTTGCCTTGGTAGGAAGCCTTGTTTTTCTGGCTTACTCACCGCTGAGTGCCCAGTCTGATTCTGTAATGACAGATTCGGCAAGTACCATGACGGAAGACAGTACTGCTGCAGCCGCACAAGATGAAGCTGTTATGGAGGAAAAGACGGAAGAAGCAACAGTGGAGGCGCCAAAAGGAATCCAAAATGTGCTGAAGCAAAAGTTTATTGAGGGAGATCCTGTGTGGATGACACCGGTCTTAATCACCCTTATTCTGGGCCTGGCTTTGAGTATTGAACGTATAATTACACTCAACCTTTCGACAACGAATACAAAAAAATTGTTGGAGGAAATCAATGATGCTCTGAAGGAGGGCGACCTTGAGAAAGCCAAGAAAATATGTAAAGCCACACGTGGCCCGGTGGCAAGTATATTTTATCAAGGGCTTGAAAGGATAGATGAAGGAGTGGATGCCGTGGAAAAATCCATCATTAGCTATGGCTCGGTACAGATGGGATTACTGGAAAAAGGCCTTGTATGGATATCGCTTTTTATCGCCCTCGCCCCGATGTTGGGTTTCATGGGTACCGTTATTGGTATGATCAAAGCCTTTGATGATATTGCAGCAGCCGGTGACATCAACCCAACAATTGTAGCCACCGGTATTAAAGTGGCACTTTTGACAACAGCTTTCGGTTTGATTGTAGGTATTATACTCCAAATTTTCTACAACTACATAGTTTCGAAGATTGACGGAATCGTGAACAATATGGAAGAATCTTCCATCTCGTTTATTGACATCCTAATTAGAAACAAAGTGTTTGATAGGTTTGGAAAAAACAATTAATAAACACGAGTAAAAGCAATATGATATGGAAAGCAGTGCTTTAAAATATTTTAGAATCGGGATGTATGCGCTGGGTATTTTGCTAGCAGTCGTTACCATATTCAACCCAACAGGAGCGGGTTTTATAGCTACTGTTATATTTCTGGGAGCAGCTGTGATTGTTGCCCTTGGATTTGCAATAGTGAGTTTTGTTCAAAATCCGAAAAGTGCCGTGAAGACACTTGTTGGTCTGGGTGTGATTGTGGTATTATATTTTATTGGTAAAGGGATCACACCGGCAGAACCAGTTTACAATGTTCTTGGTGAAAAATTGGCCGATACCAATATAGCCCTCTATGCAGGGGCCAGTGTTTTTACCGGTATGGTTATGCTGCTTCTCACCTTTTTGATCTTTATTGTATCAGAATTGGTGAGTTTCTTTCGTTAATCAATAAAAAAGGAGAAGCCGGATTATGGCTAAAGGAAAACACAGACCGGATAATGAGATCAATGCTGGATCGATGGCTGATATCGCCTTTTTGCTCCTGATCTTTTTCCTCACGGTTACTAAGATTGATACGGAAAAAGGCATAAAGGTCAAGCTGCCGCCATGGAGTGAAGAAGAACCCCCTGATGTAGATGTGACCGACAGAAATGCCTTTGTTGTACTGGTTAACTCCAGAGATGAGTTGCTGGTAGAAGGTGAGCGAACGGACATTACCCAGCTTAAGAATAAGGCCAAGCGTTTTATCGCCAATTTTGGCAAAGACCCCAATCTCTCTACCAGTCCGCAAGCCGCTGTAATTTCATTCAAGGGCAATCGAGGTACTTCCTATGATATGTACATTCAGGTCTACAATGAGTTGCGTGCAGCCTACAATGAATTGAGAAATGAACTTGCAGAAGAGAAATTCGGTAAGCCCGTAAGTGAGTTTACGGAAGCCGACAGCCTCAAGTTTGAGTATGTCAAGGAGTTTTATCCTTATCGGATATCGGAAGCGGAACCTACAAACTTTTAAATGATATGATCGGATCCAAGTTCAAGAAAAAACAGGGAAATACTACTCCGGGGATTAATACCTCCTCGCTGCCGGATATCATTTTTATCCTCCTTTTCTTTTTCATGGTCGCTACCGTGCTACGCGAAACATCACTCAAGGTGAAAAATTCGCTTCCTCAAGCTACGGAAATCGAAAAGTTGGAGGATAAATCACTTGTAAAATACATTTACATCGGCCCTCCGCAAGATATGTATGTAAAACAATATGGGACGGATGATCGCATTCAACTGAACGATGCAATTGCTTCAATTGGGGATATTGGGCTTTTTATTGAATCCGAAAGGGCAGCCCTTCGTCCGGATAAAAGAAGTTATATGAAAATCAGCCTAAAGGTGGATAAAAGATCGAAGTTGGGAATTGTGACAGATGTAAAGCAAGAATTGAGAAAAGCCGATGCACTGCTGATTACCTATGCATCAATAAAAAGAGAAGAAGTGTATTAATCAAACACAATTAATGAGAAAAGGAAAAACTCCGGTTTCTAAGAAAGGCCGGAGTTTTTTTATGATTTATGACTGAATTATCAGAGATATAGATAGTTATAAATAAAAAGCCCTTCTGAACATGAGTCAGAAGGGCTTTTCTGTGTCGGGGTGGCAGGATTCGAACCTGCGACCCCCTGCTCCCAAAGCAGGTGCGCTAACCGGACTGCGCTACACCCCGAAAAAGAGTTAAAAATGGCGGTGAGGGGGGGATTCGAACCCCCGGTACGCGGTTAGCGTACGGCAGTTTAGCAAACTGCTGGTTTAAGCCACTCACCCACCTCACCGGATGATCCCTAAATAATTTGATAAGAACAAATGCCTACGAATTCCTTTTTGGGAAGGGATTTTAAGGACTGCAAATTTAAAAAGAAAAAGTACTTATTGAAAGTAAATTAGCTCATACTGAGTTGAATCTTTTTTTCAAGTTCTTTCACACTTTCCTTGAAACCTTCATCAGTGTCAATAAGGTTTTTTACCATCTGGCAGGAATGGATAACAGTGCTATGGTCACGCCCTCCAAAATGCTTGCCTATTACCTTTAGAGAGTTCTTTGTGTAATTTTTGGCCAGGTACATAGATAACTGACGGGCCTGAACTATATTCCTCTTCCTCGTTTTTTCTTTCAGTTTGTCAATTGGTACTTCGAAATATTCGCAAACTGTCTTTTGTATAAACTCGATGGACACTTCATGGCTGATAGACCGGACGAAGTTCTTGATAATTTTTTTTGCCAAATCGAGGTCAATCTCCCGTTTATTGAGCGATGCCTGTGCCAGCAGAGATATCAATGCACCTTCGAGTTCACGAATATTGGTATTGATGTTATACGCCACAAATTCCACGACATCACGGGGCAACTCAATGCCATCGGCATACATCTTTTTTTCGAGTATGGCAATGCGCGTTTCAAAGTCGGGAATGCTAAGATCTGCTGAGAGACCCCACTTAAAACGGGATAGAAGACGCTCTTCCATACCCTCGAGGTCGCGTGGTGAACGATCGGTAGATAGGATCAATTGTTTGCCCGACTGGTGCAGGTGATTGAAAATATGAAAGAAGATATCCTGGGTTTTATCTTTGTTTGCAAAAAACTGGATATCATCCACAATCAAGACATCAATGAGTTGATAAAAGTGCACGAAATCATTAACTACGTTGTTCTTGAGGGCATCGATAAATTGATTGGTAAACTTTTCACTCGAAACGTATAGTACTGTCTTGTTGCTGAAGTTTTGTTTAACCTGGTTTCCGATAGCTTGTACCAGGTGCGTTTTGCCCAGTCCGACACCTCCATATATAACCAGCGGATTGAATGCCGTGGCACCAGGCTTGCTTGCTACTGCGTAGCCGGCAGAACGAGCCAGGCGATTGCAGTCACCCTCTACAAACGAGTCGAAATTGTAATTTGAATTTAACTGTGATTCTACATTTACCTTCTTCAATCCGGGAATGACAAAAGGGTTTTTAATTGAACTGTTAACCACCAGAGGCATCGATACTTCAGGATTTTTATTGTTTCCTGTGTTATAATTTGGGTAGTTGACCGTAAATGGCTTGGTTTGGCCCGTGCTGTTCTCAATTACAATTTTATATTCAAGACGGGCATCTTCTCCGAGTTCACGCTTTATCGTTTTTCTAAGTAAAGAGACATAGTGTTCCTCCAGCCACTCATAAAAAAATTGGCTCGGGACCTGAATGGTCAATACTTTGTCTACAATATCTACTGGTTCAATGGGTTCAAACCATGTTTTATAGCTTTGTCTACTGACATTATCTTTAATGATTTTTAAACAGTTGTTCCATAGGCTTTCGGCTGTGCTACTCATCTAGTTCGATTTTTTCATATTGGAATGGTATGAATGAAGCACAGGACTAAATTGACAATAATTAAGTTGAAAAA
>Ga0114931_10003222_pt1 | contig 20719 bp, 15 predicted proteins | sample 2SBtaG_FD_89579 | JGI IMG/M metagenome (GOLD analysis project Ga0114931, IMG submission 89579) | Deep subsurface microbial communities from Kolumbo volcano to uncover new lineages of life (NeLLi) - 2SBTROV14_V59a metaG | ecosystem: Environmental > Aquatic > Marine > Volcanic | place: Kolumbo...
GGCCGGTGTGGTGACCGGGCTGGTCTACCAACGGGCGAGTCGTCAGTCCGAGGAATACGGCACGCTTCTTCTCGAGGTGGAATCCCTGCGAGCCCAGAACCATCGTCTCTCGATTCTCGAAGGGGAATTGCTGGAGCTGCGGGAGCTTCAGCAGCAAATGCTGCGCCTGGCCGGAATCAAGACCGCCATGGGAGTCGACCCGCAACTCCTCGAGGACATCCGGAACGCCGAGGCTGCGGACAGCCTTCAATCCGACGGGGGTCTCCTCCTGTGGCCGGTCCAGGGGCCGGTCGTGGCCAGGTTCACCCTCCGTCATCCGGCGGTGGACATCGAGGCGCCTCGGGGCCGGACCGTCATCGCCTCGGGCGGGGGCGTCGTGGGAAGCGTCTCGACCGACAGGGACTACGGACGCGAAGTCGTCATTGAGCATGAAGACAATTTGGAGACGGTGTATGCCAACCTGGCCCTGAACCTGGTCGAGGTCGGCGACACGGTCCGGGTTGGGCAGGTCGTCGGCCTGATCGGCGCCGGCTGGGAAGGAAACAAGCCCCACCTCCATTTCGAGGTCCTGAAGGGTGGCGAGGCCGTGGATCCCAGGGGAACCATTCGTCAGAGGGACCCCGACTACGAAAACGCCGTTCCGGAGGGCGAGGATTCCGGATAGGCGGATCAGAATCGAGAGAGGGAACGGATCTGCCGATCACCGAGGGGCGGGCCCCTCCGGTCGGCGGGTCCGCGGAGGGGATGGGCGAGATCCCGAGAAAGCACGAACGCCACAGCAGTCCCCCCGGAGACGGAGAGGAGAACCCCCATGTTTGGAAGCAAAGACAAGGAAAAGCACAAGGGCAAGGGATTCGTCGAGAAGGCCACCGCCGCCCCGACCCCCGCCCCCCATTCCGGCATGACTCCTAAGCCGGCCGTGAAGGAGCAAACCGTGATCGGCGAGGGAGCGAGCCTTACCGGCAACCTGCGTATCGAAGGCAACATCGTCATCCACGGAGAGATCGAGGGAACCGTGAACTGTACCGGTTCGCTTCTGGTGGCAAAGTCCGGCCGGATCAAGGGCGAGATCGAGACGCGGGACGCCTCGGTGGCCGGTCGGGTCGAAGGCAAAATCTTCGCCAAGGAACGGGTCGAGCTGCAGACGGGAAGCCATCTCGAGGGCGACGTCCAGGCCCGGACGTTCATGATCCAAGATGGAGTGTTTTTTCAAGGAAACTGCAGCATGGGAGAGCCGCGGAAGGCTTCCTCGACCGAGGTTCCCGGACCCGACGGCCGCAAACCGGACCTGGGCATTCTAAAGCAGTCTTAGGGATTGTGGAAAACTCGTTGGAGGTGTGGAAAACCTTCAAACGACTTTCTTGGTGCGGATTAAGAGGTTCCCCAGCGCCTTCAGCCGGGCTTTTGCACATCCCCGAGGCGGCCGATACGGCGTTGCCGTAGACATAACTACTTGCCGGGAGACGAAATAGAGGACGCAAGAGGGCGATGCGTCACGCCGGAGAATCCGGTGTCGGCAAGGTCGCCAGGGCGTGCTCCACGACCAGTGCGCGAACCTGGGGCCCGAGACGCTCGCCCAGGAAATCCAGCGCTTCGGCCAGGGTGGACCGAGACGTCATGTGGCAGGCCGCGACAACCTCCGGATCGGCGGTGCCGACGACCAGGCATCGAAACCGCTCGAGAGCCTTGGCGACCATGAACGCCCGCTGGCCGCCCGCGCCGAATCCCCGCCGGCGGAGCAGGGTCAGAACCTCTTTCGGAGAGGAACCGGCGCGCATCCGTTCCAGGAATTCCACTTCGCCGGGGCCGCGGCCGGCGCCCTCGGGGCAGGCGGCGCTCAGTACGACCCAGGCCACTTCCGCCAAGACCGGCCGGGGGGAGAAGGCGAGATAGGTCAGCGCCCGCGAGGCTTGGTAGAGGTTGGCGTCCTTCGGTCGTCCGACCCCCGCCAGAACCACCGGAAAAGGTTCACGGCCCACCGGAGTCCATACGATCCGGTTCAGGGAGGCGACGAGGGTCTCCAAGACCGCTTCCGGCGCACCCGCGGCGAGGTCGATGACCACGCCTTCGGCGTTCAGGGCGACGTTCACGACAAATTGGACACCGGCCCGACGCGCGATTTCGGTCAGGGCGAGGTGCACCGGATTGCCCTCGATCGACCCGAGACGGGTGCCCGGGTGCTCCAGGAATTCGATGCCGTGCAGCACGCCGATCGTCTCCCTGCCGGCGCAGCCGATCGCGACGGTCTTGCGTCCCCCGGAAAACCCCGCGTACTGGTGCGGCTCGACGACGCCGGTGGAGATCAAGAGATCGCACTCGGTGACCCGACGGTGGAGTCGCATCGGCACCGGCTCAGGCAGGGGAGGCACGGTGGCCGAGGTTTCGAGGGTCCCGAGATCGACGTAGGAATCGGGGTCCGCCCCGCTCGCGTCCAGAACGCGCAACCGCGAGGCGAAATCCCCGAGGATCGCAAGGCGCTCCGCCGCCGTGGTCGGCCGGTGCATGCCCAACCCGACGAGGACGGTCACGTCCTCTTCCCGCACGCCGCCACGAGCCAGTTCCTCCAGAAGCAGTGGGACGAGCACCCGGCTCGGACAGAGCCGGGTGGCGTCGGGAACGACCAGAGTGACTCGAGCCCCCGGGAAGGCCGCATCGCGCAGTCGCCCGCCGCCGACCGGATGTTCCAAAGCGGTCCGGGCGCGGGCGCCCAGATCGCCGGGCGGTGGGCTCCCGGGGGGCGTCGCGCGTGTCACCCGCCAGGTCGAGGGAGGGCGGAACGTGACGCGCCGATCGTCGTAAGGAAGCTGGAAGGAGCCGTCGGTGCAGGTCATCGTGCGAGCATAGCACTCGCCTGGACCGGTCTGTGTGCGCAGGGCGACTGGCGACGGGCGCAGTGGTACTCTTACTCCTCCAAGAGAGCCGTAGGACCGGGAGGGACGGAGTTGAGCGCCACTGACGAGGGAAAACCACCCGACCGCAGGGAGAGGGATCACGCGGTCGTTCGCGTTCTCTGGCAGATTCTCGTCCTGAACGTCCTCGTGGCGGTGACCAAGCTCGTGTTCGGCTACTTCGCCGGAGCGGTCAGCATGCTGGCCGACGGGCTGCACTCCCTCTTGGACTCGGCGAGCAACGTCCTCGGACTGGTGGGAATGCACGTGGCCGCGAAAGAGCCCGACGAAGACCATCCTTACGGGCACCGAAAGTTCGAGGCCTTGACCTCCCTCGGGATCGCCATGTTCCTCTTCATCACCGCCTACGAGGTGTTCAAGGAGGTCATTAACCGCTTCCATGGAGCCCACGAAGTCCACCCACGACCGGAGACCTTCGTTGCTCTGGGAGCGACCCTGGTGATCAACATCTTCGTCACCCGCTACGAGCGGCGCCGGGGGAAGCAACTGAGGAGCGCCATTTTGATGGCTGATGCGGGCCACACCCAGAGCGACGTCTATGTGACCGTCGGCGTGATCCTCTCCCTGGTGGCCGCCCTCCTGCACTTTCCGATCCTGGACGTGGTGGTGGCCCTGGTCATCGTCCTCTTCATCGCCTACTCGGGCTACCGGATTGTCATCGGCGCTTTCTCGGTCCTCGCCGACAGCCAGGTGGTCGATCCTGAGGAGGTGGCCCGCCTCGCCGCCCTGACTCGGGGCGTCTCGCTCGCCCATCGGGTCCGAAGCCGAGGCCCCGCCGATGACATTCACGTCGATCTCCACATCCACGTGCCCCCGGACATGACCACCCTCAACGCCCACGACGTGGCTCACGAAGTGTCCGACCGGATTAAGAGGGAGTTCCTTGGAGTTTCGGATGTCGTGATCCATATTGAACCCGACGGACACGACGACGACGAGCCCGGACTGACCTTCTAACTTGCTTTTGAATAACAGCTTATGAATTGACTGGTTTATGGACCGGGAAGGGCCGATTCGGAAAATGGAATTGTGATTTCACCGGAACAATTTCGGGGCGACTGAGGTACAACTACTAGTCGCGCGGAGGGAACGAGGGTTTTCAACGCGCCTCGAGTTGGACAGTTTGGGGTCTACCCTGTGGCATTGGTGCCTTCCGGATGACGCTGTTTCTGCGTCGCTAGTCCTGTCGGCCACGGTACACACGGGGGCAGCCCCCCTTAAATCGGCGGTTCCCTGGCGGGGGCGCCGGAGTTTGAACCGGCTCCGCGAGGAGCACATAATCAAGCCCTGGTCCGAAAGTAATCGATGGTTCGCTGGTGTGACCAGGGCTGTTCGTCTTTGGAGTCTCGTGACCTCCCGGTCTTCCATCAGAGCGCAATAGAAGGTACGACCGAAGCGAGAACCAGGTTCAAGGGAACCGGGGGACGGCCCGCCGCAAGGCGGGCCGTTTCTTTTGTGGGGCACTCTTCGGGGCGCGACGTTCGCCACCGGCGGGGGGATCGGCCGGCGCCTCGAGTCAGGCGAGAGCCTCCACGAACCACGTGACGGTCTTCTCGAGCACCTGGTCCAGCTCGGGGGTGGAGCCGCGGAAGGGGTGGGTCGCTCCGAAGGTATGGCCGGCGCCCTGGATCAAGGCCACGCGGGCCGTTCCCGGTGCGGCGGCACGCGAGAGAAGCTCGGCCTCCTCGACCGGCACCGCCTCGTCCCGGGTGCCGTGAATCAGCAGAAGGGGAACCTTCAACCGCCGAACCGCTTCGACGGGGGCGTAGGATGCGCCGTGGGCCTCCAGGTCGTCCAGGTAATCCGTACTCAGGCGGAACTCCTGGCCGGTCCGGCTGTTCACCACCGTCCGGTAGCCGTGCTCCCGCCATTCCCGGACTTGCTTCTCGGTGTAGCGATCGAAGGCGGAGACCGCCGCCCAGGTCACGACGGCTCCCGCCCGCGGGTCCCGCCCGGCCCGGAGCAGGGTCACTCCGCCCCCGCGACTGTGTCCCAGGAGTCCGAGTTTCCGGACGTCCGCGCCGGCCAGGGGCAGCTCACGATCGGCCGCCGCGCCAAGGACACGGGCGAGATCTCCGAGTTGCTTGGAGATCGTGTCGTGCTCGAAGCGCTCGACCTCGGTGAAATGCTCAAGGTCTTCACCGATCCCAGAGCCCGAGAAGTTGAAGGTGACCAGGGCGAGATCGGCCGCGGTGAAGCGCCGCCCCGCCTCCGGCCAGAATCCCCAGTCCTTGAATCCCTTGAATCCGTGTGAAGCCACCACCACCTGGATGCCTCTGGGGTTGTCGGGCAAATAGACGTCGCCGCGGAGAGTTCCGTTCGGTCCGTCGGTGAGCGTGAACGATTCTTTTTGCATGGGGCCCTCCGGCTTCGAAGAGGGAATCCGGCGGTGTGCCGGAACGTCAGAGTCTACGCAGGCGCGGGTCGTCCGGCAATGCGACTCATCGAGGCGTATGCACTGAGGGAAACGACAGGGGGGGGTAACGGCAGCGAAAACAATAAAAGGGTAGAAATCAAAGAAGAAAAAAAGCCGCCACTGCAGACTTTCTGGCCGCTATGAAAGCCTGCCCGGCAAGCAGGGCGCTCGACGGTGTGGCGGCAAATCAAACTGTAAAACGAAACCGACGAGGGGTCAAGAACCTTCCAAAGAAATCCAAAACATCTTCAAGGTTTCCCCCCTCCGTCTACTGGGGATACCCGGTTTTGGCCGGAGTGTTCCACGAGAATTCTTATATCCAAATAAACGATAAAACAAATCAGAAAACTTGTAACAAGCTTTGCTGTCGGTATTTACTGGTTTCAGGGGCAATCCCGAAGCGGCTCAGCCGGAGTGCCGAGGCCATGCGGTGGCGATCGGCATGCGACGACCGGACCCGAAAGCCTTGGGGCTAATCCGAAGTCCTGGAGGAGCCTGGCGACGCTTGTACTCGGCTTTCCCCACCAGTGCGATGGCTCGCCGCACCACCCCCCGGGGGAATCCTTCCGCCACCAGGTCTTCCTCCCCGAGGGCCCTCTCGATATACCCCTCGAGGATCGGGTCCAGGAGGTCGTAGGGGGGTAGGCTGTCCTCGTCCTTCTGGTTCGGACGAAGTTCGGCTGAAGGCGGTTTGGTGAGGGTGCTCTCGGGAATGACGATCCCGTTTCGGTTGATCCAGCGGGCAAGCTCGTAGACCGTCGTCTTCGGGAGGTCGCTGATGACCGCAAGGCCTCCGGCCATGTCTCCGTAGAGGGTGCAATAACCGGTAGCGACTTCGCTCTTGTTGCCGGTGGTCAAGAGAAGGTGGCCGAACTTGTTGGAGAGGGCCATGAGGAGGTTCCCCCGGGCACGGGCCTGAAGGTTCTCTTCGGCCAAACCGGGATCGGTTCCGGCAAACACGTCCCCCAAGGCCTCCAGGGCTCCCGAGAAGAGGGGTTCGATGGAGAGCACGTCGTAGCGGATCCCGAGTGCGGTGGCCAGGCTCTCCGCGTCCTCCAGGCTTCCCCGGCTGGAGTAGCGGCTGGGCAGGGCGATCCCCCAGACCGCCTCCGGCCCCAGGGCGTCCACCGCCAGGGCGGCGGTGAGGGCGGAATCGATCCCGCCGGAGAGCCCGAGCAGCGCCCGTTCGAAACCGCATTTTGACGCGTAGTCCCGAAGGCCGAGCACCAGGGCGCGGTGAATCGCGTCGATTTCCTCCAGGTCACGGCGCGTCGGGTCGGCTCCGTCCTCGCGTCGCTCGTCTTCACCCCCCTTGGCCGGGGTGAACCCGACGGGAACGCCCGAGGTCGCCGGGCGCCAGGATTCGGCTCCCCCGATGTCCCCGTCCCGCACCTCGACCAGGAGCATTTCCTCTTCGAACGGCACCCCGCGCGCCCGGAGCGTTCCGGTGTGGTCGAACGCGTAGGCTTGGCCGTCGAAAATCAGCTCGTCGTTCCCGCCGATCAGGTTCGTGTAGAGGAACGGATGGCCATGGCGGCGGACGTGGCTCCGGAACATGGCCTGCCGGAGCGGTCCCTTGCGTCCATGGAAGGGGGAGGCGGAGATGTTCAGCATCACCTCCGCGCCTCCCCTCGCGAGTTCCTCGACCGGATCGCGATCGTAGAGCCGCCGGGACCAGAAGCCCGCCTCGTTCCAGGCGTCCTCGCAAATGTGAAGACCGAGGCGCAGGCCCCGGAAGGTGATCGGCGTTGCCCGGGCGTCGTCGGCCTCGAAGTGGCGGGCTTCGTCGAAAACGTCGTAGACCGGGAGAAGCTTCTTGTAAACCGCGTGGGTCACCTCGCCAGCAACGCAGAGGACGGCTCCGTTGCGCAGGTGTTTGCCCTGGGGGGAGCGGTTCGGGAGAGGCGTTCCGAAGATCAGGCCCGTCTCTCCGGCGGCGGCCGCCAGCTCGTCCCGGGTCGAGGCGAGGGCGGCGAGGAAGTCGGGGAGGGTCAGGAGATCGCGAGGCGGATAGCCGCAGAGCGAAAGCTCGGGAAAGGCGACCAGGTCGGCGCCGCGATCGACAGCCCGGGCGTACCAGGTGAGGATCTTCTCCGCGTTGCCCCGGAGGTCCCCCACCAGGGTGTCGATCTGACAAAGGGCGATTCGCATGGACGGACGGACTCCTGGCCCAATCGGGACTTGAGATACGCGGCTCCCCGTCTCCCCTCGTTCCGGAGCCGCATCGGACGACGGATGATCCAGTCTACCATCCTCCTCGCCGCTTCCGGAGAGTGCGCTCCGCTGGCCCCGCCGGAAAGCCGGTGGTAGCTTTACCCCATGGCGTCACGGTCCGAAAGGGATGCCGTTCCCGCCGGTGACCGGGAAGGCTCCGACCAGAAGCCCGCCGGGGCCGAGAAGGCCTCCGCCGCCAGGCGACGGCGCATTCTCGCGGTGGTGAACCCGGTGAGCGGGCTCTACCCCCAGGATCGCACCGTGCGCGAGCTGCGGGATCGGGCCCGAAAGATGGACCTGGAGCTGGACGTGGTCCTCACCCGCCAGGACCTCGACGGCGAGGCCGCCATTCGCCTTCAGGGCGGCGAGTACGATTGCTACCTCGCGGTGGGAGGCGACGGCACCGTCATGGAGGTGGCCACTGCGGCCATCCGAAACGGGGTGCCCATGGCCATCCTCCCCCGCGGAACCGCCAACGCAGTGGCTTGGCATTTCCGCATCCCCATCGAGGAGGGCCATGCCCTGAAGGTCGCCGCCGAGGGCACGCCCCTTCAGGTGGACGTCGCCCGCACCACCCAGCGGGAATTTCTCATTATGGCCGGCCTTGGCTACGACGCTCACGTGATCGAGGCGGCGACTCGCGAACTCAAAAAGCGCCTCGGGTTTCTGGCCTATCTCTTCGCGGCGCTGAAGCAGTTGCGCCGCCGGTCCCACGTCTTTCGTATCTACCTCGACGACGACGACCCGATCCTCGTCTCCGGCGCCACCGCGGTGGTCACCAATACCGGAACCCTGGCCGGGAACCTGCGCCTGCTCCCCGATGTCTCTCCCCTGGACGGCCTGCTGGATGTGGTGGTCATTTCCCCCGAAAACTTCGGAAGTTTCTTCCGCATGGTCCTTCTGGGCATGGTCGGACGGTTGGGCCGGGACCCCCGGGTGAAGACCTGGAGGGCCCGGCGGGTGAGGATTCAGTGCCGCCCGGCCGCCCCCCTGGAAATCGACGGGGATTCCATGGGAATCCAGCGGGAGCTTCAGGCCGAGGTCCTGCCCAAGGCGCTGACGCTGATGGTTCTCTCCGAGGGAATGCCCTGGTTCCCTTGGGGGGAAAAGCTCTGGCCGGGGGGCGGCGCGTTTCCCTGGAGCAAGAGCGCTCGGGCCAAGAAAGCCGCGCCGGCCGGGTCTAGTCCGAAAACTCCAGTTGAACCGGTCCCGGAATGAGTCCGGCGCGAAAGCCCTCATCCAGGAGCCGCCGCACCGCCTCGCGTCCGTCGGGGCCGTAGTCCACGGTGCGCTGGTTCACGTACATTCCCACAAACTCGTCGGCGAGGCGGGTATCCATGTCCCGGGCGTAGTTGAGGGCGTGGTCGACCGCCTCTTTCCGGTGCTCCAAGCCGTAGACGATGGATTCCTTGAGGAGCGCCGAGATGCGGGTGGTTTTCTCCGGGCCGAGGGAACGCCTGATGGTGTTGCCGCCGAGGGGAAGCGGGAGTCCTCCGGTACGGTCACGCCACCAGACGCCCAAGTTGACGATTTCTTTCAGGCCGAGTTGGTCGAAGGTGAGCTGTCCCTCGTGAATGATCAGACCGGCGTCGACGCGACCGGAGGCGACCGCTTCGAGAATACGGTCGAAGGGGAGGACGGTGAACTTGAAATTTCCGAGCATGAGCTTCAGTCCCAGAAACGCGGTGGTCATCACTCCGGGCACGGCCACCACTCGGGAACGCAGATCCTCGGGGCTCATGGCTTCGCGGGCCACCACCATCGGGCCGTAGCCCTCGCCCATGCTGGCCCCGTGGGGAAGGAGGAGGTAGCGGTCCTGGACGTAGGCGTAGGCGTGGATGCTCACCGCGGTGATGTCCAGCTCCTCGCGCATGGCCCGCTGGTTCAGGGTCTCGATGTCCTGGAGGATGTGTTCGAACTCGAAGTCGCCGGTGTCGAGCTTGTGGGCGGCGAGCGCGTAGTGCATGAACGCGTCGTCGGGGTCCGGGCTGTGCCCGAGGGTGAGTTTTTCAGTTGCCATGGGATCCTCGCTGGGGGAACGGCCGGGGGCCGTCCCGGTGGGCGGCCGGGGCTCGGGGCCGGCCGCGTGCTGTCCGGCGCGGTCCACCCGGAGAGGCCGGAAGCCGGTTCGAGAGCGCCCTATTCTAGCCCCTGCCTCCCGCTTTGGCCATGACCGGGCCCGCGGAACTTGACGCCGTGATCGATACCCTCTTAAATCCAGGGCTGATGCTCGGGAGTCAGTCAAGGAGGGTTTCCATGGGGGAGAAGCACGTGCGTTTCGCGACCGGATTCGGCCTGGCGGCGGTGATCGTCGTTCTCGGCTTCACGACCAGCGGCCTCTTTCCGGCCCCGGCCCGGGCCGAGGCGCCGTTCTTCCACGATCCCCTCGCGGACCACGTGGATTACGACCCGGAGTTCTTCCCGCTGAACCGCAGCACCGGCCTGATCTCGCTCATGGGCCAAGCCTGGTCCCGACCCGACCTCGGGCACCCGGACCAGGCCCTCACCAACCAGGACTACTGGGGCGAGTACCGCTTCCAGTGGGTCGCCGCCCTGGATCCGGCCTACACCCTCGCTGTCGAGCTCAAAGGCTCCGACCGAGGGCACCTGGTAGCCGACGACTACTTCCTGAAGTCCGAGTTCCTTTACCAGGGACTTGAGGCTCCGCTCTACCTCTACGGTGGAATCAAGCTCCCCGAGAAGGACAATTTCCTCTTCTACGGGGGATTGGAGTCGATGAGCTATCGCCTTCGGGACGCGTTTCCTAACCTGGGTTTCAGCATTCCGGTCGGCCTGCGCGGCTTCTCCGAGGTGCGCTGGACCGTGGACGAACCGAACCCGACCCTGCGGTTCATGGCTCTTGCCCACACCCTCCCCGACTTCGTGGTTCGCGATCTCACGGTGAGCGTCGGGGCGGACATGTTTTTCCACGACGCGGTCGAACCTCGGTGGTTGTTGGAAGGTCACATCGAGTATGCGGTGCCCTACGGCCGGTCTCTGCGCTGGTCGGTGATCACCGGCTACGAGTTCGATCTCCGGGATCCGAACGGCCAGCGCCTGAGCCTGGGGGTTCGTACCGAGCTGTTCTAGCCGTGGAACCCACCGGCGACTCCCCCGGCCCCGCGGTCTTCACGGCGGCGTTCTCTCCGGCCGGAGGTCCTCTGCCCTCGGGGAACGACCCCGCCCGCCGTCGGAATCTATCTCGGGCGGCGTGGGTATCAGATTGCGTGGACCTACGCGCCCTATCACTCGGTCGACCAGATGAAAGCGGTGCAGCGGGAGTGGATTTGGTGGGGTGTGATCTTCAAGGTATTCCTTCTCGTGGGGTCGGTCCTTTGTCTTCTCTATCTCGTCTGGATGCTCCGGCAACCCGAAATCCTCGACCTCTATCGTCAAATCATGCCCTAGACGCGTTTCCGAAACGCGGCGCGGTCCTCCCCGGTCCCGGTCCGCATCCTCGCCCCGGACGGTTTCGCTCGCTCGTCGCGCGGATCGTGGCGGTGGGCTGCCTGGCGGCGCTCCTTCTCCCGGTCCTTCCCCCTGCAGCGCGGGCGGTGACGCCGCTCCAGCAGTGGATCCGCCGCGATGACCACGGTGTTCTCCGCTATGCCGACGGCAAGGAAGTGCGCCTCTGGGGCGTCAACTATCTTCTTCCGTTTTCCGTCGGGTACCGTAACGTACTTCGCTTGAAACTCGATCCCAAGGAAGTCATCCGCAACGACCTGGACGACATGAAGAGAATGGAGGTGGATCTGGTTCGCGTCCGAGTGACCGACCGGGAAATCTCCGCCGCCGACGGGTCCCTGCTGGAGAACGGCCACGTGGATCTCCTGGACTATCTGATCGACCAGTGCCGGGAACGGGGAATACGGGTCCTGCTAACTCCGATTTCCTGGTATCCGTCGGCCGCAGACTCCACCGACGGGTTTTCGGACCATGCCTTGCGCCATCAGCTGGCGACCCTCGCCTCGACGTTCCCCTCCCAGGAGAAGTACCTGCGCGCCCTGGCCGGCCATCGAAACGCCTACACCGGTCTCACCTACGCCGAGGATCCCGCCGTGGCTCTGTGGGAAATCATCCACGATCCTCAGCCGGTGGAGGTGAAGATGGAAGAGGTGAAGGCCTCGGCCATGATTGACTACGCGACCCGCATGCGTGCCGCGCTCCGCGAGGCCGGGGTGCGCGCTCCGATTCTCTACTCCGCCTACGCCCTGAAATGGGCCGATTCCGCCGACGGGGAGCTGTTCGACAAGAGCGGGGTAGACGGCTGGACCTTCTCCACCTATCACGGTCAAAGCGACGGAAGCATCACTCGCCCGCCGTTCCTGAACCCGCGCACCTATGGGGCGTGGTACATGCGCCACAAGCCGCCCTTCCAGTGGGGATCGGGATACGCGATGGCGGTGAGCGAGTTCGACTTCATGGCGATCGAAACCACCTACATGTTTCCCGCCTACGGGCGGAACATGGCGGCCTCGGGCGTGCAGGCGGTTGCCTACTTTCAATACGACTCCGAGGCCCTGGCCGACCACAACCCCTGTTATCGCCTCGATTGGATGAACCTGCGTTACACCCCCGCCAAGGCGGTGAGCTTCATGATCGGCGGACGGCTCTTCCGGAAAACGCACCGGGGGATCGAGATCGAGAAGTTTCCACGGGACGACTGGCGGTTTGACGGGGTTTATCTGTCCGGGGCCCACGACGTGGCGCTCTACCGGGACGCTGAGGAAGGCATCCTCATGGTGACGCATTCCCCCGCGGACCCGCTGCCGGGAACCCTCGAGGACTACCGAGAGTATGTGGCAGCCGACAGCACCGGCCTGATCGGGTTCGACGGGGAGCGCTTCGTACGGGCGTTGTTCGACCCGAACGAGCGGACCGTGCGTCTGGAGCTGGAACCGCGGGTGGAGGTGCGGTCGAACCCTTTCGAGACCGGCCGGTGGAACATGAACGTGCGTTTCTGCCGCCGCGTGGCGCGATTGCACGACGACGAAACGACGGTGCGCCTGCGCTTGGACGACGACACGGTGGCGGTCTATCGCCTGGCCGAGGACGGGTCGCGGAAACGGCTGCCGGTCACGCGACCCGAATTTCCAGCGACACCCGGGCGGTATCTCGTGGAGCTGGATCCAGGGGAATGAGGGGGGAGGTTGCGGTGACGGGACGATCAGGAGTACCAGGCATCGGATTCATCGCCTCAATGCCGGGGGATCGCTACGATTCACGGTGGAGGTCAGCCGCGGACCGAACACGACGGAGGTAATCTCCGCCGGTTGCTCTCGGTGCGACCTCTTAGGTCAACCACGCAGCGTAGAGCTCCGGACGGCGGTCGCGCAGAAAGAGCCGCCGCGCGGTGGATTGCGGGACCCGCGAGAGGTCCAGGTCGCAAAGCAGTGTTTCCTCGGTGCCCGAGCCCGCTCGCGCCAACACCCGCCCTTCGGGGTCGCAGACGAAGGACTCCCCCGCGAACTCCAGGCGCGACTCTTTCCCCACGCGGTTGCAGAGGGCGGTGAAGACGCCGTTCTGGAAGGCGGCCACTCGCATTTCGGCCTCGTAGAGACCCTCGGGCCATTCGCCTACCGAGCCGGCCTGGGGGGTAACGATCACCTCGGCCCCGTCTAGGGCGAGGGCGCGCAGGACTTCCGGGTAATGGCGGTCGTAGCAGATGGCCACTCCGATCCGGCCGGCGGCGGTGTCGAAAACCGGAGCGCCGAGATCGCCGGGGGTGTAGTAGCTCTGCTCGTGGAAGCACGGGTACTCGGTGATGTGGATCATGCGGGTCTTGCCGAGGAGGGTGCCGTCGGCGTCGATGACCGGCGAGGTGTCGTAGGTCTTTTCGCCGTCGCGCTCGAAGAGGTTCAGCACGAAAACCGTTCCAAGGTCACGGGCCAGGGCGGCGAAGGCTTCGGTGATCGGACCGGGGATGGGCTCGGCGAGGGTGGCGACGTCGACTCCCCCAGGTTCCTGGGGGTGGAAGCGCTCGAAGGCCAGTTCCGGAAAGCAGACGACCTCGGCTCCGTCGCCCGCCGCCCGCCGGGCGGCCTCGAGGCCGCGTTCCAGATTCACCTGCTTGTCCGCCGGCGCGCGCTGCTGGATGAGGGCGATTTTCATGGCGTGTTCTCCACTGCCGACCGGACCGTCGGCAGGATGCTCAGCCGATGGTTCGCCGGAAATACTCCAGGAGGTTCCGTCCGAGCATCCCTTCCAGCTCCGCTTCCTGCCATCCGCGCTCCAGGAGCCCCGCGGTTAGATTGGGAAGGCGACCGACATGTTCCAGGCCCACGGGAAAACGCCGGGCCCCGTCGAAGTCGGTCCCCAGAGCCACCGCTTCGGTGCCCATGACCCGCAGGGCGCGGTCGACGTGTTCCACGGCGTCGGAGAGCCGTGCCAAGGGGACGTACTTCTGGTACACCGTGTACTCTTCCTCGGTCGCTCCGGCGAAATCCTCCCGGTCCGACTTGTGGGTCAGCGCGGCATACTCCGGAGTCTTCTTCGCTTCGGCCCAGGCGGCGGATTCGTCAATCAGAAAGCCGCTGCAAAAGCACACTCCCAGCACGCCGCCCGCCTCAGCCAAGCGCCTCAACTGATCGTCGGTGAGATTCCGTCGGTGGGGGTTCAGGGCATGGAGGCTGGAATGGCTCGCGAAGGGAGGGCGCGTGGCGACATCGAGAACGTCGGCGTAGGTCGTCGGCGCCACGTGCGAAATGTCCACCGCCATGCCGATCTCTTCCATGGTCGCCACCACCCGGCGGCCGAATTCGGTGAGGCCCCCATGCTGGAGGATCCCGGCGTCCATGGGGCCGCAGCCGTCGGCCCAGCTGTTGGTATTGTTCCAGGTGAGGGTCATGGCCCGGACGCCGCGCCGGTAAAAACGGCGTAGGTTGTCCAGGCTGTCCTCGATGGCGTGGCCCCCCTCGATGGAAAGCATGCCGGCGAACTTGCCTTCGGCGGCGGCGCGGTCGATGTCGGCCGTCGAACGGCAGGCGGCAAGGCGCTCGGGAGCGCGCTTTACCTCTTCCTCGAAGCGATCAATGAGCCGATCGACCCGGGCGGCGTAGCGATCCGGAGGCAGGTCCGGTGAGACAAAACAAGCGAAGAGCTGCCCTTTGAGACCGCCCCGGCCGAACTTCTCCCAGGAGAGGTGCGCCTCGGGAGGGGCCGAGTCGAGGTCGTAGCCCTTGTCCGCCATCTCCGAGAGGGTGTCCACGTGGCAATCCATGAGGAAAGCCCGGCGGTGGAGGTCGCGGGCGCGCGCGAGGGTGTCGGCCGTCGGTGCGGGTGAAGTCATGGGGAGAATCCTAGCGGGGAGCGGCCCAAATGGCCAGGATGCGGACACCCCGGAAGATTTGAATCGAACCCCCTTCGGACTTGGGAAGGATTGCGAGTCCGGCATGATTACGGACCAACGCATCCAAATACTGCATTCTCGCTCCACCCGACGTTGTCCCGCCGGACTCGATTCCCGGACGAAGAACCGGCCCCGGGAGTCTTTCTTCCGGGGCCGGTTTGCGCTGGAGGATGCGGGGGATAGGGCTTGGTGTGAGCAACCCCCCGACTCATCGACCCGTCTCCGGGCCGAAGGCACATCAGATCGCGACGACCGTCAAGACCCGAGGCTGGCGTGGGTGGAGGGCGCAGTAGGCCTTGAAGCCGGCCACCGTTCTAAACCTCCGGCCCGAGTAAGGGTGGTAGTAGATGTATCCCAAAGGCGCGACGTCTCCGACGGCCAGGCTAAGGGACGCCCCGCCGAAGTAAACGCCCAGAGATGCGTGGAAGTAATAGGGCGAGGAGCGAAACAAGATCTTCTGGGCCCCGCTGTACCAGGGACGGACGGCGACGGTCTTCTGTACCACCACCGGCGTGGGGCGCACGACCACCGTTTTCTTGACCACCACCGGCGACGGGCGGACGACAACGGTTCGCTTCACGACGGTTCGCTTCACGACGGTTCGCTTCTTCACCACGACGGTCGTTCGGGAGTGATTCCGTCTCTTGGTGATGACGACCCGACCTGCCTCCGCGGGAATCGCCTGGGCGCCGAGGGCGAGCAGCATCGCCGCGGTCAAGGCCGCATGAATCATCCTGCGTGACGGGGCAACTCGGGTCTTCATGTCGTATCTCCTTTACTTGGGCTTCCGACGGTCGATCTCTTCGCTCTCGTTGCCCGAGAAGAATGCAGAACCCGTGCCAGGCTTCAGCGACCCGGATGCGGGGGAGCCAACATCATGAGGTGAAGGCATTTGCCGATGGGTTGGTCGGTCTCGTACCCCTTTCGGGCACCCCCCCCGGTGTACGCGAAGGGACAGCGGGGGTGCGCTGAGGGACGAAGGAAACGCTCACGCGGTCTTCCGCACGCAACCACTCCCCTCCCGACGACCGCCCTGCTATTGTCGCGACCGAACCCAGGAGACACCCATGGATTCTCTTCGTGATCTGCTCTCGTCCCAGACCATCCGCCCCGAGATCCTGACTCTCGCCGTTCTCGCCGTCTCGATCGTTCTGGCGTGGCTTGCCGATCTCATCCTGACGCGCATTCTCCTTCGCCTCACCCTGCGAACCGCCACCGACATCGACGATCGCATCATCCGTCTTCTCCACCGTCCCGTCTTTCTGACGGTGCTGTTGATCGGTTTCCGCATCGCCCTCGGTGTCCTCGGCCCGCCCGCATCCATAGAAACCCTGGCCGGAAGCCTGTTCGTGACCCTGGGAGTTCTGGTCTGGCTCGGCGCTCTCTTACCCATGGTCGATCTCCTCCTCGGCCGGGCAGCCGTCCACCCCACCCGTTTCTCCCTCGTCGAGCCGAAGACGCTCCCGCTCTTTACCAACCTGGTGAAGGTCGCCGCGTTCGGCCTGGGTCTCTACTGGATCATCGAGGCCTGGGGAGTGAACCCGGGGGCATGGCTCGCCTCGGCGGGTATCGTGGGTCTCGCCGTCGGCTTCGCCGCCAAGGACACCCTCGCCAACCTTTTCGCCGGGGTGTTCATCCTTGCCGACGCGCCCTACAAGATGGGGGACTTCGTCAACCTCGACACCGGCGAACGCGGCGAGGTGTCCCACATCGGCATCCGCTCCACCCGTCTCATCACCCGCGACGACATCGAGATCACCGTCCCCAACGCGGTCATGGGCAATGCCAAGATCGTCAACGAAACCGGAGGGCGCTGGTCCCGGGAACGAATTCGGGTCCGCGTCGGAGTGGCCTACGGTTCCGACATCGACCACGTGAAGCGGGTCCTGGAAGAGGTCGGCACCACCCATCCGGAGATCTGCCGGGACCCGGAGCCACGGGCGCGGTTTCGGAGTTTCGGGGACTCGGGTCTCGACTTGGAGTTGCTCTGCTGGATCGAGGAACCGGTGCTTCGGGGCCGCATCCTCGATGCGCTCAACACCGAGGTCTACAAGCGCTTCGCGGTCGAGGGAATCGAGATTCCCTATCCGAAACGCGATGTCTACATCAAGGAGCTGCCGGGGGCGATTCCTCCCGAAACCAGTCCACCATCCGATTGAACGCGTCCTGGGCCTGGTCGTCCAACATGAAATACAACGGGAAGCCGAACCAGGCGACCCGTCCCTCGGTGCGCGCCGGGTCGGGATCGTGCCAGCGGGTGGCGCAGATCTTGTCGCGGAACGGAGAGACCGGGATCTCCCCACGCCCCACCGGTCGGACCTCGTTCGCGGCTACGTACTTGTAGATCGGCTCAAGACTCCCCGGATTGTCGTGAAGCCCCTCCAGCAGGATCGGGTCGAACACCGCATCGACGAAGGGAAGCGCGCGATTCTCCCAAGCGGTCGGGTTGAACTTGGCTGCATCGACCCAAAGATCGTTCAGGATGGGATGCTCGGGATCGTAGGCCTCCGCCGCGACCATCGTGTTTTCCCAGTGCTCCCCTCGATCGTTCTCGATGCGCAGGCTCGCGATCCGCAGTACATCGAAAGCGAAGTCGCCGGGCTCCATGGCGAGCGGATACTCCGTGTCGGCTGCCGGATAGGTCGGTTGGCGGGGATCGTAGAAGGGGCGGTCCGGGCTGTTGCAGTCCACGCCCCGCAAGGTGGCAGCGAGGCTCAAGGACCCGACGATCCAGAGCTTTCCCCCCGAGGCCAGGTAGGAACGAAGCAGAGACGAGGTGACCGCCCCCTGGAAGAACCCGCTGTTCCCGCACCAGCCGTCCCCGTTCACGTTCCAGATCGCCAACCGGTAGCGGCCGAGTTCGCTCAACTTGGGCGGATGGTTGGTGAGGTAGAAGCGATCGTTCGGCCCGCCGGTATCGTAGCGCCAGATGCCTTCGGCGAGGTCCGCGTCGGTGAATCGCCCCGAGTTACGGAAGCGCTCATCCCACCAGGCGTCGTGCTGCCCGTCGAGGGGAAGCAACTGGTCGCGATAGTCGTCCAGGAACAGCACTTCCCGGTCGAGGGGAATCTCGAAGGCCTTGAGCGCCAGGCTCGCGATCTGGATCGTTCCCGCGCTGTCCCGGGCGCGGACGTAGAACACATGCAATCCCGGCTTGCGGAATAGAATTCGGTCCGAGCGAAGGATCCCGGCTCCCCAGGGGCTCCAGCCGGAACCCGGCCCCTCCGCCTCGAGGTCCGAAACGTCCAAACCCCAGCTATAAGCCTCGACCTTGCCGCCGTACTGAGCGGCGGAGGCGAACCAGCGAAACGTGAGGGGTACGCCGAGAGCGACCTCCACCTCGCGCAGCCGTGCCGCCCCTCGATAGACGAAGGAGCCGAGAGTGTTCTCGTTGAGCGTGATCGTGGGACGCCCGCCCCAGGTGGAAGCTGTAAACTTGAAGGCGTTCCCAGGGAACGTCCCCCGGTTGAAGTCGATAAACGGCTCCACCGCTCCCTCCGCGTCCACCGCCCGCACGGCGAAGAGATAGTCTCCGGGTTCGACGAACAGCTTCACTCCCGAGGTCTCGGCGCTCTGATAAATCCAGGGGATGTCGGCGGCGAGTTTGTAGCAAACACGTTCCGGATTGAAGTTGTGAAAGGTGCTGAGCGGCGGCTCGAGTTTGCTGAGGTTCACGAGCTTGTACAGGTATCCCGCCGGGCGCCCGGTGCCCTCCGGCGGATCCGGATCCACCCCATACCAGGCGATGCGGATCTGACCTCCGGTATCGAGGTAGGGCCGCGTCTTGATCAGAGGAAACGAGATCCAGGCCGAAGGTGCGTAGCTCCAGGCGGTGAAGGCGATCCGCGCCACGTCGGAGTAGGCCCCCTCGTTGTCCAGGCAGCGGACATAGATCCGATGGTAGTCCGACGAGGTTCCCTTGGGTTCGAGGCGGGAGCCGACGTAGTTCGAGTCCGAGGTGGCGGTGGTGAGCCGGAAGGCGCGGTCGGTCGTCCGGGTCTGAACGTAGTCGAACGCGTAGAGCGTGCCGTCGACGATCTTCGCGACGCCGAGAGTGTCGCTCCCGACTCGCGGGCCCCGCCTGACGGTGATCGTGATCCCCGGGAAGCTCTCGGGCGAGGCGATCTCCCCGGGAGAAAAAACATCGGGGGGATCCAGGGCGTACTCGTAGTCCACCACGACCCCGTCGTCGTCCCACCCGGTCCAGTAGATTCGAGTCTTGTAGGAATCCCGGGTTCCTTCCCTGGGTCCGCCCGTGACCTGAACGTGGGGTTTGAGGTTCCCGCGGGCCGTGCCTCCCGGATGATCGCCGCAGCCGACGGTAAGTCCGGCCAGCGCCGTCAGCGCCAGCCCGGTGACGATGCGGCCCCCAGGGCGGTTCAGTCGTGTACCCATCAGTTTCCAATCCGTCGGAGAGAAGCCATCAGGCATCGGACTGGAGGGGGCCAGCCGGTAGGGTCTCCATGCGCGGAAACCCTACATCCCACTCTATCACGTCTCAAGTTCCCGTCGAGACAGGACCCGGTCCGGCGTCAGTGGAGCGTGCGGCGGGAAGCGGGCCCCCAGACCGAGCGGATCGTGCGGATGAGTTCCGGGGTGGCGAGTTGAAAGTTTCTCCCCACCGGATGCGGCTCGGGAAACCACTTCCAGAGGAACGCCCCCAGAACGTCCGGTTCCTTCTCAATCGCCTCGAGAGCGGTGCGAAGGCAGGCTTGCTGGATCTTTTCGGCTCCCCGGCCGTCGGTCCGGTAGGCCCAGGGTTGCACCGGTGCCTCGTAGGACCGGTTGTACCCGAGTTCGGTAAAGATGATTTTCCGGTTGTGTTGCTCCGCATAGGAGCGCAGACGACCCATGGTCGCATTCCATCCCTCCCGTAGCGCGTCGGTGCCGGTGTCGACGGTCAGCGAGTCCACGATCGGGAAGTAGGCCTGGATGCCGATCACGTCGAGGGCGTCCCAGAAACCGACCTGCTCGAAGTCCGACCAGTTGGCGGCGTAGGTAAGGGGCATCCCCGTCTCGGCGCGAACCTCTCGGATGAGTTCCCGCCACTCGCCTTCCTGGTCGATGGTGCGATCCAGCTCGGTTCCCACCACGAAGCCGTCGGCCTTCCGGCAGGCGCGGGCCAGATCGACGATCCAGCGGCGGTAGGTGGACCAGAACCGGTCCCATTCCGCCTCGGTCTCGAAGGTGATGGCTCCCCGCCACGTGAAGCGTGTTCCCCAGTAGGCGAGGTGGGGCTTGATGAGAATCTTCAGGCCGAGGGCGTGGGCCTCGCGGATGGGGCGCCGAATCCACTCCGGGGGGTTTTCCGGATCCAACGACCAGGCGCGAACGGCGCCGTCAGTCCGAATCCCGGCGTACGGGTGGATGGCCACCCAGTCGGCGCCGAGGTCGCGGATGCTCTTCATGGTGGTGGCGGTGCCGTCAAAGGCCCAGTCGGTGCCGTCGGTGTGGGTGGAGATGGTGACCCCGCGCACCGGTTCCGCCGCCGCGTTCCCGCCGAAACCCGCCGGGACGAAACCAATTGCGGTGAGGCAGAGTACCCAGGGGAGAATACGGCGGAGGGAGTGAACCATGAGGGTGGGGTGCGCCTTCCTGGTACGGGGCCCCATGCCCCGAATCCACAAGAGTCTACCCCAGGATCGACGGTCCGAGTCCCCGTCTTGAGGCGATGTCCGTCGGGTTCAGCCCCGCAACCAGCCCAAGGGCTTGCGCGAGCGGAGGAAGGCAACCGCAAGGAGGGTCTTGAAGACCATGCCGGGGAGGAAAGGAACGAGGCCAAGGGTTGCCGCGGTTCGCGGGGAGCTGTCCAGGAAGACCATGAGGTGGGAA
>Ga0114931_10003223_pt1 | contig 20709 bp, 17 predicted proteins | sample 2SBtaG_FD_89579 | JGI IMG/M metagenome (GOLD analysis project Ga0114931, IMG submission 89579) | Deep subsurface microbial communities from Kolumbo volcano to uncover new lineages of life (NeLLi) - 2SBTROV14_V59a metaG | ecosystem: Environmental > Aquatic > Marine > Volcanic | place: Kolumbo...
ATTTTCCAACAAGCTCTTCCAGGGTTTTTAATGCTTGAGAAGCAACCTTCAGTCGTTCATCGAGTCGATCCATAATTCGCCTTCGGACATGATACATTGTTGGAAGGTAGACGGTGTTTGAGTGAGATCAATCAAGTCTACTGACAGAAGAAGTGAGCTTTCCTCAAGCTCGAATCTGAGTTGATTGAGAAAACCTGTAGGAAGTGAGGCTTCCAGCAAAATAGCAATATCGACGTCTGAACTGGGGTGGGCATTTTCGGTTGCCCATGATCCAAAAAGATAGACTTGACAGCGGTATGGGCGCAGAGAAGTAGAAACCCTTTCCCGAATTTCGGCGAGTTGCGAAAAACAGTGATCAGAGACTTTTAAAGGTTTGAGCGCGGTAGATTTTCGATCCATACCGAAGAATAGTGCCAGAGAAGATGGGCACTTGGAAATTTGCAAGCACAACCTAGATATCTATAGTGGTTTTACTTTTCATTCCTACACTCAATATTCACATGCGCAATGATCTTGGTTTTGCAAATGACGTAAAATGTGTAGCTGCGGCATCTTATGCCGCCCCTTCTTTTGCTTTCCCGGACCATGTGAATGCTCGAAGAAGGCAGGACCTGCCTGCGCGAAGCCGCTTCGGCGAAGGCTGGTGAGATCGTGGACCTACAAAGGGAAAATACCGGAAATTTTCACCATGCGACAAAAAGGCAGTCCTGATGTGTCTTATTTAGAATTTTCAAGAACCGCCGCTTTAATTGTGGAAGCATTATTGAGTTTGAAGTACGGCCCGCCCTCCAAGCAAGATGAGAAGAAAGTTTAGCAAAGCCGTGGTGCTGATGATGACGAGAAACTGTGCTGGATCAGTTTCTCCGGTAATGCTCTGGACAAATGTTGCCAAATCCAAGGCTAGGCTGATCGTGCCATAGATGACGGCGGTCATGTATGCCCAGCGTTTGCCTAAGAGGCAAATTCCTCCCACTAGTAATGGCACACCGAATTGAAAGGCATTCCAAATGACATCTCCTGAGTGAGCTAGGGGTTTATCGCTAGATTGCATGGCTTGGAGGGCCATTGCGCCTGCAAACAAACCGAAACAAAGCATGGCCATGATATGATGAGTTTGAGATGAGGAGGGTAATTTAATCACGGAGACTATGGTGGTAAAAGAATAACTTTGAATCTAGCTTGGCTGTGACGAAATGGTTTTTGCAGGCAAAAGCACAGTGATGGCGATATCGACTCCGCTCCCAAATTTGACATCGATAAATCCTTGATGTTCTTGGATAATTTGGTTGGCAATCGCCAAGCCCAAGCCTTCCTTCTGAAACGGTGACTGCTGCTTATCATCATTGAGGGGTCTAGGGGCAAACAAAAATCCCTCATCCCCTTGAAATTCTTCTAAGGGCAATCCCCCACGAGCCAGAGTCATTTCTAGCTCAATCCAAGGCTCTTCTTCTGATTTCATGCGAGGTGTGGTGATCACGGTGATCGTGCCTCCCACTGGGCCTAAAATGTCCAGACTACTCATTAAGATATTGAGCACCACTTGTTTAATTTGTTGCCGGTCAATCCACAGTGGAAGGATGTTCTTGCTCAAGGTTTTTTCAATCATCACTGGCTTGGATGTGGGAATGGCTTCAACAAAGTATAAACAGGATTCGATGATGTCATTGAGATGTTCTTGGCGAAGTTGGGGTTTGGTTTGTCGGGCATAGTCCAACACTTCTTTGATGAGCCGTTCAATTTTTGCCACATCTTGAGCAACTTTTTCCGATAATTTTCCAACATACTCAGGGTCTTGAATTTTATTGGGAACTTGGGTGACAAAGATTTTAATGGAACCGAGCGGGGTTTGAATCTCTTGAGCCAAGCCTCCAGCCATGGATTCTAATGATCGCAATCGGTCTGATCGATGCGCTTGCGCTTGTGACTCCTTGAGTTCTTCATACAGCATGCTGTTATCAAGCGCGATTGCCGCTTCTTGTGCCAAGGTCATCAAAATGGTGAGGTCTTGCTCAGAATACAGTACATGCCCACGTCGAGAGCCCAAGCAACAAAACCCCACGAGTCGATTTTTATTGGCCAAGGGTAAAACGACTTCACTTGGTAGTGAGTCATGAAGGACAGTCAAGAGTTCAGCCGATTCTTTGCGGTGATCATGTTCCAGGTCTTGCCGCATCAATCCGGCTTGTGTTTTTTGAAGAAATTGCGGGAGCAGCGTATTAGAGTCAACCGTAGCGAGATGAGGTTGCCCGTTTTGTACCTCTTCAAATTCTGCGGCGAGCCGGTAGGTTTCTTTTTGTGTGTCCAGGAGGTACAGCGTGACAGTGTTTGCCCCCATGTTCTGTCCAAGTGTACGGACGATCTCGTGGGTTAAGGTCGTGACATCGAGAATGGTGACAAGAGCTTTTGAAAAATTGGATAGCGTAGTATAGGTCTCATGGCGTTCTCGAAACAGGGCGCGTGAAATGGCTTCTTCCGTGCCCACCTTCATTTTGTAGGCTCCAATCACGGTGAGCAGGAATAGGGCTAAAAGAATAAAAGAAAATTGTACATTAATCTGATTCCAAAACACTTTTTGCATGAGCAGCAAGAGAGGGTAGACCGGGAGGGCCACAAGAACCATTAAGAGGAGATAGGTCAGTCCCTTTTCAAAGGCGAGGGAAAAGTCCATTAATCTGTGTCGTAATAAGGTGTAGGCCACGAGGGCGACATAGATCGTCGTAAAGATCGTGCCAAACGGGAATACAGGAATGTCATACCACAGAGGAAAATTTGTAATCCCTCCCGCGTACCCAATAAGGGTGGCACTGAGGATATAGAGATACTGTGTGCGTTTGAACCCTGTCTCATGCCTCACGGCTCGATACAACAAGTAGACTGAAAAAATGGCGAGTAGCCCCCACCATATTAAAAACGGATGGAACAACCATCCTGGGCGTGGCCAATAAACAAAGGAGAGGGCAGGTTGAACGTCGGCGACAAACGCGGAGGATGTGTTCGCAATTAAAAACAACACGGCCAGACCATACGAGGCCCGGAGCGTTATTTTATACCGATCGACAAGATTGAGGAGAACCAGGATATGATGCAAATATGTGACGGGGATAAAGATAGCTCCGACCATAAACATTCTAGCCAAGAGCAATGAGGTCTCTCGGGTATCGGCCAATTGCCAGGCAAAATACGCAAAGCTCCACAGTGCAACGGATACCCCAAAATACCCAAATGTTCGATGCCGGATTTCGTGTGGATCACGAGAATAGACCAGGAGAGTTAAGCCTGTGGCGGCAAGACCATTGACTAATCCACTGAGAGCCCAAAACGTCATAGGATTCGATGGTGAGGAGTCAGCACCAGACGATTAATAATTTGAGGTAAGACAGGTCTGTGAGAGTAATGGAAAAAGGCAAGACATGCAAAGAGTAATCTCCAGCACACCCAACTCGGATTTGCTGGAGATTACCTAAAACTCAAGGGTGCACGAGTGCCGAATGGGATCGGCTTCTCATGCTGCCAGTGATGAATCCACCGTCACTGAAGTGGCCTGGTTTTCATTGGATAGCACAGCCATTTTTTCTACGATCCCAATGTACGCTTGGTTCCCGAAGGTCGGAAACACGCGAGGGTTGTCGCCGCCACAGGCTTGCAAGACTTGCAGAAACTCATCTTGTGAATAAAATTGGAACGCCCCTTCACTCTCCCCTTGACGAATATGGCTCGAATTGTTCAACACTTCTCTGGCTTCATGAATGGCGGTAGCAGTGGTCGCCTGGCCTACAAAGTTCCGATAAATTTGTGTTAAATCAGAACAGGGCTTGAGATTGGTTAAAACCATTTTTCCACCGGGGGCTAAGACCCTCAACAATTCTCGAATGGTGCCTGCTGGATCCCTCAAATACCCAATCACCAAATTACTCATGATTCGATCAAAACTCCCGTCTTTAAAAGGCAATGGTTTGTTCAAATCAAGGCGATGAAAATTTGGGGCGAGCAGGGTGGATGAATGCAGTCCATGAGCGCTTCCTGCATCGGCATTCCGCAACACCTGAGTCAGGTGCGTCTTGGCCTGGGTCAGCGCTGTTTCAACAAAATCAACTCCCGTATAGTGAATGGGGTTGCCGGATTCAGAGGATGGGTGTTGACGTCGAGTCCATTCCTTGGCAAAGAGAAATGATCCAAAGTGCCCATTCCCACATCCTGCATCCAGTAAGCGCCTTCCAGGCGATACTGGGCCTAAAAGATGATAAATATGATCCAGGGCAGCCAGGTAATCATGGCTGTTCGCAATAAAATGAAAGTTGGACAAATAGTGATTCCAAAAATCGACATGATCAGCTTCATGCTGAAATCGGCGAGTTTCATTTCTTTCTCGCTCCAGTCGGTTTTGCAGACCAATTTCTTTTCGTGATGGCTCGACGAGTTCGAGAGTTTCCGGATGCCAGACCAAATGCTCCTGACAGGCAAAGACGATTTGTCGATAGACAGCCCGAGCCTTTCGTGGATTTTCTTGAAGTCGATGCAGCCCTTCAGGAATGACAAATGACCGACTTTGGGGAGATGAAAAAGCTTCCATGACTTGTTGATGCGATTCTTGGTTGACCCAGGCATCTTCTTCGGCTGAAAACCATACCACCGGGGCCTGAATGTTTTTGGCATCCTCGATAGTCGAAGCCAACTCACTAAAGCCCCCATCCACCGTATCTTTCAAAAACACATGGCCATCAACATTGAATCCTAGAACATTGGTCACCCCACGGCCATTGCCCTTGAGGTAATCCCCGATTAAATCTTCCTGATGAACGGCGGCTAAGGTGGCGCGGATATCCACGATCCCGCTGATTAGAATGAGTTGGTCCACCTGGGTCCCTTGACTGATGGCTTTCAACGCGATCCGACCTGCCAAGCTTGTGGCCACTAAACCAATCCGGCTGTCTGTCCAATTTCGTTTGGCAAAATCGATCATGGCACTCATGTCGTCCTTCATATTCGTGAGGCTGGTGTGTTCATGGCCGCCTTCGCTCTCTCCCACATGGCACGTATGATCATACCGCAGCACGTGGAAGCCATTGCTAGCTAAGTAATAGGCGAGGGTAATGTATTCACGTTTGGTCTCACCATAGCCGGGCGCAAGAACCACCACAGGAGCTTGTGATTCAAGCCCCTCACGATAATCAAGATATCCTGAAATGATCTTCCCTGACGGGTTCAGGCATTGAATGACCGTACTGACCAATTTTGGTTGGGATGCTTTGGCCAACTCCGGTAAATTCACATTGGTGTGAGATGCCAGAAGCGACGCCGCTAAATTATCAAGCACCCCATCAACGGCGAGTTCCGTGGCAAAAGAAAGTTCAATGCGAGGGGAGGGTATTGGTCCATTCAGTTTTCCAACGAATTCCCTTAACTTGAACGATGTCATTTCATCAAGATCCGGCCATGTCACTTGAATTTGCATGTGACCTAACATGTTTTCCTTATCTTGTGAATTCAAGTTTCCAATTGTGACTGACGCAACCTTTCCTTTTATTTCCAAAATAGAATGTGTGTTCGATAAGGTAAACTTCACACCTTGTGATGGGGTAACCGGGATAAATCCTTCTACATTCAATAACACACCCTGACTGGTTAACGACTCAATCGTGGCTTCCCATGATGCTCCGTGTAAATCCAAGATGATTCGGTGTTTCAATGCCTCCTGGTGAGGTTTCTCAGAATTATTAGCTGTCGTATGTGAATGCTGCGGTAACATTGGTGAATCCTTTCTTTAATGAGTTCCCTCCCTTAAAATTTTGGGGATTGGAGTCCATTAATTACCTAGTTAAATTTACGTATATTTTAGATAAAGCTTGTCCTATTGCCCGGGTTGTCGGGCATAAATAAAAAGAAAGCCCATTCATTTTTTATTTGGATTTTTTCAGCTTACGGAGAACGTATTCCCATGATGTTTTCCTCCTACGTCTCGTTGATTGAGGTCTGTAAGAATTGCCTAATGTTATTTTGTATTTTGCATCTCGCATGCCATGATCTTTGAGCTTGGAATATGTGCAAGATCCTGAAGGGATGTGAAAGAAAAGGTGAAAAAACGGGAGGTTGGGACTGTTAGAAACTAAGAAAAATTTAATCCTCAAACGTACCTGTTTGGAATCTTGACACTCTCTCGTCAAAAGTCCTGACAGTCGGACATTTAATTGACACTGTTAGGAAACCAAGCCTAGAATGGGCCATTCAGAAAGGGGGTACCATGACGCAATTGACGATCAACACCATGAGGAATGTTGTTTTGGCATCGTATGCGGGAGCGGGAAAAACCTCTTTAGCTGAGGCGATGGCGTTTTCAGCTGGTGGGATTCCCTCAATGGGGTTAACCTCAACCGGCAACACCATCGCTGATTTTGAACCTGAAGAGGTTCATCATCACCACTCCATGAGCACCGCCCTTCTTCAATTCTCTCTCAAAGACATGTCCTTTAGCATCCTCGACACTCCCGGTTCATTGGACTTTTTTGTGGACACGCGATGCGCCATTCATGTGTCGGATGGTGCAGTGTTGGTGATAGGGGCCACAGGACTGCGCTCTGAAGTTGAGCGGGTTTGGGATGTGATTCAAGAACGGGAAATGCCAACAGTGATCTTTATCAATGAACTCGATAAGGAACACACCAATTTTGACACCACGCTAGAAGAAATCTCCAACACATTGGAAATTACCTGCATTCCCATTGCCCTTCCTCTCGGGCAGGAAGCCGGTTTTGAAGGAGTCATTGATCTTCTTAAACAAAAAATAATCATTCCCGATCTCAATGGTCATAAAGTTCATGAAAGTGATATTCCAGCAGATTTGGCAGGGAAGGTGGAGGAAGCGCGGAAAAAGTTAACGGAATGTGCGGCGGAGGGTAGTGATGAGTTATTGGAAAAATATCTAGGGGGGGGGGACCTCACGACAGAAGAAATCCTTCAAGGGTTGGCTTGGGCCACCCGCAATCGTTCTTGCGTTCCCGTGTTGTGTGGCGCAGCCACAAAAAATATTGGCACTACACTTCTTATGGAGGCCATCATCCAATTACTTCCGTCGCCACAGGAACGGGCTGAAGCGTTTTCCACAACTGGTCACAATCCCCAAACTGGAGAAGACGAAGCCATCACCATGACCGATGATTCCCCACTTGCGGCGTATGTGTTTAAAACCGCAATTGATCCTTTCATGGGACGTCTGACGTATCTGAAGATTCAATCTGGAACACTTGAGGGGGATGTCCATTTTTTCAACTCGATTCGAAACACAAAGGAAAAAGGCGGACACCTTTACCACTTGCTTGGTAAAAAAGCGACGCAGATCGGGAAAGTATCGGCTGGCGAAATTGTGACCATTGGCAAACTCAAAGACACACAGACGGGCGATACCCTTTGCACTGATAAACATCCGTTAATTCTGCCAGGAGTGAAGTTTACTCGGCCCGTCATGTCTTTTGCTTTGGAAACCCAGGCCAAGAGCGACATTGATAAAGTCAGTTTGGGCCTTCATAAACTCGTCGAAGAAGATCCGTCACTAGAATTTATTCGAAACGAAGAAACGAAAGAAATGTTACTGAGCGGGGTAGGCCAAACGCATATCGAAATGACGTTGGAAAAACTGCATAGAAAATATGGTGTGAATGTGAATCTTCATACCCCCAAAGTGGCGTATCGAGAAACCATTCAAAAAATGGCGCAAGCCCAGGGAAAATATAAAAAACAAACAGGTGGCCACGGCCAATATGGGGATTGCTGGTTACAGCTTGATCCCTTGCCAAAAGGTAGTGGCTTTGAATTCATCAATAAAATCGTAGGTGGGGTGATTCCTCGAAATTTTATTCCAGCGGTGGAAAAGGGGGTCGCTGAAGCCATGCATGATGGCATTTTGGCAGGTTACCCGGTCGTGGACATACAGGTTGCGGTCTATGACGGATCACATCATCCGGTGGATTCTTCAGAAATGGCCTTTAAGGTAGCGGGATCCATGGGTTTTAAAAAGGCCATGGAATCAGCCCAACCTGTGCTTCTTGAACCCATCATGCTGGTCGAGGTGTCGGCACCGGATGAGATGGTCGGCACGGTGATTGGGGATTTAAACAGTCGGCGGGGGCGGATTTTAGGAATGGATGTCAAAGGCCATAACCAGGTTGTGAAAGCCATGGTTCCGCTGGCGGAGGTCTTAAAATATGCTCCAGCCCTAACGTCGATTACCGCGGGGAAGGGGTCTTATGTGATGGAATTTTCTGGCTATGAACAAGCCCCACGAGAAGTGATGACCAAAGTGATCGAAGAACACAAGGCCACGAAACAGGCCGTGGCAAGCTAATCGTAAGGGGTGATGCGTTGTGCGTAAAGAAGGCAGGAGGTTTTACGATTTTACCGCTTCCCGCATCACGGTTCACGTCTTTGTTAGCTTTCAGGTTTTAAGACGACAAAAAACGCTCGCTCCTCCCGGAGGATACGAAGAAGCACGGTTTCTCCGGGACGAATGGCTTCAAGTGCGTCGCGAAAATGTGAAAGCGTGGGAACTTCTGCACGGTTCACTTCTTTAATCACATCGCCCTCTCGCACCCCCTCCGAATAGGCAATACTCTGCCGACCGACCTTGGTTACCAGAATGCCCTCCCGGTCTTTGATTTTATAACTGTCGGCTAAGGCATCGGTAATAGGGGAGACATCGATGCCTAAATCGATTCCATTTTGCATGGGTGGTAACGAGGTGACCACGGGCTTCTCTTTCTTTATTCCCAAGAAGACCGGTAACGTCAGCGATTGTCCATCACGAATAATCTGCACTTGAACTTCTTCTCCAGGACCAAATCCAGCCACCACACGAGATAATTGATTTGGGGTCTCTAATCCTTCATCACCAATTTTGGTAATAATATCTCCTGGTTTGATGCCCGCCAGGTCAGCCGGATTTCCCTCAAACACTTCATTTACAAGAATGCCTTTTCCATCCCTGACCCCGAATTTCTCACCAAGTTTTGGGGTTAACGGTTGAATGCCAACACCCAACCAGCCTCGAATGACCTTCCCGCCGGCTTTCAATTGGGAAGCCACTTGATTGGCCATGTTGGAGGGAATCGCAAATCCAATCCCTTGGGCAAAGTTAATGATGGCCGTATTGATCCCAATAACCTCACCTCGTAGATTAAATAATGGCCCACCTGAGTTTCCAGGATTGATTGATGCATCCGTTTGAATGAAGTTTTCGTATCGGGAGAGATTCATATTTTCTCGACCAATGCCGCTGACAACTCCCAGAGTCAAGGTTTGGTCCAAACCGAAAGGATTTCCAATGGCCAACACCCAGTGGCCAACCTTTACGGTCTTGGAATCTCCGAATTTGGCGAAGGGTAACTTTCGATCTACCTGAACCCGAAGAAGTGCCAGATCTGTATCAGGATCCCGGCCAACAACCTCAGCGATTAATACCGTTCGATCAGAAAGTCGGATTTCTGCCTCAATGCCACCCCCAATGACATGGTTATTCGTGATGATATACCCATCTTGGTGGATTATAACGCCGGAACCAGACCCAGGAGTCTTCGGTCTCGATTGGCGAGGAAAGATTTTCGATTGGCCCAAGGTCCTGATGGGGGAAACATTTACAACCGTTGGAGTCACATCTTCCGCCAAGGTGGAAATGGCGTTTTGGATATCTTCTAGGACCTTCATCCCACGAATCGAGGAAATGGCTGAAGACCCAGAAGCATGAACTTCTGCTAGGGATGGAAACAGGCTGGCAAAGAAAAAAACACCAAAACTCAACAAGAGAGAAAATTTGCAGGTGTGACTGAAAAGGGATTTAACGGTGAATTTTAATGGCGCCATAAAATCACCATACTAGGGAAATGGGGCCTAAACAAGTGAAGAACCAAAAATTTGTCGCATAACAGGTATTATGTTAAATTTAGTTTTGTTTGGATTGAATACGAGACTCAGTCCCATTCAGCAATCGTTGGATATTCCCTTTATGTTTAAACAGGATCATTCCACTTAAAATTAAGGAGAAAATAATAAAATCAATGCTTGCATCAATCCCCCAACTTATCATTGGAAATAAACTGAAAGATAATAAAGCACCGCCAGATGAATATTTAAAGATCCCAACGGTTGCCAACCATATGGCTACAAGTAGCAAACCTATCAAAAAATGAAGCCCTAGAATTCCTCCAAGGCCAGTTGCGACACCTTTTCCGCCTTGAAATTTAAGGAAAACTGGAAATATATGTCCCACGACAACGGCTAACACCCCAATAAGGCCCCATATGGTTTGTGAATAAAATGATACAGCCAACCACCCAATAACCCAACCTTTTCCTAAATCACCCACTAAAGTGAGCACACCAACTTTTTTCCCCGAGAGGCGCAACACATTCGTGGATCCTATATTTCCACTCCCAGCCTGTCGAGGGTCTTGGGCACCACCGAGACGAGAAGCCACCAAACCAAAGGGAATGGAACCAAGAAAATAGGCTGAAAGGGAAAAGATAAGGCCGTTAAGGTCGAAGGCCATAAGGTGTTTGGAGAAGATTAGTCAAGAAGGTCTTTGTTAACAAGGGCTTGCCAAAATTCCCATAAATACTGCCCTGCTGAAATGACCGACAACAAAAGTGCACCATACAGGAGCCCAATGCCCAGAAGTTGAAAATCAAGAAATGGAATCGACAGTGTCCCCTGAAGGGTCAATAGAATGATGCCAGTTACTTGAAGGACAACTTTATATTTACCAAATTGCCCAGCAGCGATAATAAGCCCTTTCGATGCAGCTACAGCTCGAATTCCGGTAATGCCTAAATCCCTTACAATAAATGCGATAGCCAGCCAGGCTTCAATTCTTTGAAATTGTACGAGTAAGACTAGCCCGGAAATGACCAGGAATTTATCGGCGATGGGATCCAACAATCGACCGACTTTCGTGACTTGGCCTCGACGACGGGCTAAATACCCATCCAATAAATCAGTAAGTGCTGCCAATCCAAACACACTGGCGGCTGCGATCGATCTCGTCACCGTAGGCTCCAAAAATAAAACCACATAAACCGGGACCATTAAAATCCGTAACACAGTCAAGACGTTCGGCAAATTAATGGCATCTTCCCCCTTTTCCTCAGGAGGATCTGAATTTGGCTGAATTGGGAGTTTGACAATTTTAGCAGGTGGCATAGATATACACAGGGTTAGCTTGTCAAAATATTTTCATCGCCTTTGCCTACAGATTGGCAAATACGAAGTAACAGTTGAAGTAACTCTTTGAGTTTCTTGAGAGGGACCATGTTGGGCCCATCAGATAAGGCTGAGTCTGGATCTGGGTGCACTTCCATGAAAAACCCATCACAGCCTGCTGCTGCGGCAGCTCGAGCGAGCGGTGCGATAAACTCGCGTTGACCTGCGGATTTGGTACCTCCCCCCCCTGGCAATTGGACACTGTGTGTGGCGTCAAACACTACAGGATATCCAAGACTTCTCATCACAGGAAGCGAGCGCATATCCACGACCAGATTGTTATACCCAAATGACGACCCTCGCTCAGTCAGCACAATTTTTTTCGCTCCACTTTCCTCTAACTTATGCACCACATTCTTCATGTCCCAAGGCGAGAGAAATTGTCCTTTCTTGACATTGACGACCCGCCCCGTTTTTGCTGCGGCAATGAGTAAATCCGTTTGGCGGCATAAGAAAGCTGGAATTTGAAGGACATCCACAATTTTTCCAGCTTGTATGGCTTCATCAACACTATGAACATCGGTCAAAACTGGAATTTGAACCTCTTCTTTAACTTTCTGGAGGATTGATAGACCTTTATCGATCCCTAAGCCACGAAATGAATGAATAGAGCTCCGATTGGCTTTGTCATAGGAGCTCTTAAAAATAAAGGGAAAACCTACTTGCTTGGCGATTTCGTTTATTTGAAAAGCCGTATCTAGAACAAGTTGTTTGCTCTCGATGACACATGGGCCCGCAATGAGAAATTGAGGGTGAACTCCTCCCCCCAGAAACTTACCGAGGTCAATCTCTTGAACCATACTGTTTCTCTTGCCCGACTAAAATTTTGATACTAGCGTCCAAATTTACGTTTGAGTGCCGCTCCAATAAATGCGGTAAACACGGGATGTGGTTGATGAGGCCTGGAGTGATATTCGGGATGAAATTGGGTCCCAAAGAACCAAGGATGATGTTTCAACTCTATGATCTCAACAAGTCGCCCGTCTGGTGAAGTGCCACTCACCATGAGACCTTTAGCCGTCAGTTTTTCACGAAAATCGTTATTGAATTCGTAGCGGTGGCGGTGCCGTTCATGGACCTCGGTTTCACCATAAATACGGTGCGCCAACGTACCTTCGATAATTTTGCATGGATAGGCACCTAACCGCATGGATCCACCCTTGTCTTCAACCGATCGTTGTTCAGGAAGAAGGTCAATTACCGGATATGGATTTTTGGGGTCAAACTCCGAACTATTCGCCATATCCAGGCCCAGAATGGACCGGGCATATTCAATCACCGCGCATTGCATTCCCAGGCACAGACCGAGAAAGGGGATGGCTTTTTCCCGAGCATAGCGAATGGTGTCTACCTTGCCTTCGATTCCTCGAAGACCAAACCCTCCAGGAATTAGAATGCCATCAGATTCACTCAGAAATTGGACAGGCCCGTTCCGCTCCACATCTTCAGATTCAATCCATTGGATGTTCACCCCGGTATCGTTGGCAATACCGCCGTGGACTAGCGCCTCAGACAAACTTTTATAGGATTCCTTTGACCCCATGTATTTGCCAACCATGCTGATTGTGACTTCATGCGTTGGACGTTTTATTTTTTGCACCATCGCGTCCCATTCACGCAGGTTTGGTGGCCCACAGTCTAAACGTAAGGACCGTACAATGAGTTCATCCAGCCCTTCTTTCCTGAACACGATTGGCACTTCATAAATGGTCTCAACATCCTTCGCTGTAATCACGGCATCTTTGTCCACATTACAAAACAGCGAGATCTTGTCTTTCATCGATGGAGCCAAAAACCGATCAGTTCGGCAAAGAAGGATATTAGGCTGGATCCCGATTTCACGCAGCTTTTGGACGGAATGTTGAGTGGGCTTGCTCTTTAACTCTCCAGCAGCCTCAATGTATGGCACTAACGTGACGTGGAGATACAACACGTTTTCACGTCCCACATCGTAGGGCATTTGTCGAATGGCCTCTAAAAACGGAAGGCTTTCAATATCTCCGACGGTTCCCCCGATTTCCACGATCACCACATCGGTACCATGGGCCACATTTAAAATGGTGTGTTTGATTTCATCCGTGATATGAGGCACCACTTGGACTGTTCCTCCCAGGTAATCCCCACGTCGTTCTTTTTTGATGACCGAATCATAAATCCGCCCGGTGGTGCAGTTATTTTCTTGAGAAAGGGTTACCGAGGTAAATCTTTCATAATGGCCTAAATCCAGATCCGTCTCCGCGCCATCGTCAGTCACATAGACTTCACCATGCTGATAGGGATTCATGGTCCCAGGATCAACATTGATGTAGGGGTCGAGCTTAAGAAAGGAGATTTTCAGCCCTCGGCTTTCCAGTAATCGGCCAATCGCCGCGGAGGACAACCCCTTGCCCAACGAAGAAACCACACCCCCCGTCACAAAAATAAATTTACTCATACCGACAATGTCTCCCTGTCATCTACCCTGCCTCTACCATGAAACGATCCCAATTCCTATTGGCTTCCACTAAGTCCTCTGGGGTATCGATTCTCAACGACGGCTGTGTGGTTTCCCAGACAGAGATAGGAATACCGTGTTCTAACGCACGCAGTTGTTCCAGTTTCTCCGCATCCTCCAGCTTCCCTATTGGTAGTTCGGCAAACTGGAATAATGTCGCTCGTTGGAAAATATACACTCCCAGGTGAATCGAGGCAAAGGAGAAAACCTGACCCTGTATAGGCTGATCGCGTGTGTGAGGAATCGAGGCCCGAGAAAAATACAGGGCTTTCCCTTTTTCATCAGTCACCACTTTAACCACGGATGGTTGGACAAACTCACTGTGAGCTTCAATGTTGCGTTTTAACGTGCCCATAGGGGCGGGATTTTCGAGAAATGGATGGATCAAGTCATTCAAAATATCTGGACTGAATAAAATCTCATCAGCTTGCAAATTGACGATCACCTCATTGGATAATGCGCGACTGACCTCAGCCACCCGATCCGTTCCCGTCCGACAGGGCACGGACACCATTTGTGCTACTCCCCCAAATCCTTCAACAGCCTGCTGAATGCGAGTATCATCAGTCGCTACAATAACGTGATCGACTTTGGGCACACGAATGGCCTGTTCATACACGTGTTGAATGAGGGGCTTTCCTGCGAGTTGGGCCAGCGCCTTCCCAGGAAAGCGAGAAGACTCATACCGGGCGGGAATCACAATGGCGAGAGAAGGGTTACTCATGAGCATGCTGAATCGCCTCCTTCAACTGAGCCTTGGAGACTGACGCGGTACCCACCTGACCAACCACGACCCCGGCTGCATAATTGGCCATTATGGAGGCTTCAGGGATTGAGGCCCCTATGCTCATAGCCAACGCCAGGGTACTCACCACAGTATCTCCAGCGCCAGTTACGTCGTACACTTGTCGAGCCATAGTAGGAATGTGCCAACTGTATCCATTGCTTTCACAGAGGCTCATGCCCTGTTCCCCTCGTGTTACCAGGACTGCCTCACACCCCAGCTTCTGTCTTAGTGAATGGCCGATTTCATGAATGGCTTGATGGTCGTGCCCGGATCGGCCAGCCGCCTGCTGAGCTTCCATATGATTCGGAGTAATCACGGTCGCTCCGGAATAGTAAAGAAAATGGTCAACTTTAGGGTCGATAATCATCGGAATCTTACGGCTTCTTGCCAATTTCCCCACCTGTGCCATCAAAGATGGCATAATCACGCCCTTGGCGTAATCGGATATGACGATGCAGGAAATGGCATCCATACGCGACTCAATATGTTTCAAAATCCGGCGGGTGATCGGCTGAGAAATATCCTGGCGATTTTCAACATCATAACGAACCACTTGTTGGCTATGCGCGATAATTCGAGCCTTACGGGTTGTAGGACGCGAAGCATCGACGATAATTCCAGGATGTCGATGGCGCCCCCCCCCTAACTCTTTCAATAACGACTTTCCTGTATTGTCATTACCAATGACCCCGCAGACTTCAGCCTGGCCTCCCAATGACAACACATTGTTGTACACGTTAGCGGCGCCACCCAATCGCAACGACTCCCGGTCAACATGCACAATGGGGACTGGGGCTTCGGGTGAGATCCGGCTCACCGCTCCCCAAATATAATGATCGAGCATCAAATCGCCAATAACCAAAACATGGCCACGATGAAATCGTCGGAGGTGCCGCTCAAGAGAGGTGGGAGCGATCGATGTTAAGGATGGGGCGTCACTCTTGGATTTCGGAGTCATGCGTTTACCTGATGAGGTTGGCACGAGCAACAGTCTCACTAGCAAGGGTTAATCAATTATTTTTCCAATTCGGTCCCAACGAACCCATTCAGACATTGGCCCTTGGCCTTTCCAGGACCAATACACCAAAAAGGCCCGCCCTTTAATTTTGTGCATTCGAACGAACCCCCAAAACCGGCTGTCCAGGCTTTGATCACGATTATCGCCCATCACGAAATATGAGTCGGGTGGAACAGTAATAGAATCGAGATTATCGCGTGGCGTGATTCGGCCATCGATAATCCCAGGATCGATTCGCTGGGTCCACGCTTTATCGTTCAAGAGTTTCCCGTTCACGTAGACGATTTTACGGCGAATTTGAATATGGTCGCCTGGCAAACCCACGATCCGTTTGATGAAGTCTTTTTCCTCGTCCTCAGGATAGCGGAAGACAATCACATCGCCGCGTTCAGGTTTGCCAAACTCAACGAGCAATTTTGAGGAGTAACAGGTCATCGGTGGGAAAGATATGTCGAATTCACAGTCCTGTGGCAATTGAATACCATAGGACATTTTATTCACCAAAATATGGTCACCGATGAGCAAACTGGGAATCATAGAGCCGGATGGAATCTTAAACGCTTGAACGACGAACACCCGAATCGTAAAAGCCAAAATCATCGCGATGATGATGGCCTCCATATATTCGCGCCAAATGGATTTCTTCCCAGAAGAATCGGCCTGGCGTTTTTCTACAGGAGGCGGAGGTGTTCCCGACGCGTCGTGATCCGTTGATGTGGACTCCGTCCCATCAAGCGGGTTCGAATTATTCGCCATGGTTATTCATCCTTTACCTTGAGGAGGGCCAAAAAGGCCTCTTGCGGAACTTCTACTCGCCCTAATTGCTTCATGCGCTTTTTGCCCTCTTTCTGTTTTTCCCACAATTTTCGTTTTCGCGTGATATTACCGCCATAGCATTTGGCCGTCACGTTTTTTTTGATCGCAGAAATTGTCTCGCGGGCAATGACCCGTTTGCCAATGGCCGCTTGGATGGCAATTTCAAACATCTGCTTCGGTATCAGTTCTTTCATTTTCTCCGCAAGCTGGCGGCCACGATGGTTGGCTTTATCTTTATGCGTGATAAAAGAAAGCGCATCAATGTTTTCACCATTGAGAAGAAGGTCAAGCTTCACCAAGTCAGCTTTTCTATAATCCGCGAGTTCATAATCCAGAGACGCATATCCCTGGGTGCGGGACTTCAGCTTATCATAAAAGTCAAGTACCATTTCATTGAGTGGCAATTCATAGACCAGCACAATGCGAGTCGCATCCAAATATTGCATGCTCACCTGGGTGCCACGACGCTCCTGACACAAGGCCATGATATTCCCGGCATGGCGTTCCGGTGCAATCATCGTGGCCTGAATAAAGGGTTCCTCCATGAACTCAATCTGCTCTGGCTCTGGCATTTTAGAAGGGTTGTCAATACTGAGCGACTCCCCTTTTATGGTCTTGACTCGATAAATGACCGTTGGTGCTGTGCTGATTAATTCCAGTCCATATTCGCGATGCAAGCGCTCACGAATAATTTCCATGTGTAGCAATCCGAGAAATCCACACCGAAAACCAAAACCTAACGCCAGCGAGGTTTCCGGCTCGTAAATAAAGGACGAGTCATTGAGGCGAAGTTTTTCGAGAGAATCACGAAGATCCTCATAGTCGGCATTGTCCGTAGTGTACAAGCCACAAAAGACCAGGGGTTTAACCTCCCGATAACCAGGCAATGGTGTTTCCGTGGGACGACTGGCATCCGTAAGCGTATCCCCGATTTTCGTGTCAGCCACATCTTTCATGCCGGCAACCACGTACCCAACCTCACCGGCTTGGAGTTTTTTGGCTTTGGAGCGTTTGGGAGAAAAAATTCCAACTTCAGACACTTCAAAGATTCGTTGATTCGACATGAGTTGAATCCTCATGCCAGGCTCAACCACGCCATCAAAAATTCGAACCAGCACAATGGCGCCCTGATAACTATCAAACCAGGAATCGAAGATCAGGGCTTTTAGCGGATTGGTCAACGTGCCTTTCGGTGGAGCCACCCGTTCAACGACAGCATTTAACGCCTCATCAATGCCGAGCCCCTGCTTGGCACTCACCAGCAGCGCATCTTCTTTATCGAGCCCTAAGACATCTTCGATTTGCTGCTTGACGCCATCGACGTCCGCACTGGCCAGATCGATTTTATTAATCACGGGAAGAATCGTAAGATCATTGTTGATGGCCAAATACGCATTGGCAATCGTTTGGGCTTCCACCCCCTGAGTGGCATCCACCAGCAACAGCGCGCCTTCGCAAGCCGCCAGACTGCGTGACACCTCATAGGTGAAATCCACATGGCCAGGGGTATCAATGAGATTCAATTGGTAGGTGTGCCCATCGCGAGCCTTAAAGCCGGTGGTCACGGCATGGGCTTTAATCGTAATCCCGCGTTCACGTTCGAGATCCATATCGTCAAGGATCTGCTCACGGGCCTCACGTGGCGTGACGGCGCCAGTCAGCTCCAGAAAGCGATCGGCGAGGGTGGATTTCCCGTGATCGATATGGGCGATGATGGAAAAGTTGCGAATACGGGAGAGATTGTTCATTGTAAAATCGAATCCATTGATTTTATTAGGGTTTTGCTGTCTTGTCAAAGAAAGATTCTGGTCCCTATAATCCCACGATTTTCAGGGATTTTGGTACAGGATTCTCAAAAAAAACCCTCGCCCGTTGGGGTGAGGGTTAAACAGAAGGGGCTCACAACCTCCAAATAGCACTATGGGTTGCACTCTACAGGATGGCACACAAAAAATCTAAGAAAAAAGAACCTTTAGACCCTACTCCTTCTCAATTATCAAAATGGGATCGGCAATTTGTCTGGCACCCTTTTACCCAGATGCAGGAATGGGAGCAAGAAGAACCCCTCATCATTGAAAAGGCCAAAGGGGCTTATGTGTATGACATTCACGGGAATAAATACCTGGATGGCACCTCCTCTATTTGGGTGAATCTTCATGGCCATCGACATTCAACCATTGATAAAGCCATTCGGGCACAATTAGGTAAGGTTGCGCATAGTACTCTTCTCGGCGCGGCGAGTCCTCCCTCTATTGTTTTGGCCAAGAAGCTTATCAAGATAGCGCCAACAGGTCTGTCCCGGGTGTTTTACTCAGACGATGGCTCAACTGCCGTAGAGGTGGCACTCAAAATGGCCATTCAATATTGGCAGCAGCAGAGTCCTCCAGCGAAAAAGAAGAAAAAGTTTGTGCGCCTTGATTTGGCCTACCACGGGGACACCGCTGGAAGCATGAGTGTTGGTGGGGTCAAACTCTTTCATGAACGATTTCAGCCACTCCTGGTCGATACCATTTCGATTGACGCTCCGTATTGTTATCGCTGTCCTTTGAAACGGGAATATCCTTCATGTGAAATGGCATGTAGTGATCCTTTGGAAAAAGTACTGAGAACAAGACATGGGGAAATCGCCGGAGTGGTCATCGAGCCCATGGTCCAAGCCGTGGCTGGGATGGTTAACCAGCCTCCAGGGTATGTTTCACGAGTGCGCGAGTTGTGCACGAAATACAATGTCTTGATGATCGCCGACGAAGTGGCCACAGGCTTTGGCCGTACAGGAAAAATGTTCGCCTGCGACCATGAGAAGGTGTCGCCAGATCTCATGTGTGTGGCCAAAGGACTCACTTGCGGTTATCTTCCATTAGCGGCAACCCTTGCCACTGAAAAAATCTACAAAGCCTTTCTCGGGGAATACCATGAATTCAAAACCTTCTTCCATGGCCATAGCTATACTGGCAATGCCCTGGGCTGTGCGGCAGCCTTAGCCAACCTTGAAATATTCCGCATAGAGAAAACCCTCGCCAAAGTCAAAACCGGCTCTCGACAATTAAAGCAACTCTTAAAGCCACTCGCGACATTACCCATGGTTGGCCACATACGCCAATCCGGACTGATGGTCGGAATCGAACTCGTCAAACATAAAGAAACCCAAGAACCCTTTCCCCTCGAAGCCCGCATCGGCCAGCAAGTTGCGATGGAATGCCGAAAGCACGGCCTTCTCATTCGACCCATTGGAACCATTGTCGTTCTCATGCCGCCCCTAAGTATGACTGCCAGCGAACTTCGTTCGATGACCAGTATCCTAAAAAAATCCCTAACGTCCATAGCCCCTCACAGATCTGATCAACAGAGGAACGACAAGCAAGCTTCACGTAATCGTTATTGAGGATGAGAACGCATCCAAACAGAATCTTAGAAGCGACCTCTTGTGGGTTTTCTTGCTTGTGTAGCTCCACGATCTCATCGTGCTTCTTCCCGTGCACCATGGGTCCTGACGGCTGAAAGAGGCAGCATGAGATGCTGCAGCTACAGGAAAAACCTGGGTGGGTAACGCCAAGCAGGAGTGTGACTTTCTGGGGGATCGGATCAATCAGGAAGGATTCACCATGGCTCCAGCCACGGTGCAGCGCGGAGTGACACGGATATGCAGACTTGATGCGCACAACCGCCGAAGACCTTCACTGGCCTCGGAGGTTGGGCAGAGCACCGGGAAATATTTCTTTAATGAGTAGCATTTTGCCGATCGGTGTATACAACAGGTCTGTGCATTATGTCACCAACACATCGCCTTGTGCCTAGGTCGACAATATCTACGCGAGGTGTCTGTTACGGGAATGACAGATGACTTTCACGATCCTCAACCTTTGGGAGGGCAATTACGCTGAATGGTGGCTTGGTCGCGAATTTTTGTGAATCAGGAGTATCTGTGTGCAGTCAACACTGATGCGAAAAAACAACTTCCAGTGTGGATGACCATTGATCATGCTCTTCATTTTGCGGGTAAACAACTGACTTGCCTTTTCTCCCCACAAAATCGTCCCAGAAAGAATTGAAAGTGACCGCCAAACAAAAAAATGGTCCTGCTGTCCCCATCACTGTTTCAGTCACAGAGTTTGTGGTATACCATTGAAGGCATATATCTAAGATTCCCCCCAGCATTCAATGACCTTATCCAAATATCATTTTATACAAAAAATAGCGGGTATCCCTTATTGAGGACATCCGCTTGGTCTAAAAAATCGTGGCAATATTAAATACGAACTTTTATACCGTATGGGCAACCAAACCTTCTAAACTTGGGAAAGTGACCCGATAGTCTTCCTGACTGAGGCGAATGACGTCATGCGCTTCATCACG
>Ga0114931_10003224_pt1 | contig 20707 bp, 21 predicted proteins | sample 2SBtaG_FD_89579 | JGI IMG/M metagenome (GOLD analysis project Ga0114931, IMG submission 89579) | Deep subsurface microbial communities from Kolumbo volcano to uncover new lineages of life (NeLLi) - 2SBTROV14_V59a metaG | ecosystem: Environmental > Aquatic > Marine > Volcanic | place: Kolumbo...
CGGCTGGAGTCCATCCTGCGCCCGGACATCGATTTGAACGATCCGGACGAACTCGACAACTTCGTCATGGCCTATGTGTTCTTCGCGGCCGTGTTCGAAGGTTGCTGGTTCTACAACGGCTTCAGTCCCATCTTCGCCCTGCAGCGGCGCGGACTGATGAAGGGCACGGCGGAACAGTTGCAGTACATCATGCGCGACGAGGTCATGCACGCGGGATTCGGTATCCGCACTGTACGGCAGATCCTTGACGAGAACGATCTCACCCTGGATGAAAAAGCTTTGCGCGACATGTGGGACGAAGCCGAGGCGGCCGAGGCAGATTATGCCCGTTACATTCTTCGAGAGCCGGTACTGGGTTATTGCGCTGATGACCATGTGGCCCAGTTCCACTATGTCGCCAACCGCCGTGCGCGCCAGCTCGGTGTCAATGAGCCTTTCCCCGGTGCAGGCTGTGCACTACCCTGGCTCGATGAGCAATCGAATATCCGCAAGGAAAAGAACTTTTTCGAGACACGGGTAACAGAGTACCAGACGGGGAGTGTACTGTGTTGGGACTGACGATCTGAGCTGAGGACGTTCTCGTCAATTCGGTTTGGGTGTGCCTGTGTTTAACAAGCAGAATTGGATGCACGCTGTAGTATTCCCTGACGCTGGCCATGACCGAGAAGCACGAGAAGGCGGAACGCGCGGCCACCATGCGTGAGCGGAACTGCAGTGAGCTTGAGGCTGTTTATGCTATTGCAGAGCGTATCGCCAAAAGTCGCCGTGGTCAGAGGATATCGGGCCACTCCCATCCTCTTCTCACGCAGATAATCACGCGGATCAACATTTTTCTGGATCAATGCAGGGTTCGTATATCATGAAAGTGATATACAGACAGGAATTTGTTAGCTTAACGAAGGATTGGAAGTTAACCGGTATTTATAAGAGTAATCTAATGTACATACACGGGTCCGTTCAATCAAAGAACGCGGTCAGGCGCTCTTGAACAGCGCAGATGAAGAGTAACGTGCAGGCCATTCGGAGGAAGAGGTGAACGATCTGGAATTATTCAGAATTCAGGCGCAGTATAATAAATGGATGAATGACCATTTTTACTTGCTGTGTGATGCTATAGCTGATGAGGAAAGGAAACGCGACGCGGGCGCATTCTTTAAGTCTATTTATGGAACGCTGAATCATATCCTGCTTGGGGATAGGCTATGGATGAGTCGGTTTCAAAATACGATTTTTGAAATTGAATCATTAGATCAGGAGTTGTATTCGGATTATGAAGAGTTAAAGAAACAACGTGTTTTTACTGACAGGAATATCAATGACTATGTTGATGGACTAACTGATGATGTAATAAATCAACCGATCTCTTTTGTCAGTAAGGTAAAAAAGATTCAGCATACATTTATTCTGCGGGACTGTCTTTTACACTTTTTTCATCATCAGACTCATCACCGTGGGCAGCTATCAACACTTATATCCCAGTTGGGTATAGATATTGGCGTGACGGACATGATGTGGATGCCGGGAATTGAGAAAACTGGAAATTTATAATGGCATACTACAACACCAAAACAATCGCTGCGCTTACAAGAACTTTTAAAACGCTGAACGACTATCTGGCCCCTAACGTGGGTGTTTAACGTTATGGAGAGCAGTTTAACATTAGGCAGTACTGGCGCATTGTTCGGTACCATGGTCGTTCTGGCATTGATGCCAAGTGTCAGTGTGTTGACTGTGTCGGTCAGATCGGCCTCTTATGGATTTACTCATGGCGTATACACGGCCATGGGAATTCTGGCTGGCGACATCATATTTATCGTGATAGCCATTTACGGCTTATCGGTGCTCTCCGAAGTGATGGGAGATCATTTTGCCTTGGTAAAATATCTCGGTGGTTCATATCTCATGTGGTTGGGAATAGTGTTATGGAGGTCAAGAACAAACCCTGAAGGAGTAGATGAAAATATAGAATCTTCGTTGTCGTCGAGTTTTTTGGCGGGACTGTTTGTTACGTTAGCCGACCAGAAGGCGATATTGTTTTATCTGGGCTTTTTTCCTGCCTTTCTTGATTTGTCTACTCTATCTATCGTCGATACGGGCATTATTATAGTGATCGTTACTGTTGCTATAGGGGCAAAGCTTGTTTATGCAGTTATGGCAAATAGGACCCGATTGTTGTTGAGAAGCCCAAGGTTCGTCAAAGGATTAAATGTTGTCGCTGGCAGTATAATGATTGGTGTCGGTATGTTTGTTGTGGTGAAGGCGTAGAAATCAATGAAAATTGGAATTAATAATCATCCTGCTGTGTGAGTAGCATACAGACTAATTATCATCATGATTTACTCTTACAGGAAAGCTGAATCAATAGACAAAGAAGCTGTCTTCAAACTTTATTGTATGGTAATGCAGCACTATGTTTCAGAAATATGGGGCTGGGATCAACAGTGGCAAGAAAACGACTTTTCTGCTCACTTTGAACCGAACTGCATTACTCTGGTGCACAAGGATCGGGAATTGGTAGGTTATTCCCATGTCGAAGATCGGAACGGCCAGCTATTCATAAGAATGATCGTTATTCATCCTCATCACCAGCGGAAGGGCATAGGGAAAAAGTTGCTTGAGGTTGTTATCGCGTCAGGTAAAGAACATTCCAAAAGAATAGAACTGGAGGTGTTCAAACCTAATGCTGAGGCAAGGAAATTCTATGAAAAGCATGGCTTCAATATTGTGGATGAAAGTTCCAGTAGTTTCGTTATGAGGAGGATGCCTAACAATTAGGTCCAAGAAGGTGATTCAGGCTAGTGCCCTTGCACCCCATGCCTGAACCATTATGATAATTGCTCCGACAGCTTTTCTGTCAGGAAGGCGTTGAAGGCGCGGACGCGATTCATCCTGCGCAAGTCGGGATGTGTCAACAGCCATAAAGGGCGCTTTGGAAGCGTCGGCGTATCTTCAAAACGTTTGAGTTCAGGTAAAGCATCGCCAACAAAGGTGGGCAGCCGACCCACGCCCAGGCCATAGCGGATGGCCGCTGCGGTCGCCAGAACGTCATTGGTGCGCATGACCAACTCCAGCGGATCGGTGTGCCTGTGCAGCCAGGGTGGTCGCGGATCGTTGGTGTCTTCGCCGATCCAGAGCAAGGGTTGTCGTTTGCTCGACCGGAGATATTTGTTCAGATAGTGCTTTTCGCCGTACACGGCGAGGGCGATCCTGCCCAGCTCTCGCCCGATGAGATTGTCGGGCACCGGTTCGGTTGACACCCGCAGCGCCACATCGGCCTCGCGTTGCGTCAGGTTGTAGAGGTTATCCGAGAGATCCAGCCGCAACTCGATGCCCGGGTGCGCGGCATTAAATTCCTTCAGAATCGGCATGAGCACATAGCTGGCGACGGTCAATGAAACCGTTACCCGCAATGGGCCACTGAGTTCAATATTCTTTCCCATGACCTCGTGCTCGATCGCCACCGCTTCGTCCTCGATGCGCATGGCCCGACGCATCATGTCTTCGCCTTCGGCTGTGAGCTGATAACCGGTCGTCAGGCGTTCAAACAGGCGGACGTTCATTTGCGCTTCGAAACCGTTGATGCGTCGCGATACGGTGGATTGATTTACCGCCAGCTTTTCCGCCGCTGCACTGACCGAGCCGGTGCGGGCCACGGCCAGGAAAAAACGGATGTCGTCCCAGTTATGCATATTTGCAATCCATCTATGTATTTATGTGCATACCAATGCATTATTGCATTGAGTATGTTTATAGCATCCAAGCGGGATGAAATCACTATTTCCGGGCAAATTCACAGAGGAGAAGTATCACAATGCAGACAAAACATTTCCTGTCATCAGGACTGATTTTCCTGTCCGTACTGGGCCTGAGCGCGTGCAGTTTCATGGTGCCGGCCGACACCCAGGGCGGCGCGGCGCACGCGGATGTGCAAGCTAACAAAAACACGAGTCTCGGAAACAAGCTGCCACCGGCGACGATATCCGCGGCGTTTCCGTTCAAATCGAACTACCTCTAGGTCCGTGGTTCACGTATGCATTACGTCGATGAAGGGCAGGGCGATCCGGTGATTTTCATTCACGGTAATCCGACATCGTCCTACCTGTGGCGCAACATCATTCCCTATGTCACCGATCACCACCGTGCCATCGCGATCGATCTGATCGGGATGGGGAAATCCGACAAACCCGACATCGGTTATACCTTCCGCGACCACTACCAGTACGTGGAGGCGTTTATCGAGCAACAGAGGCTGCGCAACATCACCTTTGTCGTCCACGATTGGGGCGCCAGCCTTGGTTTCGAGTATGCGCGCCGGCATCCCGATCGGGTGAAGGGAATCGCCTTTATGGAAGGCGTGTTACCGCCCACGTTTCCCCAGCCCAGCTTCGAGGCGATGGGCGAGGACATGGGCGGCCTGTTCCGCACACTGAAGGACCCGGTCAAGGGCAGGGAGATGGTGATCGACAACAACGGCTTCGTCGAACAGTTGCTGCCGGCATTCACCAACCGCCCACTCGGGGAGGCGGAGATGAGCGTCTATCGCACCCCCTATACCAGGGCGGCGAGCCGAAAGCCGACTCTGGTCTGGCCGCTGGAGATACCGATCGGCGGCCAGCCGGCCGATACCACGGCAACCCTGCAGGCGATCGATGGCTTTATGGCAGTGACGGAGCTTCCGATCCTGTTGCTATACGCATCGCCCGGTGCGGTGGTGCCCCCGGCGGCGGTGCCCTGGTATGAGGACAAGATCAAGAATCTTGAGACAGTCTATATAGGTGCGGGCTTGCACTACCTGCAGGAAGACCAGCCCGAGGCGATCGGCCGCGCCCTGAAGGACTGGCTGCGCCGGCATCGCAATTGATTCGAACACTCATCGTATTTTAAGTCGAATTCTCCAAAGGAGGCATACATGTTAAATCAGCAAATTCGCGAAACAATTAAATTCTTTCGGGAAAATCTTCCGTCCGACCTCAACGCGCTCATTGAGCAGGGCGCTGGTGAAATCAGTGCCTTGGATATTGTCGAGCGGGCTAAAAAGGCCGGTGATCAAATGCCGGACTTCGTCTTAAGAAACCAGCACGGTGATTCCTGCTCGTTGGGGGAATACCTGGCTAAAGGCCCCCTGGTTGTAACCTTTTATCGTGGAGTCTGGTGCCCATATTGTAACTTGCAGCTCAAAGCCTACGCCGATCGATATAGTGATATTCAGGCCGCTGGTGCGACGCTGGTGGCGATAACTCCTGAAAGGCCGGAAGCTGTCAATATATTGCGTGACAGCGGCGCGCCGCAGGATGTTATCGACATGGCCGTCGAGAAAGTCCCCTTTGATGTGCTGCACGATGCCGGTAGCACTGTGTGGAATTGTTGGGCCTCATCTTCGAACTGCCCGAGAGTCATAGAACACTTCTTTCGTCGCTGGGTGTAGATCTTGAGGCTTTGACCGGTAGTTCGACATATACCTTTCCTGATCCAGCCACCTACGTCGTCAAACCGTCCGGGGAGATTGTCTGGGCGTTCGTGCCCAACAATTACCGTAAGCGAGCTGAAGTTGACCAGATACTGGATGCCGTGGTTCAGGCAAAGTCCTGACCGGAAAGCCGAAAACTCCATACTGATCAAGTACACGTATTGCAACTTAAGAGCAAAATATGAAGGAGAGAGAACATGTCAGCATTCATAATTTTTCATTCCACGGTATCAAATCCAGAAGCCTTCGCCAGTTACGCCAGTTCTGTGCCCGCCACTCTGTCGCACTTTGATGGCACGCTACTGACCAAAGGTAAAGTGGAAAAGGTCCTTTCCGGTGAGCACGAACATAGCAACGTCGGTATCATTCAATTTCCCAATCTGGACAAAGCACACGAATGGTATGCGTCAAAGGCATACCAGGCGTTGATTCCTGTGCGGGATGCTGCGGCGACCGTAACGGCGATTAGTTATCAAGAGCCAACAGCGTAATGAAGCCCTGCATCTGTATCCAGATTGTGTGAGGTCAGTTACATGACTAAAAACCAGTTTGTAGGTTTCCCAGAAGATCTGTTTCGTTTCCTGGAAGAACTTTCCATGAATAACAACCGGGAATGGTTCACTGCGAACAAGCGGCGCTATCAGACGTCGGTGGTGGCGCCGGTCAGCGATTTTATCCAGGCCATGGGGGAGCGTCTGAACAGGATCAGCCCCCATTTCACTGCCGATCCGCGACCGAACGGCGGGTCCATGTTCCGCATCTACCGTGATACGCGGTTCTCCCGCGATAAACGCCGGTACAAGGAGAATGTCGATTGTCACTTTCGTCACGCCGCTGGTAAGAGTGCGCACGCGCTCGGTTTCTATCTGCATCTGCAGCCCGGCGAAGTATTTGCCGGCGCGGGGATATGGCTGCCGCCCGGACCCGCGCTGGATAAAATACGCAGTGCCATTGCCGAGCAGCCCAATCGGTGGTCAAAAGTCGTCGGCGACAAGCGCCTCGTCCGGCGCTTCGGCGAGATCGAAGGGGACAGTCTGAAACGCCCTCCGGCCGGCTTCACGGCGGATCACCCCTTCATGGTGGACTTGAAACGCAAGTCGTTTTTCGTCCGGCGGCCACTGGATGACGCGGCGGCCATGACGCCGAAGTTCATCGATGAAGTCGCCGACACGTACGCCGATGCAAAATCCTTAATGCGTTTTGTCGTGGCGGCACTGGATCTGCCATTTTAGTGTGCACAAAATGACTGAGCATCGTAAACACAGGCGGCCTCAATAACCGCGACGCCTCTTGCTCGAGTTTCCCGTTCCCTGATCTCCTTCCAGGATTCACGATAGCCCATCTCATTCTCAGTGGGCCGCTCGTGGAAATGACAAGGAACACACATTCAAGACGTTTCGTCTCTTGGGGGTCACTTGTTATCGTGATCCTGGCTGGGAATGTTGTACATGCGGCTGAGCTTGCAACAGTGACTCCCCAAGTCATTGAAATCTTCACCACGACTGACTCGTCTGTTGCTGGTGAGGCAGCCATAAGCCAGCATCCTGATTACAGGAAAACCGAGCTGCAAATCTACGAATTGGACGGCATCCAGCGTATCGAGAGACAGCTGTCCGAAGGCCTTACGGCCGATCCCGAGCAATCCAAACGCGTCGTGCTGCAACGCTTCCAGAAACTGCAGGAGGAAGATCGTGCACAGATGCAACGCGCGGCGATGGGTTTGGCGAAGGCGATGCAGTATGGCATTGATCGCTATTCCGCTATCGTGTTCGACGGTGAGGTCGCGATCTATGGCGTGACCGATATCGACGAAGCACTGCATCGCTATCAGCAGTGGCAGGCAGGCCGGAAGCAATGAGAGGAAAGCGGATCCTGTCGCTTGGCCTGTCCGCGTTGTTGGTGATGCCATTACCAGGAAAAACGGGTTCCATCACGACGCCGGAGATCGTGGCCAAGACCACGGCCGCGGCATTGTCGTGCATGCAGTGGATGCCCATCGGCACGTGTTTCTGGTTGCGGTGTACGCTGTTTGGTTGCAGTGTCAGAACATCCCTCAAGGTAGGGCACTACAACCCGGATCTGGTTGTTAGTAGCTACAACGAACTGGGTGGGAACCCCTGGACTGAGATCAGGGCGACGCTGGGCCTCGCCCAGAAGGCAGCAGCGAATGGGTTGCTCGGGTCACTGCTACCGGTCCCCATCGATAGCGCCGGCAACCGTACTGAAGGGACCTCCGGCAACCGCGACCATAAGAACATGATCTTCCGTGAGACGGATGCCATCGGGCATCCGCTCAGTTCGCTCTCGGGCATCGTCGCTGGTGTCGGCATGTTGTGCCAGACAGAGACAACCTCTTTCGTTCCGTATTTCCAGTCCGGACTCGATGCGCTGTCCTGGCGTCAGGAAGTGCCGGAGATCTTTTATCCCCCGAGTTTTATCCCGGGTCTGCGCGAGATTGGCACCTGGCCGTTGCAGACCTGGGGTGGAGTATATCCACGCACCGGTTGGACCACGCAAGCAGAAGAACCCAAGGCCGCGGCCATCAACGCACAGCGCGCCAGCGATATCGTGACCCGCACGGGTCAGCCCCACGTCTACGTTCCGGTGACTGCGTCGTCGTCTTCAAGTCAGAAGGTGTGGTCGCCCGGTCCGCTGATGGAAAAGGACCGTCGTACCGGTACCTGGCAAATGATGGTCCCGCGCACAGAGACGAGCTGCGATGTGTTCGGTACCAATGACCTGGCGACCCTGACGGGGTGGAGCGGCGGTCGGGTCGATAGCGAGGGCGACTATGTGTGGAACCTGTGGCGTCCCTACAAGTGTTGTCAGCGGCGCGGCCAATGGTTCCTGTTCGATATCGACTGGATTTCCTATCCACCATGAGAAAGCAAGGATACCCAATGGTTATGATACGCCAGTCTGCTAGGAACATTTCGCGCAACACCTGTGCATCGATGCTGATCGCCGTGTTGCTATGGAATAACGCGTACGCCGCCAAGGCGCCGACGGAAGACAGCCTGTGGTACTACGAGATCGGTGGCGCGGAACCGGTGTCGGCGCCGGCCAATCCCTCGGTGGTCTCGGTCACCCTTGGCGGTTCGGCGCAGCTGGGTCTCGGTTACAGTTGCGGCAAGTTCGATCCCGTCGCGGCGGTCACCAACACGCTGAACGACATCGGTGCCGGTGTCGACAACATGTTGAACGCCATGACCGCCGCGGCGAGCGCCGCTATCGCGTCCTTGCCCGCATTGATACTGCAACGAGCCAACCCCGGGCTTTACGACATGTTCCAGAATGCGCTGTTGCAGGCCAGGGAGACCATGCAACTCGCCACCAAGTCCTGCGAACAGATGGAGGCTGAGATTGCCAAGGGCAAGAATCCCTATGCCGATCTCATCACACTGTCCAAGGGCAACGACTGGAAACTACAGATGGGCATCGGCGGCAACGACGCCGTGACCGCGAAGGATGCGGTCGAGACATCTAACGGCAATAACGGTGTGCCGTGGATCGGCGGCCAGGCCGGTGGTTCTGGTCAGCCGGTGCTGGAGTTCACCGGCGACATCGTCAAGGCCGGTTACAACATCAACATGAACCGTCCCATCACCGCGGCGGGACCGGTGCCGCCGGCTTCAGCAACACGGCTGTCCGAGATCTGGGCCACACCCGCCGATGCCAGAGACTGGGTGGTGGATGTAGTGGGCGAGAATATCGTGACCACGTGTGATACCTGCCGCAAGGACAGCATTCCCGGCACCGGCCTGCTGCCGAAGCTGTACCAGGAGTCCAGCGCGGTGACGGTGGAGGTTCAGAATCTGGTCAGTGGTGCTACGCCGCCGACGCTCGCGAACCTGGAAAACATCACAGCGCCCGGCGTGGCGATTACGCGTCAGGTTATCGAAGCGATCCGGGAGATGCCGGCCTCCGAGCAGAGCCTGATCATGGGGCGGCTGGTCTCGGAGATCAGTACCGCGCGCACGGTGGAAAAGGCCCTGTTCGCCCGGCGACTACTACTTAGCGGTCGGCAGGTACCGGAGGTCTACGCCACCGAGGTTGCCCGTGAACATGCCGACAAGTCCATCACCGAGCTGGACAAGGAAATCGAGAACCTGCTGTTCGAGACCCGCGTGCGCAAGGAGGTTGTCTCCGACACGGTGAGCATGTTGCTGCAACGTGCGGCGGCTCGACGCCAGTCATCCCTTAGCGCGCCGACCGTACCAACGATTGATCCGCGGCCCTTGAGCAATGGCCGCGTTCCGTAACGGCGTTGCCATGCGCCGACGCTGGTTCGTGTTACTGACGCTGTTGGCATTCGGCCTGGCGTTGGGCATCGGTGCCTTGCTCTGGCAGTCGGTGCAGACCACATCCGTGGTCGCCGTCCAGACCCGGATCGAGGTAATGAAGCCGGTCTTCACCGCGCTCCGACTTCTTGTGATCGCCCTGGTGGCGCTGCTATGGCCGGCCGTTACGCGAACGCTACACCGATGGGGGCGTGTCGATGAGGCCGGGGTGTAGCGTTTGCTCTTACTGCGCTGGCGGATCGTGACCTGGCTTGTCGTGATCGAGCTACTGCTCGGTCAGAACCTTCTCGGTCAGTTCCTCGCCGCATTGCACGGAGCCAGTGCATGACCGTCGACAGCTATCTCGAACTCTTCACGACGCTGTTCGGTTGGGCCTTCTACGGCATCCTCTGGGATGTGCTAGTGGGTACGGGCATCGTGTTCCTGCCATTTCTCGGCATTCTGATCGACAACTGGCGCGAACCCGTCGAAGGTGGTCAGTTCGGTACCGTCACCGGACTCTCACTGCGCCGCATGGAGATCGAGCTGTTCATCGCGCTGCTGGTCGTGGTCCTGGCCGGACAGCCGGCCGCCCTGACACCGTTGAACGCCGGCACCCTCAGCTACACGCCACCGCCAACCTTGATCAATCCAATGCCCACGACGGCGACGGTCGCCGCGCCCCAGAGCACCTACGGCACCACTGGCTTCACCGGTTCGCCGGCAACGGTGAACATTCCCGTGTGGTGGTATGCGGTGATGGCCATGACGTCGGGATTGAATCATGCCGTGGTAGAAGGCCTGCCGTCGGCCGCCGACATGCGCACCTACGAACAACAAGCCCGACTGGCCACGATAGCGGACCCGCGCCTGCGGCAGGAAGTCAGTGACTTCTTCAGCCAGTGCTACATCCCGGCGCGTTCTAAGTACCAGGCCGAGCGACCGGCAACCGCCGCGGTCAATGCGCTGTTGAGTACCTATGGGCCGGACGATCCCGAGTGGATGGGATCGCATGTTTATCGTGACACGACCGGTTACTACGACACCCTTCGACCGACCATGCAGATCTCGGGTTGGACCTACAATGCAGCGCGCGACACGGAATACGATCCGGCCGCGCCGCCCGCGTGGGGCAAGCCCTACTGCAAGGAATGGTGGGAAGACGGATCGATCGGGCTACGGGAGAAATTGATCAACGAGGCCGACGCAACGTCCGCCGGCTTCTCGGGACTCGTGGTCGCTGTTGCGCCGGCACTGGCAACCGAGAAGCAAAACGACGCCGTCGCCCGCACTGTGCTCACCAATTCACCGCCCAGCTGGTCGAACAACGACCTGGTGGCGAACAACTCGGGCACTACAGGCTTGCTCACCACTGCGGAGAACTGGGTCAAGGGTGGACTTGCCTCAGGTGGGGTGGTCACCACATCGGCCATGTTCTCAGTGACCATGACCGCGGTCCTGCAGGCACTGCCCATGGTGCAGGCCGTGCTCCTGCTCGGCATCTACGCCTTGCTGCCCATGGTGGTGGTGCTGTCGCGGTACTCCATCTCCATGATGGTGATCGGCGCCATGGCCATCTTCACCGTCAAGTTCTGGAGCGTGCTCTGGTACCTGGCGCTGTGGGTGGATCAGAACCTCATCATGTCCATGTACCCGGACGTCAACATCTTCCTGCAGATCTTCGCCAATCCCGGCGAGCATGACATCAAACGCATGCTGCTCAATATGATCACGACCAGCCTCTATCTGGGCCTGCCGTTGCTGTGGAGTGGGATGATGGCGTGGGCGGGGGTGAAAGTGGGACGGTCGATCGATGCAGCCACTAACCCTCTCCGAGCACCAGCTCAAGACGCCGGCAGCCAAGGTGGAAACATAGGGAAAATGGCCGTTACGAAGGGGCTGAAGCGCTAGTCCTTTTCGTACCAACCGACCGGGTCCGTGCCATCGTCAAGTTTGCCGGTCCTGTAGTTGAGTACGCCGCCGCGCGCAGCATTGGCCGATTCATCATTTGTATCGGAGGTCTTGGCGCTTGCCGCCAACAACCCCAAAACACTAACCACGAAACTACCCAGGGCCACAACCAAGGACCAGGCGCCACGGAATACCGCTGTGATGTATTTTGAGGTTCTACTTGGCACTGCTATTCCTCCTCAAACTCTACCGAGCCAAATCTCAACACGTTACAATTTTCTTTAACAGTCCGTTGCAGCGACTCATCAAAGCCGTCCTTGTTACGGGCTTCAATTTCGACTGAGATCATAACATCGACACCGAGTTTGGCCGTAAACTGTTGGACTACTTCATCCATAATAGTAGCAAAGTCCATCTTGGCTCTGACTGGATCGAGCGAAATGGTGCCGTAGAACTGCTTTTTAACAGTGGCGGTGCTTCCTGTATTTGGTTGTCTCGCTTCGCCAGGTGTCGGGGTTGTCGTAGTACCTGCACTGCCCGGGGTTGGTGCGCCTCCGGCTTCACCAGGTTGGATCGGTTGCGGTGATGGTTGTGAAGCCTGGCGGATGCGCTCGGCATAGGCGACAGAAGCTTCACGGTCAATCAGGAGCGAAGATTCATCCAGTGTAGTGATTGAGCTGCGACCAAAGGTAAATCCGAGGTAGCGGTCACCTTCCTTGCCTGATGCGAAAGCGAAGTAGTCTTCATTTTCGACGCCTTGTGTGATTGCATTGCGAAATACGTTGTCATTTACGAGGCGCGGCAGATAGAGGTAATGGCAGGTATCCTGCCAGACCTTTAATGCGCCGACTTCGTTTACACCATCTTTGAGATACCACTGTTTAAGCACATTACGCAGATGGATGGGGGACCACTCATAAATCAACCACTCTTCTTCGCGCAACTTCTCCTCAATGGCCTGCATCAGGTTGGGAGCGGTGGGGGAGACGGAGACGACTTCCCAATTTAGCGTTGGTTTGCCTTTGACAAACTCTTCAATGGGCGCGATCAGCCACTTGTAGGACTCACGGACCAGTTGCATCAAGAGTTGCTCAGACCCGTCGCGATTGCGCTTGGCCTGGTTCAAGTGCGACAGATCCTGGTTCAGAGTGCCGTTTTCAATGTCAGCGACGATTGACTTCCAGGCCAGGTAAATGCGGCCCTGTTCCTTCAGGCGACTGACCACGTCGAAATCCGGGGCGAGGAAGATCAGTCGGTTCTGCTTCTGTCGTGGTTGGTCACCTCGGTTACGCAGGATTTGTTCTGCAGCGGTGAACGCCTGATTGGATTCCGTGCGGCTGTAGGCCGCATTGGTCGGGAGCACCACAAGACGTGGGCCTGAGCCGTAATCGTCCGGCACATCAACCGATGGCGTGAACACATGTATGCCGCCGAACTGGTGGTTGCGGCCAAAGACGCGGTTGACACAATCCTTGAGCAGGGGTAGCAATTCATCACGCTCGCTTATGTTCTGCTTGCGGCTTTCCATCTCACGGCGCAAATTCGGCTTAGTATCCAGCCAAAAACGGTCCTGCTCGGAATAGAGATAGTGCAATCGGTCCCGCAGGCGCTTTAGCACATCTTCAAATACACCGACGGCCTGGCCCGGCTGCACGGCGCCGAGCAATACACGTTCCGCTTGAATGCCACGGATCATCTGTTCGCGAGAGGAGGGTGCGCTGCCGAGGAAAATTGTTCGGGCTGTGCGGCGGGCGGCCTGTACACCACCGAACAGAGTGTGGTGCCCATCGATGTCATAAGGCGCGGAGCGCGGTCCGTCCACTTCCCGTTCAATTACTGGTTCCCAGCTCTGGGGTAGATAGTGAATGCTTTTATTGCGCACATTGCTGTCTTCCAGTGGCAAAGAGCCGGGCATGATCAAGGTATCGCGGTTGTCTGAGTTCCACAGGCGATGGATGACGATAGCCATGTACTGCAACACGCCGCGTGTGCGCTGGAATTTCTCCAGCGTAGACCAGTCCTCGTAGAGCCGGTCGAAGATCTCCGGGTGGATCGGATACGAACGGCACAAGCGTTCAAAATACTCGTTCGACTGGGTTTCTACCGGAAATTTTTCGGCGTGTTGCCGGTAGAAATCGGAGAACTGCCGACTGATGCCTTCCACCTCGGCGCGCTCACCGGGATTCTCAAACAGACGCCGGCGCACGATTTCGAATGCTTCCTCCGTGCCCACGGGCTTCCACACCGACTCGACGCGGGCGAAGTATTTCTCCAGCGAGTTAAGCGCGCGTTGACCCATGGTGCCGCCCACTTCCAGCTCCGATTCCGGCAAGGATGCCAGCAGGATGGCGTTGGGCACTGCCTTCATGGCCTCGGTGAGCGCCTGGATGAAGCTGATATTGCTGTCGAAGGTGCCGGCCTTGTACTGCTTGCCCAGTTCCAGTTGGCGGATAAAGGCCACCAGTTCGTAGATAAGAATCACACAGGGGGCTGCTTGCCGAATCAGCGTGGTCAGAACCTCTTTGCCCGGCGAGGTGCCATCGGCATCGCTGGCAGCCACTTGTTTGTAGCCTTCCTCGCCCAGCAACTGCCAGGCCAGTTCCCCCCACAGGGTGTTTACGGAGACGCTGCCATATTTTCTGGGCTGGCTGGGCGACAGCTTGATACCGTCGATGACAGCAATCTTGGCCCTTGGCAGATCGTGAATACCCGCCTCATCCAACACTGGTGGCACGCCCATGAGCTTGTTCGTGCTCACCTCGCGGCAAGCCAGGTGATACACCGCCAGCAATGTATGCGTTTTTCCACCGCCGAAGGCTGTTTGCAATTGGATGACCGGGTCGCCGCCACGTCCTGCCAGGCGCTGCGAGACCGAAATCAACAACAGGCGCATACCCTCGGTGATGTATGTGCGCGAGAAGAACTTCTCGGCATCCTGATACTCGGCCGGGGCTGTGCCATTGGCGACCTGGGTGATGTCGGCGGCAAACTCTGACTGTTTGAATGAGCCTTCCAGTACGTCTTTGTGTGGTCGCGCGATCTCTCGCCAGGGTTTTAAGCTCATAGCTTCACGTCCTTAATCAAAAATTCAGTTCGAGACTGGGCTGGGTACCGGAATGGCCGACCTCGTGCGATGCGCTGACAATGATGTGCCAGGACCCGATAAGTTCGTTATAAGCACGGGCCTCTTCCGCCCATTTCTTGCGCTCGCAAAGGGTGTAGAGGTGATAAGCGAGCTGGCGGATCGGTTCGCCTTTGTCGGGCATCTTTGCCAGCAACTCGCCGGCGGCGGATTCGCCTTGATTGTTGAGGCGGCGGATCATTTGGTGGCAAGCCTCCCAGATGGGCAGGCGCTTGTCGGTTGTGGGGTCCCAGTCAGACTCGTACTCGCTCCACTTGAGCAGGCGTACCTTGCCGCCGCCGGATTCCACTACACCGGCTTCACGGACACCGTCCACACTAGTGCCCTTGGCGCGGGCCAGGGTGTCCGCCTCGCCGAATGGGCCGGTACGCCAGCCGTATTGATCGAACCAACTGGCGCAGAACTGGGTATCGGCATCGAAGCTGCCGGATTCGGGGCTGAGGTAGTCGGTGATGGCCCGGTTGATCAGCACCAGTGCATCGTGCACGCTCATGTGTGATCCGTCCTGGTTCAGAACGGCTTCGTATTTGGAGAAGATGGCCATGCCGGGGCCGATGGCGGACTGGGCCAGATCCACAGGGGCAATCGGCGTCTGGCCGGTCTCACCGCCGATCATGGTTTCCAGCGCCTCGGGCATCTCTTCGCGCAATTGGCGCTGAAAATCTCGGCGGGAAATGGTCTCGGCGTTGGCCTCGCGTTTGCGGCAGACCAGGACGATAGAGGAGGCCAGAGCGTTGGTGCCCATACTAATTTGTCGTGTTTTCATTTCCGTTCGAATTGGCCAGGTGCCATCGATGGAAAAGCCTGCCTGGATCACCGCTTCTAGGAAAGTCACCCAGCCGGTGCTGGTGGTACTGCCTTCGTTGGTTTCGCTCTACTTGAAAGCGTAATAGATGCTGACCGGAAATGCCGGGTGTGCTTGCTCAGCCAGATTATGGATGGCGCGCGTCATGCCATCCATAAAAAAATTCTCGGCTTTTTCTTTATTGCCGTGGCGGTAAGGCGTGGCCACCAGTTCTTCGGACTTGGGTACAGCCATGGTAGCGAATAGATCAGGATAAATGCTGCGCAGCGTACGGCGCATCCATACGTAGAAGAAGTCGGATAGATCGGCGTAGCCGATGTTGTCGTAATAAGGAGGGTCTGTGGAGACAACTTTTGATGTACTTAGTGCCTGAGTCGTTGCGTCAGCTTGGGAAACTTGTCCGCGTTTTTTAGTTGGCATCCACGGCAATGGATTTTCTGCCATTTTAACTGCTGCACTTATACTGCCTGTGGCTGATGCCATGAAGTTTGGCTCAGCGTAATCCCAGAGCATTGGGAGTGCTTGGCGACCAAAGCAGTGCTGCGCCTTTTCGCCTACACAGTTCCATCTGACTAGGCTATTACCTGACATCGCCAGTCGATCAATCGCAAACGCTAAATAAACCGCCACTGCATCTCCATAAGCCATCGCGCCGTCGCCGCCGGCCTCCAGGCCGACGCCGTCATCAAGCATACCGGCAGATTTGGTGTCCTCGATGACCTTTTCACGGGCTTCCAGCACCAAATCGGAGAAGGTGGTCAGCGCCATCAGTTGGCGGGGGGTGAAGAGGTCGCCGTAGGACTTCATCCCATACATCGGCGGCGAAAACCAGCGAGGATTCTCCGGCATCAAGACTTCCGGCTTCCATTCCGGTTGTGCCTCAGCAGCTATTTGCTCCATTTCTTCAGTTGGCGGAAGGTAGACACGTCCGCGAGAGCCTTCGGCTATAATCGTCATTAAGCGCTGGCCGATGCGTCCTGCCTGTGCTTCGGCGTAGATGTACTTCGGTTGGATGGGCGTATCCGAAAATAGACAGTTGAAGTTGGCGCCGCGCCCTAGCTTTGTGCCGTTCTTCGCCTCTTCCGGCGGCGTACCCACCCGGATCTCGAAGCGGTAGCGGTCGTCCTCCACCACCGGCTCCACCCACGCCTCCTTCCCCTTCTTACTGGAAAGCACGAAGCTGGAGGCGAGCGGTACCTCCACATGGCTGAAGGTGGGGTTGGGGCTCTTCACGGTGCGCGCCCAGAGCCAGGCGATGACGGTCAATTCCTGCCCTTCATAGGCCTTGAGGTCCGGCCGTTGGGCCACCATCTCTGGCGTGATGTTAACCTTAGGGTAGAGGTGGCCTATGCGTTTGAAGGCCTCCTCGCGCATCCAGTGGCCGTAGCGGCGCACGTCTTCGGCCAGACCGCGTGCGCCCGACCAGTCCTCCATAAGATCGACTTGTTTTTCACCCGGCGGCAGTGGGCCGACCGGTTTCCGCCCAGCGAACCGGGGCGGGATTTCGATCATGGCCTTGTTGATCATCACCGCCACCGGGTTGAGATCAGATGCGTAGCTCTCCAACCCCAGCCTTTGCGCCTCCAGCGGAATGGCGCCGCCGCCGGCGAATGGATCGTGGAAGGCGGGCAGCTTGTCCGGGTTGAACAGCTCGGCGGCCTGCGGATGGTTACGGTTCAGGTGGCAGGTTTCCCGCCAGCTCTCCCAGATGGCCTCGCGGGCACGCTTGAGCACTTCCTCGTTGTTTGTGTTTTCCCACTTCACCAGGTCGCGGATGATCTGGAACAGTTGTTCCCGCTTGATCTCCGCTTCTTTCTTGTTGACGCCATAGCCCAGCTCGCGCTGGTAGCCGGGGTCGTTGACCAGTTGTGCAAACAGCACTGCGCGCGCTGCCGCCAGTGGCCGCCGCGCCCACCACAGATGCAAGGTGGAAGGATGACCGTGGCGGATGGATTTCTCCCGCGCCGCGGCTTCGTTGATATCGTCCAGCGGCAATGCCACTTCGATGAGTTTTTTAGGTGTTTTAATCATGTTTCAATCGTCTTTATCGCTATCCCATCCAGCCTTGCCATCGCAAAAATTACAGCCTGCCCAATAGCTGTGCTCCATATCACCGGTGTTCAGTTCATTACACCATCCGCAACACTCCATGAAATCAAAAACACCAAAGCAGGATGCGCAAAGATATTTCTCTCCGTCGTCCAGGCGAACCACCGTGTGATAACCATCGCAATCACTGCAATTTCCTGGTTGCCAGGAGTCATCGCCTTCCATGGCAGCAATATGTGCAGCACCGTCATCTGTCAGTTCATCTGCCAAGTGTTCCGGCTCGAAGTCGCGACCGCAACCGTCGCATTTAGCAAATCCTTCGTTTACGAACACGACTTCAGTACCACAGTCCGGGCATTCTATTGCAATGCATTTGTCGGTGAGCCCGCAAACAAGACACTGCGCTTCATAGAGTTCGCCGACTTCGTCCGAATGCTCTTGTGATCGGAAGCCACAAGATGGGCAATCTCTGAAAATTGCACCGTCGGCCTCGCGCTTTTTAATCTCTGGTCCGAGCTGATCAAAAACTACCTGCAGGAACTCATGGAGCTTGCGCAATCGCTTATCGATTTCTTCAAGCGCAGTGGACCACGAGGAAAATACATCGGCCCATCTGTCCGTGAGAAGCTTATGGAGTAAATACCACGCAGTGAGCTGCTCTTTAGCAATTGCTCGGCGCAGCTTTTCATTCTCTTCCGCAGAGACCGCTTCATGAAAGAAATGCACCATTTTGTTGCGATGTTTGGTGAGTCGGCGGAAGGTCTCAAATTCCTGTTTGGTTAGCCCGCTGCGTACTACCTTGTCCAACTTGTCAGCCTCCTCGTCCAGGGTGACGGACAAGAAATCGCCCGCAACGAAGTTGTCCCAATCGGGGTCCTTTCGTTTCGAAACGACTAAGGACCAGTGCTCTGCCATGAGGCGGGCTTTTAGGAAGAGTTCAACGGCAGCGTGGAAGTGTATGACCGAGTATTTCGGATGCTCATCGAACTCGTCTATCGAGTGAGACAGAAAGTCCATGGCATTTTCCACAAGCCGTTTTAGTAGACTCTGCTGACTCATGTTGCAGGTCCTGGCTGCATCGATTTCGCGAGCAACTGATCAAGGTCATAGTTGATGCTAGCTACACCGAAGTCGGGTTCCTGGGTGAAAGGATTTTTGACGTAATACGGGCCCTCGAAGTTGTCGCCATCTACAATCACGATCGCGAGGATGAATTTGTCTACCTGATTCAAGCCATAAATGATTTCATTCCTGCTGACAGTAATTGTGTTTTGCCCCTTGGCGCGTCCTTTGACCTCGATGTGCCGATCTGGCTTGAGAGAACCATCCGGATTCGTCGGCGGGCGCGCCGTAATATCCCATCCGCATTTCTCGGCAGAGACATCCTTGACGATGTGGCCAAAACCGCGCTCTATCTCCATGACCGCATTCATTGCGATCGTCTCGATACGGCTGCGGGCTTCGGCGTCGGCACAGAACGTGGTCTCACCCTTGCGCTGAGCCAGCAAACCTTGCGGAATTACCAATGCGCCGCCGATCACTACCGGTGTGCTGGAGACCACGTTCTTCATGGCTTCCAATTCACGCTTGCGCTGGTTCAGGCGCTCGGTTAGTTCATCTACCCGTCGGCGTGCCATTTCGGGTTGCATGCGGGGTTGCTTGCCGGCGGCGACGTCGTCACTGAGTTTGATGTAGCGATCAGACCAGTAGTTGATCTCTTTGACCAGGCGTTCATTGACGGCGGCCAGTACCTTGTCCGCTTGACGTTCCCGGCGAGTTTTCACTTCCTGGTAGTGTTCCGGTACCAGGTTCTGTGATGCGTGATTGAGTTCGAGTGATTCGAGATCGGCGCTAATCCAAGGTGCATTGAGTATGTCTTGCACCAACTTGAGGTCGTAATCATCGATGGGTTGAAGGTCCAGATGCGGTGCCCAACCGGCGTGATACGCATTGCCATGTTGGTCGATCTCTACAAACTGCAGCCGGCGTGAGGCGACTCTGGGTTGATCTCCATCGGCTTCGCGTACGCTGTTGTCCACCATAAACAGGATTCTCGGCTCAAGACCATCGTTATTGGGGTCAACCAGGACCGCACCTTGTTTCAACTTGCTGCGGTGGGCGGAGAGCATCAGGTCGGTAGTGGTCTGCATCAACGGGTGGCCAGGATGGATCAGGTCAGCCATGGGTTTGCCGTGAACTCGAACGAGGTGTTTCTCGAAGCAGATTCGTTCGTATTTTTTTAGTACCGGCGTGCGACTTTCGCCAATGACCCGATCCCGTTCGCGGATGGCGGCCGGGACATGGCGGACTTCGAAGCGTCCGGACTCTCGAGGTCGCATTTCGCCGCTGAGGTTCTGGAAGGCCTCGGTGAAGAAAGCACGGATGAAGTAGGGTTGCAGCTTGCGGGCCTCGGCCTTTTCCATCTACTCCTTGACTGCATACAGGTCCTCGATGCTCATGTGCTGCTCGACCAGGGCATTACGGCGCAGAATCTCCCGCAAATGCTCGGTGTCCAGCGCGCCGTCGATGACCTGATTGAGCCTGGCTTGCACTTCCGGGGACTCCCCGTATCGGATGGCTTCGATCAACAGTTCCTTGAGGGAGCGGTTCTCAAACGCCTCGCCGAGGATGTCGAACACCTTGCCGCCGAGCGCCTTCTTCTCAACCTCCAGTTTGTCGAAGAGCTTCTGGAACACATCGCCTTCGCGTGTCTCTTTGGCTATCAGGTTCCACAGATGGCAGATCTCGGTCTGGCCGATACGGTGGATACGGCCAAAACGCTGTTCCAGCCGATTGGGGTTCCAGGGTAGGTCGTAGTTGACCATCAGGTTGGCGTTTTGCAGGTTCACGCCTTCGCCGGCGGCATCGGTGGCGACCAGCACCAGCACGTCCGGGTTGTTACGGAACTCTTCTTGCGCCTTGCGCCGGTCGTCGCGGTTGACGCCGCCATGGATGGTGATGACTGCTTCCCGCCTGCCCAGCATGCCGCTGATCCGGCCAACCAGGTAGTTGAGGGTGTCCTTGTGCTCAGTGAAGATGATCAGTTTGCGACG
>Ga0114931_10003225_pt1 | contig 20706 bp, 28 predicted proteins | sample 2SBtaG_FD_89579 | JGI IMG/M metagenome (GOLD analysis project Ga0114931, IMG submission 89579) | Deep subsurface microbial communities from Kolumbo volcano to uncover new lineages of life (NeLLi) - 2SBTROV14_V59a metaG | ecosystem: Environmental > Aquatic > Marine > Volcanic | place: Kolumbo...
GTTATGGCTAAGTTCGCAGAGAATCCAAACGCATTCATTATTCTAGAATCCTCTATTGACGGACGCACGATTAACCCCTATACTATAGCTTCAACTACCGCTTTAGAAGCTGTCTCAACTCTATACCCGGATGTCGATGCTAATTGGTTTAATATCGTTATCCGCGGCCGATTCCATCTAACCCAGCTTGAATTCGAAGGCTCCCAGCCAACTAGGAAGAGGTAATTCTCATGGCTACATTTACTAGTCTGGGCACAACTTTTAATGAACCGCAGAATACACAGGCTGAACTTTTTCGGAATGCTCTGCAGTCTGCTATTGGTAATAAGCCTATTGTTCAGTTTCAGAATCCTGATGGAACGCCAAATGGAACTTTATCTGGGGGTAGTACACTAACTCCAGGACTTATTGCATTAACTCAGGATTTTATTGACTCAAATGCTGGCGTTAGGACTGAATTTCAACCTTCTCAACCTGACAAAAGACAGAAGCAAGCTAGAATAAATCGAAACCCATCTGCTTCTGGACGAACTAGTGCTGCAAGTGGGCGTTCTTCTGCCTCTGCTTCTGCTACGTCACAGTTGGCTAAGGAAGCCTTGCCTGAGATTATTGCACTTGCTAGGAATATTGCGAGTCGCGGTGGCACAAATGAAGCAAAGAATGCTTCCAATGATTTAGCTTCTCTTCGTAATGATTTACAGAACACATTCAACATGCTTTCTGTTGAGAATGCTAAAGGACTTGCTGGAGACGCTGTTCAGGAAGTATTGCGGCAGTTCCGTGAAGTTACCTTTCCTAAGATTACAGCAATTTCTGAAGCTGCTGGAACCTCAAAGAGTGCACTGCGAGCATTGCTTACTCAGGATGCTGAAGCTCGCGCAGGAGGCCAGGCAGCGAAATTGATTCTTGATACTGTAGCAAGATTTGCAGAGTTACAGAATCAGAATGCAAGTCAACAAGTAGCTGCGGCGCAGACTCCTGTATCGGACCAGCTGCTTAAACTTTTACAGGTTGCTCCTGAGATTTTGACTAATACAAATAATCTTATTCGAACAAAGACTGGACGAGGCTTCGCTAGTGTGAGCGGGGCTCAGAATACATTCCGAAATAGGGTAGGATAATGGCTAAACCTGTACCTACTATAACCTTAAACAAGGTAGCTCCTTCAGTTCGTAGACTACTTAGTTCTGCAGCTGAAGGTGCTAAAACTCCTGTACTTGATAATGAATCCGTTCGCCGTGCGTTTGGAATCCTAGAACTTGATGCTAAGATTGCTCCTCCTACTACGAGACAGACTTCAGAAAATCCTGCAGTTGATGCGCTGCTCGGTGCCAGAGATGCTCAGTCTCAGACACAGATACAGTTACAGGCACGCTCTGATGTTCTAGGAAGTAGAATTGCTTCTCGTATTGGAATTCCTGACACTCAGAGTAGACTTGAAGCATTGACTCAGGGTGTTCTATTTGGGGATAAGAATCCTGAGACCATAACCGAAATTAAGCGATTGAATGCGGTTCTGACAACACAGAATAATCTTTTAGCACAGGAATTGAAAACTACACTTTCCAAGGACCCTGAGATTATCCAACTTAATAAGCAGGCTGCTACAGATAAAGTCAGAGTAGCAAATGCACAGACAAATCTTACTCAAGCAAATGCTATTGCAGCTACGACACGAGCTGAGCAAGCTGCTGAACGTGGTCGAAGGGATGCTAGTAAAGTACAGGAAGCTGCTCGTAAGGCCGCATTATCAGATAGTGCTATAAATACAATAGGTAGACTTCTTAATATAGATGATACGCAGGCTAGTAAAACTTTGTTATCTGGTGCAGTCCCTGTTTCAATCAAACCCTTGGCTCAAGCACTTGAAGCAGGATCTGATGCAGTAAATATTAAGTCCCAGTCTGTTAGAATTGATGATGTTTCAAGAAAGGCTTATAGAAACTTTGTATCTACATCGCCTCAGGTAACTGCTGAGAATCGAGATATTGTTCTTAAGAATTATGATGAAGTAAGTCAACTTCTTGATAAGATAGATATTCAAGCAGGTGAGGCAGTTTCTACTGAGATCGCTACAACAGGTAACGTTCTCCTTAATAAGGATAAAGCTCTTATTGCTGCAAAGAAAGAAAGTCTGTTCAAGTTAAAGGCCGGACAAGCTGCCTTGGATCGCTTTAGCGCGCAGACTTTAGCAAATCCAGAATTGCTTTTGCCTAAGATAGGAGCTGCCGAGGATATTGCTCTTGCTAATGAATTGATTTCTTTAATGCAAGATAATACGGGTGGACAGAATGACTCCTTTCAGAATAGACTTACTACAGCAATTAAAAGTTTTGATCAAGGATTACGTAGAAAGGATAAGCGATCTGTTGCTACTAGATTTTTAGACGGTAGTCCAGAAATTATAGCTATGGAGAAGCAAGAAATTATTGTACTAAAGACAATGATTCATGCGGCTCTTGATCGTTATAATGCTGTGCATAAACAATTCGGTTTTGATCTTTCTCCGAGTATTTCTGATAGTATTTTTCAAGCTGCTATAATTAATACAAAACTACCTGCAATAATTCGAGGACAAAGTAATGATTTACCTCTACAATTACCTACCCCTCCATTTAGGTTCTAAATAATGTCTCTCAATCCTTTACTGGATGCAGACCTCGCGCACCAGGCAGAAAGTCTTTTCCAAGGAAAGACTGATAGCTTTGAACTGAATGATTTGATTGAATTTCCTGCAGCAGTTGTTACAGATATTGGTGTTTCCTTAATTAATAGTTTCCTTCCGAAGAATGATGAAATTCAAACAGAGGATGTTCTCTCAAAGATAAGTACAGACCTTAGCGATTTCTATCTAAATCATAGAACAGGAGTTAATGTAACTTCCTTCATCGGAGGATTGATTCTTCCTGGTGTTCTTGTAGGTAAGGCATTGAAGTTAGCCAAAGCGGGAAAGATTGGCTTAGCAGGACGCCCGTTTCAATTCTTTGATAATAAGATAGGACAGAATAGAGATGCCGCCTTGCAACTTCTTAAGGATGGAGGAGATTCTACTCTTCAATTGATTCAAGCTAAGAGACGTTGGCGCGGCGCAGTCATCGGACAGGCTGCTCTAGAGAGTGCTACCTTTGAGGGCGCAGTTGCTCTTATGCTGAATGGACATCCTTTCCTTGAGAATTATAATGAATCCGACTTTCTAATTGGGACAGCACTAGGCACAGCTTTTGTTCCTATTAAATTAATCTGGGAAGGAAACAGATTTAGAAAATTAGCACAAGAGATTGAGAGCAAGGACATCGCAGGCCCGGCTGTTCCGCTGGCTACGCAGACAATTATACCTACGCTGAAGGGGGCAAGGAATCTTGGTGAAGAGATTGGCCGCAGAGCTTTTCGTATTTCTGAGCAAGAGAATCTGCTTGCTAGTGATATAAATGCAACTACTCGAGAGATTGTAGATACGGAACTTGTTAAGACTAAGCGCAAACAAGCTGATGCTGTAGTTTCAATGATGACTCCTCGGTTGAAGGATACTTTGAGAAAGGCCGCAAATCTGACTGGAGATAAGTTAAACCTCGTAGGAGAAGCAAAAGATCCTTTCCTGACAGATAGCCTTGGTCATATCCTGAGTGCAGTTAATTCTCGCTTTCAGAGCTTCATGGGCGTAGATAGATTTGATTTATTCACAACCAAGAGTGCTGTTTCTAAGGAAGCTGCGAAGGATTTAGGAATTAAACATGTCTTTGTGGATGCTAAAGATTCTGGTGGTGTCGGAATAGAATCCTTTGAAGGCGGCACTATTGCCGATGTTCAAAGCTTTCTGCGATTGGGGAAGCTAGAGCCTTTTGCTTCTGAGACGAATGCTGCTAAGGCTATCTCTGAAAGCTCTGGCAGAGATATTACAGAGTTATTCAATGGAGATAAGATTCGTGTAGGCAATACTGATGTTCAGCTCCAGCGACAGGAGAATCATTTTACTCTTACACTGTTCGATTCAGATAAGGAGATTGCAGAAAGGAGCCAACTTCGTAAGTTCGTTCAGGATACAGTAAGGATAATTAATAATCCCAATGCTACTATGGATGTCAAGATAGTCCAGACTGAAATTCCTGTTGCAGGTCAGGGAGAACTTTCAAAGTTCTTCGACAAGGCACAGAAGCTTTCCGAGAGGGAAGCCAAGTTCTTAGTAGATGATACCGTTGGTAACGCTTCTATGACACCTGGACAATTTACTGGAGAACAGCTTACAAATCCAAGACAGTTCTATATCTCTGGAGAAGGTCTAGCTACTGGACAGAGATTAATTGGTCCTGTCACAGGGGCTAGAACCTTTACCGATGTAACTCCTGAAGGTGGAAAGGTTGCTTTAATTGAAATTCCTAAGAATACTCGGATAGCTACTCCTGAGGACCTTCGTGCGCTCCGTGAAGTAGCAGCAGACCAAGGGATTAACTTCTTCAAAGGAAATAGAGTTCTTCCACTTGATAAGCTCATCACTCCAGAGACAACTAGATTCTTGGCTAAGCAGGGCTTTGCTGGTGTGGATGTTAATCTTACTAATCCTGCACGAAGAACTTTTTCTACTCTTGGTGTTCATCTTTTTGGAAAGGGCGCTATTGTTCGACAGGGCGAGGTTGCTCAATCCCAACTTATAAAGGCAAGAGGACTTCCTGTATTTCCAAATGAACATGAGATTGCAGTCTATTCTCCTTTCCATGGGCGAGTTCTTCCTGCTTCTCAAGCGAAATTAGTTCTTGGAGCTGCGGATATTGAAGGTGGCTATGTCAGGAACTTTAAATATACTATTGGTAAGATAGTTTCTGGACTTACTGACTTCGCTCCTTTTAGAGATGCTACTCATATTACCGAGGCACAATATCTGGATGCTATTGCGGCACTTCCTCAAGGTAAGTTTATTCCCAAGGTTATTGATGTTGCTATTGATGACCTGCCTAGGCTTAATGCGATAAGCACTCGGCCGGACTTAGTAGATAAGGTCCGTCTTATTGGCCCAGGAGGAAAAGCCATCTCGACGGCAGGCGATCTTTCTTCTGAGCAGCTAACTGCTGTTCTTAACAGTGCAAAGGTAGAATGGGCAAGAGCTTTGCATGAGCGCGGTTATGCTATTGAACAGATAGTACGCTATACGAATACTCCTCAGAATACTGTTGAGAAGTTCTTGGCTGCGGATTTTAATCCCGAGCTGCTAAGAGACTTTGCAGATAAGACTGCACAGTTTCAAATCTTTGCTAGCAGTGAAGCAGGTTCGATAGCTAGATATCTGCGGCCGAAGATGCTTAAGCTTTCAGGAGATAAGCTGAATAGTCAGGACCTGATTCGTAACCGACAGATTCAGGAGTATGATAGGAAACTGCTTGATAATGCCGCAGATGCCGTAATTGAAGAAGTTACTAGTATTGCAGCTTCTGAAGTTCCTCTAGTTGGTGCGCTTATGGATATTGTACGTGATTCTCGCTTTGCTACTTTGATAGAGAATGGCCGCGAATTCTTCACCAGCTTTGGTCTAGGAAAGTCTACAATAACTTCCAGAGATTTTACTCTTAGAAATCTACCTACAGTTGATGGAAGAAAGCTTGGCGACTTAGTAACAGGTGTGGGAGATAACATCGGGAATGCTATCAACAAAGCTATTAGCAACAAGGAAGGAACAGGTATTGTTGATAGAGCTAATAGAGCATTCCGTCCTATAGCAGATGATCCTGTTGCTACAGTGTTCTTTGGACAGATATTCAAATCGCTTAATAAAGTAGGCGATAAGCAAGCACGACAGATGCTTTATATTCCAGATAGTGAGACTACTGGCAAGATAGCTATAGCCTTTGAAACAACAGAAGGTGGCAGTGCAGTTCCTACAGAGTTTCTTCGTTATGTAAAAGCTAATGGAGAATTCTCAGATGAAGTGATTCATGTTAATATAGATTCCGTGCATAATCTTCTCTTGAATGCTTGGCCGAATGTGCAGCAGGATATGCTTGCACTTATAAATGTCAATCGAGCCTTGATTGGAAAGCCAGATATAGTTCCTCGTGGTATTTGGTTTCCTTATAATGACCTTAGAAATTCTCACAAGGCATATTTGTTCGATGGAATTAATCCTGATAATACTCGGGTAGTAATTGGTAAGACACCCGCAGAATTGGATGCGAAACTATTCGAGCTTAAGAAAGAACTTGATCCTAGTATTCAAGTAGTCAAGCAAAGTAATGTGGAGGATTTTAATAGACTATCTGCCTATGAAGCTACAAATGAATTCAAGCGTGCAGACGCTACGCTAAAGAAGTCAGGAGTTCTTGTAGAGAATGTTTCTGCTACTCCTGAATTGCTTGATGAAATTCTGCGCTCTCTTGAGGGAGATATCTGGAAGCATGGCAGAACTCTTGTGCGTCATGCAGGTTATAAATTGTTCGACCAACTAGATGCAATTACTACGCAGAGGCAAGCAAGTGCGCGTAGTGCTCTAGGGACATTTGCACAGAAGGCTGCTACGAAAGCGGACATGGGTACTGTTGTAGCCAAAACAGTTCTTGGATTGAATCTTCTTGATAATAACCAATTACTTAACACAGCGAATAATCAATTCTCTTTCATGATTGATAGAAGTGCTAACATCGTGGCAGATGCTATGCAGGCTGCTGGGATTGGGAAGGCCGCGTCCAATGTCAGTCTTGCCACCTATGAGCAGTTGATAAAGGATCTTTCTGCAAAAGGTATTCCCAATCCATATTCAGGCTGGGAACAGTTTGCTGCAGCTAATAGCAAGATTATTCAAGGAGCTGCTCCTGGTTTTGTGGCTCGTGCTAACTCTGCACTTGTTACATTGACTTTGCGAGCTTGGGAACTTTCACATGCTGCGGTTACTACAATGAGTCTGCCAATTGTACTTGGTGCGGAGCTGACTTCTCAAGGAGGTTTTACTTATCCACTGAAATATATGATGAAGGGAACTAAGAGTCTCTTCTCTTCGCTTCCTGAACATGTTACTAGGAGAGCGACTGCAGCAAGGAAAGGTTATACTAGCCTTATGACGGCAGAGCTTACAGAGAGCATGGAGAAGCTAGTCTCTGGTAGCACGATACTTGATAAGGTTGCAGATAATAAAGCTGCGCGGACTGCGTTCAGGATTCTTACGGCCGCATCCGATACTTCTGAGATTATCACAAGAGAGCTTGCCTATAGTAGTTTCTATGAACTTGCAATTGATACTCTTGGCAAGGGCAGAGACTTAGTTGAATATGAAAACTTTGCCAATACTTTTACCAAACGAGCAATGGGGAATTATGTAGCTCGTCAGCGTCCTGTACTTTTCCAGGGAACTCTTGGTGCTACCTTTGGTCTCTTCCAGACCTTTATGCTTTCTATGGCGCAGCAGATGTTTCGCTTTGTAGAACAGAAAGACCTGGCGGCAATTACTGCACTTATAGGAAGCCAGATTGGAATATTCGGTACAAATACTCTTCCTCTTTATGATACATTGAATACGGCTATTGGTGCTTATTCTGGTGAAAAGCATGGAGATTTGAATACTCTTACGTTTAAGCTCTTTGGGAATAATGAAGATCAATCAAGGACTGCGGCCGAAGCAATTCTATTCGGACTTCCTAGTTCTCTCTTCCAGACTGCATTCTATACTCGAGGTGAGCTGGAGCCTAGACTTCCTTTCTCTGCTGGACGAGGAGGATTGTCGGTTCTGCCTCCTGTAGTAAGTGCTGCCGTTCAACTTTTTCAAACTGCAAAAGATACTGCTACGAACATTATAGAGATTGCTGCGAATGCAGGAACGCCTATTGACATTAGCAGAGCAGTGGGTGAGGGACTTAGTCTTCAGACAGTTTCGCGGCCAATTGCAAGAATAGCTGAACTTATCACGGGAACTTCTCGAGATAGAACAGGAAGGATTATTGATGCGAATACTTCATTTCAGATGAATGTGGCTACAGTGAGCCGCGTCTTTGCTTCTCGGCCGCTAAAGGAACAAGTGCTACGGTCTCTTAATTATTCTAATGATTACTACACGGCTATTGATAATCAGAATCGTAAAGATGTAATTCGAGCTATGCGCTCACTCGTCACAGGTAATCCAGATAATGAAACTTTTGGGAGTCTCTTCCAAAGATATATGGATGCTGGAGGAAGTTTGAAAGGGTTTCAGCAAGCGATGAACGAGTCAATGCTTTCTTTGAGCAATGGACCCGCTCAGTCGCTTGCTGATGAAAGGAATAGACATACTGAAATAGATAAGATATTCCAGGGTTATCTGAATTAATTACCTATTTTGAAGATGTCCTTTTTCTCCTCTGTGGTCAGGTCATTGAGTAGCTTGTTGTCCACCGCATATCTTGCGCCCAATCCATACTTCTCAGCCACAGTATTGCGCCTTTCCATGTCTGCCGTAGCATATTGTTCTTTACGGAAGAACTTGGATACTCGGCAGTTTTCCTGTGGATCTCTTACTAATGCTACAAAATAAACAGGTATTTTCTTCTCACTCACTGTCATTCTCCTTAGAAAGGTGGCTCTTCCTCTAGCTCATCTTTCTCTTCTTCCCCATATTCCCTTTCTGTAAGTGCCGCATGACACTCTGAGCGCACTTTCCCCGGATCGAATTTCTTTTCAATCCATTCCAGATAGGAAGAAGGAACAAGATACTCGCCATTGGAATCCTTTTCCCTCAGACCAAGTCCCTTGTGCTTACCAAAATAAAGAATGAAACCTTTATCTTCACTTTGTTCGGTCATCTCTATACTCCGCTTCGTTAGATAGGTAGATAGCTAGATGCAAGAGAGCACTGCTCAATTTCTCGAAAAGAACATCAGTCTGAGCAATGCTTCTTGCTTGGCACATCTCGGCTACTTCTTTAAGTTTCCTAATAAGTCGTTTCTTCTCCTCTCTTTGGTAGGCGGTAATCATTGTCCTGTACTCCCGAAACCTCCTTCACCTCGCTGTGTTTCCTCAGTTAGAACCTTTCCCCAATGGAATCGAATTCCTGTTACTACTGGGAGGATAATAAGCTGAGCAATCTTATCCCCAGCTGTAACTGGATAAGAATCTGTCTGGCTAAAATTATGTAGCATTACCTGTAATTCTCCTTGATAACCTGGATCAATTATTCCAGGAGCATTCAGAACAGCCACCGAATGGTGAAGGGCTAAACCTGAGCGAGAACAGACTAGTCCAAAATAGCCATCTGGGAGAGCTATTCGAAAGCCTGTAGAGAAAAGCCGCGTAGCTCCTCGGTAGAGTACATATCTCATTGCATGTGGAGCTGCCCAGCGTAAATCATATCCTACATCTCCACGAGTGGCTTGTTCAGGTAATCTATTATTGGGAGAAATAGATTCAATTACTATGTTAGGTTGGCTCATCATCTTCTCCTTTTCCTGTGGCTGCTGGATGTTCTTCTGGGGTAAGCATATTGTAATCTATTAGTCCATCCTCCCATTTATTAGTAACATCTATATTAGGCAAGAACATTGGGTTTCCATTTATCACAACTCTCTGTAGTCGTCCTGCGTCCGTCATATTCTTTATAAGGTCTACCATTTCTGAGATTTTATTCAAGTCTTGACTTACTTTCTTCCACAATTCTTTCGCAGGTAGCGGACGCCGTGAGGCTTTTAGAACTTCCATCAAAGTATTAGCGACATTAGAGTTCTTGGCTTTTCCAAATTCACCTAGTGCATGTGGCATATAAAGCTCAGCAGTGTGAAGGATTGTATTTGCCTTGATACAGATTTCTTCTGTTATTGTCAGCGTAAGATTTGCGGCGCAGATTATTTCTATAAGTTTAAGCAGGTGGACAAAACGCCGCGTCTGATAGTAATTGAAACGATAATCATCAATGCCTGGAAAGCGTTTGTAGATTCGGTCAAGAAGTTTTCTAGTTCCAGGACCAAAGATTATTGGACCGAGAAGACTAGAACCTATCTGCTCCAGTCTGCTAGTAATCTCTTTTATCAAACTAGTATCTGGAGGAGTAGGAAATGAAATCATACGGTCTTCATCAAGACTAGCATTTCCATGCACAAAGATAATTCTGCTGAAGAATCCGCTGTTGATGGCTTCAGGGCCGAAGGCTTTAGCTATATTCCCTGGAGTATTTCCTCCGAGGATATTGATAGTCGGCTTGATGATAAAGGAATTATCACTTCTCTTAGCTGAGGTTTCATACTGTTCTGGACAGTCCCACATCTTAGAGAGTGCTGTAGCAAACTCTTCATTCTTGAGCCCGATAAAATCATTGAACTCATCTGCGACTATAAAGAGTTCCGTAGGAGCATCGAGTACAAAGTCTTCAAGACCGTCTTCATCTGTTTTCCCCTTCATTTGCATAGTTGTCATGTCCAGCCAAAGAGCTTCCTTAGATGTTCTATCTGCGGAGAAGTTCTCAAAGCCTGCCTTTCGTACAGCTTTCTTTCCTATATTTATTGCAGTTGATTTTCTAGTTCCAGGGGAGCCCATTAGCATGATGTATAGGTTCGGATAGATATAGCTATGACCAAAAGGAATATAGACAGAGCGACCTAGCAGGGCTCCGATTATAGAAAGGGCAGTCCATCGGTGGAATACCCTAGGACTTTCTGACTCCCCGACGAAGTCAAAATAAAGATTAAAGAAATCCTCCATTTCATTAGATCAAATGTCGGCTTAGCATTAGTCTTACGGCTGCTATCTGAGCCAGGCAATCGGAGATAGCATTATGCTTATTTGGATTGGCAGGCCGTAAATCTTTTCCATGAAGATAGCGTAAAGTCTTAGCACACATTACACTAGATCGTTTATTAGTATAGATAAATACCTTAGGAATATATAATTGATGCCGCCTAAATGCACTTAGCAGAATAGGAATATCAAAGGATGTTGGCCAACTCCAAATAACTGTCTTATTTGAAAGGTTGAACTCATCTAGCCATTTGCCGAATCTATACAGTACAATTGCTTCATCTTCTCCGTCGTCTAGGCATGTATATAGGAAATCAGCATTTGTCTTTATCCACCAATTTAATGTATTAAGATCAAATATACCTTGGGAAGGTTTGATAAGACAATTGAATACATCTTCCTTGAAATCAGACTCAGATTGCAAGGTAAAGGTGACTGCACCAATTTGAATAATGGGTGCATCTGGCAGAGTGCCAAGTGTTTCCAGGTCAATCATAATGTGTGTTGAATTCTTCATGTTTCTTCTCTCCAGTTGAATCCTGCTTTGACTTTGAAAGCCGCATTCAATGTCTCGAATAGAACGGCTCTATTTGGATTAATATCTAACAAAGCTGAATGTAATTGTTCCACAGTCAGGTCTGCAATACGCTTTCCTTTTTGTGGGCCGAAAGGCATGATTAGGTCTTGCTCTTCAGGTTGCTCCATACTTTTCCTTCCTTCAATGTCGTGGGAATTCTGAGCTCTTGCCCGTGGATAATGATTGGCATATCCAGGGCTTCCTTTAATTGGGCCGCATAGCTATCGAACTTTTCCTCGACGGCCTCAAAGAATATGGAATCATGAATCTGAGCCAGTGGGATGAATTCTCCTTTAGATTCCAACCACATCTTCCAGGCTATTATCATCCCTTTGTTAATAGGATAGACAGTTAAATGCTGCGGCTGATGAGCTACAGCATCTCGAAGAACTTTATGATTGCTTACCACATCTCCATGGAAATGTCGAGTCCAACCATCAGCAGTAGTTAACAGAGGAGATTTAATCAGAGAAATCTTTGTCAAATCCCACCAGACTTTTACATTAGGATAAGCTGAATGATAAAGGCCAAGGACATATTTGACAAATGCAGTCAAGGTTTCCTTGCTTGGCCGCTTAAGAATCCGCATGAATTCCCGCAGAGATGTAACTCCATTCGTATCGATGAAAGTCTGTACTCCCATCATGAAGTTAGTTCCATGCACAGTCTTTTTCATAAGCTGCCGTCTAGGATCAGACTTCTCAATCTCTGAGCCGAAGGAACGGAAAGCAAATTTACAATAGAAATCTTCTCCTGGAGTTTCCAGGTCCTGTTTTAGGATAGCATCTTTGGAAAGATAAGCTACGCTTCGAGCATCTGCTTGTTCCTTATCAATCTCTCCTAGCCTATAGCCTGGGTCTGCAATCATACACTTCTTGAAATACGGCGGAATGTTCATTATCTGTGTGCCATAATTTTGATTCTTTCTAGCAGCCTCTGCGGGAGGAACATAAAGAGATGAACTATGTGCTGCCCAACGAGAAGTTGTAGTTCCATCAATCTGCTGATTGTACTTCAAGCGGCCATGGAAAAGGATAGCATTGTAGTAAGTAGAAACAGCTTTGCTCTGCTCACGGAATTGTAGAAGCTCATCAACTACCCTGGTGACTAAGGGATGCTGTGTGGCTATTTTCTTCAGAGTAACTTCATCGGTTCCATAGCGGCTTTTGCTTCTCTTTGGCTTTATTGCGCCAATGATTGAATAGAGAAAGATTGCAACTTGCTTGTAGGAGCCTGGATTAAAGTCAGGTTCTCCTGTCATTAGTTGTAGATTGGACTTTTTCTCTTCAATTATCTCTGTGGCTTCTTCCTTAAGAGTCGCATGAACCTTGGTGTCTATCTTTACTCCGTAGAAAGCAAGCTGAATAGCAGAGAATACTTCGGGGAATTTCATATAATAATTAGCAAGCGCCCAGTCTGGTATTTGGTTAAGTAATGCAAGGAGAACTCTAGCAGTTGTTAAACAGTCTTTCGCGTTGTATTCGTATTGTTCCCATCTTGATTCTGAGTGGGCTTGTTCTTTCCAGTAGTAGGCGTCAAAGAGGAAGAAGCTCGCCAGAAAGTCCAATGACTTCGGGAGTTCCGCTTGCCAACAATACCATAGATATTCAGTATCGAGGATATAATTACTAGTGGCAATACCATAACGAAGGAGCTGATAATTATCAAAGGCACCATTATGGAAGCAGAAACGCTGCTCCTCTTTATGGAAGGTTCGTATTTGTCGGAAGACTGCTTCGTATTCATCTAGGCTTGACCACTCTTTTGGGAGGAAAGGAACTACGAAAGTGTTAATTCCTTTGGATGAGATTACGCTGTAGCCTATCATATCAATCTGATTTAGCATTGTAGTTTCAATATCACAAATGATAATGTCGGAAGGATTGATGGAGGCTAGCATTGTGCGCAGCTCGGCCGCAGACCTAACGAGTGTCCAAGCAAGTTTAGTAGCAGGTTTCTTCAGCGTGGAAAGTTTCTTCAGGTCATGTTGAAGTAGCCACTGACCGTAGGGAATAGTCTGGACGTGACTTAGCGGATTGATTACAAGAACAGGGCAGCTGAACTTTAGAACACTGCCTCGCCAATCATTTAGATTCCCCTTGCCAGATACTAAGTTTTTTAGTGTGCCAGGATTAGCAAGGATAATACCATCAGCTTTTATTTTAGCCGCGATTGCTAGCAGCTCAGATTGCTCGAAGACTTTAGGGGTGAGCTTAAGCTGATGATTGGGAAGCAGTTTCCCTAAGGAATACTTGAACTTTAGATCATCTTTTGTTAGATTGACTATGAGGAGCATGCGCGTTAGCTTCCTACTGTTCCCTTCATATGGTCCATTTTATCCTTAGCTTCTTGTAGTTCTTCGTAAGTAGCTTCTAATTCTCGGATATTTCGACGTAGGTCCTTATCTATTATCTCAATGACAACCTCATTCTTACCCTCTTTTATTCCCTTTATAAGTAAATCAAGTACATCATCCATAGTCATCTGTATTTTAGCCATTGCTATATTCTCTTAAGGAATGAGTAACCCTTCGATAACAGGACCTTGAATTTCTTGAGTTCCTGGATTGTATTGAACACCGCGTTTGCTAACGATAGCATGTAATCCAATTCTACCTGATTCTTTTGTTTGAAATATTTGAATAGAAGTCCATCTAGTTAGTACAATGTTGAGGGCCGCGGCCGAATAAACGTAGGCATTAGACTCAAGCGGCAAGTCCATAAGCTCATAACCTTCCCTGCTTACAAGATGAACAGGGAAGAACGTTCTATTCCAGAGCAGATGGATAGCTTCCTGGATATTAATACCATCTAGGGCAGGATGACCCAGCTCCTTCATGATGTTCTCATAACTATCTCCTGTTACCATAGCAATGCAACAGATTAAACAGTCATTCCTTGTCCGCATCTTTACAAGGTTCATGGCTTGGGTGCAGCGGGTGGCGGTAGCGTATCCATAATATGTGCTGTAAGCTCTATATATTCTCCCCTGGTTATAAGCTGCTTTTCATCCCTTGTTAGTTCATCGTAGGTAGCCCACCGAGGTTCTTTACCTTCATCATAAATCTTGAAGCCCCATTGCAGGATTCTACAAGCGAGCATATTAAACTTTCGTAAGTTCATATTAATAATCTCCCTTTGAAATAAGTTTCCAGCCAGTATCTTCCAGTATTGATGTGCTTACTGTATCAATAACATGGTATAAAGTTAAGTCATCAAGTAGAGATAACTCTTTCATCTCATCAATAGCTTTCAACTTTGTTCTACATAATAGAATAGCATCTTCAGGGTTGGTATGAATAACTCGACTATAGCCATACATATATAAACCAGGGTGTTCTATTAAATAGTAGTTCATATCAATGCTCCTTCTTTTCCAGGTTCCCGCCCATGAAGAATTTCTCACGGAATTCTCTTTGATGTCCTGTTGGATCTTCTCCAGGGATTTCTTCTATGAGGAGAAAGCCGGCATCTGTGAACATCTGTTCAAGTTCAGGATTGGCTAGGATAATTAAGGAGGAAAGGATTATATTCTCAGAATCATCTGGCTCGAAATAGATATGTTCCATATCTTCCCAGACACGAGTAAAGTGGCCTTTAGCATTCCTTTGCATATCTGTGATGATGCGGAATAACTTGGCCCTAGCCTGCCTCATCTCGCTACTTTCTCCTTCTCTTGAGGCAGGCTTTCTCTGGAACCAGTATGGAGCCACATACTCAGTCATTGTTTGTTTTCTCCTGAGCATAGATAAACATAGCATAGGCTACTATGTCCAGCCAATACTTGGAGGATTTCTTAGTATTGTTATTTATACGTATGCGTAAACGCTCCTTAAACTCCTCAAGAAAGTCTGGATCGTTCCAGCCACGATATCCTTGGATGGCTTTAGCAGATAGTCGCTCGTAGACATCATTTGCTACAGAGTCTACGAATCTATCCAGCCGCGTAATTTCTCTGTCTTGTTCTGCACGAGTCATTAGTGTCTCCTTGAATGTTTGACTTTAACCTGTGTCTTAATACCTCGGAACATATCTACCTTGTAGACCTTTGTTCCAACCTCTGCAAAGTCTAGAACTTTATTCGCATGGTCAATACTAGGAGTAAGTTCCAGAGTAGTATTGCAAGAGACTATCTCGAACATGATAGGATTATCAAGAAAGCGAACCTTTTGCAAGGCGCCCTTGATTCCCTGTGCTGTGTAGCGGATGTAGTTTTCTATAGCTTGATTTCTCATTATCTTATCCTTTGGAAGAGGAAGGGCCGCCCCGCCATCCTTGGCAGAGCTTTCCTTTCTGCTAGACGTCAGCGGTGATTTTCACAAAACGCGTATTCTCATACGTGTTCTGTCCCTTGACCGTGGTGACCTTGGAAAGGACTGCCTCGAAAGGCTTTCCCTCATCGCCGTAGGTTCGTACAAGGAAGTCCAGCATATCCTTGAGCTTGACTCCTGCGATGTCACCGAGCAGCTTTTCCAGTCGGGCCTTAAGATACGGCGTACCCTCAGGAATGTTGAAGTTCTCCGAGAAGAGAGTTCCATTGGGTACAGGGTCTTCCGTATCTGCTGCGAGGCTCAGGGTCTCTCGAACGAAGTAGGCTATTATAACACGAACCGTCATCTCCCCTTCGCTATTCTGCTTCCGAGAAACCTTGGCCGACTTCACGCCCAGGCTGTAGTTGCCATTCGGAGGAGCGATGAAGTCTCCTGCGGCTTCCACGTTGTCCAGCGTCATGCCGTCGATATCAGCCATGTCCAACATGGAGATATCGTCACTGTCGGCGCCTATGTAACTGCTGAGTATACTAACTTTTTGCATTTGCTTTGCTCTCGCTTTGATTGGCTGAAGGTGATTGCGTGGCTGGCGCGAGTAGAGCCGTCATATCTCCTTTCTTTAGTTTCTCAAGGGCAATATCCTGTCGAGTTCCTGCAACAATATCACTGCGATAAGTGGGAGTGCTTATTCCCTTGAGTTTATTAAGCTCAATACAGCGATAGATAACAGAACCGAAAGCTTTTGCACATTGTGCGCTCTGATTTCTGCTACCAAAATTCGGGAAGATAACTTCCTTGCCTTCAGGATTCTCTGTCACACTGGTATGAGTTACTACGATGATGTTACTTTTACTTGTCTGTACCATTGTGAGGAAATCTGCGGTGAATTCAGCTACAATACCATAGTATTGTCGAAGGTCCTTGAAATCATATTTTACTTTGGCAAGAGCAAGAAAGCTGGCAGCAAGTTGAGAACCTGAGTCTATTATCTCTACCCAAGAAGAGTCTCGTTCGGAAGGGTCCAGAAGGAAACTGTCATCGGCCAGTTTGCAGCGGCTACAATCTACGCGGCCATGCTCAGCGCAAATAGAAATTCTAGTGCGGGTGGACATAACCTTGAGCATAGTGACTGCGGCAATTGGATTCGATGAAGTGTCAGGAATTGGGACGACAGTAATTTTCTCAAGGGCCGCGTCCGAGATGATTCGTTCTCCATCAGGATAGTGGGCGTGGACTATAGATTCCCAGCCATTCTCCAGGTCGTAAAGGATAACCTTTTTAATCTGCGGAGCTTCAGCGATGGTGGCCGCAAAGACTGTCTTTCCTGTCTTGGGCGCTCCATAGATTAGAGCTGTTCTAGCTCCTGCTTCTAGCAGTCCCTGTCTAGCCTGGTTTGCAAGTTCGAGTGCGTTCTTTGCCATGAATTAATTTCCTATGTAAAGTTTTGCTGATTAAGTTCTAGCAATTGGTCAAAGGTTACGACGATATCCCAGTCCTCTTCCTCTTGTTCTGCCGTAGCTGCGGCCTCAAGCTGAAGGTCACAGACGTTAATCAATGGACAGGTTCGTCCGTATCTATAGCAGCCAAGCTCACGCTGACGAAAGAAATCAAGCGCTATTCCTTGCTTAATTTCTGCCAGTTGTCCTTGGACCGTGAGAAGCCAATTGAGCCGGTCTAGCCTGGTCTTAGTAAAAGGAAGAGAATGGAGGATAGGATAGATATGCGGCTTTTTCAACTGGAAGACAATGTAGAAAACTGTGAAGAGATTTCCGCTAGGAGTGATGTCGTCAAGAACAATGCTGTAGCTGAGAGCTTGCGGACTGTGTTTATAAAGAGCTTCAAGATTAAAGAGATTCAAGCCTGTGGTTTTGCAATCAATAACTGTGAGCTTTCCTGTAGGAAGATGCCGAAGAACAGCATCAACATATCCGCAATAATAATCTCCTTCGTCATTTAAAACGAGCTTGAATGAAAGCTCTGTTGCGGGCTTTCCATTAAAAGTTAAAAGTTCCCAAGAGGAAAAGTCCCATTCCTTGGAGGCTACCTCGATAGCCATGCAGGCTCGTTCAAAGGTTTTCTTTTCTTTCGTAGAATCCTCGGCAGTTTCTATCATCGGTTCATAGGCAAGGAAACAATCGAAGAGTGCGCGCTCTAGATCCTTGTAGGCTAGTAGACTTTGAAAGCCAGCACCTACAGCCTTGCCAAAGGAAAGGTGTTCGCTAGTCTCTGCCGCTTTTTCCTGGTAGATTAAGCGATTGATTTGAAATAGGCGCGGACAAGTTTCGTATTCTTTAAGCGCAGAATAGGAAAGACGCAGGGGGCTAGAAGTCATCAGGGGTTGCATCCATGATATCTTTTATCTCTGTAGTAGATAGCTTCTTTTTCTTTCCTGGCTTTTTCTTCTTCGTGGTAGCATCAATGATAGCCTTGTCCGTCTGGACCATCAGGCCGCGAGAGATTATGCCAATTTCTTCTGGCAGCATCTCTGCTACTATCTCAGGATGCTTTGAAAGAACCTCTCTTGTTTCTAGCAAGGCTGTCCGCAGAAGCTGGCCGCCTCCTAGATTGGCTGCAAGATGCTCTTCAATCTCCCTTAGTTTAGTCCTCGTGAAATCTGTGAGGAATTCTAAGGAAGCATCATCTGGAATGGTAGAGGATTCCTCGAGAACAAGGTCCTCGATATTGTCTGAGTCTGCCACTAGTCTTTCTCCATTCTGTCAAGTGCGCGGCCATAAGCATAGATGATAGCCTGCTCGAACTTGGTCCGCACCCTGGAAAGTAGTACCTGTTCTGGCGGTGTTAGCTGAAACTGGTTTTCTATCTCACGGATAGAACGAGTAAAACGTACTTGTAGATCCCTGATAAAGAGAGTAGTCTGTGCTTTCTTAGCTTGTCTAGAGGTCGTCATCGTCATTCACCTGTACTATTGCTACTGGAATTTGAGAGTCCTGGATAAGCATTAGTCTTATCCTTTGGAATCCCTTGCTTAGTTCTTCCTCGGTCTGCTGCAATCTCTTGCATTCAAAGCGGATTCCTGGAGGAGCGAGGTCCCCGTATTCTTGTTTATCTTTGTGTTTTCTTTTAGAGATTCCTCTACGAATTCTGTCAATGGAATCTCTTGGAACAGTTAGAGTAATATCCTCATGTTCACACAGGAAAGCATAGATGTCATCTAGTGACATGTATTTTCCCTTCAAAGGTGTAGATTCTGTCATCCTCGTTTCCTATTGATGTAGAAGAGAAGTAGTGTGGATGCTATTCTATCCTCGTAGCCAGAGGCTAGAGTCAAGAGCTGAAACCGATTAATGGCAAGAGCTTGGTCCTTGCAAAGATGACAGCCAAGCCGCAAGAGGCCGCCTTGAATATCAAGTCGCAGGGTCTGGCAAGCAATACAGAAATCAGGAAGGAATTCACTTGTGCCATAGAGCATAGTTTCAAGAAAAGAGAATTCGCTTTGACGAGGAAGATTAAAAGCAAGGAATAAAATACCCTCGAATGTCCAATCATGGACTATGCCTTCCCAGACTGCTCCGATATTAGAGACTAAGCTGGAATCGTTGCAGAAGTTTATCTCGCTGGGGGTTGGACTCCATGACTCTTCTTGTTTCAACGATGAGGGTAGCATAGACATAGTGGTATTTCCTTGCGAGAGTAAAATACGGCCGTAGCTCCCAGGTTTCAGAGAAGGTATTGGCTACGAAAATCTTCGCAGTTTCCAACTTCATCTCATTTTCTACATGCGCCTGACATACATCGTGTGCTTCCTGCAGTCTGGTTCCGTCAAATTCGTAGACGCCTTCATCGTTTATGAAGAAGTCATCTGCTACGAATAGCGGCCAGCCTGGAACCTCTTCGCCATCTTCGATGTCCATTGCAAGATGACGAGCTACTAGGCCACGTCTTGAACCTGGTAGACCGCGCAGGATAAAAAGAATGTTTGGCTGTTTCATTAACGAACTCCAGTTAAGGGAATAAGAACCGTATCATCCCAGATGAAACGAATATCTTTTAATGGGATGCCACGAGCTTGCTGATTACGAATATAATCGCGCTGAAAGGCTATCAGCTCTGATTCCATGCAGCGTACCGTGAAGCTGCCCGCACGAGTTACGATGGTGAAGTGGCGCTTGGGCTCATCTTCAGGATACGGCCAGCGAGACTGGGAATTGTAAGGCATTAGAATGCTCCTTTATTGTAAAGTTTGAAGACTTGTGTTTGAAAGCCCAAGAGACTTAGGCTTGGTGGATTTTCCAGAATAAAGTCCTGGTCCCAGATAGGAAGCCGATGTTCGCTGGCATGTTCAGGAGTTTCTTCTTCTGTTTCTGTGCGGATAACATGAACAAGCCCTCCGTGATTTCTTACCCAGACTGCTTCATTCTCGAAGCGAACATCGTCGATGAGAATAATAGCATTCATTGGGAGCTCAGCTTTCTTCACGCGATTTTCTAGATGGCGAATCCATATATCCTCGCCAAAAATATTCCTTCCTGCTTCAGTTCCTACTTGCTGAAGCATCTCTCTTGCTGTAAGCTTCCAGAAAGGATGAGGTTTATCTTCTCTTTTGTGCGTTCTTAGATAGCTAAGGGAAACGTCGAAGATTTTCGAGGCCGCATCATAGACGGGAGCGGCGAAGGAATAAGACTGATAGCGGGCCTCAGCCTTTAGAAGAGTATGTGCTGCGGTACTCTTTCCAGAACCAGCTAGCCCAGTGAAACCAATTACTTTATTTAGCATCATTTTCTTTCTCCATTGTTTCTCGTATAATGAGTACACTTATGAGGCCAAGAATATCTTGGACTGCTTCATCAAAGGCTATCTGGTCTTTCATTCTTTTCGCATGACATACTTTGTAATAAGCAGAGAATTTACAATACTTTGCTTTCGTATACTGTTCTACAGGACAGCCAAAGCAATCCATAGCGGGATGCGTATGTATTCTATACTTATTGCATAGAGGACAGGCATCTCCACTAGTATCCGCATTGAGAACACCCGCTACCTGATTATCTAGCCAATGTTCTTCCGTTGCCTTAAGTAATTCAAGTCTAGTCGTCATGGCGGCGGCTCCTAGCGATTAGCGATTAGCGATTAGCGATTAGCGATTAGCGATTAAACCAAGCTATCCTAGTCGCAGAAACAGGAATCTTATGAAGGGCCGATGGATAGATGTTACGATACTGTGCCA
>Ga0114931_10003226_pt1 | contig 20702 bp, 12 predicted proteins | sample 2SBtaG_FD_89579 | JGI IMG/M metagenome (GOLD analysis project Ga0114931, IMG submission 89579) | Deep subsurface microbial communities from Kolumbo volcano to uncover new lineages of life (NeLLi) - 2SBTROV14_V59a metaG | ecosystem: Environmental > Aquatic > Marine > Volcanic | place: Kolumbo...
ACAGGATGTCGGCCCCGTCGCCGCCGTCGATGATATCGTCGCCCGCGCCACCGAACACCAGGTCCGCGCCCGCGCCGGCGGTGATCGCGTCGTCGCCCGCGCCACCGTCGATCGCGTCGTCGCCCGCGCCGCCCAGGATCGTATCGTCGCCCGCGCCGCCGAACAGCATGTCGGCCCCATCGCCGCCGTCGAGGGTATCGTCGCCCGCGCCACCCTGAATTTCGTCGTCGCCGCCGCCGCCGGTGATCTGGTCGCCGCCGTCGCTCGAGTCCTCCTCCTGGTCCTGCTTGAAGCCGAACAGAAGATCGCGCCCCGCGCCGCCGACGATGACGTCGGCGCCCGCGCCGCCCTCGATGGTGGTCGCGCCGGCGCCCGCGGTCAGGATGTCGCCGCCGGCGTCGCCGCGCAGGATGCCGCCGTCGGCCGCCCCGCCCGCGAGGGTGTCGTTGCCGTCGCCGCCCTCGATCGTGAAGGTCACGAGGTCGTTGAGGCCCGAAAGATCGACGTGGTCGTCGGCGAGATCGCCGAAGCCGATGACATTGGAGACACCGCCGAAGTCCTGGGTGTACTCGGTGCCGTCGTAAGTCCAGGTCACGCGCACGTCGTTGCCGTCGCCCAGGCTCTCGACGCGGAAGTCCTCGGCGATGTCGTCGGTGTTGACGTTGACGCGCTCGGCCGCGAAACGGCCCATGTTGAGCCGTAGATCGCCGCCCCCGATCTCGGTCGCGAGGATCGGATCGCGCGGGCAGGAGAAGCTGAACGGTCCGATAATGTTGGTGTCGAGGAAGGTGTGGCTACCCGAGGTGACCTTGATGTCCCACCACACGCTCAAGTGCCCGCCGAGCGCGCCGTCGAACTCGAATATGCACTCGGGCTGGCCGTTCTCGATGAAATTGGTGATCTCGCCCAGGCGGACCTTGCCGTCCTCGTTGGGGTCGAACAGGTCGAGGTTGAAGGCCCCGCCGATCCGGCCGCTCGCGCCGACCACCTTGAAGTCGATCTCGGCGGCGATGAAGCCGTCGAGATGCAGGATCGGCGCGTCGATCGTCTGCACCACGCCGCCCGGGCCGACGGTGGTCGAGATCTCGTCGTCGATGAAGAAGCCGTTGGCGAGGTCGAGCGGGTTGTTGCTGTCGAGGAACTTGGCGAGCCCGAAGGTGTCGTAGCCGAAGACGGCCCCGGCGTTGAGGTTGAAGCCGTAGCTGATCTCGAGCTTGACGACGCTGGAGAGGATCTTGCGCACGGCCCCGGGCAGCCCCGGAATGCCGAAGAACATGGTGTTCGAGAAGCTGGCGTCGATCGCCGGCAGGTCGAACAGCACCAGATCGATGTCGTCGGTCTGGCCGAGCAGAAGCTTGAGCGCGGTGCCGGGATCGGTCAGCAGCGGGATCGACCAGCCGCCCCCCGACTTGTTGATGGTCTGCTCGAAGGCCGAGCCCACGTCGCCCGAGGCGAACTTGCTCGTGTCCTCGCCGCCGGAAAGCGCGCCGCCGTCAATCGCGCGGCCGACGTCGAGCCCGCTGAGCGGCTCGTTGCGCGGGTCGGTCCCGGTGAGGTCGAAGGTGCCGAAGTCGAGCGTGAAGGTATCGCCCGAGGCTTCGATCGCGGCGATGGTGTTGGCGAGCGCGACGGTCGAGTTGACCGCGGCGACGAAGGCCGGGCTGACGAGCCCCGAGGCGGTCGCGAGGTCGAGGATCGACTTGTTGATGAAGGGAATATCGGTATCCAGGATATCGAGCACGCTCTTGACCGGGCCGAGAACGTCCGTGATCGGATCGACGATCGGCCCCAGGAAGTCCGAGAAGAACGAGCCGATGTCGAGCGTAACGTCGTCGAACCGCAAGGTCGTGAGCTGCGAGGTGAAGCCCTCGGTCGGATCGGCCATGAAGTCCATCTCGGCGACCAGGCCCGAGGTCAGGCTCGGGAAGGTGATCGCGCCCACGTCGGGGAACGAGACCATGAGGTCGAACAGCAGGTCGGCGCCCTTGCCCTCGCTTTGCCGGCCATCGATCTGGAAGGCGGCGAATCGGCCGCTGTTCAACTGGCTGAAGGGCACCGCCTCGCCCGCGTCGGGGAACAGGTCGATATTGAAGCCGAGGTCGAGCGTGCTGCCCCGGTCGATCACGTCGACCAGCAGGAAGCCGAGCTGCGCGCTCGCGACCAGGCCGGGGAGCGAGACGCCCACGTCGACGCTGATCTCGGGCGTGGCGTTCGCGTTGCGGTAGAAGAAGCCGTCGCTGTTGTAGCCGAAGCCGAGGTTGGCCGTGTAGCCGAGATCGAGCATGACGTTCGCGCCCGGCGCGACCTCGATCCCGAGCCCCGGAATGCCGATGTCGAAGTCGATCGGCGCGACGACGGGATCGCGGTTCTCGGTCACGATGAAATCGAACACCAGCGTGTCGCCGCCATCGATCCGGCCCTCGATCGTGCTGACGTCGGCGATGCCGAGCGGCACGAACAGTTGCTCGGTGATGACCTTCTCGATCAGGTCGATGGTGGTATAGGGCGCGCCCGTGTCGGGGTTCTCCTGGCCGACCAGGTCGTCGAGCGGGCCGATGATGTCGGCGCGGATGTCGGCGATGAAGGTCGCGCCGTCGCCGAGCTTGTCGCCGACCAGCGGTAGCTCGATCCCGAAGACTTCGCCGCTCAGCGTCGATTGAAGCGCGCCCAGGAACAGGTCGAGCCCGTCGATCAGCGCCTGCGGGTTGTTGAGCAGGTCGGCGAGCGAGGCGTTGCTCAAGAGGTTGGCGAAGTCGGGCGTCGAAATGTCGAGCGCGCCCGCGGGCAGCGAGACGGCCGGATCGCCGAGCGCCGCGAGCACCGCGCCGAGGTCGTTGATCGAGATGTCGAGCGCGTCGCTCGCCGGGTCGAAGACGCCGGGCAGCGAAATCGGCAGATCGACCAGCAGCCCGGCGTCGAGCTCGGCGCCGAAGAGCTGCTTGAACCCGTCGGCCGAGAGGCCGAGCAGCGCGTCGATGTCGAGCCGCCCGTCGGTCGCGTCGCCGTCGAGGCCCGCGAAGTCCCGAAGCGTGACCGAGAAGGTCGCCGGCCCCGGGCCGCCCGCCGGCGGCGTGCCCGCGGCGCTCGCCGCGTCGGTCAGCAGGAGCGAACCGTCGACGATTTCGATCGTGAAGGGGCCGATCCCGGTGCGGAAGTCGAGCGCGTGGTCGATGCCCGCCTCGAGGCCCAGCTCGAGCCCGGTCGTGTCGCCGATGAACACCTGGTTGAGCGTGTTGTCCACCGTAAGCGCCGCGCCCAGGATCACGCCGTCGCCGTTGTCGTCGCTCGCCAGGATGCCGAGCGCCTCGGCCGCGCCCGAGCCGTTGGCGCGGAAGATGTCGAAGGTTGTCGCGGCCGCGGGCGTCGCCCCGCCGATGGCGATCGCCGCCGGATCGAGCTTCGCGAGCAAGGCGAACTCGGCGGTGGTGAAGACGAGGTGTCCGCCCGCGTCGAGCCCGGCGTCGACCAGCGCGCCGACGCTAATCCGCCCGAGGCCCGGCAGGCCGACCGCCGCGCGATCGATCAGCGCGAGATCGAGCCGCGCGTTGACCGCGTCGACGAAGGCCTGGGCGTCGGCGCGCGCGGCGTCCGCCGGCACCTCGACCAGGATCGCGTCGAGATCGCCGATCTTGAGCTCGAGGCTCGCCGCCTGGGTGGGATCGAAGCCGCCGCCGGTCAGCACCGCCGAGCCGACCAGCGTCGCGATCCCGGTGGCCGGGTCGGGCGCGGCGCTATCGCCGGGCGCGAAGCCGAGCGCCGAGACCGAGCCCGTATCGGGCGCGCCCGCCGAAAGATCGGTGAACTCGAAGCGCTGCTCGGCGGGATTGAAGCTGACGGTCAGCGCCGCCGAGGCGCTCGCCGCCGCGCCGTTGATGGTGTCGACCACGTCCTGGACGGTCGCCGCGCCGTCGAGATTGACCGATAGCACGTCGCCGTTGCGAAGCGTGATCGCGAGATCGTCGAGCCCTTCGGCGAAGCTCGCCGGCCGCGCGAGATCGGCGAGCGCGGTCGCGCCGCTCACCTCGGCCGGGCCGGCGGGGGCGTTGAAGTCGATCCCGAACTCGAGGGTCAGCGTCGCGCTCGGGTCGACCGTGAAGGTCCCCGTGCCGCCGAAGCTCACCAGGCTGCTCACGCCGTCGAGCAACGGGTCGCCGCCCAGGAGATCGACGAGCTGCCGGATGTCGAGGTTGACCGGCAGCTCGATGGTATCCACCGGCAGGAAGTCGAAGGTAATGTCGAACAGCAACACGCCGTCGGTGAACGACAGGTCGATCAGCGGGCTGTCGGAATCGCTGCCGTCGGGGTTGTCGGGGATGCCGAAGGCGTCCTCGATCCCCTCTTCGAGCGCCTGGATCGCCGAGGTCGGATCGCTCGCCAGGGCGTCGATCTTGGCGGCGAACTGCTCGGTGACGTCGATCAGGTCGAGCACGCTGCGGTCGATCAGCGGGATTTGCTGGTTCAGAAGATCGACGTTGGCGGTGCCGTCGATCACCTCGATCGTGGCGCGCAGCGCGCGCACCACGCTTTCCAGGCTGAGATCGCGGAAGTCGGCGAAGTCGTCGAACCCGCTGGTCGTGACCGTGGCCGAGGCGGGGTCGGCGAAGTCGGCGAGCGCGATGTCGATGCCGGGTGTCGGCAGCGCCGAGGCGTCGAACAGATCGCCGCCGATGATGCGCACGTCCGAGAAGGTGAATGCGGCCGCCGAGCCGTTGGCGAGTCCGCCCGTGAACTGCGCCGCGCCGGTGATGCCGGTGTCGCCGAAGCGGGCGGCGTCGATCAGCTCCGACAGCGTGAAGCGCGTGGTCGGCGCCGCGCCGTCCTCGCCCGGCGCGATCAGCGCGACCTCCGCGGCGACGTCGAGCACGCCCGCGTTGTCGGCGGGGCTGCCCGTGGTCGCGCCCTCGGGGCGGCCGATCTCGATCCCGAGGAAGCCGAGCGTCGCCGAGGCGCGAATGTCGTTGGCCTCGAGCCGGATCGAGCCGCCGAGCGTTGCGTTCTCGATGAAGAAGTGATCGGCGCTCGTGTCGCCGTGCAGGCCCGCGCCCTCGATGCGGCCGTCGCCGTCGATGTCGGGTACGAGGATGCCGAGCTGGAAGGCGGCCTGGGAATCGTTGAGATCCGTGATCGCGAACAGCCCGCTGGCGTCTCCGGCGATGGCCAGCGACGCAGGATCGGCGCCGAGCCCGATGGCGGGCGCGGTGTCGATGGTCAGCCGGCCGCCGGCGTCGAGGCCGGCGTCGATCAGGCTGCCGAGGCTGACGTTCGAGACCAGCCCCAGCGCGCTCGCGTCGACCCGGATCAGGTCGAAGCGCGCATTGATCGCGTCGGCCAGGTCCTGGGGGGTGGTCCGCCCGCTGTCCGCCGGGATCGAGACCGAAACCGGGTCGAGGCCGCCGAGGGTGAGCGTGAAGCCGGCGTCGAGCGGCACCTGGCTCGCGAGTAGGGCGTTCTCGGCGACCAGGGTCGCGATATCGGTGGTCGCGTCGGCGGGGGCGGTCTGGGTGCTGGAGAAGCCGTGCGCGCTCGGACTGCCGAGCGCGCCGCCCGAGCCCGTGAAATCGGTCAGCTCGATCCGCAGCGCGCCGGGATCGGCGTTGAAGGCGACGTCGAGAAGGCCCGGCGAGACCGCGTCGGCGGCGCTCTGGATCGCCGCGACCACGTCGTCGATGGTCAGCGTCGGATCGTCGCCCGGCAGGTTGACCGTGATCGCGGTGCCGTCGGCGAGCGTGATCAGAATGTCCGCCGGGTCGGGATCGCCCGCGGGCGCCGTCGCCAACTGGATGCCGAGCCCGTCGTTGAGATCGGCCACCGGGGTGGAGCCGTTCACCGCGCTGCCGGCGCCGAGCGGCGCGAGGCTCATGCCGAAGGTGAAGGCGAGATCGACCGACGGCGTAATCGTCACCTCGGTCGTGCTCGCGATGTTGCCGAGATCGCCGAGGTCGAGGTCGAAGCCGATGGGCGCGCCGTCGATCACCGCGAGCGGCTGGCTCAGCGCGATATCGAAGGTGAGCTCCTCGGTGGTCGGGTCGAAGGCGACGATATCGGCGGCCGCCGCGTCGAGCCCGAGAATTTCGCGCAGCCGCGCGTTCAGATCCTGGACCGAGCGGAAGGTCGGGGCCTCGGGGTTGCCGCGAATCGAGAGCGTGCGCCCGACCGCGACGCCGACCGTCGACAGCGCCAGCGCGTCGCCCGTGGCCGAGACGTCGATCCGGTCGCCGAGCCCGGCGTCGGTCAGCGCGTCCTGGAACGCCGCGACCAGATCGCCGATGGTCGAAATCCCGCCCGCCGGCGGCGTGACGTCGACCGCGACCGGGGTGTCGTCGCCGATCGAGATCTGCAGAACCTGGGTGTCGTCGAACAACCCGCCCGCGAAGGCCGGGCCGAGGTCGTCGCCGGTGAGCGTGGCTATGCCCGTGTCCGGGTCGGGATCGGCGCTCGCGCCGTCGAGGAAACCGATCGTCTCCGACGTCATGGCGAGGCTGTCGGTCAGCCCGTCGGTCAGCGCCTGGGTGGTGTCGAGCACGTCGCTCAGCGACAGGCCGTCGGTGAACGGAATCGGCAGGTCGAAGGCCGGCGCGCCGACGCGGCCGAGCGTATCCGCGAGGCTGCGCAAAAGGGTCAGCGCGTCGTCGGCCGAGGTGTTGGTGAAGGGCTTGAAGGGGTCGAGCGCGTCGGCCGGGTTCGCGGTCACGTCGGGGGCGACGTCGCCGTAGGGGCTCCCCGTGACCTCGACCGCGCGCGTCACCGAAGGGTCGAAGTCGAGCCCCGGCACCGACGTCGCGATCGTGAACGGGATCTCGGCCAGGGTCTGCGAGGCCGGGCTCGTCAGGGTGAAGTCGGTGACCGCGTCGAGCGCGCCGATCGGGTCGGGATCGCCGAGAATGGTATCGATCTCGGCGCGCGTGATGCGCCCGTCGTCGGCCGCGGTCATGGGGTCGGCGAGCGTGGCTTCGAGGTTGGCGTCGAAACCGACCGTCCCGCCGTTCACCTCGGCGGCGAGAAAGCCGATGTTAAGCGTCACGCCGTCGAGGTTGGCCGAGACATGGGTGTTCGCCGCCAGATCGCCGGCGGCGATCGGGTTGATGAAGAAGGCGTCGGCCGGGTCGAGCCCGGCGGTGAGATCGACCCCGAAGGTCAGCGAGAGGTCGAGCGCGAGCGAGATATCGGTGGTCGCATCGACGTCGAGCCCGAGGGGCTCGCCGCCGGCGCCGAAATTGAAGCCGCCCTGAACCGTCTTGGCGACCGTGAAGGTGACGTCGAACAGAATCTCCGAAGGCGTCGAGCCCACGGTCGCGTCGACCACGGTAATCAGGTTCGCGGGGTCGCTCGCGTCGGTCAGCGCGGCGGCGAAGGCGGCCGTGTCCACCGTCGTGGTTCCATCGACCGCGCCCGGCAGGTTGGCCTCCGCGGGCTGGGCGAGGGCGGCATCGAGGCGCGCGCCGAGGTCGAGCAATCCGCCAACCGATTCGTCGATGATCGGCAGGTCCTGGCCGAGATTGCCGACTTGGTCGAGAACGTCGCCGAGATCGCCGAGCGCGTCGAGCCCGGCGACGAGCGCCTGCTGGACAGCCGGGTCGATGACCGCGGAAAGCAGCAGCCGGGGCTCGAGCGGCTCGATATAGAGACGGCGATGCGGCGGCCTGCGCGCGCCATTCTCAGCCGCCGGCGTCGCCTTGCGGCACGACCCAGACAGCCACGCCGCCACGGCTTGGCGCCCTGTTTCCCTGGCCTGCATCGACTCCCCGGTTAACCTTACTCTTTTGAATTTTAAGACTTTATTCACCGACACCTTATATAAAAATCGGCTATTTTACAATCCAATTATAAGACCAATTCGCAAACCGGGAGATTGTCTTGCCCTTTATGGTTACCGAGGGCGCGAGAGGCGGCCGCGGCCACCGCCGATTGTTCGTTGCGAAGGAGAAGGGGCGAAAGTGGACGGGCTTCTACGCCGTCGTCAGGATCTCGGCGATGGTCGTGGCCGCGTCGCGAAGGTCGGCGACCACCTCCTCGACGGGGAAGCGCCGCAGGCGCTGGGTCAGGCCGACGAGGCCGACGCTGTAGACGACGCCGGTGGTCGGGAGATGGACCGGGCAGGCGTAGCTGAAGACGCCGGGGTCGAGCTCCTCGTCGCAGATCGCGAAGCCGTCAGCGCGCACGCGGGCGAGCTCGGCGCGGATCGCTTCTTCGTCGGTATGGGCCTTGTCGGTGAACTTCTCGCGCGGGGCGCGCAGCACCTCGGCGACCAGGGCCTCGTCCTGAAAGGCGAAGATCGCCTTTGCCGAGGCCGCGACATGGATCGGCATCAGCCGCCCCGGCTGAACGTAGGACTGGTCCTCGCGCGCCGGCACCGCCATGGCGACCGAGCGGACCTCCTGGCCGATCAGCTTGGCGACGAAGGCGGTCTCGCGAAACCGCACGACGAGATCGTCGAGCACCGGGCGGACCAGGGTCGCGATCACCTCGGTGGGGGTGCCGAGATGCAGCATGCGCAGGAGCCGGGCGCCGAGGACGTAGATCTTGCGCCCGTCGCTGGGCTCGATGTAGCCGACCTCGCGCAGCGCGCCGATCAGGCGGTGCACGGTGCCCCGAGGCAGCCCGGTCGCCTGCACGATCTCGGTCAGCGTCAGCCCGCCGCTCGAGGCGGCGAGCGCGTCGAGCACCATGGCGTAGCGGTCGAGGATTCCGGTGCTTCGGCTCACGGCTGGGGTCCACCTTCTTCTCGCATTTCTTGGGCGCGGTTCTTTTTCGGCTTGGCACGACCCGATCCGACCCGACGCTGGCCACGGGGAGGGTGAAAACGGCCGTCCCCTTGACATCGCGCCAATTCTAGGACAATGTTTTCGCTAAGTAAAATACTATTCCGTAATTCGGAATTTTAGAGTCGAGGATCATCGGGGAGGGGGGCGTTCGGCGCCGGAGCACCGGGGCACCGGGGCATCGGCCACCGCCATCGTTGGCGGAGAACGCGCCTTTCCAGGCTTGAGCCTCGTCGCCCATCGTCCGCGTTCAACCGTCCGCGTTCAACCAATCGAGGCCGCCATGACCGCACCCGCCGGGACCGCCCAGGCCAATTCGCCCCACGCCCGCGACATCGCCCATCACCTGCACCCGTTCACCGATCTCGCGCGCCATGGCGAGGTGGGGCCGCATATCTTCTCGCGCGGCGAGGGGATCTACGTCTACGACGACGGTGGCAAGCGCTATATCGAGGGTTTGTCGGGGCTGTGGTGCGCCTCGCTCGGCTTCAGCGAGAAGCGTCTGGTCGAGGCGGCGACGCGTCAGCTCGAAACGCTGCCCTACTATCACAACTTCGCGCACAAGGTGGTCGAGCCGGCGATCGAGCTCGCCGATCTGCTGATCGCGAAGGCGCCGGTGCCGATGTCGAAGGTGTTCTTCACCAACTCGGGCTCAGAGGCCAACGACACCCAGGTCAAGCTGGTCTGGTACTACAACAACATCCTCGGCCGGCCCGAGAAGAAGAAGATCATCGCCCGGCGCGGGGCCTATCACGGAATCACCGTGGCGGCGGCGAGCCTCACGGGCCTCGCCTACGCGCATCACGCCTTCGACGTGCCGATCAAGAACATCATCCACACCGATTGTCCGCATCATTACCACTACGCCGAGGCGGGCGAATCGGAGGAGGACTTCGCCGCCCGGCTCGCCGACAACCTCGAAAGACTGATCCACGACGAGGGGCCGGAGACGGTCGCCGCCTTCATCGCCGAGCCGTTCCTCGGCGCGGGCGGGGTGATCCCGCCGCCCAAGGGCTATTACGAGCGCATCCAGCCGATCCTCGAGCGTTACGACATCCTGTTCATCGCCGACGAGGTGATCAGCGGCTTCTACCGCACGGGCGACATGTTCGCGACCGAGACCTACGGCCTCAAGCCCGATCTGATCACCATGGCCAAGGCGCTGTCGGCGGCCTACCAGCCGATCGGCGGCGTGATGATCTCGGAGCGCATCTTCGAGGCGCTGGTCGAGGGCAGCCGCAAGTACGGCATCTTCGGCACCGGCTTCACCTACACCGGCCATCCGGTGCCCGCGGCGGTCGCGCTCGAAACCCAGAAGATCTACGACGAGCGCCGCATCGGCGCGCATGTCAAGCGGGTGAGCAAGCGCTTCCAGGCGCGGCTGCATGCGCTCGGCGACCATCCGCTGGTGGGCGAGACCCGGGGCCTCGGCCTGATTGGCGCGGTCGAGCTGGTGCGCGACAAGGCGAGCCACGAGAACTACGACCCGGCCCACAAGCTCGGCGCCTGGGTCATGGGCCGCGCCGCCGAGCACGGCCTGATCGTGCGCGCGCTGGTCAACGACACGCTCGCCTTCTGCCCGCCGCTGATCATCGACGAGGGCCAGATCGACGAGATGTTCGACAGCTTCGAGCGCGCGCTCGCCGACGCCGAGGGCCACGTCCGCGGTTTTTGACGCGAGGCCCGACGCGGGCGGGGGCGGTTCCGGAAAAGAAAAATGCCCCGCGAGGCGGGGCAAGTTTTAGAGGAGGACACCTTGCCCATGGGGCAAGAGTAGTACAGGGAGGATGGGTGTATCTAACCCGACAAAGGTTGCCAATTCGTTAACGGAAAAAACGATTTGTCCGCGCGCGCCGCGTCAGGTCCGCCGGCGGAAGGGATGGGCCGGGTAGACGCCGAGAATCTTGACGTGGCGCGAGAAGAAGCTCAGCTCCTCGAGCGCCAGGCGCACCGATTCCTGCGCCGGGTGGCCCTCGATATCGGCGTAGAACTGGGTCGCGGTGAAGGTGCCGTCGAGCATGTAGCTCTCGAGCTTGGTCATGTTCACGCCGTTGGTGGCGAACCCTCCCATCGCCTTGTAGAGCGCGGCGGGCACGTTGCGCACGCGAAAGACGAAGGTGGTCATCGTCATGCCGGCGTCGGGGTCCGGGTCGGCCGGCTCGCGCGCCAGCACGAGAAAGCGGGTGGTGTTGTGATCGGCGTCCTCGACGCCCTCGCGCAAAACCTCGAGCCCATAGGTCTCGGCCGCGAGGCGCGAGGCGATCACGGCTTCGCTCGGGTCTTCGCGGGTCGCGACCTCGGCCGCCGCGCCGGCGGTGTCGGCGGCGGTCACCGCCTCGAGCCCGAGCTCGCGGATCACGTCGCGGCATTGCGACAGCGCGTGGATATGCGAGCGCACCGTGCGAATGGTCGAAAGCGTCGCCCCGGGCGGGGCCATCAGGCAGTGCTCCACGCGTTGGAAATGCTCGGCGATGATGTGGAGCCCCGACCGTGGCATCAGGTGGTGGATGTCGGCGACCCGCCCGGCGACCGAGTTCTCGATCGGGATCATGGCGAGCGCGGCGCGCCCGTCCTCGACCACCTGGAACGCCTCCTCGAAGGCGGCGCAGGCGAGCGGCGTCATCTCGGGGTAGGCCTCGCGGCAGGCGAGGTGCGAGTACGCCCCGGGGTGGCCCTGGAACGAGATCGTCGTGGCGGGATCGCTGTCGGTCATGCCCGGGCTTGTCTTATTCGCTAGTCTTTCTCGCCTCGCCGCCCAGCAGGACGCGGGCGCGGCGAAGGTCGGCGGGAGTATCGACGCCCAGCGGAACCGAGTCAACGAAGGCCACGTCGATGCGCATCCCGGCCTCGATCGCGCGAAGATGTTCGAGCCGCTCGCGGGTCTCGAGCGGGCTCGGCGGCAGGGCGACGAAGCGCGCGAGGCTCGAGCGCCGGTAGGCATAGATCCCGATATGGTGGTAAAGCGGCCCGTCGCCCGCCGGCGCGGTCGCGCGGGTGAAATAGAGCGCCCGGCCGCCGCTCGCCGCCGGCTCCGCCGAGACCACGGCCTTGACCACGTTGGGATCGTCGCGCTCGTCCGGGTCGCGGATCGGCGCGGCGACGGTGCCGATATCGACGCCCGCGCACCCGAGCAGCGCCAGGGCGGCGCGCGGCGCCTCGGGCTTGATCGTCGGCAAATCGCCCTGAAGATTGATCACCGCGTCGAACCGCCCTTCGGGATCGATGCGCTCCAGCGCCTCGAAGATGCGGTCCGAGCCCGGGCGTGATCGGGCCGCGTCGTCACCGCTTCGCCGCCGGCGTCGCGGACCGCCTCGGCGATCGCCTCCTCGGCGCAGGCGACGAAGACCGGGCCGATCGCGGCCTCCATCGCGCGCCGCCAGACATGGACGATCAAGGGCGCGCCGGCGATCTCGGCGAGCGGCTTGTCGGGCAGTCGGATCGAGGCTAGGCGCGCCGGGATCAGGACCACGGGGTTGCGGGGAGGCTCGAGGCGGGAATTGAGGGGGGCGACCATCGGTCTCGCAATGAAGGGGAACCGCCCGGGTCTTGCCGGACGGCGCAGTCTAGGCGTTGGACAGGGCGGCGTGAAGTGGCTAATCTCGCCGCCGTTTCGGCCGCTCAATGGGAACCTCGCAATGTCGGGAATCGAGATCAACAAGCTGGTCGGCGCGGTTCTGGTCGCGCTGCTGCTGCTCACCGCGATCAACGTCGGCGTCGACGAGTTTCTGGAGCCCGAGCCGATGGAGAAACAGGTCTATCCGGCGCTCGCCGGGGCCGAGCCGGATGCCGGGGAGGCCTCCGCCAGCGGCGAAACCAGCACCGCCGAGGCCGCTTCCAAGGTGGCCTCTGAAGCCGTCGCGACGGCGACCGCCGGCGCCTCGGAACTGGCCGCGCGGTTAGCCGCCGCCGATCCGGAGGCCGGGCGCAAGATCGCCAGGAAATGCGCCGCCTGCCACGACCTCAGCGACAAGAAGCGCAACAAGGTCGGCCCGGCGCTCTGGGGCGTCGTCGGACGGCCCAAGGCGGCCCACGAGGGCTATTCCTACTCGGCGGCCTTCAAGAACCTCGAGGGCGACTGGACCTATGCTGATCTCGACGCCTTCCTCGCCAAGCCCAAGGCGTTCGTCCCCGGCACCAAGATGAGTTTCGGCGGTCTCAAGAAGCCTGAGGATCGCGCCAATCTCCTCGCCTTCCTGCGGACCGTCGGCGATACGCCCGCGCCGCTTCCCGGCGAATAGGCTCGATCGTCCGGCTTCCGGGAGGAGGCCGCCGCGCTCGTTTAACCGGGGCTTAACCCTGATCGATCACCATGGGCGTACGAATTCATCGCCCGAATCGGGGATTCGATCATGGACAGGCGAACCCGCCGCGATCTCTTGATCCGCCTCACCGCCCTCGCGGCGGCGGGCTATGTCGCGCCCAGGGCGGTGCGCATCGACCCCGCGCTCGCCGACCACAAGGGGCCGCCGTGCTCGCTGCCGCCTTGCGATAAAAAGAAAAAAAGAAAAAGAAGAAGGAGGAGAAGAAGAAGGGAAAAAGAAGAATAAAAAGAAGAAGAACTAAAAAGACCTCTCCATTGGCCCGACTTTCCCCGCCGCGCTCTCCATCCCTATCCTCTCACGCCGCCAACAGCGCATCGAGCGCGCCGTCGAGATCGCCGTTCGCGATCCGAAGACGCGCGATCCGACCGTCGGGCGCGTGCGCCTTGACCAGTCGGACGAGCGCCATGGGCGTGTCGGCGACGCCGCTCGCCTCGCCGAGGATGCCTTCGAGCGCCTTGGTCGCGGACATCCGGTCGAGCCGGCTGCGCTTGGCGTTCGCATCGCGCGCGAGGCGCACCAGCGCCCGGATGGGCGTCGCCCGGCCGTAGTCGACGAATCCGTCGAGCCCGCGCGAGAGCACCAGCCGCCGGTCGTCGCCGAGCGCGCCGATGAAGGCGTCGCCGCCGTCCGGATCGAGCCGCCGGCCCGCGCGCCCTTCGGGAATCGGCGCGCCCTCGGGCAAGCGCAGCTTCAGGCATTTGGGAAAGGCCCGCGCGCGGGCCGCGACCGGGTCGAGGCACAGGCGGTCGTCGCCCAGCGTCTCCAGCCCCCGCCGCCAGGCGGCGAAGGCGAGGCTGCTCTTGCCCGACCAGGAGGGGCCGAAAAAGACGATCGCGCCGCCGTCGGCGACGACCCCTCCGGCGTGGACCAGCGGGGCCTCGTCGCCCGCGCGGGCGAAGCCCAGGGCGACCGCCTCGAGCAGCCCTTTGGCGGCGTTCTCCCAGGACGCCGCCGAAAGCGCGCCGAACGGACCGCGAATCCGCCAGCCGCCCCGGCCGCGCGCGAAATCGGCGGCGATCTCGGCGCCGGCTTGCGCTTCGGGTTTGGGCGCGAGCGCGAGGAAGCGCGCGATCAACTCGATCGGCGCATGTTCGTCCGCGCGCACGGCGATCGCGTGTCCGCGCCAATCGAAGCGGTGGGTCGCGGCCATGCCGCCCATCCGATTTTGTCCCTCCGTTCCCGCCCGGCCGCGCCCGCTATTGAGTGTATTGGGCGGCGGTCGCGGCGGCGAGCAGCCCGGCGTCGTCGAGCCGGGCGAGGAGCGCGCGGGCGTCGCTCTCGAGGGTTTCGCGGTCGGCGCCCGGAAAGGCCTCGGCGAACAGATCGACGAGATCGGCGAGCGAGGTTCCCTCGGCCAGCGCGTCCCAGACGATGCGCGCCGTGCCGTTGAGCGTGACCACCGCCTGGGTCTCGGTGTTCAGCACCACGAGATCCTCCTGGAAGGCTTCCTCGTCGGTTTCGGTGATCCGTCGGTAGACCTGGGTCATCAGGCGCTCCTTTCGTTTTCGGCGGCGCTCGCGGCGTCGAGCCAGGCATCCAGCGCCGCGTGGCCGCCCTGGGCAAGCACGGCCGGATAGGCGTAATGGGGATCGGCCTCGCCGCGCTCGATCAGCCTTCGGACCCGGGCGAGGCGGGCGGGATCGATAGCGCCGCTCGCGCGCCGCTCGGCCGCGAGCAGGGCCAGGTGAAGGGGGACGATCGCCGGGTTCGCTTCGAGCATTTCTTGCGCCGGCGCGCAAAGGCCATGGGCGCAAAGCGCCGCCGCCGCCTCGGCCCGGGGGTCGAAGCCGCCGGCATGGGTTGGCGCGGCGCGCGGGTGCTTGAACGCGCGCAGCCAGGCGAGCACCGCCTCGCCGCCGCGCGCCGCGCGCGCGTGCTCAAGGGCGAGGGCGAAGTCATCGCGTCCACGCGCGCGCGCGGACGCGGTAATGCGCGCGTTGCGTCGCCGCTTGGCGGCGAGCCTGCGGGGGTCGTCGTAGCCGTGGTGGCGGATCAGGATGCCCTCGACCAACCTCAGCCCGGCGGCTCCGGTCGGCAGCGTCTCGTGGATCACGCCGCGCCAGCGCGGCGTCGGCGCGCGCCGTTGCAGGCGTTGGGCGGCGCGCGCGGTGAGGTCGTCGCGGTCGATCAGCCGGACCGCGAGGCTCGGGCCGTCGAGCGCGAGGTCGCGACCGGGAAAGGAGACCAGCTCCTCGTCCGTGTCGATCCACAGGAGATAGCCGCGCTCCCGCCGGCCGTCCGCCGCACCGCGCGGGGCGAGCGTGTCGGCGATCTGGTTGCGGGCGTCGGCGAAATCATCGCGCCACGCGACCGGGACCACATGAACGCCCGAAAGCGGCGCACCGCGCGGGCGCTGGCCGGTCGCGCCGACGACGACGTCGAGACCGAAGCGTCGCGCCGAGAGAACGGCGCGGTTGGTCGCGCGCCAATCGCCGTCGGAAAGGATGCAGACGGTGATGCGCGTCATGCGGCGATCGCCCGGCCGGTCTGGAGAAGCGCGCGTCGGTCGCCCGCGAGCACCAACGCCGTCAGCACGCCGGTGGCGAAGGCGCCGGTATCGATGCCGATCCGGTTGGAGCGGAACTCGACCTCGCGGCGGATCGAATGGCCGTGAACCACGACGCAGCCGTGATCGGCGGTCGAGCGCAGGAATTCCTCGCGAATCCAGAGAAGGTCGTCCTCGTCCTGCTCGTCGAGCGGAACGCCCGGGCGGATGCCGGCGTGAACGAACAGATAATCGCCGAGGCGATGCGTCGCCTTCAGCCCTTCGAGAAACGCGCGGTGGCGATCGGGAAAGGTCTCGACGAGCCGGTGGCGCGCCGCCTCGATGGCGCGGCGGTCGCTCGCGAAGGTGGCGCGCGCGACGCCGTAGCTGTAGAGCGTCTCGGCGCCGCCATAGGCGAGCCAGGCCTCGCCCACCGAGGGGTCGTCGAGAAAGCGCAACAGGGTCGCCTCGTGGTTGCCCTTGAGATGGATCGGCGCGACGCCCTCGGGCGGCTTGTCGATCAGAAGATCGATCACCCCTCGGCTGTCGAGCCCGCGGTCGATGTAGTCGCCGAGATAGACGACGAGCTTCTCGTCCTCGGGCGCGCGGGTCGCGTCCTTGGCGATCTGGCGGTGCAGATTTCGCAGAAGATCGGCCCGGCCATGGATGTCGCCGACCGCGTAGACGCGCGTGTTCGCGGGCACCTTGGGTGCCCGCGTTTCGTCGCGTATCCGGCGCCGGAAGGGGTTGGCGATCCTCATGCCCTCAACATGCCGTCAATATATGGCGATCCTGTGGCGATCCGCGCAACGGGGCCTCATTCCGCCGCCGCGACCAGGGCGGCGAGCGCATCGCGTCCGCCCCGGTTGTCGAGATAGTTGGCGAGCGCCAGGACGGCGCGCCGGTTGGCGCCCCCGCCCATGCGCGAGAGCAGGGTGTCGAGCGCCTCGTCGACCGACAGCCCCTTGCGGTAGGCGCGCGGGCTGACCAGCGCGACCAGGGTGTTGGCGACCGAGATGATCCGCGTGGTCAGCAGGATCGCGTCGTCGTCGCCATCGGCTCCGGCGTGGTCGCGGGCGTAGAGCTCGCGCAGGGTCTCGACCACGGGGCCGTCGAACTCGACCCCGTCGAGCAGATCGACGCCCGCGTGCAGGCTGCCCCGGACCAGCGCGATCTCGTCGTCGTCGAGGGCGCCCGCCTTGGTCAGGATCTCCTCGGGCACCAGGATCTTGCCCAGGTTCATGAGCCGCCCCGCGACCTCGACCGCCTCGGTCTCGCGCGGTGGCAGATCGAGCTCCTCGGCGATGGCGCGGGCGAGGCGGGCGACCCAGGCCGAGTGATTGGCCGAATAGGGATCGCGCCGGTCGACCACGCCGACCAGCGTCGAGACGAGCTGATGCATGATCCGTTCGCGCTTGGCGCGCTCGGCGAGCAGCTCGGTCACGTCCTCGGAAGCGATCAGCACCCGCGCCGGGGTCTCGGGCGTGGCGGGAAGGGGAATGAACTGGGACATGTAGGTTCGGCTCTCGCCGCCGCGCTCCTCGACATGGGTCCGGGTGATCACGCGGTCGTCGTCGAGCGCCTCGCGCACCGCCTTGACCAGCGCCTTGGCCGGCACCGGGCCGACGATCGCGGCGAGGGTCTTGCCGACGATGCCGTCCTCGTCGAGCCCCGCGGGGTCCCAGATCCGCCGGTTGGCCCAGAGATAGCGGCCGTCGCGGTCGACGATCGCCATGGCGCCCGGCTGGCTGTCGGCGACCAGGCGCAAAAGATCGCGCTGCTCGTGATAGCGCTGGGCCATGCGCCGGGCCTCGGCGGCGGCGTTGCGCGCGCGCTGCGAGGTGCCGTGGCGCCAGGCCGCGAACAGGCCCGCCGAGACCGCCGCGACGAGCAGCAGGAGAACGGTGAGCATGCGCCCGAGGCGGGCGTCGGTATCGGCCAGCGCCTCGTCGGTCGCGACCTTGTACATCAATGTCCAGGGCACGGTCTCGAAGCGCCGCGCCGTGACCAGGACCTCGGTGTTGGCGTAGTCGCGGGCGAGCGCGAAGCCACCCGGGGTGGCGATCGCGAAGGCGGCGGCGAGCCCGGGGGTGTCGAGCGCGAGGCTACGCGTGAATGGCGCGGTCCCGTCGGCGAGCGGCGAGAGATAATCGATCGATGCGCCGGCCGCGCGCAGCAGAACGGCCTCGGCGCTCGCGGCGGTCGCGCCCGGCTGGACGAGACGGGGGTAGAGATCCTTCGCCAGCGTCATGCCGACGACGACGCCGACCTGATCGCTCGCCGCGTCCGCCGACTGGACCGCGTAGATCGGAACGGCGAAGGTCATCACCGGCGCGCCGTCGGGGCCCGGGCGTAGATCGTCGACGAAGCGCCGCCCGGGGTTCGTCCGGATCAGCCCGACCAGGCGGTCGCTGACCGGCGGCATCGCCGGGGTCGCCACCATGATCCGACCCCGCATGTCGAGCAGAGCGATCCCCGCGACCCCGATCCGGGCGACGTTGGCGTTGATCTTCGGCCCGTGGACCGGGGCCGTGAACCCGCCCGAATCGGCGGTGGCGACAAGCAGATTGCGGAGATACCCGGCCTCGGCCATCTCGCCGTCGGCGTTCTCGATCCCGCCCGCGAGCTCGATCTGGGTGAGGTAGAGCTGGAGCGAGGCGTTCTGCGCCAGGTCCGTGAGAACGCCGAACCGGCGTTCGAGCCAGTCGTTGACGGCGGCGAAGCGGCTGTCGGCGACGATCCCCATGCGGACTTGCCAGTCCTGCATGTCGCGCGCGCGCTCGGCGGCGACATAGCGGAACACGGCGACCACGCCGAGCACCGTCACCAGAATCAGGACAAGCGCCGCGAGCGGCACGGGAGAGCGCCGGCGCGGGCCGTGTTCGGCGAGGATCGCGGCATCGGTCATGGGCAGGCTCCATCCTTGACGCCGCGCCCGCGGACCCTTCCGCGAGGCCTCGGCAACCTCCAAGAAACAAACGATTTTTCCGGCATCATGGTTAATGTTTGTCAGGCATTCCTTAAACTTTTCTTAAATACGCGCGGGTTGAATGGAATGAGATGGAACGACGGCCCCGATCGGGCCGCGAAAGGGACATGGCGAAAGGGACATGGTGACGGGTCGTGGGAGAGCCGCGTAGACATCCGCGTAAACATCTTGGCCTGGGAATGGCGGCGTTTCTGGCCGTGATTGTGGCCGTGGCGCCCCTGTCGCAGGCGGCGGGCGCGATTCGCTACCCCGAGCTGTTCGGCACCCGCGAGGTGCGCTCGTCGAACCTGGCGCCGTTTCCCAAATGGCGCGGCGTGCTCGACCGCTATTTCGCCGAGCGCGACATTCCCGAGGGGGCCTGCGACGCGACCAAGTTCAACAAATGCCACCTGGGCGCGTGGAAGAAGCTCCTCGCCGACCTCAAGGACGCGGCCCCCGAGGTTCAGCTCGACCGCGTCAACCGGTTCATGAACCAGGCGCCCTACATCACCGATCCGCGTAACTACAAGGTCCCCGATTACTGGGCGACCCCGCGTCAGTTCTTCAACCGCAACGGCGACTGCGAGGACTACGCGATCGCCAAGTTCATGTCGCTTCGCGCGCTCGGCTGGAAGAACGAGGACATGCGGATCGTCGTTCTCCAGGACCTCAATCTCCGCATTCCCCACGCCGTTCTCGTCGTCTACCGCGACGGCGTCGCCTGGGTGCTCGACAATCAGATCGAGGAGGTGGTCGAGGCCACCCGCATCCGGCACTACCGGCCGCTCTATTCGGTCAACGAGGATAGCTGGTGGCTGCACAAGCCTTGACGCCGCCGCGCGGCGGAGCGGGCGGGGCCGGATGGAGAGGCGCGGGTCGGTCATGACGAGACGGCATTCCCTGGAGAAGCTGCGCGCCCCGCCGATCGTGCTCGGGGTGCTGCGGGTCGCCGACGTGCTGGTGGTGGTGGTCGCCGCCTGGGTTTCCTTCGCCATCCGCCACGGGGTCGCCGACTGGCCGTTCGGATACGTCGTGGTCACGGCGATCGGCGCGCTGATCACCGCGAACATGCTGCATGCCGCGCGGCTCTATGTCTTCGAGGATCTCACCAAGCTGCCGATCCAGGTCTATCGCCTGTCGATGGCGCTGCCCGCGGTGCTGCTGATCCTGCTCGCCTTCGGCTTCTTCACCAAGACCTCGAACGAGTTCTCGCGGCTCTGGGCCGTCGGCTGGTTCGGGCTCAGCTTCGTCGGCATCGTCGGCTTGCGCACTTTCGTCGCCATGCGGCTCCGGGTCTGGCAGCGGCGCGGCTGGCTGCGGCGCAATCTGGTGATCATCGGCGCGGGCGAGGTCGGGCGACGCCTGGTTCATCACCTGATCGCGACCGACGAGCCCGGGGTCCGGCTTCTCGGCCTGTTCGACGACCGGCGCTCGCGGGTGCCCGACGAGATCGAGGGGTATCGCGTGCTCGGCACGGTCGACGATCTCCCCGGCTTCACCCGCGCGCATCGGGTCGACGAGATCGTGATCGCGCTGCCCTGGGACAACATGACGCGGCTGGACGCCTGCATGAACCGGCTGCGCTCGGTCGCGGCGAATGTCCAACTCTGCCCCGACACGGTGGGCTTTCGGCTTTATAACCGGGGCGTGCGCCACCTCGCGGGCGTGCCCATGCTGTCGGTCTCCGAGCTGCCGCTCTCGGGCTGGAGCCAGGTCGTCAAGGCGATGGAGGATCGGCTGATCGCGGCACTTCTGCTGCTGTTCGTCTCGCCGCTGCTGGCCGCGATCGCGCTCGCGATCCGCATCGAGGGGCCGGGGCCGATCCTGTTCCGCCAGCGACGCTACGGCTTCAACAACGAGATCATCACGGTCTACAAGTTCCGCACCATGCGCCCCGATCGCGCCCATGTCGACGGCGTGGTCCAGGCGACGCGCGACGATCCCCGGGTGACGCGGGTCGGCGCCTTCCTGCGCCGCCACAGCCTCGACGAGCTGCCCCAGCTTCTCAACGTGCTCAAGGGCGAGATGTCGCTGGTCGGCCCCAGGCCCCACGCGGTCGCCCACAACGAGCAGTACGCGCGCCTGATCGACGGCTATCTCGGTCGCCACAAGGTCAAGCCCGGAATCACCGGCTGGGCGCAGGTCAACGGCCTGCGCGGCGAGACCGA
>Ga0114931_10003227_pt1 | contig 20702 bp, 20 predicted proteins | sample 2SBtaG_FD_89579 | JGI IMG/M metagenome (GOLD analysis project Ga0114931, IMG submission 89579) | Deep subsurface microbial communities from Kolumbo volcano to uncover new lineages of life (NeLLi) - 2SBTROV14_V59a metaG | ecosystem: Environmental > Aquatic > Marine > Volcanic | place: Kolumbo...
CGACGGCCCTCGACGCACCGACTGCAGCCGTCCCGAAGGCCTGGGCAAGGTCTTCGACGAGCCGGAAGTGTTCGGGCTCCCGGAGCCCCCGGCCCCCACTCACAACCACCGGCGCCTCCGCCACATCGAGCCGGGTGGTCTCGGGAGCCTTGACCTCCACCGTCCGGACTCGCAGCGACACGTCGGGAACCGGAGCCGTTTCCACAGTGGGATCGCGCGGGTGTTCCGCTGCCGCAAACACGTTGGGGCGAACCGAGATGACCGCCGGTCCCGCGGCTTCGATGGTGTAGATCGCCTTGCCGGAGTAAACCGGCCGGGTCAGCGTGAAACCTGTCGATCCATCGACAGCCGTCACATCCACGGCGAGCGGCCAGTCGGCGCGGGCCGCAATGCGTGGCCCCAGATCCCGTCCCAGCGAGGTTGCCGCCAGCAACACGGCGTCGTAATCGCCATCCGAGATCCGTTCGGCCACCGCCGCGGCGTACCACTCCGGCTGATAGTACGCCAGGTTGGCATCGAGCACCGTGATCAATCGATCCGCGCCGAACGTTCCCACCCGGCCCGTATCCAGGTCCGGTGGACCCACGACCAGCGCATGCACCTCCGCCGATCGGGCATCGGCCAGGGCCCGGGCCGCGGTCAGGGTCTCGAAGGAAACGCCCTTCAGCGCCCCGTCCCGCTGTTCGAGTACGGCAAGCATGGCCCCCATCACAGCACCTTCGCTTCCGTGCGCAGCGCCTCGATGAGCGCCGGGACCGCCTCGGGCCCCTCACCCACGATGCGTCCTTCCGGGCGGGCGGGCGGCAACTTCAGCTCCCGCACGCTCAGGCCCCCGGTCTCTACTTCGACCGGTTTGACATCGAGCGGCTTCTTCTTGGCCAGCATGATCCCGCGGAGCGCCGGGTACCGGGGTTCGTTCAACCCCTTGTCGGTGGTCAGCACCGCCGGCAACGGGAACTCCACGACCTCCACGCCCCCTTCGACCTCGCGCTCGGCTCTTCCCTTCCCGTCCGCAATCTCGAGCTTCGAGATCGCGCTCACGCACGGCAGATCCAGCCGCTCGGCGACCACCACACCCACCGCGTGGTTGTAGTCATCGATGGCCAGCTTCCCGAACAGCAGCAGATCGAAACCGCCCTCGGCGAGCTCGGCCGCCAGCGCCTTCCCGGCGGCAATCGGATCGAGCACCCGGTCGTCGGTCTCCAGCAGGACGCCCCGGTCCGCTCCCATCGCGAGGGCGGTCCGGATCGTCTCCTTCGAGGCGTCCGTCCCCATCGCCACGACCACCACTTCCCCCTCTCCCGCCGCATCTCGCAGGCGAAGGGCCTCCTCGACGGCGTACTCGTCGTAAGGGTTCATCACGAACTTCACGCCGCTTTCGTCGATGGACGTTCCGCCCGCACCGATCGCGATGCGGGTCTCCGTGTCCGGCACCCGCTTGATACCGACGGCAATTTTCAAGGTAACTCCATGTTATTCAATGTGTTAACCTATCCACCGGATGGTGGACAGCTCCACGGTCAAGGGGCTTCGAAGCCGATCTCCTTATGCGTGCCATCGCAGAACGGCTTGTTCTTTGACCCACCACACCGACACAGGGCAAACGTGGCCTTCTGGGTGGGGATCGGGTTGCCCGAGGCATCCTTCAGTATCGCATCGCCCTGGACCAACAGGGGACCGTTCTTGGCAACGGTGATCTCGGCCATGGTGTTCCTCCCATATTCAAGGTGATGGGGGTTCCCCCGACCCGGACAATGGTATCGGGCGCAGGAAATATAGTCACGCCCCACGGCCGGACTGAAACCTTTCGGGCTTCCAAACCGTCCGATGTTTCAAGACCCCCACCCACGCACGTTGGCAACAGGGAGTACTGATGCGAGGACTCATCATCGGGGCCGCGGCCATCGTCGGATCAGGATTCGGGATATCTTCGTACGTCCACCCCCGCGGGCAGATCGACCGGAGCGTTCCCGCCGCCCGGGAGGGTTTGGTGGTGGTTCGCGTTCCGGAGGGGGCCCTGACGCTCGAGGGCTGGGACCGCCTCGAGGTCCAGGTCACCGGCCGCATCACCGGTCCGGACGATCGGCTGCACCTCTCCAGCAATCACGGTCACACCGTGGTTCGTCTCCGGCCCGACGACTCCCCGGACGCCGATGATACCCGCTTGACCCTCCGGATACCGAAGGGAAGCAGCGTGGATCTGGAGACGGTGGGTGCGGATGTCGTGGTAGCGGGCGTGCAGGGCGTGGTGAGGCTCGAATCCGGGAGCGGCAACCTCCGGATCGACGGTCATCCGCTCGGGCTGGTCGCCCGGTCCCGATCGGGCGATATCGATGTGACGGCCGAGGGTGTGCCGGGGTTTGCCCACTCGGAGGATGGGAGGGTGACACTGCACGGTGGTCTGTCGGGTGCGCTGGCTTCGCGCCGGGTTCACCGGCATCTGCGGGACCGGTACCGGGCCGCCGGATGCGACGATGCGCGGCTGGACCCCGCAGCATGTGAACGGTGGGAAGAACTGTGGGAGGAGTATGGGCAGGAGTGGGCCGAATGGGGACGGACCTACCGCGAGCAGATGGCCGAGATCGCTCCCGAGCTCGGGGCCAACGTGGCCGGGCTGATGCAGTCGATCCTCGAGAGGATCGACGTGGAAGGATCGATGGACGAATACGACGGTGGATTCCGGTTCAACCTGTCGGGGGACGTCCAGATCGACGCCGCGGCACTCCAGGACTTCGTGGAGGACCTCAACGATACCATGGAGGACCTGGGTGACGACCTGGGCCGCAGTCTCGACGACCTCGGCAAACAGCTCGAGGAGGTCGGCCGCGAGCTGGAACGTTCCCAGCGCGAACGCCGCCGTCGGAGACCCTCACCTCGATGAGGTGAGGTGTGTCGAGGGCGGGAACGGGGGTACGGCCTACCCACCGGATCCGGCCCGGACGATCCGATAGACGGTGGTATCGGTGAGAACGAACAGCTCCCCCGATCCGTCTACGCCCAGGGAGCGGACCGCCCCCACCCCCGGCACCGTCCAGTCGGTGAAGGCGGTGGCCACGCCGTTCTCATACCGGAAGCTCCGCAACCACCCGCCGCAGAAGTCGGAGTAGAAGTACTGACCCATCAGTTCCGGGATCGCGGTGCCCCGATACACGAAGCCGCCGACCACCGCACAGTTCGCCGCGGTGTTCTCGTAGACCAGCGCCGGAAGTTCGAGGCCGGCCTGATTGCACGCCCCTCCTCCAGGTCGGCACTCGCGGCCCTCCATCGTATTCCAGCCGTAGTTGAGCCCCGAAAGGGTCGCGTCGCGCACGTTGACCTCCTCGAAGGCTCCCTGTCCCACGTCACCGATGTACAACAACCCCGTGACCTCATCGAACGAGAAACGCCAGGGGTTGCGCAGACCGATGGCCCAGATCTCGTCCCGGGCCGTCCCGTTCCCCACAAAAGGGTTGTCCGGCGGAGCCACCGCGGCCACACCGGACACATCGAGCCGCAGGAGGGATCCGAGCAGGGTAGCGGGGTTCTGGCCGTTCCCCTGGGGATCGTTGGCGCTGCCCCCGTCACCCAATCCCAGGTAAAGCATGCCATCCGGCCCGAAGGCGACCTGCCCCCCGTTGTGATTGGGGAACGGCTGCGTCACCTGCAGGAGCGTCTCCTGCGACGCGGGATCGAGCCGATCGGGGTCGGCGGAAACCGTGAACCGATCCAGACGGGAGTTCCCGCCCGTGTCGGTGTAACTCACGTAGACCCGGCCGGTGCTCCGGTAGGCCGGATCGAAGGCCAGGCTGAACAGGCCCCGCTCCCCCCCACTCCCCACTTGGGCGGTGAGGTCGAGAAACGGAACGGGGCGGATCGTCCCATCGTCGGCCACGAGAATCCGTCCCCCCTGTTGGGCGATGAACAGGCGGCGGTCGCCGGCCGGCGCCGTGAGCGACGTGGGATCGGTCAGGCCGGACACCACGGGAGCGAGATCCAGGTCCCCCCCTCCCTGGGGCGGGATGACTCCATCGGGCACACCGTTACCGCAGGCGGTCAACGCGCCCAGCGCCGCCACCGCCTTCCCCCACGGGAGTGGCAGCCCACAGATTCGTTTCATCACCTCTCCAGGATACGGGCCCGGCAGCTGCACCAAGGTGTCGGAGGTCACCATCGCCGAGCTTGACGGCGCGGCCTCGACACCCCATTCTCGCCGCACCCTGCCCGATGGGACTGCCAATGATCCCTGCCGCCAGACGCAAAGCTCAACAGGAATACGATGTGATCGTGGTCGGCTCCGGCGCGGGCGGGGCCATGAGCGGCTGGGTGCTGGCCGCCGAGGGGCTGAAGGTCCTGATGCTGGAAGCCGGTCGCGACTACGATCCGGCCCGAGAGACCCCGATGTTCAATACCCCGGACGATGCGCCACTCCGGGGAGCTGGAACCCCCGACAAGCCGTTCGGCTATTACGACGCCACGGTCGACGGCGGGTGGCGGGTACCCGGAGAACCCTACTCCAGCCCCGAGGGCACCGAATTCATGTGGTGGCGAGCCCGCATGCTCGGAGGTCGGACCAACCACTGGGGACGCATCGCTCTTCGCATGGGGCCGTACGATTTCAAACCCCGCAGCCGCGACGGTCTGGGGTTCGACTGGCCGATCGGCTACGAGGACCTCGCGCCCTACTACGACCGCACGGAATTGTTGATCGGGGTGTATGGATCCAACGAAGGCCTCGAGAACACCCCGGATTCCTCCCCAGGGGTATTGCAACCTCCACCGTCGCCTCGCGCGTACGAACGGCTCACCCGCAAGGCGTGCGGCCCGCTCGGCATTCCGGTCATTCCCGCCCACCTCGCCATCCTCAGCCGTCGCCAGGATGCCGACCGCCTGCCGGGGCAGCTCTATCCCGGTAACCGGGCGGCACAACGCGCCCTTGCCGGATCGATGCGCAACCGGCAGGCGTGTTTCTGGGCCACCCCCTGCGGGCGAGGTTGCCGCATCGGCGCCAACTTCCAGTCGCCCACCGTGTTGATTCCTCCGGCTTTGGCCACCGGCAACCTCGACATCGTCACCGGAGCGATGGTGCGGGAGGTGACCGTGGCCCCCAACGGGCGGGCCACCGGCGTTCACTATATCGACAAACGGACGCGCCTCGAGGAGCACGCGGCGGGTCGGGTGGTGGTGTTGGCGGCCAGCGCCTGCGAGAGCGCCCGCATCCTTCTCAACTCCCGCACCGGTCTGTTCCCCAACGGCCTGGCCAACGGGAGCGGCCTCGTGGGCCGCTACCTCATGGATACCGTGGGTGCGGGAGTCGGCGGCCAGATCCCGGCCCTCGAGGGGGTGCCTCCCCACAACGAGGACGGGGCCTCCGAGATGCACCTGTACATGCCGTGGTGGTTGTACGGCGAACAACGTGCGGGCCGCCTCCCCTTTGCCCGAGGTTATCACATCGAATTCACCGGCGGTCGACGGATGCCGGGCTTCGGGATCTTCGGAGGACTCGACCGGTTGACCGACGGGGCCTACGGTCAGACCCTCAAGGAGGAAGCGCGCCGGTACTACGGCTCGTTCCTGTGGTTCGACGGCCGGGGGGAGATGATCCCCAACGACGATTGCTACTGCGATATCGATCCGGACCTCCACGACCAGTGGGGAATCCCGGCCTTGCGTTTTCACTGGAAATGGTCTGATCACGAGCTGGGCCAGGCGGCCCACATGCAACAGACGTGTGCCGGGATCATCGAGGCGATGGGCGGAACCGCCACCAGCCCGGTGCATCGCGACGGCCGCCGAGCGATCGCCCGGCCGGGACAGATCATTCACGAGGTGGGCGCGGTGCGGATGGGAGCCGATCCGGCCGACTCCGTGCTCAATGCGTTCTGCCAGTCGTGGGAGGTCCCCAACCTGTTCGTCACCGACGGCGGACCGTTCGTATCCAACGCGGACAAGAACCCGACGCTGACCATCCTGGCCCTGGCCTGGCGTTCGAGCGACTATCTCGTCGAACAGTTGCGCACGAGGGCCTTGTGACACCACCGACCTGCCCCACCCGCCGCCGGGCGCTGCAGGCGATGGCCGTGGCTTCGGCCGCCGCCACCGGTTGCCGTCCTTCCGGCCCGACACCGCCTCCGACCCTGGCGGCCGGCACCCCCACCGACCCCGACCTCACCAACCCGGCCGTCTCCTGGGAAACGGTGCTCACCGAGTCGGAGATCCGGACGGCGACCGCCCTGTGCAATCTCATCATCCCCGCCGACGATGTATCGCCCGGCGCCGGCGAGGTCGGCGTCCCCGCCTTCATCAACGAATGGGTCAGCGCCCCGTATCCGGCCCAGCGGAAGGATCTCGTCACCATCCGCGGCGGGTTGGTATGGCTGGACACCGAAGCCACCGAACGCCACGGGGTCGTTTTTGCCGACCTCGACCCCGACCGGCAACGCACCATCTGCAATGAAGTCCGTTACCTGCCGGCCGCTCCCGCCCGCCTCAAGGCCGCCGCCCGGTTCTTTCGTCTGTTCCGCAACCTCACGACCTCCGGCTTCTACACGACGCCGGAGGGTATGGCCGATCTCGGCTACGTCGGGAACCGGGCCCTGCCGAACTTTCCCGGACCACCGCCGGAAGTGTTGCGGTACCTCGGGCTCGAGAACGACTGAGGGGAGCGTCCCGAAGGCGGCCTACTCGAAAGCGCTGAACCCCGTGATGGCCTGCCCGAGAATCAGCGTGTGGATGTCGTGAGTCCCCTCGTACGTGTAGACGCTCTCGAGGTTGGCCATGTGCCGCATCGCGTGGTACTCGGCGAGAATTCCATTGGCCCCGAGAAGACGACGCGCTTCCCGGGCGATATCGGTAGCCATGTTGACGTTGTTGCGTTTGGCCAGCGATACCTGCTGTGGCGTGACGGTTCCGCTGTCCTTCAAACGCCCCAACTGAATGCACAACAGCTGGGCCTTGGTGATCTCGGTCAGCATCTCGGCAAGCCGGGCCTGTTGTAACTGAAAAGCACCGATCGGCTTGTCAAACATGACCCGGTTTTTCGCGTAACTCACCGCTTCGTCGTAACAGGCCATCGCTGCGCCCACCCCACCCCAGGCGATCCCGTACCGCGCCTGGGTCAGACACATCAGCGGGCTCTTGAGGCCGCGACTGCCGGGCAGGATGGCATCGGCGGGCACGGTGACATCCTGGAGGACCAGTTCGCTGGTGTCGCTGGCCCGGAGGGAAATCTTGCCCTTCTGGTCGCGGGCCGTGAACCCCTCGGCATTGGTCGGCACGATGAAACCGCGAATGGAAGTCGGGTCGTCGATCGCTCCGGTCTTGGCCCAGATGATCGCCACCTGGGCGGTAGAGCCGTTGGTGATCCACATCTTGGCCCCGTTCAACACCCATCCGTCCGCCGTTTCCCGGGCGGTCGTGATCATCCCCGCCGGATTCGACCCGTAGTCGGGTTCGGTCAGTCCAAAGCAGCCGATCGTCTCGCCGGAGGCCATCTTCGGTAACCAGTGCGCTTGCTGTTCATCCGACCCGAACGCGAAGACCGGATACATGACCAGGGCCCCCTGCACCGACGCAAACGACCGGATACCGGAGTCCCCGCGCTCGAGTTCCTGCATGATGAGTCCGTAGGCCACATTGTTCAGTCCCGCGCACCCGAACTCCTCAGGCAGGTTGGCCCCGAACAGCCCCAACTCGGCCATGGCAGGCACCAGTTGCAGGGGAAACCGTCCCTCCACATAGTGCTCACCGATGATCGGCAGAACCTCATCGTCCACGAATCGGCGGACGGTGTCGCGCACCGCCCGTTCTTCCTCCGAGAGGAGGCTGTCGATGGCAAAGAAATCCATGATGTATCCTCGGTTATCGAGGCGGCCGCACGTGACGCATGGCGCGTGGCACCACTCCCACGTCCCGGGCCTTCCGTCGAAATGTCGTCCCGTGATCGACGGGGCGGCCCGTTTCAGCCTGCCATTGATGAATCATTTCGTGCAACAGCGTGTGGTCGACTTCGTCCCACCCATCCCGCTCGATGTGACGCAGGGCCACGGCAATCTCCATCGGCCGGTCGTTCCCATCGAGGGTGAGTTCCCCCAGGCGCCTCCGCATGCGACGGGAAATCCGGAAGCGGATCCGCGCCAGCGTCCCGTCGAAGTGCTGCAGGTTCAGCGTGCGGTGACGGCGGCTCAGCCGCTGGATACGGGGTCGGTCTTCAGGCCGCATCCGCCGTTCGGGCCGGGGCCGCGGGGAGGAGACGAATCCGTGGACCGGGAAGGCCAGGATGGTCCGTTCCAGCTCCCGGCGGCGGGCCCGCCGGATCCCGGGTCGCAGGAAGCCCACCACCGACCGCAGTACGTCATCCGGTGCAAAGGCGTACGCCCGGTGAATCCGCAGCACGCCCGCCGAGGTGACGTTGATCATCACCGACCGGTTCTCGTGAAGTTCGAGGCGGGAGACGCCAGAGAGCCCAAACGCCTGCAGCCGCGTCGCCAGGAACTCCCGGTCAAATAATTCCCGCTGGCACCGGCTCGACATGCTTCACTCGCTGGCGGGCAAAGGCGAGCACATCCGTGCGGCGGAAGTGCCGGCGGTCGCGGTCCCAGAGGTACGGTTCGATCTGGATGGCCGTTTCCTCAATCACGATGCGGTGAAACGCGGCCGGCCGATCTTCGGGGGCACGCCGGGCCAGGGCCCCGGCGCACGAAATCACGACGCCACCCATGACGTCAGTCTTATTGAGCGGATCGTGGCCGCAGAGGACCAGGTCGGCCCCGGACTCCATCAGCCACCGGTGGACCCGTTTCCACCGGACCAGTCCCATGCGCCCCGACTGTTCGCCGCGCAGAACGTTGTGATGCATCACGATGATCCGGGCCTGGCCCGGTTCCGCCCGCTGGAACACGGCGCTCACCCGCTCCATCTCCCTGGCGGTGAGATGGCCCGTCACCGTCCACTCCCGTGGATCCGGCCCGAGTGACCGCCAGGCGAGGCCGTGGGCGGTGTGGACGCCGGCAACGACCACCTCCGACGACCGATGGAGCGGGGCCAGCACCGGCCCGAAGTACGTGCGGTATTTGGCGTAGATCGCCTGCGACCCGTAGGGCAGGAGCGGGCGTCGCCACCACTGCACATCGTGGTTACCCGGGATCACAAAGACCGGGGCCGACCGCTCCAGCTCCCGCAGCCACTCCCGGGCCGCCTGGAATTCCCCGTGGCGGGCCCGGACCGTCAGGTCGCCGGAGACGACGACGAGATCCGGCGCCAGGTCCGGCATCATGTCTTCGAGGGCCCCGATGCGGGCAAGATCTGCTTCGCCCCCGAAGTGCGGGTCGGAGAGGTGGACGATACTGTAGGTCATGGCCGTACCCGCTTCGGATCTAACGCATCCAGTGGCGCATCACCCGCCGGGTCACCGCATTCGACAACGCGAACCAGACGACGATGCTCGCCACGCCGACCATTCGCGCGGTGCGGAGGTCGATCATGCCGTCCGGCGTCGCGCGGATGTGCCGCAATCGAAGGACAATATATGTCGCCACCACCGCCGTGCTGACCATGGACACCAGATTGGCGACGCGGGCCGCACGCCGCTCGAGTGCCCTCCGGCACGATCGGCAGAGTTCGCCGAGCGGCAGTTCGACTTCCTGGTGGCACCGTGGACACTGGTGCTCACGCAAGTCGCCGAGCAACGGCCTCTGCGAATTCCAGAGTGGTAGCATCGCCTCCCAGATCCCTGGTGGCAGGTCCGTCCCGGATGGTTCCGGTCAGGGCCGTACGGATCGCGTCGGCCCGGGCGCTTTCCCCCACATGATCGAGCATCATGCACGCCCCCAGGAGCAGGGCGGAGGGGTTGGCGATTCCCTGGCCGGCGATGTCGGGGGCAGAGCCATGGACCGCTTCGAAGATGGCCGCGTCGGTCCCGATATTCGCCCCCGGGGCCAGCCCAAGCCCCCCAATCAGGCCGGCCATCAGATCGCTCAGGATATCCCCGAACATGTTGGTGGTCACGATCACGTCGAATTGGGACGGGTCCATGACCAGCTTCATGGCGGCAGCATCGATGATGACATCGTTGACGCCCACGCGTCCTCGATACGCCTCGGCCACCGTCCGACCAACGTCGAGGAAGAGCCCGCTCGACGCCTTCAGGATGTTGGCCTTGTGGACGACTGTCACCATCTCCCGCCCGTGCTTGACGGCATAGTCAAAAGCAAACCGGACCGCCCGTTCACACCCCTTGCGGGTGACGATGGCCGTGCTCTGGGCCACCGCCCGGCGGTCCTTTCCGACCGGGATGGTGGTCTCGAACCCGACGTACAGCCCTTCGGTGTTTTCCCGCACCAGGACGAGATCCACCTCCTGGTATCGCTGCCCCGGCACCATCGAGCAGACGGGGCGCACGTTTGCGTAGAGATCGAACTCGCGACGGAGGGCGACGTTGACCGACCGGAATCCCGAGCCGACCGGTGTGGTCAGCGGGCCTTTCAGCGCCAGGCGGTGATGGCGGATACTCTCCACGGTCGCATCGGGCAGCGGGGTTCCGGTTTCCTCGAGAGCCGCCACCCCTCCGAGCTGTCGGTCCCACTCGAAAACGGGCCCGGCGGCATCGAGCACCAGACAGACCGCCTCGGTGATCTCGGGACCGATGCCGTCCCCGGGAATCAGGGTGGCCCGATGGCTCACGGCACCCCCGGGGTCAGCCCCTCGATGGCCTTCGCGAGCGCCGCCCAGGGCTCTGTCCCCCGGCCGCGGGCTACAGTCTGCCATCGAACCTCCCCCGAACGCACATCCACGAGCGCGATCGAGAGTTCAGCCCGACCCCGACCCTCGTCGTCGAGAAAGAACAGGCTGGCGGGTACCAGCGCGAAACGATCCCCCGCCGTGCCGGTGAGCAGTCGCATCTGGCTGCGCAACGGATCGGGCACGCGGATCATCCGTCCGCGGAGCACCGCGGTCGCCATCCGGTCGGGGTCGGGCACGAGCCCCCCCGCCCGTCGGGCCGCGCGCCGCAGCGCGTCGGGCCACACCCACTGGACCTCCGGCACCCGGCTCCCCAGCTCCGCGGCAATCACCGAATCGGCACGGCCCAGGACCTCGACCCGCCCGTTCAACCGGGTATCCCACCCCAAGGCCGGTTCCGCCCGCATCAGCGTCAACGGATACACCGTCACCCTGACGCCGGCCAGGGCGGGAATCGGAAGAGGAATGACCGGCTGTTCATTGAGAGCCGGTGGTGGCGCGGCCGCACACGCACCCATCCCGATCAGGGCGGCCCCGGCCAGACCCGGCTGGCGAATCAGGAGTCTCGCCACTCGGGCGCCCGGTGTTCCAGTTCCGCCTGGATTCCCTCGTGACTGTCTGACAGCGACATCAGATTCCGGAGGTAGAGATTCTCCACCTTATAGAGGGCTTCCTCGTAGGTGGCGTAGTAGGCCTCCACCTGCGCCCTCCGGGCCAACTGCAGGATCGGGCCCGATTTCGCGATGAGGCGGAAGGCGAATTCCCTCACCCGTTCCTCGAACTCGGCAGCCGAATACACGTGATTCACCAGCCCGAACTTTTCCAGCTCCGCCGCCGGGATCTCGGCCCCGGTGAGGATCCACTCCATCGCCTTTCGGCGCGGCCCCGCCCGGGGAAGCACCACGCTGGCCAGCGGCGGGAAGACCCCCATGTCGATCTGGGGCAGGGAGAACTTCGCCGCATCCGACGCGAGAATCATGTTGCAGCCGAGGGCCAGTTCGAACCCTCCGCCCAACGCATCCCCGTGGACGGCCGCGATGGCAATCGCATCCACCAGACGCATCGTCTCGAAGATGCGATGAAACATCTGCAGCATCCGGGTGACGCGGGCGCGGGTGTGGTCAGCCGGATCGACACCCGCGCAGAACGTATCTCCCTGTCCCCGGATCAATAACACCTTGAGTTCGGGGTGATCGCGGAACTCGAGCAGCGCGTCGTTCATCTGCTCCATCATGTCGATGTTCATGAGGTTCCGCGGCGCGCGACACATTGTCAGTGTCACGACCCCCCCGTCGTACACACATTCCACCAGCTGGTCGGCCACAACACCTCCCGCCGTCGGCCATGGGATACGTCCGCGACCCGCTCAAGTTACCAAGCCGGGCGGGGACGGCCAAGCGGCCCGGTCAGGACCCGAGGGTGAGGCCTCCGTCCACCACCACCACATGGCCCGTGATGTGACGGGCGTCCTCCGAACAGAGAAACGCCACCACCCGCGCCACATCTTCCGGTTCGGCCACCCGGCCGAGGACCGCACTCCGTTCCGCCCGCTCCAGCACCTCAGCGGGCAGGCGTTCGAGCAGTTCCGTTCGGACAAAGCCGGGTGCCACCGCATTCACATTGATATTGGAGGGACCAAGCTCGACCGCGGCCGACCGGGTCAACCCGATCAGGGCCGCTTTGCTCGCGGTGTAGTTGGCCACCCCGAACGCGGGATGGAGCGCCTGGTGCGACGCGATGTTGACGATCTTGCCGTACCGCTGGCCCCTCAGAAACTCCGCCGCCGCCTGGATACAGTGAAAGGCGCCGGTGACGTTCGTCTCCAGCACGTCCTTCCACGCCGTCTCCGGCAACCGCCACAGCGCCCCGTCGCGGTGAATACCGGCATTGTTGACAAGAAAATGCAGCCCGCCCAGGTCGGCGCGGGCGGCTTCCATGAACTGGCCGACCGCGGCGCGATCCCGAACGTCACAGACCGCGCTGAACACCCGCACGCCCTGCGCTCGCAGCATCGTTTCGGTCAGCAGCGCCTGCTCGGGAATGTCACGGCCGGGCAGGTCCACGTAGATGAAAGCAATATGGACCTGGCGCCGGGCAAGCTCCAGACAAATGGCTTGGCCCAGTCCTGATGCCCCGCCGGTGACCACCGCCACCCGACCGGCCATTTCGCCCGCGGCTTGCGGGTCGCGGTCCGGTTGCTCGGCCAGCATCGACCCGGAGTCCCGCGGCGGGTCGGCCGCCGCGTCCCAGCGAGGTTCGTCGGGAGGTTCGTAAGAGAGCAAGGGATACCCGGCCAAGAGTCCGGACGAACGTATCCGCCCGTCACGCGATGGGAAAGGGCCGCCTCAGGCCGTCAACCCCCATCGGATGATATTGACCGGCAGACCACCGTAGGCGAGCACGGCGTCGTGGAATCGACGCCGCTCATCGGGGGCACATCCCACCCCGCACGCCTCGCGCAAGGCCAGAAGCTGTCGCCGCCCCACCGCATACGACAACGCCAGCGTGGGTGACGTACAGTACCGGCGGACCTCGGCCATGGCCTCATCCCGTTCGATCCGGAGCAGATTCTGCAACACGGTGGCTGCTCCGTCCACCGATACCGATCGCGTATGCAATCCGATGTCCAGGACCACCCGGACCGCCCGCCACAACAACGCCAGCCGCTGGAAGACCCGCTCCTCCGGCTCGAGCAGGCCCTCCTCGTCCATCAGCGTCTCTCCGTACAGGGCCCAGCCCTCATAGGTCATCGGCGTGGCGACGATCCGACGAACCAGACGCGGCTGATCGTGAGCGTGCAGGAACTGCAGGTGATGTCCGGGACACGACTCGTGCAGCGCCGCCACGATGATGCTGTGTCGACTGTGGACCGGCCCGCCGCCCCCCGGGTGGGCGTCCTCGGGTGTCGACACGAACAGGGTCCCTTCGCGACCGGACGAAAACGGCCCCGGCGGATCGTAGGCCGCAAACGGGAGCAGTGGGCGCAGGAACGACGGCGTCGTGCGGACCCGGATCCGGCCTTCGGGAATGGTCATCAACCCCCGGTCCCGCACGAACGCCGTTGATCGCTCGACGGCCGCCCGGTAGGCATCCATCGTATCGCCGGGCGCCGGGCGATCCTCTCGCAATCGGGCCACAACCTCCGTCCACGGCACCCCCGGCATGACCAGGTGCGCCGCCGCCGTCAGTTCCGCGGTCGATCGCTCCACCAGTTGCTGCCCGTATGCCATCAGCGCGGACGACGTCGCGACGGTAGCGTGGTCCAGGCGTAACCGCGTGTTGAATGCTTCCTCGCCGATGGCGAATCCGTCTTCGGTGCGCTCGGCGTCTCGCAGGAAACCGGCCAGTCCTTCGAGGGACGCGATGGCCCGCTGACCGACCTCGGTGAAGTCCGGACCGGCGACCGATTCGAGCCCGGCCGTCAGTTCCCGGACCAGCCCCAGGCCGCCGGCCAGCATCTCGAGGGCGGCCTCCACGAACACAGCGGGACAGTCGTGCAACTGGGTCTGCGCCGTTTCGACGTAGCCGGGAATGGCCTCGAGCCGCTGGCGGGCCGCCCGGGCCCGGTGCAGCAACCCCCGATCCTCCCGGACCAGCAGGACATACAGCCCGTCGAGCACGTGAGAGACCCAGTGGATGGGATTCCGCTCGTGGGGCTGCTCGACCCGCCAGCGCTCGACCCGGGCCCGGACATCGTTCAGCAGGGCGGTCCGGTCGATCTCGTCGGCGAGCGACGGGGGATCGAGGGCCTCCAGAGCCTGTTCCAGCGAGCGCAGGGCGACGAGATACTCCCGAACCGTTTCTTCGTCAAAGGACCCCAGCCGACCGTCGTGGGCCGTCAGTCCCTGGAGGCTCGCTTCCACCGGGTCGAAGTGCCATCGGAGGTCGAGGCAGGACTCGGTCAGTGCCTGCAGACCGGGATCGGTCAACGACCGTCTCCCGGCGCCCGGGCCAGGTGGTGACACTCGTCGTCGGTCAGCGTGCGGTCGGCCTGTTTCGCCGCTTCGAAGAGACGCCGGCATACTTCCTCGTCGGAGGGATCGTATCCGTGTTCTTCGAGCCAGCAGCGTACGTTGGACAGACCCGAGACGGGCGATACGTCGATCCGCTGTCGCGCACCGAACGACGCCGCCGGGACGCTCGAGTAGACCCGATCGGCCAGCCACGTATCGCCCTTCCGGCGCGCCTTGATGATCGCCGCCGCGTGCACCCCCGTACCGGTTCGAAACGCGTCGCTGCCCACCACCGGGTAGTTGGCCGGCAACGGCACCCCGATCGTGCGTGCCGCCAGTTCGCAGTATTCCCGGAGCCTGGACACGTCGTGCCGGTGCGCTCCGAGCAGATGGAGATTCACGATGAGCAGGTCCATCTCCGCGTTACCGACCCGTTCCCCCACGCCGAGGGCCGTCGCGTGTACCCGGTCCACACCGGCTTCGACGGCGGCCAGGCAGTTGACGAGCCCCAGCCCTCGATCCCGATGCCCGTGCCAGTCGATCTTCACATCCTCCCCGGACGGGGTGACGATCTCGTCCCGGACAAATCTCACCAGGTTTCGCACGCCCTGCGGCGTCGCGTGACCGACCGTGTCGGCGAGACAGAGTCGGCGCGCACCACATCGGATGGCGTTGCCGTACAGCGCCCGCAGCGTCTCCGGTGCGGCTCGGGTCGTGTCTTCGGTCACGTACATGACCGGCAGGCCTTCCCGGACCGCAAAGCTGACGGCTTCTTCACTGACCTTGAGCATGCGATCCAGCGTCCAGTCTTCGGCAAACTGCCGGATCGGGGACGATCCGATGAAGGTCGCGGCCTCGATGGGAATGCCGGTTTCCTGGGAGATGGTCACGATCGGTTCCACATCGGCGATCACGGTCCGGGCCGCGCAATTGGGCGCCACGGGCAAATGCGCCTCGATAATTTCCCGGGCCAGGATCCGTACCGCCTCCACCGCCCGCGGGCCTGCCCCCGGAAGCCCGAGGTCGGCCGCCACGATGCCCAGTTCCGCCATGAGATGGAGCAGCTCGCGTTTGGCCTCCGGCGGCGGATCGATGGCCGACGGCGACTGCAGTCCATCCCGCAGCGTCTCGTCGTTCAGATCCACCCGGGCTTCGGTCCAGTCGAAACTCCCGATGGCGTTCCAATCGTGAATGAGCGCGTCGCGTTCCATATCAGAGAAGTAAGCGGGACCCCGAATACACCGTCAAGACGATCCTACCGGGCCGGGGCAACCTCGTCACGGGCGGCCACCATCCGCGTCCAGTCCACGCCCTCGACCGTGGCATCCTCCCCAATCAGACATTCCCGGAGTTGCGAACCGGCGATCCGGGCCTGACGTCCCACGATGGCATCGCGGACGGTGCTCCCGGTCACCGCGGCACCGGCTTCAAGCGTGACGTTGGGCCCCACCGTACAGTCGGCCAGTATCACGCCGTCTTCCACACGCACCGGATCCACCAGTGTGACCGACGACGGTATTGGTTCGGGACGGAGACCGCGGGTCGTGTCCAAAAGATGGCGGTTGGTCTCCAGCAGCGTCTCGACTTTGCCGCAATCGTACCAGCCACCCACCTCGGCGGTCCGGATGGTCCGGCCGTGATCGATCATGTGTTGAAACGCGTCGGTCAGGTACCACTCTCCGCCCTGCGGTTCGGCCGCCAGGGTGTGATCGATCCCGGCGAACAACGACTCCCAATCCCGCACGTAGTAGAGCCCGATATTGGCCAGTCGCGAGATGGGCTCCGAAGGTTTCTCGATAATCTGGCGCATATTGCCGTTCGCGTCAGTGACCACGACGCCGAACCGCTGGTAATCCTCCACCTCCTTGACCCAGATAATGCCGTCGGCGTCCACGCGGTTGACCAGAGTCAGATCGGCATCGAACAGGGTATCGACGAAGATGATCATGACCGGTCCATCGACGTAGGGCCGGGCAAGATGCACCGCCCCAGCCGTTCCGTCCTGGACCTTCTGCTCGACAAACCGGGCGGGCTGGTCGTACCGGGTGGTCACCCAGGCTTCGACCTGCTCCTTCAAATGCCCGGTGATGACGATCAGCTCCTCGACATCGAGACCGGCCAGCGCGTCCATCACATAGTCGATGACGGGCCGCCCGGCGACCCGCAACATCGGCTTCGGCACCTTGTTGGTGAGGGGCCGCAGTCTCGTGCCTTTTCCCGCCAGCGGCAGAATGACTTTCATGATACTCTCCCGTACCGATCTTCGAGTCGCACCACGTCGTCGAGCTCCGGCGTCGAGACCTCGAGCAGATCGGCGGTGTTCACCGCCTCCATCTGGTGGACGGTGCCGGTCGGGACGTGCCGACTCTCGCCGGGACCCATGCGATGATCCTCCAGGACTTCCCCGTCCTTCACCCGGAAGATGATCTCCCCGGCCAGCACGTGGATGGTTTCATCTTTGCGCTCGTGGTACTGCAAGCTCAACAGGTGTCCCGCCTCGATGTGGAGGATCTTCCCCAAGTACCGATCGGTCGGGGCCCAGATGAGTTCGTATCCCCACGGCTTCTCCACCCGATACGGCAACTCCATCGTGACCAGCCCCCGTGAAGGTCAATAGTGCAGTGTGAGAGATGACGGCGTGGTGACACAGGCCCGGATGCACATGCCGCATCCGACGCATCCTTCCGCCCGCAGTACCGGTCGCCCCCCGTCGTCGAGACCGATGGCCGCTTCCCCGATCGGACAGGCCTCCACACAAAGCCCGCACTCCGAACCACGAAAGGTAATGCACCGATCGGAGTCCATCTCCAGCGTGCCCATGCGGTACGCCGACCACCCGCCCTCCGGAACCGTCAGGGCCACCGTGGGACACACCGCAGCGCACGGCATGTCCGGGCACGCGATGCAGCCCTGAACCTCGGGGTTCAGCATCGGCGTCCCCGCCGCCAACCCTCCACTCCCCGGCACCGACGTAATCGCAGCAACGGGACACGCGGCCACACACTCTCCGCACCTGGTGCACGCCGCCAGAAACGCCACCTCGGGCAGCGCGCCCGGCGGACGAAGATATCGCTGTTGGACAACCCGGCGTTCCGCTCGTCGGGCGACCGCCCGCACCAGTCGCCCCATCGTCGTTCGAAAGAACGAGCGACGGTCACCCTCGCCGCGGGTCAGAAAATCGGTTGGAGGCTTACCAGCCACCGGAACTCCCAGAAGGCGGTTCCCTGTTTGCGATTGTGCGCCACGAACGGGGAGCTCACGTACAGCGGGAATTCCACGCGCAGAGGAAAGGTGACATCGCCCAGGTGGAACCACACGCGCAAGCCCGGGCCGCCGTCCGTCAGCCCTTTGAAGGCGTTGCCCGAAGAGCTGGCCACCGCCAGCGTATCCACCAGCGCCGCATCCCAGAAACCCACGAGCGACGCCCGCCGCAGCACACCCTTCGGCCGGCGTACCAGATCCCGTTCCACCTCGAGGTTGAGCCCCACGCCCCACCGCCCGCCGAGGGTGGGCGCGTACCCCCGGAGGTTGAGGTTGCCGGGCGAATGGTAGAACACGTCGGAGCCAACGGCGAGTGCGCCCCGGGTTCGCACAAACGGGTTTTCCAGCATCTCGTACGGATCAGCACCGTTCACGGGAATGGCACGTTGCGGGATGGGCGTGCCTCCCACGTACAGCCCCCCGAACGCGCGCACGCCCAACCGGAAGCCCCCGATCGGACGGCGGAGCGTTCCGCTGGCCGTCCACCGTCCGAACGTCTGGGTGTCGTAGGTGGCACTGCTGAGCAGGTCCCGGTCGCGGCGGTAGGCCACGCCGACCCGACCTTCCACCCGGAACCGAACGGCAGAGGTCGGCGTGGGTCGGTTCCACTCCCGGAACACCCCCGCTTCGACCGTTCCGGCATTGGCCCAGCGCGTATCGTCGAGGAACGGTGTTTCCCGGGTCGCCACCCACTGGGCCAGCACCCCGGTCCGGTGCCCGCGCTCGGTGCGGAACGACCGCCGGGAATCGACCGCCCAAGTGACGCGGGAGCCGACCGTGCCCTCCTGGGCCCACCCCTCAAACACCTGCGTGGTCCGGGGGTGCCGCAGAAAAAACGGGTTTTCGAGCCGGACCCGGAAATCGAACGCATCTCCGAGCGTGGCCGTTTCGAACCCACCGATGCCGGAGACGTCGGACAGGCCTCGGTTGAACCAGATCGTCCACCGGTTGTACCGCCCCGCATCGTTGGTGCGCACGCGGAGACCCACGGTCAGATCGGACGCGTCGTTGGACCACACGGCGGGGGCAATCGAGATGACCGTGCGATCGGGTTCCGAGGGCTCCGACAGGTACGTGTCCAGCCGCCAGCGGGCGCCTCCCAGGAAGCCTCCCTCCCGGTTGTTTCGCCGATTCCAGTCGTGACTCACCTGTCGAGGATCGAGGACGAGCGGCCCCGGGCGCGACGGCGTAACGAACCGCGCCTCACCCTCCCGAGTGGTGACGAAAACCCGGGTGTACACCGTCGGCGTTCCGTCCGGGCGGAGCTCGCCGATCTCAACGGGCATCCATCCGTCACCGAGGCGGCGCACCGTGACCGTCGTCTCCCACGACCCGCCTTGTTGTTGGCGCCGTCGGACGGATCCCATGGCATAATCGATCAGCACCGTCTCGTGCAGCCACTGCCGGAACAGCCAGTCGAGGTTCTGCCCACTGACCTCCTCGGCGACCTCCTGAAAGTCCCGGGCGGTGACATGCTTGAGCTTCCAGCGGGCATAGTACTCCCGGAGCACCCGTCGCATGGCGTCCGGACCGATGACGTAGCGCAACTGGAAGTAGAAGAGCTGGCCCTTGACGTACGTCATCATGTTGTACGTGGCGAAGTCGCGGAACTTCTCGCCGGGGGTGCTGAGCGGTTGGGACCAGCCCTCGACGTCCAGCGGCAACACGCGCACCGAGAGCCGGGGGTGCGGGTCCCGGCCGGTCTGCTGTTCCGCATACAGACTGGTCTGAAAACTCGTGAACCCCTCGTCGAGGAAGCCTTCTTTCCACTCGTTGTTCGCCAGGATACCCATCAGGTAATTGTGTCCGACCTCGTGCAGGATGAGCCCGAATCCCGGTCCGCCATTCATCACCATCATGGGAAACTCGGTCCCGCCGCCTTCGATCCGGTGCACATTGGTGATCTGGGGCCAGGCAAAATCTCCGAAGACCGTGTCCAGCCAGCGCAACGCCTCCTCCGTGCGCCGGACCGCGACGCCGCCCCCCCACGTGGAACGATCCTGCGGTTGGTAGAGCACCCGAACCACAACGTCCTCGAACCGCCCCTCCTCATACACGTAGTCCGGGTTCAGCGACATGGCGAAGTGATGCACACCTTCAGCGTAGAACCGCACGCACTTGCGTCCCGGTCCCGGCGACATGCCGGCGCATCCTTTCCCGCCCCACGCCGGCGTCCCGTAATAGTCCCTCTGGAAGGTGACGGGTCGGGTGGGGTCTGCGCGCCGGTGTCCACCCCGGATCCCCCTCGATTGGCACGCCGGTCGCTCCGATCACCTGGTCTGCTGCCAGATCGAGAACCACGTCATAGGTGCCGAACTCGCCGTAAAACTCCCCGGCCGGATACAGCGGGTGATCCTCCCAGCCGTCCCGATCGTACACCACCACCCGCGGATACCACTGCGCGAAGTCGAACCGCCGGCCCTGTCGTCCCTGGCGCCGCGGCGTGGTGCTCGGTCGCGCCCGCCAGGCGATGTCCACTTCCAATGTGTCCCCGGGCCGCAACCGATGAGGCAGGGCAAAACGGGCGATGGTCGAATCGGGCGCATACGGGTACTCCGGGATCACCACCACCCCATCGATCCGACTCTCTCCGAGACGATCGAATGCATAGTCCGGATCCCGCAGGTCGTTGAACCGGCGGTTCCCCTCGATACTGTCCCGGTCCGCCCAGCGGGACCCCGGTCGAAAGGCGTTCAGATACAGATGCACGTAGAACGCCTCGAGGGTGTCGGGAGAGTGATTGACGTAGGTCACGCGCTCCCGGGCGGCCAGCAC
>Ga0114931_10003228_pt1 | contig 20695 bp, 19 predicted proteins | sample 2SBtaG_FD_89579 | JGI IMG/M metagenome (GOLD analysis project Ga0114931, IMG submission 89579) | Deep subsurface microbial communities from Kolumbo volcano to uncover new lineages of life (NeLLi) - 2SBTROV14_V59a metaG | ecosystem: Environmental > Aquatic > Marine > Volcanic | place: Kolumbo...
ATGGGAGCCCCTCATAGCGAGCCCCTCACACAGCGTACATGGGAGCCCCTCATAGCGAGCCCCTCACACAGCGTACATGGGAGCCCCTCATAGCGAGCCCCTCACATAGCGTACAAGAGAGCCCCTCATAGCGAGCCCCTCATACAAGACTGTGAGACATCCGACGCCACATTACCCTGACGCCACGTTGTCTACGTCGCCACACTGACTGTGTGCGCAACGGCGAGAGACTGTGAGCGAAATCGAATGTTCTGGAGTGACTGTGGCACCGACTGTGAGCAAAAAAGAACGTTCTGGAGTACTCGGAGCCCCGACGCCACATTGTCGACGTCGCCTTTTTGTCGACGTCGCCTCTTAACGTCGCAAAAGGGCATGGAATGCCATTGCCACCCAATCATTTCCCAAACGTCCTCCCTCAACTTGCAGGAACACTCGAGTAACAGGTACATAGGCATTTGACGGAACTCAACCGGTTCCTACCGTTACTAACCGTTATGCCCCGGTATTCACCGGTATACTCAGAGCCTCGACCCCACATTGGAGTGCCACTGTCCCTACTCACAGTCGAGCCCCATATTGGAGAGCCCCTCTGCATACCGGTGTCATCATGGAGTCCCTCTATGACCGTGATCGCGTTCTGACTGACGCCCTCCGTGACTACTTCCCCCCGGAGATTACGGGCTTAGTCCGTGACTTTCGGGGATATCGCGTCGGCAACGTTGACAGCGCCACTGCCGGCACTGCGGCCGTGCAGAGTCTTTCCTTCAACTGCACTGGCGAGCTCTTAGTCTTCAGCTACAATGTGCCGCGCACCGCTGCGGCCTTTGCCAAGCTCTATGACGTGCGCGTGTCTCACGAGCCGCTCTACATGCACTCTCACGGCGTCGGCACTCACTTTCTGATCATGCACGACGCTGAAGGCATCACGGACTTCACCCACGAAGCGCCTCACGGAGCAGTGGTGCACAACATCGACTATGTCGGCTTCGACGACACCAACCCCGCACTGCTCTATATCTCCGACTGGGACCGCCCTGGCATGCACCGCGTCCCCGTTGCCGACCTCGACTACAACTCTCACTACGCCACCCACTGGCCTGTCGCACGCGGCGTCAACAGCTTCACGTTCCAACCCGGCAGTGACTTCGCGTACTACCTCACTGACGAGGGAGAACTCTGGCGCCTCTGCACCACTCACCCCCTTCCGATGCACGAGTTCGGCGGCTATAACCTCCGGCGCCGTGTCCGCCAGCTCGGCCCCTACATGGGTGGAGCCCATCACACTGGGCAGACCTTTGACTCCTCTAACAAGCTGTCCGTCAACCGCTTCGGCGCTATCATGGGCACTCTTAGCTGCAGCCGTCAGGTCTGGTTCTTCCGCAACGTGCACGAGCTCGACCGCGGTCAGCACCCCACTCAGACTTGGATCGGCATCCCCCCTGCTGACCCCGACATGAGTGACTACTGTGGGGCCACTTCCGCCTGGCTTCCCTACAGCCCTACTGTAGGCATCTGGTTCGCCGGCGCCGACGGGCAGGCCTTCGAGTTCGACATCAGACTTCCTAACATCACTGCTATCATGCCGTCCGCTACCTACCCCGGCGGCCCCGACTTCATCCCGTCTGTCTCTAAGCCCGTGTACGACCCCGCTAAGCCCCAGTACGTGCTCCTTGGGACGTCTCTCTGGGACCGCCGCAACTGGAGCAAGCCGATCACTAGCGTGGTTCCGACCTTACAAGAGTCTGCCGGCGGACACCGACCCCATTGGTACCACTCCACTATGACCCGTAACCTCAGAGGTGAGTGCCTTATTGCCACCGGGTCCTGCCGCACTGGGCCGGAACTCTGGGATGTCACCTCCAAGGTGGGCGCCGCCTAGTCATAGGGGATAGGGGACTATAGGCAGCACCCCCCGAAGACTGTAAGAGAGCTGTCTCTAACTTATAGAGCACCGTCTCCGTATACGGAGCTCGTATAACTTTAATTAAAAAGCCTAATAGGCAAGCCCTGAGGCTTCTTACCGAAAAGAAAGGGGTCGAATTCGACTTAGGCTCTATAGTGCCCCCCTCCCAGTAAGGGGCTCGCGTGAGGGGCTCCCCATATGGGGACAGTGTGCGCAACGAGCATAGTGGCTAAGTTGCCCGTACCGGTAAGATGCACACACCTGGCAGCGCACACCTGCGTTTCATAAAGTCCTGATACTCTCTATATCATTTCTATCATAGACGGAAGAGACGCCATTTTCTAATATGGCCTCCATTTCCAATATGGCTACTACCCTACCGGTACTGTCATATCCGAGTCCCCATAGGGACCTTTATCCTATAGTGTAAGGTGTATATAGTGTGATATAAGGTATATAAGGTACATAAGGTATATAAGGTACATAAGGTATATATATATATATATATATAATATATATATATATATATATATAGTATATATAGAAAGGTAGTAGTATAGATATCACTCCTTATACATCTATCTCTATAAGAAAGTCCCTATGGGGACTCGGATGACAGTACCGGTAGGGTAGTAGCCATATTGGAAATGGAGGCCATATTAGAAAATGGCGTCTCTTCCGTCTATGATAGAAATGATATAGAGAGAATCAGGACTTTATGAAACGCAGGTGTGCCGTACCAGGTGTGTGCATCTTACCGGTACGGGCAACTTAGCCACTATGCTCGTTGCGCACACTGTCCGGTGCAGTAGTGTGGGGGTGGAATCAATTAAGTAACGGAATGAATGATCCGGTTGGTTCCCAGGGAGAGGTTGCGTGTCAAATTCCATATGGACGTCTCCTCCAATTGGTTTGTCACAAAAACCGGAAAGACCAGAGAACTCTGGAGTTGGAAACCTCCAAGCGGGCTAAGGTTCGACTACGCCTGCTGGTGTACAACAAAGTCTGAGCCTAATCCTAACCCGGCCTCAGACACTAGTGAAACCCAGTTTGAGCTTTACATCGATTATGGAATCCCTGTGCCTCGCGGGGCTGTGCTTAAGGGACTTTCCCTACCTGGTGGCCTTGTTGTTGGCATCGGTTGGAGCTGCCGGGAGGAGGCACGTACTGCGGTTCTTTCGCGTCGTAGTTCGTATTCTCAGAGCACTGTCGTTCAGGAGACCGGGTACTGGATACCCAACCGAGTACCCCCGCCCCCAAGCGGGAAACCCCCTCAATTTACCACCATATCCGGACACACTAGAGCCATGGTGGACCGACTATCTTCAGAATCAGGCGCCTGCGGAGAACGAAGAGAAGAAGGATCCGAGGAGAGATGTCAGTCTACGGGAGAAGAAAAAGAAGCCAGTGTAGGTTTTCCCAAGGGGAAGCCGGATGTGACGGTTAGGATTGAAACCCCAAAGCACTGGTACAAGTTCTTCATTTATAGTGACAATTGCGCCCCGGGTCATATAGAAGCCGGCTTCACGTACGACGAATCCGAGACGTTCCACTGCCGCGTACCCAAAAGGCCACGGAACCCTGTTTCCAAAACTCTAGACGATATGCCACCCCCTGTTACCAGAGGAACCGGGAAACAGTTGGAACCTATACCTGAGGCATCTATGGAAGGTAGCCCTCCAACGAGCCCGGGTCCCGTGCATATGCTTAAGCCTATTCGCATTCTCAGGCCAAGGGTGGCCCTTTAAACGGTAGTGGTCCATACCGGTATCATGTGACAGTGATCCGGAAAAGAACGTTCTGGAGTAACTCGGATGAGGCCCCCACCTCGGCCCGAGGGTAGGGGCCCGCTGTCACGCAATTTTTTACACCTCCCTTCTTTCAGGCAATTTGCTACCTCATTGTCATGTCTTCTCTTCGCCGCTTCTTCGTGGACGACGAGGCTGAGGCTGAGCCTGGAGCCAGCAGCGATGAGGAAGATGAGGTCGACGACATTGTCGCGGAGCCGACTTCTGACACCCCCCCCCCTAACCAGGATCAGGCAGATGTCCCTGATCAGCTCTCCCCTAGTTTTCCCTCCCCATCCCCTCCGTCTCTCCCCCGAAATCCCACCTCTTCTCCTGGCCCCGGGGTTGTGTCATCGGTAGTGAGTATTAGCAAGCGGCACTGTCCTGATCGATCCGTGTATACGTTCACTGAGGCCTATAACGCGGATGCACTGGAGAAATTCAGCCGCCTGAAGTGCGTTCCCATGGAGCGGGCCGCTGTTCTGCGTCATACTTTCAATGCCCTCCTTTTCAACTCCCATAAGGAGGCATCGTACTCTCCATCCAATTCGGCAACCTCCCGGAACGGGAGACTTTACGGATCCCCTTGCTCTCTTCAGTGGCTATCTAAGAAGGAAAGGCGTCTCGTTCTCGCGAACTCTACGGAGTTTGATATGGTCAACGCTTTCCCTACCCTTATGTCGCAATATTTGAAGGGTAAGGGGGTCGAAGTCACCATGCTGGAGCACTATGTCGACAATCGGGACGAGTACCTTACCTCCGTGATGAGTGAATGTGGATGGGATAGGCAACAGGCGAAGAAGTCGTTCCTAGCATTGATGAACGACTTTCGCGATCAGCTGAGACTGCCCCGTGAAGCTAAGACCCTTCAAAACTTTCGGGCTCGGTTTGCGTCTTTGCGTGCACAAGCTAAGAGTGTAGGCGCGATCCCCGTTGACGGGAACATCTCGAATACGTACGAGAAGGAAGAGCGTAAGGTTATCGACGTTCTAATCAGGCTGTTCGGCAAGGACAAGGTTCGCGGTTTGATCCATGACGCTATTGTGGTGGATACTTCGTGTGTCGATGCCAACGGAGGGACGCCGAATGCCTTGGCTTCTCATGTCAAAGAGAGAACTGGGTACGTAGTGACCTTCTGCGAGACCCGGCTCGAACCTTCCGATGACGATATCGAGTACATCAAGGGCGATAAGCACATCAACACAACCAGACAAGCATCTGACTTCATAGTGGAGCAGTTTTCAGACTCCTTTGTGTACGCAGCAGGTCCCAACCCAAAGGTCTACTACTATGATAAGGTCATGAACATCTGGACTGACAACCCTGAATACGGAAAGAGTATTGTCTGGGAGATGGCTTCTCATCGTATGGTAAGTCTTGGTCGGTTCTTCGAGGACGTTACCAAGTTCGACAGAGTGAGCAATGCCATCCCGTTGATTGTCTCCGGAACTGTGAAGCCTTGCATCAACTGGGAGCAGATTTGCCGTGAGAAATGGAGAGGAGTTCTACCCTTCACTAACGGGTACATCTATTTCACAGAAGAAGGCAAGTGCCAGTTCGAATCTGGGGGCGCAAGCATGGGCTTCACCTGCACCGTCCCGCGCGCCTTTGACGACAGTACCATCATGGAAGTGGAAGACTTCAATAGACTGGCCAACTACGTGAAGAACACCCTCTTCCAGTGCTTCGACAAGGATATAAGGGATTACGTTATTATGGCCTTAGCTAGAGGCATCTTCTTCGACAGCCCTAGGAACGCGTACTTTATCACCGGCCCCACCGAGTGTGGGAAGGGCACAATTACGTCTGCGTTTCGTTATGCGTTCGGAGACCTCGTGGGAACAATGGATGCTAAGGCTATAACCTGTCGCAGAGGCAAGAAGATGCCGGAGAACGAAAGGTGTCTCGGCTTCATGGTCCCCTTGAGGAACTGCCGCGTGGTCTTCTCGAACGAATTAGATCCTGATAATGAGTTCGACATGACAGTCTTCAAGCAGATCATCAGCGACGGGGATGAGGTGTCTGCCCGATTGCTGTACCGCAACACTACCCGTGTAGTGTCGTGCTTCACTCCGTTCTTCCTATCGCAAGAGCCCCCTAAATTCAACGCGAACGACGAAGCCCTCTTCCGACGTATCAAAGCCGCTGTTTGCACAAGGACGAGTACCGACGAGGAGAAGTTCGACCCGTCTCTATATTTCGCTCGAGATGACTCCATCAAAGCTAAGATATCTACGCCGGAGTTCAGTTGGGGCCTCATTTGGCTAATGGTCAAGACGTACAGCGCCTTCCTACGTCACGGCCGCGTTCATCTCCAACCCGAAGCTATCGTTGAGGCAACGTGTGACCTCGTCCGGGATCCGAAGGTCACCATCCGTGAATGGGCGTCCACTACATTCGAGTTCACTGGTGACCACAATAATGACCAGGTGGCCTCTTCTGATCTCATACTGCTCTTACCTCAAGGGGTACGTTCGGTCAACGCAGTATCGACCTTTCTAAAGGAAAACGGTGCCAGGAAGAAGTCCACTTGCAGGGGTAAGAACCGTCGTAAGTGGACTGGCCTCAAAGTGGTGGATCCTACTCACCTTGAGGCACTTCGAGCGGCGCAGAGGAATCGCGAAGAGAACGCACGACAGGGACGTTAGTCTGTGACAATATTTTAATCGCCGATTCATTTTAATGACCAAAAATAAACCCTAGCTCGTTCTGCGTGATATCGTCTTCAGATTCCAAAATGACTCATCTCCTCGACGGCCATCTCCGTCGGGTGAGGATCGATCTGGAGAGGGGGGATACCAATCGGTACACATTCGTCCTCTGTCCTAGGATAGTCTTTCCCGAGGAGGTCAACTTCCTGAAGAGGACTCAGCTGTGCAACAAAATTGATGCTAACCTCTCTCGTCCTGTCGATGTGACTATGTACGGCTTTGAGGGTACCGGGGAGGTGAAATGGAAGTTCATTGGAAATGGAATCTACGGACTGGAATGCGACTCTTCCTCAGATTCCGAAGCGTTTGCCCGTCTCGCAGCCTACGAGGCCGTGAACAATTCCATCATGGCTGTTACGGAGAAGGACCGCCCTATTTTTGATTATCTCGTTGTGAAAGTTGTGAGGCCTTTGAGGGCAACACCAACCAGGGAAAGTAAGGGGACCAAATATATTCAGGTGGAACGTTAATACACTATGGAGTCATAGTCTAGGGGTCCGAATAGAAGACGAAATCCAGCCAAATGTGACTACCAGGGGAAATCTTGGTAAGGTCACCTATGAGTTCTGCCGTAACATTCGTGCGCATTGACGTAGGCTTCCGGAACTCGAAATTAGCTGCTTTGTCGTAGTCAACGGCTTCGTTGTACACCTGCTCTTCCGAAGCACCAGCAATGGTCCTAAAATAAGTGACAACATTCAGAACCTTGACTATCTGAGACCCGAAGAATCCGCGGAGGGCCAGACTCCACGACCTAGGTGTGAAGTCGTTCAGTGGGAGACCCGTAAGGTAGATCATGTATCCGACAGCAACTTTCACTCTGTTAAATTCAATGGGAACGTTAAGAGATATATCATAAAACTTCTGGTTTGCCACCAGTAGCAGGTCGACGTTTTCGTGGTGATTTTGTGTATGCCCGACCACACGTTTCTCGGGAAGTCCTAATTGGGCCATTTGGATTTTGTCTAAGTGATGCTCACCCAACTGAACCCGGCTGCGCTGATTCTAATCTTCCTCAAGTAGATTGCAAATTGATTGACGTGAAGCACTGCTGCGGCTTTGTTCACCTGAAGGGTAACGTCACCGGACTCCAGAAGCGGGTAGCCAGAGTCCTCCTCATGGTCTGTTTTCTTCCACTTGTACGACTCAGACGTGCTCGTGAAGTTGTGGAGGACGGAGAAGTCAATTTCATGGGCACGCCTGTCGACGATTGCAGAACCCCTAAGGAACTGGGAAACCCAATCCCAGTATTCGGCTCCGTACGTTGAATTCTCTAGAACAGATATCGCCGTGTTCTCAATGGGCTGGCCCTTAACGAGATGTTGGTAGGACGTAATCTTGGCTCCGTTCACGTTGTCAGTATTCGCAGTGTACCGGTCGTTGACAATGTTGTGTGTGAACACGGTGAAAAGACGAAATAACTTCTCGGCGAACGTGTAACCTAGTTGGTGCACGATGGTGTACTGGGTAGAAGCGTCCGTTGTCCGGAACGAAGCCTGAATGTACGGAACCTGCACAGTTACCCCGCTGTCAGACATAACCAAGTTCCTGACTCTGTTGAACGTCTTGGGGTTCACATCCTTGCAGATTAGAAGCCTGAGGTTGCTGACTGTAATGTCAAAAGCCATAGTAGCAGCTCCAGCATCACCTGGGTTGGTGAGTGAGGTACTGATTGATCCCCAGCGGTCTCGCGGTAGAAACTGAAATTTGAGCTGAATCGCCTCAGGAAGGTAGAAGAAGTCATTCTTGGATAAGATGCTTCCTGGAAGCACGTCTTCTAGAAGAACTTTCACTCTCCATCCAACGGCCGTATCAACGACGGACTCTAAGAGGCGTTGTCTTCCCACGTTATCCTTGATATTTCCTCCGGAAATATCCGTGGCAGCACTAATCGTTCCATCGTTCTTCGTGTAGTGATCGTGTGGGGACTGGGCTGCTATTGCTATACCTTTCAAGGATCCGTGAGACTGACATCCCGTAGCTGTCCCGAAGGAAGCTGCGACTGTGGCGCCCCCGACGGCTGGTTCCCTTGTCATATAATCCCCGAAAGGAGTATAAGCCGGTACTGCCACCTTTTCGAAGATGTATGAATTGCTAACGTCGGCTAGTACAAGGCCAGATGCTGTGACCACGGATATACGGTCGAAAGGGAGAAAGTCCATGAACATGTGGGACGCGAGAGTGGCTCCTTGCGCGGGCACGAGAACATCAAATTCAAGAATGGAGCGCGCCAGACAGATGCTATTTTGGGCCGAAAGGCGGAAAGACTTCTCCTGCGTGGTCGTTCCGATTGTCACGCTGGTTGACCCATCTTCGGGTTGAAACATGTACCATTTTGGTATCGGGTTGTGGACAATCTCGGAAGCCAGCTTAGCGTCATCTCCGAGTTTGGCCATCTCTGCGTTAGTGTTTCTGTGTACCTCCAAATGGGACTTTCGAAATATGCTTCAAGTTCACATCACTTTACTTAGACAAACCATTTTGAAGCGACTTTGCCATCTTTCTCAATTCGGTTAGAATGGCCGTACCCTCATCAACGCGCTTGCGTTTCTTGAACACATCTATTTGTCGGTCTCGTAGTAAGAAGTCGTCCAGAGGGTTCCGGGTCCACAGAGCAATCACCATATGAACGTGATGACCATTGAGGTTCAACACCTGTCTGGGCTTCTCGTATGTGAGTACCCTGAAAGTAGCCCTGGAGCTGGACTTCGTATTCAAATGCCTTCCAGTATACACGACATTGTCTTGCCTGTACGATATATGGTCGAAGTCTGGGCTGCTCCCGAAAACCTCCGATAGCACGCCTTCGTTCTCTGCACACAGATCAGTCCAAACCAGGATTCCGTCGGTTTTCTGGAGTCGAACGACATTGACACCCGTTACGGTATCTGCAACGAATGCGGTAGAACCGATCGCGAATCCCAGGATACCCGCAATCTCCTCAGATAGAGTGATTACAGGCTGAACCCCGCCGTTTCCCGTAACCGTAAACGTGTACTTCCCAGTGCGCTCATCTCCTGTGCAAGTGTACGTCCACGCAGATGGGCTAGCTGTATTGAGCTGCAGAGCCAGTTCCGTTTCTAGTGTCTTGAGACCGTAGTTTCCCTCAGTGATGAACACCGTCGCAATAAGACCTCCCTCATCTAAAGTAAACGAGTTGTTGGTAGAATCGATGAGGTAGTATGTTTTCGGAATGGACAACCGCACAAGAGATATCCTATCGAATTTGTTGCCATGTGGGAAACCCTCCAAATTAACCGTAAAATCGGTAAGGCTCCCCGATATGCGATCTCGGCTATCAATATTAAAAAGAAGTGGCGTGCCTAACATTGGGCCAGATCTCAAAATGGTCGGGAAGGAGCGTCCCCTCCGGGTTTTGGAGGATGAAAAGGGACTTTTTATCCAAGTTGGGGAGAAACCGTATTATTTGAAAATTAGCCACGAGAAATACTGCTCTCTCACACCGAAAGAGAGAAGGTTACTGGTTCTGGAAAAGCAGGCTGAGCTGATTAGGAGAGGGGTTTTCGGAAGATTGAAGAGGAAGAAGAGAGCTAGGAAACCAACTAGGAGAACTGAAGATGAGAGGCGCCCAAATACAAATAAGCAGAAGGCCAACGAGGCATTCATTGAAAGACTTAGGAGGGGACGCGTCTTGCGTCTTGGAGCCCAGAGGGGCACTCAAGAAGCGGGTCTGAGGAATCAGGTTGTTGCTTCCGAGGGGAGAATCAGGGCGGCCGTCAATGACGACCTGCGCCTTCATGAGAAGAATTTTCAGGAGTTGGCCAGACAGCTTCAGCATGACCTCTTTTTTCTTGGGCAAAGGATTGAGAATGATGTACTTCGCTCAAGGGGACAACCCTCCAATGTTTCAATGAGAGATGTATCCTCAGGTAACGTACGGCTACCCGGAGATAACATGTCTGACACACCTCCCGACATTCTGCCACCTAACCCTCCATCAAACATCCGACCCCACCTGGCTCCCGGATCTAATCGGATGAGTTCTCCACCGCAGATCCCGAGGTCTCCACGATTTCCAACACCAGACGGGTCACATCCACTCTCTTTCGGTTCCGTTAGTTCTCGAAGTGGCCAGTTCGCGTTCCCTCGTCAACCGCTCTCTAATGCGAACTCTAGGCCCACAACGCCGAGTCTCCGCCCGATAAGACCACCTGGAATTTCTGGTCGCCCTCGGTCTACAAATGCCCAGATCGTATCAATTCCAACTCCTCCCCCCCTGTCTTCTAGAGCCACAACGCCGAGAGGTCGAGCCTTTGCTTTTCCAGAGGCATTTACATTTCGTCCTCCAAGTAGGAATCCCTTTCGTATTCCGGGACCCGATATCGCTAGACGCATTACTCCGCCCCCCCCGCCGTCTGGACCCGCAAGCTCGAGGTCCGCCTCCAGGGTATCACGTATTCTTCCGCCCCCCCCTCCGCCTACACCCACAAGCGCGAGGTCCGCCTCCCGGGCATCACGCATTATTCTGCCTCCCCCGCAGTCTAGACCCACAAGCGCGAGGCCCGCCTCCCGGGCATCACGTTCTCCAAGCGTACAGTTCATAGGACAGAGGAACCCATCAAGATCCCCAAGAAACGGAACCCCGAGTAGCCCCTCTTCAGTATCATCGTTCCGACTTCGTACACCTTCAGAGTCACCTATACTGCAGATCCGCGACCGTCCTCGTCTAAGCCCACGGATCAATGGACAGCGTATACCTTCCAGACTCGAGTCTGAGTCAGAGTCACCTACACTGCAGATCCGCGACCGTCTTCGTCGTAGCCCACGGATCTCAGGACAGCGTAGTGGTTCCACAACCGAGACTAAGTCACCTATACTGCAGATCCGCGACCGTCCTCGTCGTAGCCCAAGGATCCCAGGACAGCGTAGCGCTTCCACAACCGAGACTGAGTCAGAGATAATAGCTCCAGTTCCACGACGTCCGAAACCTTCTTCGGGCTTCATTCCGATAGCCCCGGAGAATGCTCTGCCCTTCGCAGTGGCTTTTCCTTCAGGGGTAACGGACGTACGAGAGGACGAAAAGCACGCGACCCCAAGGCAATCTATGCTCCGTTCAGAAATCCAGACCGAGGCGAAGAGTCCTCGACGTCCACGATCCTCTCTATCTGAAAGGCAACCGAGCCCAGAGCGTAAGGGTATCACTGCTCTCGTTCCGAGAGGCGATGCGGAGGAAAGTCGCAGGTTGCGGAAGGCGATTTCTAAAATAACGAGGAGAAGGAAAAAGCCAATCGAGAAGAAGGTTCCTCAGATTGAGCACGTCCCGGTGAAGGAGAGGGAAGCCGCGACGGAAAAACGAAAGGCGATCGAGGAGAAGGGTCTTCAGAATTTGTTAGGCGCGCAGAATATTCCGAGGAAGTTGAAGGTCCCATCGAACCTTGCTCGGATTTTCGGGGTCGAACCGGGGGATTCGAATGTCAACAGGGCGTTGGTCCCGTTTAAAAGCCAGTCTCGTCGGATCAAGATTCGGCCTATCCCGGGGAATGAGAATATCGAGAGGCCCCCTCAAAACAACAGGCAGTTGGTCCCCTTTAAACGCCGCAATCGGATCGAGTCCCCCCCTATCCCGGGGGATGAGAATATCGAGAGGCCCCCTCAAAACAACAGGCAGTTGGCCCCCTTTAAACTCCGCCGTCTCAATCCACCCAACCCCGGGACAGCAGAGAACATGAAATCGCGGATACGGAGACAGGGGCGCTCGTTTATTAGAAGAATGCGAGAAGCTAAGGAATTTTTCCGGCGTGAAGGCCGGTTCAATCGGACATTCGTACCGGGTCCTGGTACGGAAAGGAACGAGGTTAGGGACGACACTGATCTATTGAGGCGGCAACGTGAAGAGAGACGACGTGAAAGGGGTCCAACCGTGGATGATATACTGAGGCGACGTGAAGGTAGGAAACGTGACAGGGGGACAGTAACCGCAGAGGATCTCGCTACGCCTACTCTCCCTGTGTTCAGTCAGGGCGTGCGGAGTCGACAAGAGGAAAAGAGAAGGCTACAGAACAGAATAAGGAGAAAGAGGGAGGAGCTAAGAAGGAGAGAAGATAGAGCTCGTGCTCTGGACGAGGCGCGTAAGAGGGAAGAGATAAAGAAAGGGGAGGAGGAGATGAAGAAATCAGACCTTGAGAAAGGAATTGAGCAGATGAGAGCAGCTGCCGAGGAAACAATAGAGAAGAAAAGGACTAGAGCATTGCAGAAGGGTAAAAGGAGCAAAACGAGAATGAGAAGGGAAGAAATTCGCAGTACCGGAGAAGAGGGGTCGGATTCGGCAATTCTTAGGGCTGCCAAGATAGCCGATTCTGTGGTAAATAAGACTCTCGGAGAGAGTCGGCCCGACGAAGAGGAGAAGGAAATAGTCGGGAAAAGACCCTCTCGTGTCCGTGTTAGTGAGCCCGAATTAGTTTCTCCTCCGTCTCCCAAACGTCAGAAGCTGGTGTTGCCATCAGGATTCTCGATTGAGGAGATTGACGATGAATCAGCTCCCTCTGATTCCGGACAGTTGCCACCCTCTACTGAGGGTTCGGGGTCTGTAAGTGGTATCCTTACCCCTAAGGGAGGGTTCGTAGACTACGAGTTAGCCGGGATGATGATGCATAGGCCAGAATTTGTGGGGACCTTTTGTAGGGACGAGATCAGCAAGATTCCAATGGAGAAGTTTCCCTTGGCGGCCATCGTGAACGAGGATGTGTCTACCGGGCCTGGAACCCACTGGACTGCCCTTTGGATCCCAGGGAATGCGTCCTCGGTGGAGGTTTTCGATCCTCTTGCCGATCCCATAGATGTGAAGAAGATACAAGAGATATCTAAGCTTCTGAACAAGGCCCGTCTTCCTACTCTGGCGAAGTTCAAGGTGAACAATGTGAAAGTCCAGGATGCTCGTCGTGGGACTTGCGGACTTCACTGTGTCAAATATCTCCTATCGAGGATCCACAAAATCCCCTACAAAGTTGCAACGCAATTTGACAGAAGCGGGGTAGAAGAGCAGAAGCTCCCCAAATTCCCATTCATTTAATCGGGGTTCGTGTGTGAATGTCGTGGACCATTTGTCATAATCCAAACGATCTTCAAGGTCGATTAATGTCCTCTCTGTCGTCTATCTCATCTGACACGTCTAACTCGGAGGAGTCGTCCGAAGAAAGCAAGTCGGGTTCTCTTACTCCGGAAATGGAAACTCCCAAGGGGAGGAACCCCTTCGTTGACGATGAGGCCGCAGTCTCGAAGAAAACGAAGGGTACAGGGGGCGGATCCAAGTGTAACGGGACTGGGAAGGAGAAGAAAAGCGCCAACGGGAACAAAGTCGAGCCGTACCCGAGCACTCCTAACGAACCCTCGAAAGGGCGAAGACGTCGCCGCACTCGAAAGCCAACTCACTGGCTCACAGCTTGTCGACAATGCGGGTACCTTACGAAAGGGGCAGAGGCGAAGTCTATTCCAAAGAAAGGAACTCCCGAATACGGGCAGATAGTGGCTACAATGGAGAGGCTTAAGAGGGAAGCCGCTAACAACTAATCCTTCTTGTGCGGGCACGACCTCTTGGTGTGTCCCTTATTACCGCACACACTGCATGTGTACGGGCCAGGCGTGAACCGTCCTCTGTGAAGCATCGCCACCTTGCACGTCTTCCTTGTGTGGCCCGGCATATGGCATTCTCCGCATTTATACCCTTTCGGGAATAAAGTTCCCCTTTTTCGACCATGTCCTTTACGCTTGTTCGCTTTTCCCCCTTCTGCGACCTTCAATTCTGAAGGCAGTACCTCAGGGACCAGGGGGGGAGGTGCTACCCACTGCCCCTTCCATTCGTTGTATGACCAGACTAAGTCCCAAAATGGATCTTCCTGGGGAGGCAGTGAATGGCACTTGCAAGGAAGGCGGAGTACAGGGCTGATCGGAGCTGGAGTCGGTTTAATTGGAATGGGGGGTCGTTCTTGGATAGAATAATTGTTTCCAAATGAATCTTGAGATTCCTGGGCTTGTTCGGCGGCCACGGCCAAATCAGAAAGTTGTTTGAGCGGGAACATCAAATGAGCGGCTCCGTTTTTGGTCAGAAATCAGGGGAGTTCTACAGGTCCGTCTTCAACCAGCAGAGGGCTGAGCAGCTGACCGTCACAGACCTCTCCGCCGACACCCTGACCCTGGAGGGGGATCTGAACGTCCCAGGGAACCTCAGCGTAGCTGGGAATGAGACCGTCGGGGGGACCCTAGCAGTGGGAGGAACGACGACGTCCACGGGAAAAATTACCGCCCAAAATGATCTGACTGTGGGAGGAAACCTTTCGGTAACCGGGACAACTGCGCTTACCGGTGCCGTGACTGCCCAGTCCTCCGCGTCAGTAGGAGGACCCCTCACCGTTACCGGTGGGAGTACTTTAATTGGGCCAGTTTCTGCCTCTTCGACAGTCGACGTTACCGGAAACCAGACCGTTGGAGGAACCTTGGCTGTCACTGGAGCCGTTACTGCGTCGTCAACCGTCGATGTTACCGGCAATGAGACTGTTGGGGGAACCTTGGCTGTAACTGGGGCGTCGACTTTAACTGGGCCAGTTACTGCGTCGTCAACCGTCGATGTTACCGGTAACGAGACGGTAGGAGGAACCTTGGCTGTCACTGGGGCGTCGACTTTGTCTGGACCCGTCACAGCCGCTTCTACTCTAGATGTAACGGGTAATGAGACTGTTGGAGGCACCCTTTCTGTGACTGGAGCCGTCACCGCATCGTCCACCGTGGATGTGACCGGTAACGAGACGGTTGGAGGAACCTTGGCGGTTACTGGGGCGTCGACTTTGTCTGGACCCGTCACAGCTGCTTCCACTCTCGACGTAACTGGTAACGAGACTGTTGGAGGCACCCTTTCTGTGACTGGAGCCGTCACTGCATCGTCCACCATGGATGTGACCGGTAATGAGACTGTTGGGGGAACATTGGCGGTTACTGGGGCAAGCACGTTCACCGGAGACGGCAAGGAGGAAGGTGATTTCGAAATAGTAGGATCTCTTTCCGTTGGGACTTCAGACAAAAGGAGAAAAGTGGTCGTGTCCTCAGACGGAGGTCTTACTCTCCCAACTGATTTGGACGCAAGCATAGTGAGCGCTTTAACGTCTACGACGAATTCCGGAGTTGGCGTTATGAGTCCAGGCAGAACCTTCATCCATTTTGGAAATGGGACAACTGGGAAATCTGGAGCCCTAGAGTATGATCAGGTCACGAAGATTATGGAGCTGTGGACTAATGGCGCGAAGAGAACAATTCTGGACAGCTCCGGCCACCTCTACCCGGCGACTGATAACGCGTATGATTCGGGATCCACCACTTCTAATTGGAGAAACATATACGTCAAGTCAGTTACCCAGTATGAGATTCTTTTGGGAGATACGAATGGGAGGATCAAATCCCTTGGGACCAAGGGCACATCCGGGCAGGTTCTGACAAGTCAAGGTGCATCTGCTGATCCGATATGGTCCTCGGCATCTGGGGCTACGAAATTGAATGATCTGACTGATTGTGAGACAGCTAACACTACTGGAAACATAATACGAATTTCAGGCGACCCTGGAGCAACGGGTGTAATTATTGGACAGGATGCCGGGACGCTTCAAAATATTTCTACCTCCACGAACACCCTTATCGGGAGAGAATCTGGTCAGTCCATTGGGACTGGAGCATCTAACTGCTGCGTGGGATACCAATCAGGAAAGACCATAACTACGGGGTCTAACAATACGATCATTGGGGATAACGCAAATGTCTGGACCTCTGCGGCAACAAATACGATTGCAATAGGGAAAGGCTGTCTTGCAACTCAGAACGATGGCTTGTACTTCGGTACCCACAGGGCAATCTCGCCCATTTCCCCGGGGTATGCCTACTGGAGTTCGACCACTCAAGAACTACTTGAAGACCCTAAACCGGTGGTCAAGACTGCCATCATACATAGAACGTATGCAACCGGGTACAACATGTATATCACAGGTGGCGTGTGGACACAGATTGCCATGACGGATGGTGGATACACCAGTGATGGGGTTTTCATTTCAGCCGACTACTTAAATTCTCGGCTCATTATTAACCGGGATGGGATCTACAAGGTCGAATACTCTTTTCCGATAGGAAGAATGACCGGTTCTGGTACATGGTTTATTACGACCACTGTATTTAAAAATTCTGCCGAACTATCTACACAGGCTAGATGTCGACACATCGGTTCGGGTGACTGGCCACCCGAGTTCGCGTGGACCACTATGCATGCTGTCTACACATCCGACATTCCTTTTGTACAAGGAGATGTAATTACTCTTCGGGCAAATCCAGATGCGTCAGTTGGTTGGGAAACAATTAATGGTAGTTTACAAGCTACCTGGATTGCTCCTTAATTGAGACGTGTACTTCATCCCTAATTAAAAAGTTCATTTCTCGAATGAGCACATTTCAAGCAATTTCAGATTACAAATACGACGCTAAGCAGCTACTTGGGCTCCGTCTCCGCCAGTATTCTCAGATTCCAAAAGACGAATCTGGACCCAATCCTAGAATTGGGTTCCTAGCAGAGGAGGCAAAGGTTTCCTCTCCGGATTTGGTCCGCTATTCACCAGTGGACGGCACACCATTGAACGTTGATTACAGTCGTGTAGTCGCGTTTCTAGTGGAAGAAATAAGGGCTCTCCGCGAAAGAGTTGCTACTCTTGAAAGCCGAGCCGGAATCCTCTGATGAGTTCAAAGCTGAACAGTCTTTCGGACCTTATCGCGACCGACGTCCACGGGGAGCCGATGTCAGAAGAACCTCATGCGGACACGCCTGTGGGAAACGAGGAACCCCAGACGAAGAAACGAGGCCGTGATTTGAACGAGGAAAGTGACCAAGTACAAGAGAGAGAACGTTCACAGCATGAAGCTAGAGAAGACGAGCTTCTCCAGTATTTTATGGATCTCGAGGCCAAGGTGGACAACTGCGAGCAATTTATTCGCCAGTTAGAGGAGAAGAGATTGGAGGATATCACAAATAAGGAGAAGAGGAGAAAGACGAAAGAGGAAGAGAGACGGAAGAGACGAGAAGCTGAAGATGAAGAGAAGAAGAAATTGAAGGACGAAATCCAGAAACTCGTCGAGAAGCAATCTTTCGTAAACATGAGCGAGGCCGAAGCCCATGCTAGAGAGAGGGTAGAGAAACAAATCAACGAATTGAGGGCTCAGCCTTATATGTACTAATCTGGTAGAGGTTACCCTTTCAATACAAATATCGGCCTCCAGAGAGAGGGTCCAGTAAGGAATTGCGTGCCGCTCTCCTTCTGGCTCCGATTCTTCGATGACCGCTTCCAAGCTTGAAGTTGTTTCGGGGGGTGCATGAAACGGGATGGCCTCGAGACCTCTTCTTCTTTCCTAGACCTAAAGAACTAGGTCTAATAATCTGCAGCTTGTGTGACCTTCCGAGGCCAAGTGCGCCAGCGACTCCGGCGACTTTCTGGCCAGTTGCCCCGGGTAGTAGGTTGGCTGCCTGAGAGATGATCCTGTTCTTCTTGACGAACTTCCCGACTTTCTTGGCGACGTTGAACAGCTTCGAGAAGAAACCCCTGCCCCTCTTTCCTGTGACAACGACGAACCTTCCGGTGCGCTTACTTCTCTTGCGGGTTTTACCGGCCATTTTCGTTTTCGAAATTCCCGTTTGGGATTTGAGGAATGTTGCGCCCGTGAAGTTACGTTCTTTTATATCAAACTCTAAAACTATATTTTGTACCTGTCGCAGAAGTTGCGCCTATAATCCTTAACCCCCCTCGCGGCAACGAAGAAGAAGTCATGAGGTTTCTGCGTTGCGTGCGTGTACAGATCATAGAACTCTGGATAAGAGATCGGAATGCCAAGAGCTTCGTGGAGCTTTTCTAGCCTCTTCTCGGGCTGCCCCTTGAATAGAAGGCAGTAATCCAGATTGCCCCATTGGTTGGGAAGCAAATCGGTGACGCTCTGGGAAGCTATGATTACGCTTGTGCGAAGATGACGAGCAGTTTTAAGAAGCTGCTCCAGATGTTGGTCTCTGCAATCTTGTCCCTGATCATCGATGATGATGAGAAACTTATCGTTGGGGTTGCTGTCCAACGACAGACGTTTCTGCTGCATATAATCCCTTATGAGATTGTAGTTAGAGTACTTTCCAGATTTGAAGTCGATATGCTCCACGTGGGGCACGTTCCTCTTGTTCAGAAGCTCCTTAATGGCTTTCCACGCTGGATCAGTGTCCAGATGCCTCGCGAAGACGAGGACCTTATACGTTCGGTTTATCATCCGATTGAGGATATTCCATACTAGCGTGGTCTTCCCCGAGTACGGGACTGCGCAGATGAAAACCTTTACGAACCCATCCCCTGACGGGAACATGTCGTACCATGGATTGCTGACGTCCTTCTTCTCTTCCATTTCTGTCACAAAGCTTGGTACACGAACGACGAACTCGCTACACCTCTCCATCTTAGGAGTGGGCCCTGTTGGCTTGTTGTCATCGTCGTCATCACGTTTCCGCTTGAGCTCTTGCCTCTTTTGCTTCAGTGTCCCCATTCGAGGACGATTGCGCAATAACATGTCCCGTTCTCCGGGGCAGTATTTCCTCTTCAGAGAAACAGGGTTGCTCGGGTGGAACCCACTTCTTTCCAATGAATGGGTGCGGGTAAGAACGATCTGCAATTTGTTGTTCGATGTCGCCACTGGGATATTTCCGTTTACTCATATACGCATTCTCTTAGCAATTTGATTTTCCTCTTCGGGATTTGGACCGGAAATATAGCGCATCGTGGTTTGTGGGTGAGCGTGTCCGGCAAATTTGGCGGCATCAAATGCGTCCTTAGTGATTTTGAACCTCTTCGAGATTGCAAATTTGCGGCAGCTGTGAACCCCGATGAAGGTTGGGTCGAACCGAGGGTCTTTGCATGCCTTGTCGAAAATGTCCTTTCGAATAATCCTCCAAAGAGTTTCTGGGGCCAAAGGGCGCTTGGCCTTGTCCCTTTTGATACTAGAGACGACGAGGTCCTCGCGGGTAGGTAGGCGTCCGTAAACCATTGGCCACCTCATCTTCCACTGGGCCAGTTCGTACTTGAGCTGGCTAGAGGACCAGACCCTTCTTGTGGCTCTAGCCCCTTTGGTGTACCTGCGGGGAATGAAGATGCATTCTCGGAAACTTCCCTTCTCGAAGTTGAAGCAGTAGTCCCATCTCATGCAGGCGACTTCGTGTCCGCGGAACCCAGTTAGGCAGAGAATGTAGAAGAGAGCCCTGTCCCTCCATGCCTTGTGATTCTGCGACCTGATGGGGTCATCAAAGAAATCACGCATGATCTTGATCTCTTCTTCTGTGAAGGGTCGTCTGGGCCCTGCACACAGAGCTTTGCCTCTGGACAAATCTTTCTGACTGTGTTCGTCCATACTGGGACAGATCCCAAACGAGCCGATTGGATTCTGACTGCGGCCTACCGTCATTATTTTCTTCCGTCTCTTTCCGGTAAAAAGTTATAGAAACAATTTTAGGAAACATCACATATCCGAGTCCTTACCCCATTAACCCAAAACCCATAGGGCTACCCTTAGCAAAACCATGAAATGTTTGCAAATGCGGACTATGGTATCAGAAACGCCTCTGAAGAACGTTCAGCATGATGAAAAGTCCACGAAACGTGCGCGAATTGAGCCTAGATTCAAGGAGAAGCACCGCCTGAAGCTTCCGCATCACTGGAGCGAGTTTGGGCGTAGGATCAACCCTTACAGGAGATCTCCGACACCTAACCTAGTTACCCGCATGAAGCGGGTTCTGTACAAGCGGGTTGCCACGGTTCTGGACCGTTATGGAGTTAGACCTCGCCCGCTTAACGTGGAGAAGTACCTTGGCGCAAGCATCGGGGTTGTCCTTGACTGGGTTGAAACTCAGTTTACCCCGGAGAACGAATTTGACTGGGAGAACTACGGATCCCTTTGGCAACTGGACCATCGTATCCCTATTGGCAGAGACAACGGGTCAGTCTCACAGGTCATACGGAAGCTGCACTACACCAACCTGCAGCCTCTGGAGCGTACAGCCAACGCTGCCAAGGCTGCTAACCCTCCGAACGGGAAGGCTAGAGTGCTCTTCCGTCGACTGTGGTTTGAATGAGCCCCTCATAGCGAGCCCCTCATAGCGAGCCCCTCACACAGCGTACATGGGAGCCCCTCACACAGCGTACATGGGAGCCCCTCATAGCGAGCCCCTCACACAGCGTACATGGGAGCCCCTCATAGCGAGCCCCTCACACAGCGTACATGGGAGCCCCTCA
>Ga0114931_10003229_pt1 | contig 20678 bp, 19 predicted proteins | sample 2SBtaG_FD_89579 | JGI IMG/M metagenome (GOLD analysis project Ga0114931, IMG submission 89579) | Deep subsurface microbial communities from Kolumbo volcano to uncover new lineages of life (NeLLi) - 2SBTROV14_V59a metaG | ecosystem: Environmental > Aquatic > Marine > Volcanic | place: Kolumbo...
ATCGAAAGAAAAGTCTGAGCATGATAAACATTGGCGGCAAAGCGAGAGATTCTTGGTTTTAGTTTGTCCGCACAAAAAATAATTTGATCGGCGGTGACCGAGCCTCCATGCGTCTCGGCCCGATGGCCTTTGACCGAATGAACTTCAGAAGCTTCAAAGATTTGAACTCCATCCGCTAGGAGGGCATGCTTAAGCCCTTGAGAATAAAGGAGAGCATCCACTCCATAAGTTTTAGCATATCGAACGGCTCCCGAATAAGATGTGGAGCCGATGATCTTTGAGAGCTCCTCTCGATGATAAAGCTGAGAGTCAAATCCCATTTTTTTACGGGCCTCAATTTCTTCTTTTATATCCTCCCAACCTGAGCTTCCAATTCCTAAAAACAAACTATCTTGAGTGAGCAGATCACACGAAATTTCATATTTCTTAACGAGGCCCAGCATGATTTCGATTCCCCGAACCGGAACACTCCAAAGTTCCCGAGCTCCCTTCACTCCAAAGCGACGAATGAGTTGGGAGAGCTCGAGTTCGCTATCGGGAGTAAGAGAGCCCGCGCTCTTGCCTGTGGAACTTCCTCCACAAATATTTTTTTCAAGAAGAATGACTTTCAAGCCCTGGTGCATTAGACGACAAGCCGCCGACAAACCGGCCGCTCCTCCGCCAATAACCAATACATCGGTTTTTAGATCCGCCTCGAGTGGAGGACGCATTTGTTCTTGAATGCCCAGTAAAGTGGTGTACCACCAATTTTGAAGTATCATTTTCTAGGCTATTCCCCTGAAACCTCTGGGTAAAGCAAGGGACAGGGAAATGGGACTTTATGTCCCATTTTAGGGGCGAGAACCTAATAAAAATCAAATATTTTCAATAACTTATGCTAACTGGCCTTGGCACAGGAATTGCTTTCTTTATGGATGAAACAAATTGAGACAGACGAGGATTCGGCGTTTTAGATAAATCCTATCTGAACTCAAGAGGAGGAAAAAATGAAAACAGATAATTTCTTAAAAGCTTTGACCTACAGTCTAGCAATTTCAATGGTCCTTGTGGGTTGTAGCGGAGGCTCTCAAACCGGCAGTAGTGGTTCGCAATTTACTTCACCGGTCAGTCGAGCTTCTAATCCCAATCCACCCGCTTCCACAAACTCTGATACAGGGTCAACTCAAACAGGAACCGATACCGGAGATAACAATCAAAGTCCAGCAGATACAAAAGACCCAGCAACCAAAGCAGCAAATGCTGCCAAGGCCGCCGCAGATTCAGCCAAGAAAATGGCGACTCTCGCTACGATCTTTGCTGGACTTGGCGCTGCCGCTGCAATCATTGCTCCGTTTTTTATGGCTCATTCCTTAAAGAAACATATGGATGAAGGCTTTGGCAATGTGATGGATTATCAAAAGAAAATAGGAGTCGTCGCTACTGATACAAATAATGTCGCTCGTTTAAATACTGGCCTGACTAGTCAAAATGCTAGCCTAACTAGGCAAAATAACCGTCAGCTCGGAGTTTTAAATGCAACAGGCGACGCGACGAACAATCAACTCGCTGAGCTCTTAAAGAAAACAGGCAACAATACGAACACTCAACTCACTGAGCTCGAAAAGCAATTGAAGCAATTCTTACAACAAATATCCCACCAGGGCACAGGCGCTACTGCTGAAATCAATCCAACAACATCTTCCAAAAATAAAGACGAAAATAAAAACGGAAGCGATGCTACACAGCCTGAAAAGGGGTCGGACTCGAAAGGCGATTCTACTGGTCCCACCCGAACCCGAAATGTTAGACCTCCAGAAGGTTCAATAAGACCAGATGCTCTGTAAACCCATGATAAATATCTAAAATTTTAAAGACTGAAATTATCTGATCTTCTCGAAAGGGGATGGCCTAGCCATCTCCTTTCTTTTTGTCCGAGCTTTGTAAAAGGCAGCGCGCCAGATGTTTGGCTTGAGAACGAAGCAAATATTTATGCTGATTATGCAAAATATAATTGGCCATTTTAGCTTTTTTAAGGGAAGACCATTGACGTTTATCGAGAAAATCAAAAAGTTTTCGCTTCATTCCTCGCTTTTTGGCGCGCACAAGACGTTGTGTCTTTGGGGTAAAAATAAAAACGGTTTGATCAAAGAACTGGTCCATTCTTGCTTCAAAAAGAAGAGGAATTTCGATGGCGATCGGAGACTTTTGCTTTTTGAGCATTTTTTGAACCTCTGCTTTGACCTTAGGGTGAACAAATTTTTCGAGCTTTAGAAGGGCCGCCTTTGAGCGAAGGCAGTTCTTTCTTAAATCGGAGAGCTGCAGAGCATATTTCTTATAAATTTGATGAACAATCTCATCGGCCGAAAGCACTTGAAATCCTTCTTTTTGAAAGCACTCAAGAGCCGTTGATTTTCCTGAAGCTAAAGAGCCTGTGATCCCCACTTGGATGGGACTTCGATGTCTCGCCCTCTGATTATTTGGAGCTTTTTTCATCCCGAGACCACCATAATTAGTCATAAATATTAGGCTTTTTTGAAGGTCCAATCAAGGAAGCTTGGCACGTCACTTGCATTTAATAGGAGCAGTGAAGAGTCTTCGCCCCTGGGGCGGAGAGCCTTTAGAAAAAACAACCACCAGGAGGGGTTAAAGATGAAACAATTACTCATTATTTTCGCAGCCGGCTTGCTCGCCACTGCTTGCGGAGAACAATTTCAAGGAACCTATACGGGCCAAGCCACTTTGTTGAAAGACAGTTGTGGATATTCCGATTTGAATAAACCCATTAAATTAACCATGGATATGAAACTGTCGGGAGATTCCGCTGAATTCGTCGTGACGGACTTTAGCAAAGTTGATCCAAACATGAATCTCAACACAACAACAGCTCAATTCGTCCGAGGTCTAACGATGAAAGGTAATATTCAAGGGAATAATGAGATTGCCACTTCGAATTCTACTTATGAAAACTCGCAAGGACGTCAACAAAGCATTTTGAACAGCTTATCGGATTCCAGTAATTTGTCTGAAGACCAAAAGAAACAAGTGGAACAAACAGATATCTACGTAAGCGGAAGCTTAAGCTCCGACCGAAATCAAATTGCCACTTACAACGCCGATATGACCACGGCAAAGGTGAGCAGTCAACAGTTAGGAAACTGTGAAATTCAATACAGCGTGGATCAAAACGGTCTGAACCTTGTAAAGTAAAAACGAATTTTACTTCACTTCATCTTTACACACTCAAGAAGATTTTCTTTGTGAAAGAGGCACATAGGCGGCCTCTTTCACGCCTATATATTCCGCCCTTGGCCGAATCAAACGATTGTTCGAAAGCTGTTCCATTACATGAGAAGTCCAACCGGCAATCCGACTCATCGCAAAAATCGGCGTATACATATCAAAGGGGATTTGTAAAAGATGGTAGGTACTGGCGGAATAAAAATCTACATTTGGTAAAAGACTTTTCTTTTCTTTCACAATCTTTTCCATCGAGGTCGACATTTCAAACCATTTTGTGTCGCCTCGCTCCTTGCCTAAAAGCTCCGACATTTTTTTAAGCTCTCTCGCCCGCGGATCTCCCGTTTTATAGACCCGGTGACCAAAGCCCATAATTCGCTCTTTTCGCGAAAAGGCTTCTTCTAAAAAGCTTTTCACATTTTCAATTTGGCCAATCTTTAAAAGAGTCTCCATCACCCTTTGGTTTGCTCCCCCATGAAGTGGGCCCTTCAAAGTGCCAATGGCCGTCGTGATGGCCGAATACATATCCGAAAGAGTGGCCGCCGTTACCCGAGCGGCAAATGTGGAAGCATTAAATTCGTGATCGGCATGCAAAACCAAGGCGCGATCGAAAGTTTGCCTTTCTAAATCGGTTGGTTCCTTTCCATGTAGCATATAGAGGAAATTTCCGGCCATTCCCATGCTACTCTTTGGAAAAATCGGGTGCCTTTGGTTGCGAATATGTTCCCAACCCGAAATCACCTGTGGCAGTTGAGCCGTTAAGCGAAGTGCTTTCCGGAAGTTGGCTTCAATCGAGTTATCCCCCGCATCGGGATCGTAGAAAGACATAATGGAAACCGTGCTCCTAAGAACATCCATAAAATTGGCGTTCTTTGGAAAATTTTGCATCATCTTCACAACGGGTTCCGACAACTGGTTTTTCTCGTTCAGTTCCTTTTTTAAATTCTCTAATTCGGCTTCTGTGGGAAGATTCCCATGCCATAATAGATAGATGACCTCTTCAAAATTGGAGTGCTCTGATAAGTCCTCGATTCGAATCCCTCGGTAGCGCAATACGCCATTTTCAATACTACAAATTGAAGAGGGTGCCGCAATAATTCCTTCTAAACCTTCTGTTGCTTTTTCTGCCATGATTTTCCTTCCTACCCAAAAAGCTCGGCTCTCAAAAATGACTATTGATCAATCGATGAGTACAATTTAAATCGAGCCTTGCAATGATTTGGAAAGCCATACTGCTCAGTTTGTTTACACTTGCCTGCGATATCGGCTTTACCGCTGTCGTTTACATCATATTGCCCCACACCGCACAACTCAATTCGAATTTAACGATTGTGCGGCAAAACCTAGAAGGACGCTCGACTCCCATCAAAATTAACCCTAAAAGCTCAAGTTACGTCCACTATCAGAAAATCCCGGAGGTGCTTCGAAAGGCAGTTATCGTCCTCGAAGACTCCAAATTTTATGAGCATCGGGGCTTTGATTTTTCTCAAATCGATATCGCCGTAGAGCAATGGGCCGACGATGGAAGACGCTTGCGCGGCGCCAGTACGATTTCTCAACAACTCGTTAAAAACCTATATCTCAGCTCGGAACGAAGCTTTTGGCGTAAATTTGTCGAAGCTCTTATCACCATTAAACTGGAACTGCAGGTTCCCAAATGGAGAATTCTCGAGCTTTATCTCAATATTATTGATTGGGGAAAGAACCTCATTGGAATTTCAGCAGCCTCTGAATATTATTTTCACAAGCGACCGGAAGATCTCAGCGTAAAAGAAGCGGTCATCTTGGCCTCTATTATTCCTAACCCCTCCATCTATGGTGAAAAATGGGATAAACTTTTTGTCCGCCGGCAAGCCTTACGAGCCTTAGAGCGACTTTATAAAAGACATATCATCAATATCAATGAATATCGCTCCGCCATTGTCCAACATCTTGGTGACTAGGCCCCTTCTTAAAGACTCGCTTGAGCATTCAACTGGAAGCCCCGCATTTTATGAATAAAATCATTTACCTGATCGAAGTTTTCTTTAAAGCGGTCTAAGCCCGCTTGCAAAACGGCACTGTAGTGTTGTTGGTATCGGGTTCTGTTTCGATCTTTCCAAACAGCTCGATCCCAATCTTCTGGGCTGTCAAAGCTTTTATTTTTCAGCGTACTTGTCATCCACTCGGCCCCGCCAACTTCTTTGATGAGTGAGCGAAAATCCGAAAGCAAATCTTGTTGATCTTGATTCATTTCAAATTCAGCAGCGTCAGCTTCTTTCATTACTAACATCTTTTGCATCAACAAACTGTCGAGCATATCCACCGCTCGAGAAACCCGCTCGACATCGCTCTGCAAGTTCATTTGAGTGAAAAAGAAACTTCCAACGCCTGCAGCATCATTTGGAGGATAAAGAGAATTTGCAATCCCTCCACGAATCCGCGCCATATCTTTTTTAAGAAACTTCTCCTGCCGCCAAATCTTATAATCCAGCAGACTGCGATTTACTTTTACTCTAATCACATCTGGAGTTAGCTGAACAATAAGTCCACCCGCAACACCTCCAAGAACACGACCAAAATAATCGGTCAAAGTACGAATAACGATTTCTTTTTTTCCAACTGGAGTTTGAGGTCCAAATTTTTTGGCAATTTCATCCCCGACGGCAATTCCAAGATACATTCCGATATTCATCGCAATAAATTCAAATGTAAGAATCCGGTGATTATAAACCGAGCTGGCAATTCTCTTTTGCACATTTGGATCCAAGACATAGTTCATCAAGTTTTGCAAAACAGGCAAAATATCTTTTCGAGGAGCGGTTAAGAGATCCGAAACAGTATGAACATGCTCGACTCCAGCCGTGGAAAGTTTCCAAAACTGAGAGAAATACTCAAAGCCAGAGCTAACGGATAAGGTATAAGTAAATCCTCCAATTATATTGTTGAAGATTTTATAGAGTTCTTTTTGCGTGAGTTGCTCATAAAAACCGGGAATGAGCTTCCTAGCCGCCAACTGAAGGCCATTCTTTGCACCTCTTTGTGTAATCGCAGCGCTCAGTGAACCCGCCCAACCTGCGTAGAGATCCGTTGAATTCAACAGCATCCAAATTGCATCCACATCGACTTTTCCAGTCTCTCGCTTAGATTGAATCGCCAGGATAATTCCGGCGGCCAAAAAGGTAGAGATAGGATCAATTTGATAGACAAAAATCCCAGGAGCCAACAAAGGATTGAGTCCCGCGTTTGATTTCAGTGCAGGATCATTAATCAGACTTTTATCAAACATCCCCAAGTCTAAAACAGGGCCCATCTCGGGCCATGCTTCCCTCGGAAGTAGGCCAAGGCCAGGTAGAGATTGATTAAAAGATTCCTCGGGGGAGGATATCTCTACCTGGCCTTGCGCCATCACCTTCGCTGTCATGAGCGACAACGAAACCCCTAAAATAAAACTTCTGTAGCCAAATATATTCATGAATCCCCTCCAAATTCCCCTTTATTGACACATTGCAATTAAATGTTGCGTTAGAGATTTGGTCAATGCTTTTATTAGAAATGCCGTTAAAAAAATTTCCATGCAGCCTTTTGTCTGTTTTTTTACTCCTTTTGCCGCTCTCTCAGTGTTTAGCTGGGCAAAAACGTACAAACGGACCTCCCGGCTCTGAATACGGGGATTTTAACCAAGTCCTTAATGGGGACCTTCAAGTGGGCCTGCATTTTGGGACTTTGGTAAACCCCACGACGGATCGAAATTCAAGTTTTAGCTTGGGTGCGGATTTAGATTATCGGCCCTATGAGGTCTTTGGTTTCCGAGCGAGTTATTTTCAAGGTATGAACTCTCCTCGAGCGAGTGTTTTTTCGTTAACGCCTTTGATGCACTTTGAATATTCCAATATGCATTCTTATGTATTGGCCGGGCCGGGAATCGCACTGGTCAATCAAAATCATCAGACGAAAACTAAATTTGAATTTGCGGCCGGCTTAGGCGCTGACTTTATGTTGAACGATTACCTGGGTCTTGGTGTGGAGTATGTTTGGAACTCCATTATCGATGCAAGCGATTTACACTTGATTGGGGCTCGTACCGTGATTGCCTTCCCTTCTTGGTAAAATGGCCTATCGAAACTTTCGGCGCTGAATGATTTTTACTTCCTCAGGATGGAGAGAGACTCGAGTCGTTTCATCTCCAACCACATTCCCTTGGTGATTGAGATACTGAAGTTTCACATCATAGTCTCCAGGATTCAAATAAACTTTTGCCATCTGAAGCCGATGAGGAAGTAATAACCAACTCCGAGTGTCTGCATCAGACATTGCAAATAAAGCCAAGCCCGCCAAAATCCCCAGGTCTCGGTTATGCGTAGCCACACCAACCCCCGTTGCAATTCCCGCTTTGACTCCTGCGGTTAGCAAAGCTTTGGCAATCACTCGTCCCATCCGATCTTGAAGGTGATGGCGAACTGTCTTATCAATATTGCTAAGAGTTACCGTTCTTACACTTTGATGGCCAACCGTCATACGAGCCCAACGAATATTTGTGTGACGACTCGCATAATAGGCAATCGGCACGACAATCTCGATAAGATGCCCGCCTTTTCCCTCTTTTGAACGTCTTTCTTTAGACGAATATTTTTCAGGGCTCTTTCCGCTTTGAAAGATCAGAACAAGTTGGGCCATCCGGTTTTGAATGGCCTTTTGTGTCGCCTCCACTATCTTATTTCCAAATTGTTTCGCGTAACTCTGAAACTGATCTTGAAAATGCAGTAAGCCAGCCGTCCGAAGCAAATCTTCTTGAAGCACAGGAAATCTTTTTGCCAAGCTTGGATCAATTTTCAGCGTATTTTTGTAATCGATAAAAGCATCGTTGGTCTCTCCTGACTTATCGTAAATCAAAGCATCTAAATAACGTGCAAAGGCATCCAATTTGTAAGGTCGCTTGGCTTCTGAAATCATCAGGTACAAAACTTCATTGACCTTACGGGCTTCAACGAGGGCATCTTCCCACTGCTCGAAACTAATATAATTGAGAGCCAAATACATATGGATGAGAACTTTTTCAAAATCTTCACCCTGATAAACTGTTTGTTTTTCGTTTGTCACAAGAGTAACGGCCTGCTCTCCTGCATCGATATAGCCGGCCATCTCAATGATGTCGGAAGCCTTTAGAAATTTTTGGTTGCTCTCCTTGTAGCGCTTGGCCACCCGAAGCAAGATCCCCTCATCCATGAGACGCAAAAGCTTATCTTTATCGGAGGTAACATTCTTCTTGTAGTCTGATAGGGCGGTATCGATTTGACTATTTGCCATCTCGTCCCATGCATTTAAGGCCGTACCTTTATAAGCCGTAGAACAAGCCGTCGTCACAAGGCCTGAAACGAATATAAGAAAAAGAATCGAAAGAAAATGAATCGAAAGAAAATGAAAATGGATCGTTTTAATTGCTAATGGTTCGCTTTTTGTAAATTTTTCTAACCTCACGGTGATCCGACCATACTAAAATATTAGTTTCGATATTCACCATATTCAAGGTCAAGACGTAGTAAACGACTTTATCTCGCCCAACTTCTTGGATATTGCTTGCAAGCTCTCCATCGATCAAATACTGAACGCCCAATTGCTTTCCAATCTTCTGAGCTGTCTTTTGATCCACAAATTTTCCAGACTGGTAGTTATACTCCTCCGCCACTTCTGCCCGACTCGCCTTATCCGAAAAACGAAAGTGATGGGAATTAATGAGGGCCGTTCGAATATAATCCGTCAGCATCTTCATATCGATATGTTCACTTGTTCGATTGGCCACCCGGCCGATCATTACCACCGGTGGTGGGGTATTCATTCCAACGGAATTGGAATCAATCAAGGATTTCACCAATGTCTTCGATATCAGCTGCATATCGTTTTCATTAAACTTATCATTTAAAAGAATAACTTTATTGGGGTCATCGTAAGCTCCTTTTGTAAAAGCACGAGGGCCACAGGCGACGAGCCATTGAGAAGAGAGCGCCAAACAAAATACAAAAATCCAATGTCTTTTCATATCTGATAAACTAGCCTAATTTCCTAGGCAAACGAAGTAAAAATGGAGCCAAAGATATCGAATCCTAGCCAATGCCAGATCTTAGCCATTGACGTCGGTAGCGTCCGAATGGGTCTGGCGCTTTGGAATCCCAAAGCTCAAATGGCGAGTCTGTTAGACCACAGAAAGAGAACGAGCCTAAAGCAAGACCTTAAGTTTTTTAGAGAACTTGTTCAAAAACACGAGGTCGAAGTCTTTTTGATTGGTCTTCCTTATAGCCTCTCGGGGAATGAAACAGAGAGCACAAAAAACGCGCTCTTTTGGGTTGAAACTTTGAAAAGGGAATTTTCATTGCCTGTTTATACTCAGGATGAAAGTCTAAGTAGTGTTGAAGCGGAGAGCATTTTGAAAGTGACGCATTCATCTCATCGTAAGCAAAAACGCGACAGCATATCGGCAGCCCTATTCTTAGAGGAGTTCATTCGTGCTCAAAAAAGCTAGCTGGATTGTCAAGCTTGTCTTGCTGGCTATCCTTATTACGCCACTCCTTTTTTTGTTTTTAAAACCATCCGAGCAGACTCCCAGTCGTTACGTCAGTTTTACCGTTCAACCTGGAGAGAGTTTTAAATCTGTTTCTAAAAGGTTAAAAGACGAAGAACTCATTGAGTCTGAACCCTTTTTCTATTATCTAGCTCGTCTGACAGGCAAATCAGCTGATCTAAAAGCTGGTGAATATGAGTTACATGACAAAATGTCGCCCTGGGAAATTCTAAGAATTATCACGGGATCCCGAGTAAAACTTTATAAAGTCACCATCCGAGAAGGAATGAATATGTTTCAAATTGCTCAACTTCTTCAGCAAGAAGGCTTGGTCGATGAGATTCAATTTCTAGAAGCCTGTTGGAAACACTCCTTTGTGCAAGAACTTAATATTCCCTCATTCACGGTGGAAGGATATCTGTTTCCGGAAACCTATTTTATCCCCAAAGGAACTTCTCCACGAAAAATTATCCGAATGTTTGTCGATATGTTTTGGTCAAAAATCCCAATCAGCTTTTTGGAAAAGGCAAAGAGTTCAAATCTCAGCTTTCACCAAGATCTCATTATGGCCTCCATTATTGAAAAGGAAACCGGGTTAGCGGCGGAAATGAGTTTAATCAGTAGTGTCTTTCATAATCGGTTAAAAAAGGGAATGCGAATCCAAAGTGATCCAACGGCCGTTTACGATTTGATCCCCTATGGAGGACCGGTAACACGTCAGGATCTTTTTCGAAAAACTCCCTTCAATACCTATCAAATTTCACGGCTCCCTCTAACTCCGATTTCGAATCCAGGCTTACTCGCCATTCAGGCAGCCATTTTTCCACAGAAAACAGACCTCTTATTTTTTGTAGCCCGTGGAGACGGCTCGCATTATTTCAGTCGAACTTACAAGGAACATAAGAAAGCAATTCAGAAATTCTTGAAGTAAGAAGAATCAGCGAATCTGTCGCCGCCCATTAACGATCATTAAGATTGATTGCTTTAGAGACACGTTCTAGAACACGAAACTTTCCTCGCCCATCAACCAACTTCTGAGCCGCAATCCCTCGGTCTTCTAATTCTTGATCGCGCTCCATCCAATATAGAAGTCTTTCAAAAATAAATTCAGGCGTTAGCGATTCTGCACTTCCAATATGTTCACTAATTCCGCGAGTTGCCCATGATTGCCATACCGTCGCTTGCTCTGCATTTAATGCAACGGTCATCATAGGCACTCCTAGATAGGCCAACTCATAAGTGATCATACTCCCCCCAACGAGAGCTAAATCCGCCCGCGCTAGAAGTTGCGGAAAAAAGGAAGGATCTTCGTACAAATGAACACGAGGATGATTTCCAATCAATCTCTTTGCAGCGTCCAAATGAGGCCATTCCGAACTCACCACGATATGAGTTTCAAATTTGATACTGGCCTTTCGCACAGCTTCAATCGCCCGGAGTGTGTAACCCCATTTATCTGCGGCACCTAAGCAAACAAAGAACTGAAAATTCTCGGCCATTCGCTCCGTCGGATGTTGGCGCAATGTTTGTACCTCTTCACGAATCATCACGTATTTTGGTCCGAGCAAGCGGGCACAGTTTTCTGAGGTAGAATAAGCAATTTTATCCGCATCAAGATTCTGATTAATCAAAAAATCCACGTCATAGTGACGTTTTAAACCATCATCAAAGCTCAGCAACAACACTCGAGAATCTTGCTTTAAGTTCGAAAAACACTCCGAAGTCCAATTATTTTGGTCAATGCAAACGACAATTTTTTTGCGCGTCATCATGTCGAACATCGAATGCAAGGTAGCTAAATCTTGTTCAACGCTTGAACCTTCTTCGATAAATTGCGAATTAGAATGAATTTCGGAGATCTTCTTTTTGAGAGCCTTCGGCAAAGCTCGACTGAGAAAATAAACTCGAAAGCGTCCGCTCTGTTGTGCAATTTCTGCTAAAGCGTAACAACGTCGAAAATGTCCCCAGCCCACTTCACTTGACGCGTCACAACGAAAGATAATAGGAACTGTTTGCACAGTTTCAGTGTATCAAGCAAAACTTCCTGATTCCTAACGTCAAATACAGAATTAAAACGCAAAATGAAATAACACAGTTCGTTAAATGACAGTCTTTCATGTAAACTAGACCTATGGACTGGAGCTCAAAAAAAATCTTAATTACTGGAGGAACAGGTTCCTTTGGGCGCGCCTTTGTTCATTATGCATTGGAACATTTAAAGCCGAATGTCATTCGTGTACTTAGTCGGGACGAACTAAAACAGTCGGAAATGCGGCAAGAGTTCAAAGCCCCCTCTAACCTCCGTTTCTTTGTTGGTGATGTACGAGATCCAGATCGAGTGGAACGAGCCTTACGAGGGGTCAATGTTGTAATCCACGCAGCTGCCATGAAACGAATTGAAGTTTGTGAATATAATCCATTTGAAGCGGTAAAAACAAATATTCTTGGAACGCAAAACGTTATTAATATGTCTATTGACTGCGGTGTAGAAAAAGTCATTTCACTTTCAACGGACAAAGCAGCAAATCCTGTCAATTTATACGGTGCCACAAAATTGTGTCAGGAAAAAATTGTTGTCCAAAGTAACAGTTACGTCGGACCTAAAAAAACAAAACTCGCCTGCGTTCGATATGGAAACGTCGTTGGATCACGAGGCTCGGTAGTCCATTTATTTCGTTCTCAATATGAAAGCACAGGTGAACTGAGCATTACCGATGATCGAATGACTCGATTTTGGATTACTCTTGGGCAAGCGGTCCGCTTTGTGGACACCTCTCTACAGATGATGAGGGGGGGAGAAATTTTTGTGCCGAAATTACCGAGTATGCGAGTGATGGATTTGGCGGCCGCTCTATACTCTAAAGCGAAAACTAAGATTATTGGGATTCGTCCCGGAGAAAAACTTCACGAAGTGATGATTACAGAGAATGAATCTCGTCATACCGTAGAGCTAGGAGATCGTTTCATTATTAAACCTGAGTTTCCTTGGTGGTCGAGCAATTTTCATAGTGATGGAAACTCTCTTCCAGAAAATTTTCGCTATTCATCCGATAACAACACGGACTGGCTGACACAAGAAGATCTAAAGAAGATGATCAGTGAATCTTAAGCATGAACGAAATCTACGAAAAAAATTTAGCGGCACTCAAAGAATACCAACCTCAATCTTATAATAATCTCACAAAAGCAATTCAGTTCTTTGAAGAGCATCCGAAAGGAAATGATAAAGAGATTTACGATTGGGTTCCCGCCAAAAATCAGCTGTCCAATCTTTTTTATCGCTCTGAGCAAAAGAGCTTTGAAGGTTTAGTCCATCGAACAGATTATATGGAAGAAGCCAAAGAAGTTTTTGAAAGCGCCCATCTTGAAAGCTCTCAATTTGTTTGTTTTTTCGGTTCTGGCCTTGGGCACTTTCCATACATTTTTTTCAAGCATCGGCCACTTCACAACTTTGTCATCTATATCATCGAGAAAAACCCACAGATTTTTCTCCGATCTCTTTGTGTATACGATTTTAGTGATATGTTCCAATCACCGGATGTTTTTTTAAGTATCGGTGACGAAAGTCAAATAGTACGACAAAAGATTAACCACCTCTTTCAGCACTTTACGACTGTTAGTCGACATCTTCGAATTTTAGCAACTCCTTCTGCTCTGGCTTGTGACCCCGCCTACTTTCAAGATATCGCTAAGAGTTTAATGAAAAGTCGCGATTTAGCCACCTTTACGGCTGGAAATTCAGTCGATGATTGTTTTATCGGTTATAAAAATATTACGAGAAATATCGACCATGCGATTCACAACCCTGGGATCGCTCATTTGATAAACAAGTTTGAGGGAAAAACAATTGTCTCTGTTGCCGCTGGACCCGCCACCGAAGAACACTGGGATACCTTAAAAAAAATTCAAGGAAAGGTCCCCATCATCACCTGTGACGTCTTGTTGAAGCCGATGCTAAACCGAGGAATTGTTCCAGATATCGTTACAGCGGTAGAACGAGTTGAACTTGTCGCAAAATTTTTCCGTGACGTGAAGATTCCTGAGCGAACAATGCTTGTGGGCCCCCTTGTGTTACTCCCAGAAACAATTGAAGCCTTTCAAGGAGAAACTTATTTATATAACCCAACCGTTCAACAAGCCCGAGGACTGGGTTTAAATTTCTTAGGAGCTTTTTGGCCCGGCTCATCGGCAGGAAATCTGAATGTTAGTTTTGCCGCTTTACTTGGCTTTAAAAATATTATTCTGGTTGGGCACAACCTGGCTTATGGGTATGACTCAAACCGCTCCCATATTATTGGAACCAATGTTGGCAAACAAGATATTCCACTCGATGATGATGAAATTAAAAATAACCCATTAGTGATCACGCAAGATGAAACAGTAAAAGTCAGAACCCAACCGTTTTGGCAACAGTTTCGCAGTCAAATGGAGGTCATGATTTCGTACTATCCAAACACGACCTTCATTAACACAGCTCCAAAGGGAGCAAAAATCCGTGGCACTAAGTTAATGGACCTTAAAGAAGCCTTGCATGCAACCGTCACAGATGATTTTGATTTTTATCCATCTCGAAAGAAAATTAAACCGGAGCTAACAGAAGAAGAACTTGAGCAAAGAAGTTCCATCGTCGTAGATCGTTTGAACCAAGGAATCGAACGATTGAGATTTTGGTTAGATAAGGTAAAATTTCTCTTACGAAAGCTAGATGAATGGAAAGAACACATTGAGCAAAAAGAGGCTCAAAAGCGTCATGTGAGTTTAAGATATCTGGATCAGGCCTTAGATGAGGTTTTGAAAATTAAAACGGAAGCCGTGAATAATGATCAGATCTTTTATCAATTTGCCATTTTGACCCTGATTCCAGTTCATGTGACCTTTGAACGCGAAATCAATGAAATGCCCGGAAATTACAAAGATAATTATGAATTAAAGAGAGATTTTCTTTTAAAACATAAAGTCTATTTTCAGCTTTGGGAAAAATGGCTCCCCCAATTTATCAAAGAACTAGAAGATTACAAAGCAAGTAGCCCTCTATTTCTCAAAAATCGATCCTCGGCAGAGGAAAAATTTCATCGAGCTTCCGGACATAACGAGGTTGATTCCTCGATCTAGAATTCTTATTCTATAGAAATGAAAGCATCGGAAAAACTGCAAGAGCGGTTTTGTTCTCTTTTAATGATTACCGCTCTTATTATGATTATATCTGGAATCCAAACTGCTTCAGCGCTCTGTGTTAAAAGTAATACGGCAAACTTGCGCTATGGGCCGAGCAAGAAATATCAGAAAACCTGGGAAGTCTATCGTTATATGCCCTTTAAGAAATTAAAGAGCAAACATGGATGGTATAGAGTAAAAGATGTCGATGGTGATATTCACTGGATCTACTCGAGTCTGACTACCTCTCGGTTTCGTTGTGCAGTTGTGAAGAAGAAAAGTGCTCCCCTTCATAGCGGACCGGGCGTCAAGTACTCGAAGCTCAAATGGGGACCTGCTCAAAAATACTATGCCTTTAAAGTGATCGGTCATAAAGGCCGTTGGTATCATTTAGAGGATGCGGCAGGCGGTAAGGCTTGGATTTATAAGCGATTTATCTGGATCCAATAACTAATTTGAATTGTCTGTCTTCTTACTTGGGCTATCTTCAGAAACACGTCGAAGGTTTTCTTGAAGGACGGGAATCTTGAGTTTTGTTCCTGCCTTTAGCTCCCCTAAATCCACACTTGGATTAAACTGCTCTAAAAGCCAGGGTGGGATTTCAAATTTTTGATAACAGATCGACCATAAATTTTCTCCCACCTGGACCGTATAATCTAGAAACGAAGAAACGTCATATTGAGAGAAAAAATCTTCTCGAATCTGTCGGTGATAATCGCTTCTTGCGGAAATAAAACGAGACGTATCGCGAGAAGGAAATTTAAGAAGGAGCCGCTGTCTCAATCGTACCTGTCCACGCGCCTCGATACCATTCCAATTCCGAATATCCTTTACCTTCACACCGAGCCATTCTGCTATCTGGGAAATCGTCTCGTCCATTCCAACCTTGATCCAACCCTTGCCATTTGCAAAATCACGAACGGCATATTGTGCATCATTTAAGTTATCGTCCAGTGCGGGAACGGCCACTTCATTCGAGGGTTTTGACTGCTTAGGACTCGCCTTCTGTATCACTTTCTTGGGAGCTGGCGGACCAATATGAAGGTCAGGCGCTGGCTCCTTTACCGCTTCAATAGCTTCGGCAGCAATCTTTTTATCCAAGGACGCAATCATGACTGGAATTCTCTTCTTTGACCCTCGAGGCAATCGAATAATTGTGCCTTTAGGAATAGGGCGACGATTTTGATAAACAGGCTTCCGAAGTGCAAGATTTAAAGGCTTAAACTGATCCATTGAAAACTGATATCGGTGTTCAATCTGTTTTAAAAAAGTTGGCTTTTTAATTTTAATTACTTTAAACCGATATAGTTTTTTAATTGGTAGATTTCCGAAATACTTCTGATAATCTTGAGCGACTTGAACGGCCGCTAAAAATTGAGCATAGAAGTTTCTTGAGGCAAAGCCAAATTGAGGGGTCGAATATTGAAATGCAATGTCAGCAATATCCGTCGTTCCCAAACTTCTGGCCGCACGTTCGACTCCACCGGCACCATGATTGTATGCCGTAATGGCTAAGGGCCATTCTCCCAATCGTCGATAATTCTGCAAAAGATATTTTGCAGCGGCTTTTGTTGCGATCCATGGATCGAGACGTTCATCCACAGAATAGTTCACCCGCAAAAACTGCCTTCCCGTTCGAGGCATCAGCTGCCAAAGCCCAGCGGCTCCGTATTTTGACATTGCATGTTCCTGAAAGGAGGACTCAACATGAGGTAGATACTTCAAAAAATCAGGCGCTCCATCATCCTGCAAGATTTTTTCAATATCTTTCATATACCTGCCCGATTCGATCACTCCTTTCCGAAACCGGTCAGACTGTCCGAGTTGAAATCGAATGTTTTCGGTTGCTTCCAAAAGACGACTTCTTGAAGCATACTTAGGAAAACGGCTCAAAATCTTTCTATCAAAAGAAGTAAGGTTCTGACCTCTCTTTCGTAAGATATCGAAGAGAGCCTCTCTAATTTTTGAACGCCGTTCATTGACAATGCTCTGATCACCACTAGGTGGAAGTTGAACTTCTTCGTAGATGATACTCAAATCATCCGAATCATGAAGGATACCTTGAGAAGTGGTATAAGCCGTGTAGATTTTTTTCCAGAACTCAACTTTATGATATAAGGCTCGAGGATAAGGCAGGCGTAAGGGCTTAGCCGAAGTGTCAAAATTGACAACAACCATCCAAAAAAGACCGAGCCAAATCCCTAATAAACGCACAACCCTTTCATTTTATCTGCAAGTATCTGATTACACCACCAGTGGAGATTCAAGTATTTGATTTCGCTTATAAAAGCCCTTTAAGGGCTTCATGGATGTCATTGACCGAAATGACACTCGGCCCCGTTTTACTCTTTGCTAAGTTCTTAAATTCCTTTGATTTTGCGCAAATGAACTTTGTCTTTCCCACCTGAGCAGCGGCCTTGGCTCGCTGAAGCATCGAAGGGGCTCGACGCACCTCGCCAGTCAAACCAATTTCACCGCAGTACAGCATTTCTCTACAAACTGCTCTTTCCGTCTGCGCAGATACAAGGGCGGCAGCAACAGCAAGATCGACGCCAGGATCAGAAAGCTTTAGTCCCCCCACAACATTGAGATAAACATCATGATTCGAAAAAGGAATTTTCAACTTCTTTTCTAAAACGGCCAAAATTAAATACAAGCGGTTTAAATCAAAACCAGTAGTACTTCGTCGAGGCGAAGGAAAGTGTGTGCTCGCACAAAGAGCTTGAATTTCTACACAGTAAACACGACTTCCCAACAAAACGGCGGCAAAGGCACAACCTGGCATATCCTCCGTATGACTTTGAAGCCAATAGGTTTCTGCCCCCGGTCTCTCCGCCAGACCTTTTTCAGAGATCTCTAGCACTGCAAGTTCTCCGGACTGACCGAAACGATGCTTTTGAGTTTGAAGTAGCCTGACATGTGGTTCTTCCGCAGAGGAAAAAAGAAGAACGCTATCAACAAGATGTTCTAATGTTTTCGGACCTGCAATTTCTCCGTCTTTTGTGACATGCCCAACGATCCATAAAGTAAAATTATACGTTTTTGCAGCGGTAACTAAACTCTCCGCCACTTCTCGAATACTCGCAGCGCCCCCTTTTGCTCGATCTAAACTATCCGAGGATAACATCTGAATTGAATCTACAGCCACAATTTCGGGCCTCAAGCTGTCGATTTCTTGCAAGATATCCGAAATACGATTTTCCGTAAGGATATAAAAATTTTCGTTTATTGACTGCTTTTGCGAATGAAAACGATTAGCAATCTGTTGAACGGATTCTTCAGCAGAAACGTAGAGAATCTTTGACTTCAATTGAGAAAGCATTTGAAAAAGTAAGGTGCTCTTGCCAATACCAGGTTGACCCGCCAACAAAACCGTTGCCGAGGAAGGAAGCCCTCCACCTAAAATACGATCTAAAAACTCAAGGCCAAGACTTTGTTTTTGAAAGCTCTCCTTCACCTCAACTTCTGAAAGTCGAACGAGTGAACGAGAAGATCCCTTACTTTGAATATCTGCTTCTAAAGCTACAGTATTCCAAGACTGGCACTGCGTGCATCGGCCCATCCATTTCGCAAATTCAGCTCCACAGCTTTGGCAAACATAGCTCTGTTTTTTTGACTTCGCCATAAGACTTACCGAACGGCCGCCGAACCATGAACGGAAGAAAGTTTAATCTTACCCATCAACGCCGCAATTTGAATCTGTTCATCCACCCCGCCTTCGACAAAGGCGATATGCGTGGCATCCGCTGGAACTTGATCCCAGGTTGGGTCTATTGCAATCCATTCATTGCCCGTATAGACCTCCACCCAAGCATGGTAGTAAAAACCCGCATGTCCGCTTCCATCGTTCGCATAGACAAGGCCAACGACTATTCGCGCAGGCACTCCGGCAGCTCGGGCAAGCGCTGTATACAAAACGGAGTGCTCATTGCAATCCCCCTCACCAGTTTCTAATGCCTCCAAAGCGTCTGGCAATGAAATATAGGGATCATTCTTTAAATGACTATAAACAAATTTATGGATAAGCAGAGCCCGTTTCCATAAATCATTTTATTTTCCAATGATCTTACTCGCCGTTTTTTGAATGATTGGATTATAGACAGGTACCGCAATATCCACGGCCAAATAATGTTCAAACTCCTTTTTACCAACTAAACTTTGAGCCGGTTCGGTTTTGGTTGGGATCTTTTCTACCCGGATTGTCAGAGCATTGCCCTTCAGGCTTTGGCGGTGGCGGTTGAGCTGGAAGTTTTGATAGGCAAATCCCGAAATTTTTACCTTTAGTTCTTTTCTCGTTCTGGCATTTGGAATATCGCCATAAGGAACTTTAGTCCATTCAACTAGATCCTGCTTCGTGCCCGTAATCTTCACATGAGCATAGGTTTTAGCCATAATCGGTTTCGCCACAATCTTCAGTCCACCTAAATCAGTATTCTCTGAAAGAAGCCTGCCCTCTTGATCGATTCGGCTGGTCATGACATGCCCTAGGTAACTGACGGCAAGTTCCCATAACTTTTTCTTCTTAGAGGGCGTTTGCTTTACTTTAAGATTCATCGGGAGAGTCTTAAAAGCAGAGGGCTCTAATAGTAAGGCATTAAAGTTTTCTTCTTTCTTCTTCCCTAGGGGTAATTTTTTCATCAAAAGGAAGGGACGAATCAGTGGACTCATTAACATCGGCTCTTGAATAGGAACGTACTTAAGCTGTTTACTTCCAGACTGAATTTTTTCCAGTCGAATATTACTTCCCACTCGAGTTCCCTTCACCTCCAGCTTTGAATCCGGGCTGAGCATATAATAGACGAACTTCTGAACTTCTAATTGAGGATTCGTATAAACTTGCAGCTTTGTTTCAATTAAATATTCTTTTTTAAACAATTTCACCTTCATCATTGAGTTTTCAACAAAATGATAGAGTCCTTTTTGATGCCCCCAATTAAATGATGTTTTTCCAACGGGTTGGCCCCCTGACATCAACTCATGATAGGCCGAGTGCGGAAAGGCATGAAGAAATTCAGCTCCATAGAGCCAAGCTGGAGAAACTCCAATAAAAAGAAAAACAGCAAACACTTTGAATAAACATCTTTTCATAATCGAGTGGCGTTTCCTTTCTTCAATTCATCATATCTCTTTTCCATTGCTTTTAATAGGGCGGGTAGACCGGTTTTGAGCCCTCCCTTTTTTCGAATAATTCGGTTAAAGCTCCCTCGATAGGTGGCCTCGAGAGAGGTCTCATCCAACTTGACGTTGACAACTCTTAGACCGCTTTTCTCATGAGAAATTTTAAACTCCACTAATAGATCAACATCGGGCTTTTTTATCTTTCCTTGCACAAGAAAATTTCCAGCCTGGGGTTTTTCTTTCATCAAAAGAATTTGATACTTTTTATTGATATAGGCTCTAGCTTTATCCAGATAGTTTTCCTCAACTAGTTTTTTAAATAAAACAACATAGGATTCTCTCTGTTTTATTCCAGCTTTAGTTTTTCCCAATTCACCCCAATACGAAATCAAAGCTCTGTGAGCTAAAGTGTCTAGTTCTAAAGCTCCAGAAACAATTTTTCGAATCTCGAAATCAGTTTTCTTTTTTTGTTCAGCACTTTGCTGTTCATAGGTCCCAACAATTTTCTCCAAATCGATGATTTTCTTACTTAGAAAGTCCGTTGCGCCGCCCTCTTTAATAGAATATGCGGACTTCAAAATCTTTGATCCGGACACTGGAGTGTATTTTAGCGGTGCAGAAAGGCGTCCGGTACTCAAGGATTGCCCGCTGTCTA
>Ga0114931_10003230_pt1 | contig 20673 bp, 15 predicted proteins | sample 2SBtaG_FD_89579 | JGI IMG/M metagenome (GOLD analysis project Ga0114931, IMG submission 89579) | Deep subsurface microbial communities from Kolumbo volcano to uncover new lineages of life (NeLLi) - 2SBTROV14_V59a metaG | ecosystem: Environmental > Aquatic > Marine > Volcanic | place: Kolumbo...
CACTTTTTCATTGATAAGGAGTGCGGCGCCTTTATGCGCCGCAGTGCAATCCATGAAGGGATTGCACTCCAATTTCTACTGTAATTTTGCGGTAGCTGAAACATTTGCATAATCATATTTTTTTTTTAAACCAACATTCCCGCAATCGTCGCCGTCATCCACGAAGCGAGAGCGCCGGCAAACATGGCGCGTAGAGCAATTTTGGAAAGATCAGATCGCCGCTTTGGTGCCAGCGCACTGATGCCGCCAATCTGAATGCCAATGGATGAAAAGTTGGCAAATCCGCACAAAGCATACGTGGCAATGATGACGGAGCGTGGCGACAGGCTCGCAGCACTAATTTGCTTTGCCAGCTCGGCATAACCAACGAATTCATTTACCGCAATTTTAATCCCCAGCAAATTACCGACATCCATGGCCTCCTTCCAGGGAACGCCCATCAGAAAAGCAAGCGGAGCAAAAATAGTCCCCAGCAGTGTTTTCAGGCTGCCGGGAAAGATGCCGCTATATTCGCCGGTGGCCTGATTCAAAACACCGCCGAGTAACCGGCCGTCGATGATATGATCAAAGAAACCGAAAATGACATCGACGAGGCCGATGAGCGCAATGAACGCCAGCAACATGGCGCCGACGTTGACGGCCAGCTTGAGGCCGTCGGTAACGCCGCGTGCGGCAGCATCGAGCAAATTATCCGCGCGGCCCACGTCGGGTATCTTCACATCTCCCGCCGTTTTCGAGTGTTTTGTTTCCGGGAAAAATACCTTAGCCATGACCAACGCAGCGGGGGCGGACATCACACTGGCAGCAATGAGATGCCCGGCGTTGATGCCCATGCGGATGTACCCCGCGAGCACACCGCCGGCAATTGTCGCGAACCCCCCCACCATAACGGCGTGCAATTCCGACTGGGTCATGTCGTCCAAAAAAGGGCGAATGAGCAGGGGCGCCTCGGTCTGGCCAACAAAAATATTGGAGGAACAGGACAGCGTTTCTGCGCCTGAAGTCCCCATCGTCCAACGCATAAACCTGGCCATCACTTGCACGACAGCCTGCATGATCCCAAGGTAATAGAGAATAGATATGACCGCCGAGAAAAATATAATTGTCGGTAAAACGGAAAAAGCAAACTGAAAACCAAATTTATCAAAGAATTCAGGTTTGGCCAGATTGCCAAAAAGGAACACGCTGCCAAGATCGGTGAGTTTGAGGAATTTGTCTACTTGATCCGCCAGTACGGCAAAAATTGCCTTACCGAATATCTGACGCTGGAATATGATTCCCAGGCTGGCAAACTGGGCAACAGCAAAAGGATAGCGAAGGATTTGCGGTTTCTTGAAAAATAGCAGGATAACATAAATCAAAATGGCAGCCCAAAACAAATAGATGGCTGCACCCAATTTATCGAGAAAAAAAGAAATAAAAGTCAGGGCCATGCCGGCCGCCAGAGCGATGAGCGAAGGCACGATTGTTTTATGCCACTCGGTTGCCGTCAGTAAGGTGTCCTCAAACAGATAAAGCAAAATCAGGAATGCAAAAACAAACATTCCGATCCAGGAGAGAATCGTCTGGCTCAGAATGATAATCGCAAAAAGCAATTGCAGGCCCAGTCCCCAAAGGATTACACGGGATTTAATTGCTCTCTTGTTGTTCGATAAAACGTAACCAATTGCCAGGATGGCAATCATTCCGAAAATGCCCATAAATCGCATAACCTTCCTCCGGCTCTTTAGCTATTCATTTTCTTCATAAACCTCATGGCAGAATCGACATCTGGCTTCGTACATATCTCCGGCACCGACAATCACCCGCTCCGATTGCCTGCTTAACCTTTGCGTGCGGTTCGCCGGGTTGCCGCATTTCACACAAATCGCCAGTGTTTTAGTGATATATTCGGCGACAGCGAGAAGCTGTGGAATCGGCTCAAACGGCTTGCCGGTATAATCTTGATCCAGCCCGGCAACGATAACGCGCTTGCCGTGATTTGCCAATTCCTGGCAAACATCCACGAGATCGAGGTCAAAAAACTGGCCTTCATCAATGCCGATGACCTCGGCATCACCAGCTTTTTCCAATATTTCTTTTGCACAAGACACAGGAATGGAAGAGATTCGCTGCGAGTTGTGGGAAACAATGTGCCCCTTTGAATAGCGATCATCAATCTTTGGTTTGAAAATCGTTACCTTTAATTTGGCAATTTCAGCACGCCGCAACCGGCGAATGAGTTCCTCGGTTTTGCCGCTGAACATGCTGCCGCAAATCACTTCAATCCACCCCGTATCTTTGGGTACGATACTGAGCATGAATAATTCTCCATTAAAGTTATTTTTATTTTAAATTATCTGCGAAAAAGCCATAGAATAAAAGAAATGAGCAATGATAAAATGATACCGGTGACAATGGGAAAATAAACAGTCGTGTTGCCCTTACGATAAACAATGTCCCCGGGAAGCCTGAACAGGTGTAATCCGAATCGATCGGATATGAGGACGATTATGCCCACCAGGATAATGAACGCGCCAATGATGATGATCAATTTGCCGAGACTTTCCATAATAATTCAGCTCATACCTCTTTTATTTCACGAAGCACATACTGCAACGATGTGTTCATACTTCCCTGCCCGACGATGACGACATTGGCAATCTTTTTGCCGGGTAAAACGAATTCCAAAAACATTGGCCTTACGGTTCTTAAATACTGATTGATTACCGAGTCAACCGTGCGCCCACGAACCGTGGTATCCCGCTGCAATCTGCGAATAAAACAAATATCCATCGGGGTGTCAATATAAATTTTATAATCGAGAATGGAGTGCAGTGCCTCGACAGCGTATATCAAAATACCATCGAGCAGAACAACGTCGGCAGGGCCGGCCGGCACCCATTCTTTTTGCCGGTTATGAACTGCAAAATCATAAAGCGGATGCAGAATGGACTTTTTTTGCTTGAGAGCCTTCAAGTGCTCTATAAGGAGATCGAAATCAATCGCACCCGGATGATCATAGTTGATATGTTCACGATCCTCAAGGGCCATATCGGATCGTTCTTTGTAATAAAAATCCTGGGACAACACCAACACTTTTTTATCGGGCAGCGCACTTTTTAATTTATCCGCGAAAAAACTTTTGCCGGAACCCGATGCACCGGCGATCCCAACAATGACAACCTTTTCATGCCTTTTAGTGTTCATGCGGCAAAAATCCCTCATCGAATGCTTCAGGTAATAATTCGGATACCCTGATCACTTTGGAATCCTTTTCATCAACGGTTAAAATAACGTCTATATCGCCGGCAAGGTCCCACAGTACCTGTCGGCATGCACCACACGGTGGACAAAGCTGTCGGTTTTTTGTGGTTATGGCAATGGCAGCAAATTGGGTCTCTCCTTCCGAAATCGCCTTAAAGAGCGCAACCCTCTCCGCGCACATCGTTAAGCCATAAGAACTTGACTCAATGTTGCAGCCCGTATAAATTTTGCCGGCTTTTGTCAACAGTGCCGCCCCAACGGGAAAATGAGAATAGGGTACGTGGGCTGTGCGAGTTGCTGCAAGCGCGCGTTCGATCAAAGTTTTTCTGTCCATGAGCAACCCTCCGTTTCAAGATAAAAAAATCCGAAGCCTCAAGACTTCGGATTGGCATTCCACGACATTCCGCGTGGTCAAACGAAAAAGATGATTGTCAGAATGGTAAATCATCACCTTGTTCGGCATCTGATCCCGAAAATTCTGCGGGCGGTTCCGGTGGTTCAGGAATCGCGGTGTTTGATACAGCTTGCCGCTCACCCTTGTTCGTTAAAAACTGCATACTGGCGACCTGAATTTCCGTGATGTACCTTTTCTGACCGCTATCCTTATCGTCCCACGATCTTGTCATCAGTTTTCCTTCAACGTAAATCCGATCTCCCTTCTTTGCATACTGTGACAACACTTCTGCCTGTTTCCGCCAAAAAACAAGCCGATGCCATTCTGTCCTGTCCTGTGAATTTCCATCCTGGTCTTTCCAACTCGTATCCGTTGCAATGTTGACATTTACAACCGCTGCTCCGGCCGGTGTATACTTTAATTCCGGATCCTGTCCCAATCGGCCGATGAGCATCACTTTGTTCAACGTCCCTTTGCTGTCATACGCCATAAAACCCCCTTCTCTTTGGGTAGGTTTTTGATTGATTGTGAATTAGCATGTGGAAATCATAGTAATAATTTGTGAAATAGTCAAGAATTTTTTACGGTTGATTTTCCTTGTCGGGAATATCCGACTCGGATACAGAATATTGAAAACGGCGGATACGATTTTCACCGCTTTCGACAACGTAAACAATATTGTCATCAACCATGATGCCGCGGGCATCATTAAATTCTTCAGTTGCCAGCCCTCTTTTACCCAGACTCAAAACCTGGCCGGCGTTTGCGCCGGTATTGGCAAATTTGGATACCGTTTTCGCTTGCGTATCAATAACAAAAATATTTTCCAGACCATCCAAAGTAATGTCTGTCGGCATCATGAATCGATTAAGGTCCATAATGGCATCCTGGTAGAGAACGTAAACCGGTTTGAAACTTTTTCCATCCAGTTTTTGCACACGAAAATTCCCGCCGAGTTGGGTGAAATAAATATCGCCCTCTTTATCCGTTGTAATTCCCCAGGGATCGTCAACAGTGCCCGCACCGGAGCCGAAAGTTGCTATGTCTTTTGTCCTTATTCCGGTATACTGAAACAGAGATGCGCCATAATCCGTTTTGACAGCAATTTGCGGAACCAGAGTAATCTCGCTTATCTTATCGTATTCCGATTCCGTAACATAAATGATGCCGGAACCAAACGGACCAGCGGCAACACCATTCAGCTGTGCGCCATTCCCGGCAACGTAGATTGGATAAATTTGCCGGACTTTTTCCACCAGGGCCGGATCTTTTCGAAAAACAAAATACCTGAAATCAAGCCGGGGCTGGCCGGATTGCACTTGTTGTAAGTATTTTTTGAAATTAATCAAAACCGTATCGTTTTTAGCGGGATCAAAAAGCACCGCTTCATCTGCAATCGAATCAATTTCAGTATAATTTAAGAACTGATTCCAGCAATAAAGTGTATCGCTGCCGTTTGCGATCAGCAGGTTTAATTTGCTGTCAATGGCTACACCGTAAGGATGGGGGATTCCAGTAATTGAGCCAAGTCCGTGGGATGTCAGAATATTTCCTGCTTTTGACAGAGCGACAACGCGATCATTGCCTTTATCGGCGACAAAAATGATCCCATCGGGGCCAATGGTAATGTCTTCCGGATGGGAAAACTGATAACCCAGGTTTTGCGCATTCCAGACCGGCGAAAGTTCGACATAGTTCGTATCATTGGCGCCAAAGGATGCATTCTGCACGCGCGGCACGGGCAACGGCAATTTATCCTGATTGCAGCCGACAACAATGAGCAGAGCCCAGAAAATAAACAATATGACAATTTTTTTCAAAATTCAAACCCAAAAGTAAATTGTTGTGTCATGGACAAATGATTAAAATCAGCGTAAGAATAATCCAGTTTCAATATTTTCCCATACAAGTTTAATTTTGCCCCGGCGCCGAACGTCCATTTGTTTTCATCCATATTGGAAAGATAACCGCCTCGCAGAGCAAACATTCCGCGGTAACGATATTCGCTTCCGATAACAAAATTTTCCTGATCATCCATCGGGTGATTCATTTGCATTGCAGCAGTAAAAACATGATGGCCGGTGTGATAAACATCCATCGCGGCACCGAGAGTAAAAATTGTCGGCGGAGAAAAAGATTCGTAATTTGATTTTGTGATGCCGCCCGCTTGCCGACGCATATATGTTCCGCCGGGGCGGAGATCAGTACCGAAATTACGCATGGATGCCGCAATCCGCAGCGTTTTATAGCCTGTCCAATACCAGGTGCCCAGGTCGAACATCAAACCATCCATTGACAAATCAGCCAAATCCTCACGGACATATTTTAGAGTCATTCCGAATGAAAAACGATCCGTCATTTTGATCGAAGTGGTAATGCCGGAAACCATATCATTATAGCCGAAATATTCGCCGTTGCCGTACGGATGATATTCCGTTGTAACCGGCATATCGGCCAGATGTAAGTAGCCGACAAAAGCACCGATGCCGAGGAAACCGGTTACCTGATGCACGTATCCCAGGTATTCGTAGTTTACGTCAACCAGCCAGTCGAGATGTGAAACAACCAGTTCGTTTTTTCCGATCTGAACAAGACCGGCCGGATTCCACATCATGGCCGTGCCGTCGTTAGCCATGGCAACATAAGCACCGCCCATGGAGACCGCGCGCGCACCGACACCGATTTTAAGAAAGGTTACCGCCGCGGTACCGGCGCGTTGTTCGCCCAGTTTCGGCAAGAGCCCCTGGCCGTAGGTTATGCCGACGGTAAATAGAAATAAAATTGTTAAAACTCTTTTAGGCAATTGCATGACCTTTATATCATTCAAAACAATTTTTTCATCTTGTAAAAACATCTGCATCGCATAAAGGCGATGCACTCCTATTTTCACACAACTCCGGTATGCCATCTAAACAGAAAATGATATTTTATCCAGCATCAAGCATCCAGTATCCAGTATCCAGCATCCAGCATCCAGCATCCAGCATCCAGTATCCAGTATCCAGCATCCAGCATCCAGTATCCAGTATCCAGTATCCAGTATCCCCCTCCTCAAAACCTCACTTCCATTCCTGTCAAAACGCGGCGCGGCCAGTTGTAGCGCGCCGGGTTGGCCGGCGGTAAGTCGCGCGGATCGTCATGCCAGGTTACAGGAATCACATCGCCGGGTTCAAAAGGCCGTCCTGTTACAGGATTGATGATGCGCGGCACTTTGGAGTTGAATACGTTCTCTGCTTCCACAAAAAACGAGATGCCCAATGGACCGAACGCAACATCTTTAGTAAATCTGATATCCGTGCGCGTCCAGGGATTGGAAATACTGCCATATTGGTCTTTTTGATAGATATTATTTTTCACATCAATGATGCGGTTATACCGTTTTCCCGACTCTAAATCCCAGCGAACGGTCAGGCCCCATTGTTCCGGGATTTTAATGCCGAACAGACGAAGGTTGGCACCTTTCGGCATATCGAAATAAATATCGGTTGACAAATGGTACGGACGATCCCAACTCAGGCGGCTTTCACGCAACGGCTTTTCGCTCACTTTACCGGCAGCCACGAGCAAATTGGTGTTGGGCGTTGAGCTTTTTCCCGTAGCAACAGCATAAGTAAAATCAATATTGCCGCTGAGATATTTTGAATAGCGCCTCCGGAATCTCATTTCAATACCGCGGGAGCGCGCATAATCCATATTCACATACATTAGAAAGCTGATATTTCCATAGCGCGGACTGAACTTTTTGATGCTCATCGATGTCGGGTAATCAAACATATCCTTATAATAGGCTTTGATCTCAATGGTCTGATTGGCGTTGAAACGGTGCTTCAGACCCAGTTCATAAGCCACGGTTGTGGTCGGATTCAGATTCGGATTACCAAAAAGCTGGTAAGTCGCTTCGGAGGTGGATTTCAGCTTGGCATAAACGTACTGTCCTTTCGGCTTTTGCGAAAAATGGCCATAATGCATGTAAAGCACGTCATTATCCGTAACCGGATGCGAAATACCAAGCCGCGGACTGAGATGCCCTTTTCCGCGCATACCCAAAACCTTAAAAGTATCACGATGATACTTATCTCTCGCCGCCTGAGTAATAGTAACCGTCTGCGGATCATCAATGGCGTCATCAACGTATTTTCCCGGAAACCAGTAATCATAGCGCATACCAATATTCACGATCATGCCGCTGTAGGTAATCCTGTCCTGAAGATAAAATGCACCGTCATTGGGATAAGCGCGGAAATAGTCATGGTTACGCCCCAGGCCGGTTTCTCCATACCACGGGGCGTTAATATCGATAACCTGCATTGTTGTATAGCGTGCTTCAAAGCCGCCTTTCACCGAATGTTTCTCATTGGGCTGCGTGGTCAGGTCGCCTTTGAGCATCCACGAATCGCTGAAATAGTCGTACCAGTTTTCCGCGTCACCGGTATCCCAAAAGCCGTCGCCAAAGCGGGTTTGAATATTTCCATTTGTGTCCGGAATATAGTGAACGGGCTGGAGATCGAGTCGCTGTTGATAGTCCGAATAATTTTTATTTTGAACCGCAGAATGCAATCCCGTGTAAAAACGGGAAAGGATGAGTCTGTAAAATGTTCGCGAACTTAGGGTGTGTGTCCACTGTACACTTGACAGCAACGCTTCCTTGGTAAAGGTGTTATAGTGATCCAGCATTTTTTCATACTGATAAGGATAGCCGCGGGAGCCCTCAATCCGGGGAAGAAAGTAACCCTGGTTGATATTGAGCGAACGATCATACGAAACCGTAAGTTTTTGTCCCGGTTTTATCGTCCAGGCCAGTTTTCCGAGGATGTGCCAGTCATTCTCTTCCCGCTGTGCAAATTTTTGATATGACGGTTCGGACGGGTAAAGTTTATCAGCACGGGGTAAATAAGAGTCGGTTATATGTCCGTAACCGCTAAAAAACATGGTAAGCTGTCCGGGCAAATTCACACCCCATTTTCGCAAAAGCCGGTCGGTCAAAGGTTCCGGGCCGCCGAAATTGAATTGGAAAATATCTGTGTTGTAGCTTTTAATCGCATTGGCCAAGAGATTATCCGTCTTGAGAGAAGCACTACCGATATATTTTGCCTCGCCTTCTTTGGTCTCAATGTCAACCACACCGGACATGGCTTGCCCGTATTCCGCATCAAAACCGCCGGTAATAACTTTGAGGTCTTTGATGGCCGCCGCGTTGACATACAACGTGTTCGAGTATCCGGAAAGCGGATCTTTGATGGACTGGCCGTCAATAATGTAAAGACTTTCATCTGCGCGGCCGCCGCGAATATGAATTTTATTATCCTGAACAACAACCCCCAGTTGATCGGCTACCAGATCATCAACACTCTCGACGACTTTTTGCTTAATTTCTTCAGAAGAGAGATGCTGTTGAGAAGCCGTCAAATCCGCTTCAAACAAGGGCTTTTCACCAATCACCTCAATTGTTTGCCCCAGGGCAAGAACCGTGGGCTGCAATTCGAAATTCACCACAGTCGTTTTGTTGAGCCTGACTTTAATGCCGGTCTGCAACTGGACGGTGTAGCCAATCATTGAAGCCTTGATGTTATAATCTCCGGGGGCAAGGCCGGTAATTTTGTAATGTCCCTCTGCGTCAGTTGCCGCGCCCTTGTAGGTGCCGGTTACGATAACATTCACACCGGGCAGGGACTCGCCCGTCTTTTTATCTACGACCCGGCCCTGAATGACCGTTTTTTGTGCCCAAAGGGACGGAGCAGTCAGGAACACCGTCAAAAGGAAAAATATTTTTATCATTAATTTGAACATAAATCAGGGCCCAAATTCTTCAAACAAAATGTATCTGAAAACATCCGTAATATTGCCGTTGCCGTTACAATAATGAAACGGCAGGGAGAAATAGATTGACTCACCTTCATTGATTTTAAAACGGATACCAACGGGCGGAGAGCCTTTATAAGGTACGGATACCGTTGCGGTTGAATCCGGCTGCATTCGATAAACTACCTCACCTGCGGAACCGGGGATCAATGCAGAGACACGGTTGCCCACCAGTTTTTCAAGATTCAAATCCAGCGCGGCATCATCCGCCGAACCGAAACCGGCAAGAATATCAATGCCCGGTAAAAGGCGGCCGCGCGGATTGAGTCGGTAAACCGAGTCAATACTCGTAAAAGTCCAGGTCGTATCGGGTTTTTCTTCGTTGGCATTGGAAATGAGTATTTTGCCGCCATTTTTTATGAAACGTGTGATGCTCAAACCGGCACCGGACAGATTCGGTCGGCCCAGGTGGGCAAACCAGATCACTTTATGAAAATAGGACAAGTACGCCTGAATATCTGTCGAAGAATAAGGCAAAGCATTCTCGGCATTAATTGCCGGCGTTCGGTCCGAACCGATATCCCACACCGAATAACCGTTTTCCCCAACCAGTTCTTTGAGAATATCTTCATAAAATGTTTGTACGTTATACAAATTCTGATCTTGTGCAAAATCATTGACCAACAAAATGTCACCCTGAACGGATTTGACCTTCCAGTGATTTGGGACATTATTATCATCCGGATCGGGGAAGGAAATGGTTTGACTGAACGCTCCGGAAACGTCTTGCGCCTTGACGAAAAATCGATGTTCACCCGGTGCAATATCACGCAATGTCACATGATCCGCATCACCGGGCAGTTGCTCCCATCGACTGGTATCATCCAGTGCATAATAAATTTTAGTGATGGTTTCACGTCCGTCCGGATCAAACGCGTCCCAGAGAAATGTACGCGTGGGAAAAGTATAGGCTGTAACTTCTGCATTGCCAACCGCCCGCGGATTGCTTCCCAACCGAAACAGAATGGACGGCGGCGAATTAAAAACCGGAAATCTCAGTGCAGCCGGTGTAGGGTCTTCGAGCCCCTGGTCATCCACAGCCCAGACTTTGAAACCAAATTCATCGTATTGGGTTCGGATAGGAACGTAAAACGTATCGCTTTCCTGCGTTGTAAAAATCGGCTCGGACTGATAGTCCCATTGATAATAATATCCGACAACCTGGCCATCAGGATCATCACCCCACCAATGCAGGATTTGTTTGCTGGGGGTTGTATCCAGACCTGTCGTGTAAAGATGCGGAACAATTTCACCGGTGCCCAAGGTATCGTATTCTGTAATCTGCTTTTGGTCAACAAAAAGAAAAAGATGCGTATCCGGCGCAAGATTACCCACAGGACTCGATTCCTTTTTGTCGCCAAAAGGGTCTTTTAAACCGCAGCTTGCAAAAAGCACAGCGATTGTTAAACAGATGATGTAATAAAATTTTCTCATCATTTTTAAAAAAGAGGCGGCCTTTCACCTGAAAAAAGTGAAAGGCCAACCTGTACATTTCCTTATTTGAGCAGCGTCATTTTTTTGTAATCAATGAAATCGCCTGCTTTAATGCGATAAATGTAAACACCTGACGGAACGAGAACACCACTGTTATTTCTACCATCCCAATTGATGATATGACGTCCGGCAGTGTAACGTTGATCGACGAGCGTTCGCACCTGCTGGCCGCGCATATTGTAAACAACCAGCGTTACTTGCTGGGTCTGCGGTAGCTCAAAGTAGATGCGTGTTTCCGGATTGAATGGATTCGGAAAATTTTGTTCCAGAGCATACTTTAAAGGTTGGGCAACAAAATCATTATTCACTCCGGTGACAACACCAACATCGCCGGAATTTCTGATTTCGATCTTGTAGCTTCCAAAGCTGAAAGTAAAAACGCCCTGTGCAAGGCTCATGGTTTCACCAACTGAAACTGTATCGCCGCCAACGATGAGAACATTATCTGCGCCATCGATGAAAAAGTATGGATTCGGATCCTGATCGCGGCCGACAAAGGCATCAGCGTCCAGGAGACAGGGACCGGAACCATCATCGATCGTCACATCGTATGCATTGACGCTTGTGAGGGTAAAGTTTGAAACTTTAACCAGGCAGCCCTCAAAGGATTCGGCAGTATCCGAATCGCCGCTCAGTTCGCCTGTTGTCAGAGAATGAATTTCCGGTACCGCATTTCCCTGGCTTTCGATGGTAAGACTATCTGCAAGGATAACCGTGTTATTATCCCATTTGAAATGCCAGTCCGCGTTGTAATCGGAAACGGTTCCTTTGACTTTGACCATGTCTCCGGGGAATAGAGCGGGAAAAGCGCCGAATATAAAAACGCCGTTCCAGGCGCCTTCCGCATCCTGGATCGCATAAGCACCGAATTTGTTGTAAAACGTGGTATCCACGGTAACAACTCCTTCAACGGCTACTTCGTATCCGTTGAACGGACTGTCAGCCAATTTCCAGGGTGTGTACTGAACATCGGCAATGCTCACTGCGCCGTCACGCACCACATAGCAAAAATTGCTCATTTCAATGTCAGCTGGTTCAGTCGTCGTCTGGCCAATTTCGTCCTCAGCCTGAATGTAGTAACTGACAAAGCTTCCTTCAGGCTGGGCTGGGATTTCAGCGGAAAAATTTCCATCACCCTGGTCAGTCATCGCGACCTGTGTATATTCACCTTCGCCAACCTTATAGTTAACCGTAACAGCAGCGATGGCAAGATTGGTTTCGACTTTAGCGGTGACGACGACGGCGTCAGATGAGGTCGGAATGCCCTTGTCGCGCATTGCGTTCCGAATGGCCGGCGGTCCGGCGCCCCAAACGATATCGGATGTATAAAGCGGTTCCAGCTTGTAGGTGTTGGAATCCGCAAGGCTGCCGTAATGGTTGTAAATCCAGCCGCGAATGGACTCGGCAACAGCTCCCAACGGCGGCTTGGGATAATTTGCCAGACTGTCGGAATCATCATCAACCAGCACGCTGCCGGTGCCGTCATCAACGGCAAACATTTCGTATTGCGGCGTCACATCAACGACCGTTGCATTCCCCACTCTGACCATCACATTGCCCCATTGCTCGGCAGTTGTCGGCCAGCGTAAATCACCGGTGGCCACGGAATCGGCCGCTGGAATGGCATTGCCAACGCTTAGAATATTTATCGGGCTGGTAATCCAGAACTCGGTCATGTGGCTGTCACCTGTGTGATACTCACCAATGTAACCGGTCATTTCGATCTCATCGCCTTCATAAAGAACAGGGTAAGCCGTCGAATCTGCATTGTAAGAAAGAATAGCGGACCATGGCCCACCTTCAGGAGCGGAAAAGATAAACTTGATGCCTGCGCCGGCAAAACTTAAACCGGAAGGCATGGTGACGATGCCTTTTACGGTTACCGTATCACCGACCATGTAACTTGTATCCGATGCTGCATCGACACCGGCTTTGATCAAATCACTGTAGCGCACTTGCTGAATTCTTTGCATCCGTGTATAAGGCCCGCTCTCGATAACATCGTTAGCCAAGCGGGGCTGAATTTTGGTGTTGCTGTAAGAATAATCAAGCACGCCGGTAATGGAAACGACGTTGGTGTATTGGGATGGATCAAAAAAGTAAGGCGCTGCGTCATCCACACGACAGGGGCCGGAGCCATCGTCGATTTCCCATTCGCCATGGCCCAAATCCGCATTTGTGATGGTCAAGTTTTCCACCTTTATCAGGCAGCCTTCATACGCTTCGGCCATGGTACCGCCGGTGGCAATTTCGCCGGTGGTAACGACGGTCGGTTCGATACCTCCCACACCCGTGGAATCAATAGTAAAATCCGTAACATTTGTCATTTCGGTGACGCCATGGTATTCGGATACGGTAGCGGTCAAAGTCACATGATCTCCTTCAGCAACTTCTCGCCCTTTGTCATAAACCATAACACCTGACCATGCACCGGAGGAATCCTGCACAAAGTACCTGCTACCGCCAAAAGCATAGGGTTCCGCGGTTATGACACCGCTGATTGTTACAACCTGGCCGTTCATTGGCGAATCACCGCTGGGGTCGGTTGTATACTGGACATCTTTAATCGCTGTGGTTTGCGCAATTTGCGCAAATGCGCTGGACAAAAATACAGCGATTAACAAACTGAAAACAAGTAACAGATTTTTCAAGGCTGTTCTCCTTTCGGTTAAGTTTATTAGGATTATTTTTCCGCTGAATCGCCAAGTTTTTAGTAACTTTCCCTCTGCGACCTTACGGATTGCTTTTTTGTTTTCTTCAACTCAAGACCCAGGATGCCCCGTCAGGGGTTCCGGGTGTCATCACCGAAATCTCCAAACGGACTTTATGTTTATGCTGCAAATCAGGAGACTCCGGCATTCGCCGGAGTGACAGGCCCAAAGTCTTGCTTTTATATATTTTATTTTATAACAACAAATTTTCCCGTTTGTATCTCTCCCGTATCCAAATCTTCCACGCTGAAAAAATACAAACCCGTGGCAATCGCCTGATCATAAGCAGAGATCAGATCCCAGGCATGCATACCGCCAGGCAAAACAGTGTTGTTACCGCCGATCCGTTCCGCCATCAGCCGGACGTCTTGTCCTCGGTACGTTTCGCCGTTATGATTAAACTCATCGACAACATCCCCGGCCAAAGTATAAATACGGACTTGCGCATGTACCGGGAGATTAATAAACCATAACATTTTTTCACGGTCACCACTCCCGTCCCACAATGCCTGTGCACGGTATGGATTTGGAAAAACTGAAACCGGTGCTCTTGCGGCACTTGTTTGTGCCTGCGGTCCAGCGACAGCATACGTCTTATTTTCAAGAATGGAACTTTCCAAACTGGGCAAATTATTTTTCGGATTACCCTGATCAAAAGCCGTTACGGCAAACCAGTAAGCTCCCGGCCAGCCGGTTAACAAATTGTTATTTGTAAAACGGTAAGAATAATGTTTTCCGCCAATCAGTGTATCAACACGAATGGCTGCGAACCCCGTATCATATCCCAGATTATCCACTTTATCAAATTGCGCCAAAAGGGTGTTGTTATCTTTGGACGCGGGAGTTTTTGTCGCGCTATAAATCCGATACCCCTCAAAATCTTTTTCCCGCGTTATCGGGTCTTCGAATTCTTCACTCACATTATCCCAATAGAGCACAACTTTTCCATCGCCCGGGACAACAAGCAAATTCGGTGAAGGGGGAGGACTGGGTAAAATATAGCGGTCGATTTTTCCGTTGCCGGCACTTATGCCTCTGCGGGAATTTGTATAGACATCTTCATCAATGTCAAGCCTGCCGTCACCATCGCCAAAGACCTGCTCACCCGGATCCCACTTTCCATTGCCGTTAAGATCCAAAGCCGGATTATAATCATCCTCTCCCGGATCAAGTATGCCGTTGCCGTTCACATCTTCATTAGGATCTAATTTACCGTCTCCATCGACATCCTCTCCGTTGTATGCAATTTGCGCCCACTCTGAATTAAGACGCAAGTTGCCGCGACGTTCAGGTGTGTCACGTTCGTCCTTGTTTGCCCACAGTCCGCAAACAATAGCATAAACGACATTGAGGGAATCACCCGGTTGTAAATCTCCCAAAGGTCCCGCCATCAAAACCACCATCCAACTGGCCTGGTCGGCAGGATCGGTCGGATAGCCGCCGGCAGTGGTCGCATTATAATATTTCCCCTGGTGGCGGCCGCGCATAACCTGGTATCGTCCGATATCATCATTCGGCATGACATAGTCGGGAAAATCCAGGCTGGACGGTGATGCCCATTGCCACTGATCATAGTTTACATTGACGGAATCCTGCAAGCCGGAAGAACCCAGATAGCGAATACCAAAATAACTCTCGGCAAAGCCGTCATCGCCATCCACATCATATTGATAGCCCATTTTATAATCGATATCAAAACCATTCAAATTATCGTACCAACTCCAACCGCCGCCTGGCTCATAAATATTGGTGTAATTCATATTTCCCACAGCAGCATCCGCCCACAAACCGGCATAAACATCCCTGATCGGAAATTGCGAAACATTTGTAATCGTATAGTTGAGAATCACAAAAGCATCGGCATACGGAAAATTCCATGCATAAGATTCGAGATGGACATTGATGCCGAGAGGTGTATGATTGGGGATTTCAAAATCAGTGCCGGGGACTCGCGTATTGACGTCCGTAAAATTGCAAAGAAAATCCTGATGGGAAACTGCTTTAGGATCAAAATAAGGGGAAGTAACGATGGTTGAACGGATTTTAATTGTATCCCCTTCAGAGGCGGTATTGGTGAATTCAAAGCCTTCCTCCCCGGCAGCAAACACACCATCAACAATCGCCGTAGAAACGTGGATCGCATCATCCGCTCCGCCACGTCCGCCAACCCATAGTCCGCCAAAGGACATGTGTTCGATCTGCTCTCTTTCATTGTCCGTGTGCAGTTTATACATACAGGACGGCTGATCGGGATTATTATATCCTTCTCCGATAACGCCATAATTGGTTATTGATAATCCAAGATTTCCGGCAGTAGTATAATGCCAGTAATCATCAATCGCCGTTTTTCTCAGCTTGTGCCTGTCCCTGTGAGTTCCGCGCCTGGGACTCTGAGCGAACAACAAAGCCGAAAAAGAGAGAGCAAGTAGCGCAGCGAATAATTGACAGCGTCTCATAAAAAAATCTTGCGATAAAATACAAGTGAGAATAATTGAAAACCAATGAAATTGAAGATATAAAATATTGGCAAGATTGTCAAGTGATAAAGAATGCGTGAGCAGTTTATTGCTTCTTTTTCCACATTATTTTGAGGAAAGCAAAAAGAAACAAGCACAACATTTAGTGTTATTTTTCACAAAACGTCAAGATATAGCTTTTTTACTTGACAATTGTCATTAGAATTCATAAAATTGAAAACGATCTTTGCTATTGATTTTTGCAAAAATTTTTATGGTTTTGTCTTTACATGAACTTATTTTTTGCTTGATGAAAACTTAACTTTCATAATATTAAGAAAATGCTATATTCAGTCACTTTTTGAAAGATGAAAATAAATGAAATGCCTGGAATCATATTTCATTTATCAGCATCTAAAATTTACCTCTGTTCCATAATAATCCTAAAATCTTTAACCAAATGTGGAGGAAAATATGCGTAACCCCATTTACAAGAGTCTGGTGATTTTGCTGCTCCTGAGTTTGCCGCTGGCACTATTTGCGGTCAATGGGAAAATTACCGGTAAAGTCACAGATTCTAAAACGGGAGAGGCTTTGCCCGGAACAAATGTTGCGGTCAAAGGTACTTCTCTTGGGGCGGCGGCGGATCTGAGTGGTTCTTTTACAATTAAAAACGTTCCACCGGGAACGTACACGCTGATGGCCTCTTTTGTTGGCTATGGTATCACGACAAAAGAGGTAAAGGTTGCACCTGAGCAAACAATTCATGTGGATTTTGCATTGGAAGAGGAGATTATCTCCGGAGCAACCATCACCGTTCTGGCCGATCGGGCAAAGATTCGCGAAACGCCGGTTGCGTTTTCCAATGTAGAAAAGAAAGACATGGAAGTCCGGTTAGGCTCCAGAGACATCCCACTCGTTTTAAATACCACACCCAGTGTTTACGCAACCCAGCAGGGCGGTGGCGCCGGTGATGCCCGCATTAACGTGCGCGGCTTTAACCAACGCAATGTTGCCATCATGATCAACGGTGTGCCGGTAAATGACATGGAAAACGGTTGGGTTTATTGGTCAAACTGGGACGGCGTTGGTGACGCGACTTCTTCCATCCAGATGCAACGTGGATTAAGTGCTGTAAACTTGGCCACTCCATCCATTGGCGGTACGATGAATGTGCTCACCGATCCGACAGCCATGACCAGCGGTGTCAAATTTAAACAGGAAATTGGCACTGCCGGATTTTTGAAAACGACTCTGATGGCTAACACCGGTTTACTAAAAGGGAAATATGCTCTCAGCGCCGGTATTGTCAGAAAAATCGGTGAAGGATGGGTTGATAAAACATGGACCGATGCATGGGCCTACTATCTGGGTGCAAGCTGGCAGATCAACAAAAACAATCGGTTGGAACTGTATGCCCTGGGAGCACCACAGCGCCATGGACAAAACCTGTACAAACAAAACATTGCCGTGTACGACACCGAATTTGCAAAAAGCCTGGGAGATTATGACCAGGCAGCCCTGGATAAATACCATGAAATGGGACGCAGATTCAACCAAAACTGGGCACCTGTCAGCCCGTCCTACGCAGGCTTGCAAAACGTAGAGGGTAAAACATTCAAACGGCACGATGCCGGTTTCATCAATTCCCGAGAAAATTTCTATCATAAGCCCCAGGTCAACTTGAATTGGTACACAAAATTATCCGACAAACTGGGAATTTATTCCGTCTTTTATTATTCAGGCGGAACAGGCGGCGGTACCGGTACATATGGAACACTGGCACACAAATCCTGGGAAGGGACTTACAATCAACAAACCGGTAAATACTATTATTTTGGTTCTCCATGGTCCTGGGATTGGGACGCGACAATTGCCATCAACCGGGACTCGACTCATGCATGGATCGACAAAAAAGAATACACCAAGGAAAAAGGTCAGTCCCTGGGTATCCTGCGAAACAGCCGAAACAACCAAGGAACCCTTGGTGCGATTTCCAAAATTAATTACAAACTTTCGGATGCCGTTAATATGACCGCCGGTGTTGACTGGAGGACGGCAAAAATTGAGCACTATCGTGAAATTCGTGATCTTTTAGGCGGCTCTTATTTTATTTTTTCGGGCAACGACTTTGATTCCGAATCCCAGTACAAAAAAAGGTTAGGTGATAAAGTTGATTACTATTTCACCAATACGGTTAACTGGATCGGCTTCTTTGGCCAGACCGAATACACCAATGGAAAAATTACAGCTTATGGAATGGCCGGGTATTCGACAATTAAATACAGCTACACCAATCATTTTCGTAAAACCGATGCAGGTAACGAGTTAACAGCAGAATCCAACAATATTGGCGGCTATCAGGTAAAAGGTGGCGCCAGTTACCGGATCACTGACGCTGTTAATCTGTATGGAAATAGCGGGTATGTTTCCAAAGTTCCTATTTTTGATAATGTCATCAATAATAGAACCGGTACCTAATCAAAAGACCCGAAAAATGAAAAATTCACTTCTGTTGAATTCGGAAGCAACTATGTCGGCATGGATGGCAAACTCACCTTGAATGCAAACTATTACTATACCAAGTGGACCGACCGTGCAAAGTCGATCGGCGTTCAAAATGCAGATGGTTCCGAAGGTATTATCTTTTTAAGCGGCATGAATTCACTACATACAGGTATCGAGTTGGAAGGTGCTTTCCAGCCAAACAGGCTTTTCAGACTGGACGGAGCCGCATCCGTAGGTAATTGGAAGAATACGGATGATGTCGCCGGTGTATATAAAGATTATACACATGGCGGTGCAGAAGATGTTCATTTTAACTTTTATGTAAAAGATCTGAAAACGGGAGATGCCCCGCAGACACAATTTGCACTCATGGGATCGATTTTTCCAACGTCCGGTTCTATGGCGCAATTGGTACTAAAACATTACAGAAACAATTACGCCGATTGGGATCCTTTCGGTAGGACAGACAAAACCGACAGAACGCAAAGTTGGAAAGCGCCAAATTACAGCGTCATTGATTTTCACGCATTTTATGATATGCCTTTCAGCCTGGGCAAAACAAAGATTCGTATCTTTGCCCATATTTTCAACCTGCTGGATGCAACGTACATTCAGGATGCCGTGGATAACAGCAAGTACAATGCTTTTGACAAAGATCATGATGCTGATGATGCTGAAGTTTTCTTTGGATTACCTCGAACATTCAATCTCGGTTTGAGTCTTAATTATTAAAATCAATTTAACAAACAATAAAAAAAAAGCCCTCCAGTCGGAGGGCTTTTTTTATTTTTGCCTGATATTTAAGGATAGATTTAAGGTTTAGTAAACCTGGAGATTTTGCAATTTTCCTATTCTTTACCCGCCTTGACGGCTCGAACAATACTTTCAACCACCAATTCGCAAGCAACTGCACCGATAAAATTCACATCCGCCTGCTCATTGCCGGTGGAAAGTACAAAAACAATATCGCCATCGTACATGGTATGAGCTGGCCGAATCACACGGCCGAGACCATCCTGGGCCATCTGTGCAACTTTTGTCGCCTGCTCCCGGGTTAATGCGGCATTGGTCGCAACAACAGCTAAAGTTGTGTTCGTTGATTGAAACGGGGATTGAGTAAAAATGCTTTTCATAATTTCCAACGACGGCAGGAATCCGCCGCCCTTATCATCACGAATGCCGGCAAGAATCTTTCCATTGGACGGATCGACAACTTCTCCCAGCGCATTAACAACTGTAAGAACGCCGACGACAATCCCACCGGTCAATTCCAGCGAACAGGTGCCAATGCCTCCGGGCGAAGCTTTTTCCTGCCCGGCGATTTTGCCGACCGTTGCTCCGCATCCGACGCCAACAACACCTTCACGATGCTCATCGGCACGAGCTGCGAGACAAGCATTGTAGCCCATCCCGGCATCGGGTCGCCCCCCCGGATCGCCCACATCCAGATCGTAAATTACAGCAGCAGGTACCAGTGGAATGACAGCAGTGCTCGTTTGAAATCCAATTCCGCGTTCTTCAAGAAACCTTTGCACCCCGCCGGCTGCATTCAATCCGAATGCGCTGCCGCCTGCCAACAGAATGCCGTGCACTTTTTGCACCAGACGAACGGGTTTCAACAATTCGATCTCCCGTGTTCCCGGTGCCGAGCCACGCACATCCACGCCGCCGGTAGCTTCAACATCAGGCAGAACCACGGTGCAGCCGGTTTTTGCTAAATCATCCTGCACATGCCCAACTTTTATCCCCGGGACATCACAAATAGAATGAGTCATATTTCTTCCAAGCCTCCATTAAACATCAAAATATAAATTCCTTTTTGCATTAATCCAAGAAGAATAAAATAAGTGATTACTTGAATGAGCACCTCGTAAAAAGTCCAAAAATGTCATTGCGAGCGAAGCGAAGCAATCCGGATGTCGGCCATAAGTTGCAGTTTTCTAAGGATCGCTTCGTCGCTCCGCTCCTCGCGATGACATGCTTTTCGACTTTTTACGAATTACTC
>Ga0114931_10003231_pt1 | contig 20663 bp, 17 predicted proteins | sample 2SBtaG_FD_89579 | JGI IMG/M metagenome (GOLD analysis project Ga0114931, IMG submission 89579) | Deep subsurface microbial communities from Kolumbo volcano to uncover new lineages of life (NeLLi) - 2SBTROV14_V59a metaG | ecosystem: Environmental > Aquatic > Marine > Volcanic | place: Kolumbo...
AGCGATTTTGCACGTGAGCCCCACAGGGGGGAGTCCCAGGGATGGGACGAATAGAAATCGGGGATATTTGGGCCCTTCTCCCGCCGGCGCAGTAGATTGGCCCTAAGTCCGACAGACTCCTAGCCGAGGCCCTATGGGGCCATGGCCTCGAGGGCGCGGGCGAATCGCGTCATCAACTCCCCGGCATCCTCGGCACGAACCGGGCCTGCCAGCGCCCACTCGCGACGCAGCCCCATTGCGTCCGTGTGGGGGCGGCCCGCCCCGCCCTGGCCACGCAGGGCATTACCCAGACGGCTGACCTGGAGGGCCATGCGGGCCTGCGCATGCTCCGGCGGGGAATCGATCCCGGCCAGGATCTCCGCCTCCAGACACAGGCGCAGACGGGTCTCCAGGGCCTGCGCCTCACCCCCGCGGATCTCTGCCAGGGCCCCTGCATCCCCCTCGAGCGCCGCGCAGGCACGTTCGAAGCGCCGCTCGAGCACAGCGGCATCCGCCCCCTCCAGATGCGCCATCCCCGCCCACTCCGCACGCGGGACCTCGCCTGGGGTCTGATCAAGGGCCTGCCGTTCCACCCGGCTACACAACCCGGCCCGTGCCTCCAGTGCCGCCAAGGCCCCCTCGGCCCTGGCAGACTCCGCCTCCTGCACCCGCCCCTCAAGCTGTGCCTTCAGGTCCACGAATCGCCTCTCCAGCCCTTCCCGATGGGACTTCGGCAGGGGACCGAGCGCCTTCCATTCGAGCCCGGCATCCTTGATCCGCTGCCTGATCCGACCCAGCTCCGCCTCCGGCTCCGCTGTCAGTGCAGCCAGCCCGTCCAGGAGCTCCTGGGCCTGGTCCAGATGCGCCTGGCGTTCACGTGTCCCGGCCTCCTGGACCTCGCGCCTGCGCTCGAAGACCTTGTCACAGGCCGAGCGAAACTCTGTCCACAGCGCCTGCTCCTCCTTACGACTGGCCTGCACGGTCGGCCGCCACAGCTGCTGGATCTCTTTGACCTCATCGATCGCCTTGCGCAGGTCCTCGGCACCCGCCAGGGCCTCCACCCGGCCAATCAGGGCCCTGCGTCGATGGAGCTCGCGGCGCCGCTCCTTGTCGAGGTAGACCTCCAGGCGATCCACGAGCGCCTCAAACCGCTGCTCTACCGCTCTACGCTCGGCATTGAGGACCGGGCCGATACGACGCCACCGGCTCCTCATCTTGCGCAGCTGTTCATCCAGGACCCGCCAGTCGACTGCCTTCCAGTCGGTCCCCTGTTCCAGGGCATCCAGTTCCTCACACAGGGCCCTCTTGAGATCGAGATGGTGTTCGCGCTGTCGGGAACGCTCCTGCTGCTGACTGCGAAAGGGGGTATAGGCGGCACCGCATGCCTTGTCGAAGCGGTCCCAGAGTGCCTCGGCTGCCGGTCCTTCATCGCGGTCGATGCGGCGCCACTCCCTGCGGATCACGCGCACCCTGGCCGCGATGTCCTCGGCAGGCAATGGACTGCCAGTCAGGGACTCTGCCTCCTGAATCAAATGCGCCCGCGCCTCCTGGGAACCCCATCGGCGCCAGCGAAGCAACTCATCGAGATCCGCCTGGATCCCACTCAAGCGCTGCTGCAGTCTTCGCCTGTCCTCGTCCTGCACGCCCCGTGAGATCCGCAGGCGATGCCTCGCCTTGTCGCGCAGCGATACGGCCTGGTGCAGCTCCCCCGCGGCCAAGGCCTGGCTCAACTGATCGAGCAGGGCCGGCACCTCGCCCACCGCTGTGGCCTTGTGCTCACGATCCTGAGCCACCTGCCGCTTGAGGGTACGGATCGCCTCCTCGAATGCCCGCTGCAGGTCTTCCCGCTCCCTCTCGGGTCTGCTGTCCAATCGCCGCCAGGCCTTCTCCAGGGCCTGAATCCGCCGCGGATCGTGGTCCCACCCGGAGTCCGCCAGTGTCCTTGCACGCTCGATGACCGCCCGGGCATCGGCCACGATGGCCCGCTGTGCACCAAGGGCCTGGATGTGCCTCTCCAGGCGCCCCTCCAGGGCGCGGAACCGTCCCTCCATCGGGGCCTCGGCAGCCTCTCCCGGCTCGCCCAGTGCCGCCCACCGGGCCCTGGCGTCCCCCAGTACCCGGCCCACCTCCTCTTCGTCCGCAGTACCGGGCCGATCCAGGCAGGCCTCCAGGGCCTCGCAGATCCGCCTGCGTTCCATCGCCTGCGACTCATAGGCCGCCAGGTGGGCATCCACCTGATCCACAGCGGCCTGGAATCGGGCGGTCTGCTCAGCGGAGGCGATCTCGGTGAGGGGCTCCCAACTGGCCTTCAACTGCCGGGAGCGTCCCTGGGTGCGCACATCGGCCGAATCCCCGGCAAGCCGCTCCATGGACATCACCAGCTGAGCCACCGTCTCCCTCTGCGCCTCGACCCGCCGCTGGGCCTCCAGAAACCCCCGGGCCGTACGGGCAATCTGCTTGTCCTTCTTCCTCGCTTGGCGGGACACCTGGTCCCAGAAGGCGGGATCGGTGATCCGCTCCACGGCCGCACGCCGGACCGCCGCTACGGGATCATTCACCGCGACCTCGGCCAGGACCTCATCGCGATTCACACACTCCAGCGCCATCCGGCGCAGCTCGTGGGAGCGGGCACGCCGGGCCAGCGCCTCAGCCAGAACCGGGTCTGTGAGACGCCGCACCAGATAGAGTCGCTCAGAGAGGACCGGCCGGCACTCGGGGTCGGCGTTCAGGAGCTCGATCAGTCTCTGCCGTATCGCCGCCCTGAGCGGCTCCGGATCGAGTTCGGCAAGCAGGCCCTCCAGCACACAGAGGTCATCCACGCGGGCCAGGGCGGCACGACGCACCCGCTCATCGGGATCCCCGCGCACGATGGCCAGCAGCTCGCTCCCAGGGACGCCGCCGGACTCGACGGCCTTCAAGCGGACCTCGGCATTGCCATGGGCCCACCTGGGCTTGCGCAGACGGGGTATCAACATCTCTGGATCGACATACTCAGTCTCCGCTCATTGAAATACGTCCCGCGCCTCTGGGTGCATGACGGCGTTGGAAATACCTGGCAGTGAGTGATATGGCTGCGTCGTCCGCCTTGTCCTGCCCCCAGATCCACGCACCCTGAAAACCCGATAGACCCGGGCGCCAGGGGTATAGATCCTACTCGACTGGGCCATACCATGGAACCCACCGCAGGAGCGGGCATCGCACTTGCCCCATGGGCCAGATCCACTACACTGGCAGGCCTACTCCCCTTCCCGACCCTGAGAGGGTGCAGACCATGCCCGGTACCGAGACCCCATCCATACGCGCCGTCCTGTTCGACTTCGGTGGCGTGGTGGCCGAAGAAGGCTTCCGTGAGGGCCTCGCCGCCATAGCCCGGTCTCAGGGCCTCGACCCCCAGGCACTGCTGGAGTCCGGCATGGAGGCCGTCTATGACTCCGGTTTCGTCATCGGACGGGCCACCGAGCACGAGTTCTGGGCGCTGATGCGCCAGCGTACCGGCATCCGGGGTACGGACACCGAGCTCACCGAGGCGGTGCTGTCACGCTTCACACTCCGTCCCTGGATGCTCCAATGGGCCGACCGGCTCCGGGCACTGGGCTACCTCACCGGGATCCTCAGCGACCAGACGGACTGGCTGGATCGGTTGGATGAGCGGACCCGCTTCTCTCACCACTTCGACTACGTCTTCAACAGCTTTCACCTGGGCAGGGGCAAACGCGACCCCGGGGTCTTCGACGAGGTGGTCTCCGCACTGGGACTGGTACCGGGAGAGGTCCTGTTCATCGATGACAGTCCCGGAAACGTGGCCCGCGCCAAGAGCCGGGGGCTGCGGGCCATCCTCTATCAGGACCGCGAACAGATCGAGCGCGAACTGAGGGCCCTGACGGACCTGCGACTCACTGAGCGGCGTCCTGGGCCCCGGGACCGCCCGCCGGCGTGATCCCCTGCCGTCGAATGCAGATATCCAGCGGGCGGCTGGTATCCAGGTGCACGTCGCGCTGCGGAAATGCGATGACGATGCCGTTGTCCTCGAATTTCTGGTTGATGGCCTCGTGAAGCGCACTGATCGTGGACAGCCGGAACTCCATGGAGTCCAGATAACAGCGCAGCAAGAGCCGCAGCGAGCTGTCGTCGAAGCCCTCGAAGGTCACTACGGGTGCTGGATCCTCGAGTATGTTCTCGTTCTCCTCGGCCACCTCGGCGATCAGTTGCATCGCCCTCTTCAGGTTGGATCCGTAGGCGACGCCGACCACGATGACGATCCGGTTGAGCTGATTGGACAGGGTCCAGTTGAGGAGCTGGCTGGTGATGAACTCCTTGTTGGGCACCAGCAGTTCCTGCTTGTCCCAGTTGGTGATGGTCGTGGCACGTATCCGAATCCGGCTAACCGCACCCGTGGTGTCCCCGACCGTGACGATGTCCCCCACCCGTATGGGCCGTTCGAAGAGAATGATCAGTCCACTGATGAAGTTGGCCACGATCTCCTGGAGTCCGAAACCCAGGCCGACACCCATGGCGGCCACCAGCCACTTGATCTCGGACCAGCTGCCTCCCAACAGGTTGAAGATGATCACGGTCCCGACCGCGACCAGGGTATAGGTGGTCAGAGTGGTCACGGTGTAACGGCTGCCGGCATCCATGCCCAGGCGCTGCAGGAGCACGATCTCCAGCACCCCGGGGAGGTTACGTACAGCCACCGCGGTGACGATACCGATGACGACCGCAAGCGCGACATCCGCCAGGGTGACGGGCACCAGCTTTTCCACCCCGTCCGTCACCACCGGGTGCTGCCAGATCCCGACCTTGTCGAGGATACCCAGGGCCGGCAATACGTTGGCCCAGATGAGCCACAGACCGACCAGGGTCGCCAGCACCGCGACCGTATCCATCAGGGTGCGCGACTGCGCGTCGATCGCATCCAGGTCCAGATCGGCCAGATCCTCCTCCGGCTCCTGCTCCCCCTCGCCTTCCGGCCCGGGGGTCTCCCCCTGACGTTGAGCGAGGATCTCCTCTCGCTGTCTGCGGGCGATCTGGAGGGTGATACGCCGCCGGGTCAGGACGACGGCACGTTCGCTGAGTTCGTAGACGATCACGACGGCCAGGACGAACCACAGGGTATTCATCAGATTCCTGGCCAGGGCCAGTGCCGTATAGATGTAGCCTGCGATGCTCAAGACCATGAGCGCCACTGGCATCCCGACTGCCAGCACGTACCACAGATAGCGCAGGCGACCCAGGAGCTGATGCCGGTTCTTCCTATAGAAGGGGGCCAGGGCCCCGTGGCCCGGGTGAAACACGCGGTGCAGAAACAGGGCCAGCGCCAGCAGCCCGACGAGCAGCGCCAGACGGCCGAGGCTGTTCTCGAAGTTGTGCTCGGGGTCCCAGCTCGAGATCTGGACCACGAAGGCGGTGGCCACGAGGACTCCCGTCAGCCAGCGGATCTGTCGCCGCAATACCGCCAGGATCGGCGCCGGCCAGCGGAAGTGCGCCTGGGCCACGCCCCCGGGGGCGCAGAACAGGCCGAAGGCGCGCAGGAGCAGGAACGGAAGCGCCGAATGGACCAGGGCATAACCAAGAACGGATGGGAAGGGCGTATCCTCTAGGGCGGTCCCCAGACGCCACCCGATATAGGCCATCAGCGCCGGCCACGGCAGGGCGAGCAGCAGGGTCAGGCCGGTGGCCTCCACGGTATGGCTCATCCGGTAGGTCGACAGACGTCCCACCTTTCCCGCCAGCTCCCTGAGGCGCTCATTGACCCGCGGGCGGTACCACAATGCGGAGCCGAACACCACCAGCGCCAGTGCCCAGAGCATCGGGCGCGTGTGTAGATCCCTGAGCAGGGTATGGGCCACCTGCGACCAGTTTGTTGGAGAGCACAACCAGGACACCGCCTGAGGGAGCTCCTTGATGACGGCAGGGCCCGCGACCGGTGCATTCGGGATCCACAGCAGGTTCTCGCCAAGGAAGTGGTCGTACTCCTCGACCACCTCGATCAGACGACGCTGCGCAAACTCCAGATCTCCAAGCGTGCGCAGATAGGCGCGTTCGGTGGTGACCGCCTGGCGCAGGAGATCTCGGCGGCTCTTGAGCAGCGCCTTGAGTTCACCCTTGATCTCGGCCCGCTGCTCGGTGGGCACCTTGGCGAGGAGGCGCGCCACAGCACTGTCCAGATCCGCCAGCTCCCGCAGCTCCTCCTCGTGCCGCAACTCCTGGAGGCCCAGCTCGCCGATCCGGGACTCCCGGGCCGCGATGGTCTTCCCCAGGCGATCGGGATGGGGGAGCTGACGGCGCTGTTCCAGCAATACTCTGCCCAGAGAACGGCTCAGCCCCGCGATCTGGAGCTTCTGGCGGGCACTTTGCAGCTCCCGCTCGAAGCTCTTGGCCTGTTGCTCCATGGACTCCTTACGGGCCACCGCATCCTGCAGCTCCGAGGCCAGGGTGGCGACCGTCTTGCCCAGCTCGGCATTGCGTCGCGCCAGATCCTGAATGATCGGGCTCTTGCCCCGGGCCTCCTGCTCTGCCAGCACCGCCCTGGCCTGCGCCTGAGCGGCCTGCTCGCTGCGTCTGCGATTCACCAGAGCCTGCAGGGCCTTGACCTCTGCCTCGAGACTGGCGACCGTGTGCGCGGTGCGATCGCGCTGAGCCTTCAGCAGCTCGACGCGCGCAGGCTGGCTCAGGAGCTCCTGATCCAGCATGTGGGTCTCTGCGCGCAGGGCCCGTTGCCGGGCCGCCAGGAGCTGGCGCCGGGCCGTTGCCAGGACGGGGTTCTCGCCCTCCACCGGGCTCTTCTGAAGTTGAGAAGAGACCTTTTCCAGCTCTCTCTTGGCCTCCACCAGACGGTCGCGGATCGCCGTCGGTCGATCGGCCTGTCCCTGAATCTGTTTGTCCAGCTCAGACAACTTGAGCTCCGCCGCAGACAGATCCGCCTGCAGCTTGACCAGCATCTGTTCCAGATCTGCCAGTGGCCTCTTCGCCAGCTTACCGACATCGATACCAGGGGCCTGTGCCGCCTTCAGGCCCTCCAGTTCCTTGCGCAGTGCCTGTGTCTCCTTGGGTGCCTCTACCAGCGCCTTGGCATAGCCCTCGGCGGAGCTTTGATAGGACCGGGCCTTGTCGAGGTAGCCCAAGGCCTGGCCATAGAGGGCCTGGATCTCCTTGCGGGTCTCCTCGTCAATGCCCTCGTTGGAGCCTGCCGACTCCATCTGGGCCTTGATCTCGCCGGGCGTTATGGCAGGCAGCGCCGGGGACTCGATGGTCTGCGCCCATCCCGCCTGGACGGGCAGCAGCAGGCACAGCGCGAGCCACAGGATCGACCGCCAGTGCGGTCTTGCAATGCTCGGTCTTGACACCCGGATCTAACCCCCTCTTCTGGCACGACCTGCCCGGCTGCCGGCATCCCCACGGGTCCCGGCCTTGAGACGTGATGAACTTGGCTCTCCCCTCGCGAGCCTATACACTGGGGCGAAGGGCCACAATCACGATAGCGACGGACGCAACATGTCCCAAGACGACTCACTCCCGCTGGCGGAAGCATGGGATATTGTAAAGGATCTGCGGGCCGCCCGGCCCTGGATCTATTGGGTGGACTTTCTACTCAGCATGACCCTGGGTTGGAGCGCCTTCGTCCTCACCATGACCGCCCCGACCCCCTCCCTGAGGCAGGTCGCCTTTTTCTTTATCGCCGCACTGGCCCTGTACCGTGCCGCCATCTTCACCCACGAGCTGGCCCACCAGAGAAAAAACCGCTTCAGGGGGTTCCGGCTGGTCTGGAATCTGAGCTGCGGAATCCCCCTGATGATCCCGTCCTTTACCTACCGCGGCGTCCATATGGATCACCACAAGAGGAATCTCTATGGCACGGCGCACGATGGGGAATACCTCCCTTTCGGTGCAGGCCGGCCCTCCGAGATCGTCGCCTATGTACTTCTGGCAGGGCTGCTCCCGGTGGTCCTGGCGGCACGATTCGTGCTGCTCACCCCGCTTTCATATCTGCACGGGACATTCAGGCACCTGCTCTGGGAGCGGGCGTCGTCTCTGGCCACGGACATGAGCTACAGGCGCCCGGCCCCCGGTCCCAGAGACGAGGAGAGCTGGCGCCTGCAGGAGTTCGCCACCTTCGTATTCGGCGCTACAGTGGTCACCCTGGTACTGGTCGGCACCCTGCCCGAACGGACCCTGCTCATCTGGTACCTGGCCTCGGTCCTGGTCTTCGTGCTCAACTCTCTGCGGACACTCGCGGCCCACGCCTTCCGCAATCCCGCTCAACATCGGATGAGTTTTCAGGCGCAATATCTAGACTCTGTGAACGTCCCCGGCAATGCCCTGCTGACCCCCCTGTGGGCACCCGTAGGCCTGAGATACCATGCGACCCACCACCTGTTTCCCAGCCTGCCCTACCACGCGCTCGGAGAGGCCCACCGCCGCCTGGTGGCACGGCTGAAAGACAACAGGGTCTATCTGCGGACAGAGAGAAAGGGCCTGTGGGATGCCCTGCACAGACTGTGGCGGGACGCACAACAGGCCAGCAGACAGCAAACCGGGCCTGCCCGCCAGGATCGGACCGCGAGCTGAACCGGCCCCGGCAAGAGCCGAGGCACTGGGCGACGGCGGCAAGCACGGGGGGATCAATCGGCTGGCACGCTCCCCGCTACCGCTCGGCCGGAGCCGCCCGGGCGACCGTGATCCCCACCTCAGGGGCCTGGGGCAACGGTGTTCGCCGATGTGCTCACATCCGTCGGCAGGGTGCGGATCTCGATGGCTCTGGGTTCCAGGATACAGGCCTCCCGGCACGATCCACAACCGACGCACAGATCCGCATCGATACGCGGCCGCTCGCCCTCCCAGAGCAGGGCCCCGGGAACCGGACAGCTGCCCGCGCAGGCGCCACACTCCGGCCCCAGGTAGGGGAGGCAGGCCCGGGTGTCCAGGGTTGCGACGGCCAGCTCAGGCCATCCCCCCGATTCGTCTTGTGCCGAATCGGGGCGTCGCAACGCACCCGGTTCGCAGGCCGTTACACATGGCCATTCCGGGCACAGGCGACAACCGCGGTTGAGCAGGTCCAGCGCCGGGGTACCGGCCACCTGTGCGGAGAGGCGGGCTGGCAGTGGAAAGATCAGCTGCTGCGGACAGGCCTCGGCACAGGCCTCACAACGTGTACAGGCGAGCAGGAACTCCAGCTCATCGAGGGCGTAGGGCGGTCGGATCCAGCGCTTGGCCTGCCGACTCACCTGGGCGTCGACGTGCTTCACCGCCACCTCGGCGACCTCCTTCAATCCCCTCCTAAAGAATGCGCGACGATCCATGGTGGCTCTCCGATCGATAGATACCCGCCTCACCCGGGCCTCTGGCCCCCAGCGCCCGCTCGGTGAGCGGATGAGCACGCTGGAGATGTCTGGCGGTGGGTGAGTTGCCTGCGTCACCGGCCCGCCCTGCACCCGCCCCCGCGCAACAACCCGAAGACCCGGGCACAACGGGACAGAGGCTCACATGCGCATGATCATGGGCTGCATCAGCAGGCCGAGGTGGAATGCGGTGATGACCACCACGAAGACCAGCATCGGCAACAGGCTCCACCTCTGCAGTGCCTGCCCCTCGGGAAACAGGGCACGACCCCGATGGCGGATCACCATGAGCGCGATCCAGAAACCGAAGATCATCAGGGCAGCCTGTATGCCATACAGGGCCCCCTGGGGGATGAGCATGTCGGCGTGACGCAGGTGCCGCTCCACCTCACTGAGAGGCTGTGTGCCCAGCCCCAGCGGGTTGGTGAACAGGGTGCCGATCCCGGCACTCTCGAGCACCAGGTGGCTGAGATTGTGGGCCAGGTGGTAGGCGAAGGCCAGGGGCAACGCCACGAAGGCGAGTCCGGCAAACAGCCTCTTGTAGGGCACGGCCCGACGGGTGAGCCGGTGGGTCATCCCCACACACAGGGCATAGAGCAGGATGGGTAGGCTCAGGCTCACGGCCAGGCCAATAGAGAAACTCCACAGAAGCTGCCCTGAATCCCCGATGAACCGGCCAAGCTCCCGTATCCAGCCCTCCCAGAAGGGCATCATGGTGACCCCATGAAAGCCGGTCAGGGCCAGCAGCCCGAGCATGAACCATGCCTCGTCCCAGTGGGGCCGGGCCTCCTGTACCGCCTCCACACTGGGTGGACGCAGACGCCAGCCCACATTCTGGTGGGGGCAGCTCTGGGCGCAGTTGCCGCATGAGGTGCAATAGGTGTTCTGGGTCAGCCGGCCCATCACCAGGTGGGTCGGACAGGGCTCGACCGCGTCATTGCCGTGGTAACAGTCCAGGGTGGTGCACCGTGCACAGGTATCGGTGTTCACCGGCCGCAGCTCCACCGGGGCCAGCTGGGCGTAGAAACCCACCGTGCGCCCCACCGGGCAGAAATAGCGACAGAAGGCCTTGCGCTCGAACAGGGCGAGGGAGACGGTCGCCAGCACCACCATGAGCAGGGCCAGCGATGCGGTGGCGTACGGGCTGGTGGTGACCCCGACCCCCAGCTCCAGCCAGGTCAGTCCCACGAACAGGGCGAGTGCCGGCCAGACATTGCGCACGGCCCTCGGGACCCTCAGATTCAGGCTACTTCCCGCATTGCCCCGTCCCCACAGCCGCCGCCTCACCAGCCATGTGGCCAGGGCGTCCCAGGGACACACGGCACACCACGCCGAGCCCAGAAAGAACACCGAGATGATCAGACCGGCCCACCACAGATTCCAGGTCAGCGCCGTGGCCAGGTTGCGTTCGGGGATGGGGGTCCCATACAGCCCGGCCACGATCACCATCAGAAAGAACCCCACGACGATGAACCTCAGGGCCAGCAGCGGCCAGGGGCTGGTGGTGAGCCACCGGATCCAGGCACCGATCAGGGGCACGCGCGCCAGCTCCAGGTGCCAGGCACGGACCCGCGTGGGAGGGGCGGAAAACAGGGCCAGGCCGCTGCCCAGCAGTACCGCGCTGGCGACCACGGCACCGGCCCAGATGGGTAGACCCGGATGCACCATGAATCCGGGGACCTGGCACAGGGTCGCGTTCCAGTCGATATCCGGGAGCGAGAGCGCCATCGGCTACCTGGGCTCCCGAACCACGTCCTGGTGTCGGCGCAGCTTGAGGCGTTCCATGCGCTTGCGCTGGAAGATGCTCACCCCCACCAGGACGGCCAGGATCACCCCCACGGTGATGCCGAGCGGTCCGATCGAAGAGGGGGCCCCGATGCGCAGGGGAAAATCCACGACATAGGGCTCGCCACCGTCCTCGAAATAGGCGGTGACGATGTAGTCGCCGGCCTTGCTGAATACAAAGCCTTGACGGAATACATGGTCATCCGGGGGCTGTATGCCCAGGGTCTCCTCGTTGTCGGAGAACCAGCTGTCATCGCGCACCTTGAAGGTGACCTTGCCGTCAAAGGGCGCCCCATCGTCGATGCGGGTCGCATAGAGATTGACCCGCCCGGGCTCGTTGGGGCGTGGAAAGGCCGGGAAGGCCATGAAGGTGACGAAATAGTCCCCGATCTGAGTCTCCACCTCCATGCTGGGGGGGGTATTGGAGTCCTCGTTCAGGCTGTAGGCCGGACGCCCCAGCACATGGTGCGCGGATGCAGCCCCGCACCAGAGCATCCCTGCCAGAATCATCGCCCAGAACCGCATCTCAGGCCCCTAGATCCGATGCGGCGCTACAGTGCCCTCGGAACGCCGCACGATCCGCAACGGCAGGCTGGGCTCGGGACAGACCTCCACGCACAATCCACATCCGACGCAACCCTTTTCTACAATCGGTCGGTACTGATTCCACATCTTGAAGCCGATGGCCTGTTCGCCCAGGGGGCAGATGCTGACGCAGGCACCACAGATGCCGCGGTCCACCCACGGATAGCATGCGGAGCGGTCGATCTGGGCAATCCCCATGTCGATCTGGCGTATGGGGACCTCCGTCAGGGCCTCCGTGGCAGGCCTCCATACACTTGCCGCACAGGATGCAGGCCTTGGACTCCGGATTGATGTAGGGGGTGTTGACCTGCTCCGCGCCCACCCGATCGTAGTATTTGATGCACCGCGGGGGACACACCTCGGCACACAGGCCACAACCGATACAGGCCTTGACGAAGGCCTCGTCGTCACTCAAGGCCCCCGGAGGGCGAAGATGGGTATGGGGATCCGCCTTGACAGGGGGCGCCAGCAGGCGCGCCAGCCCGAAGGGCAGCGCCGCACCGGCCAGGACACTGCCACCGACGGTAATCCGTTGGAGAAACCCTCGCCTTTTCATCATACCGACTCCTCGCGGACCTTGCCCGCGGCCTTGAGCTTCCGATAATGATGGCCCAAGTGACCCGCCCCCTGGTTGGGCACGTCCTTGACGCTGAGTCTGAACACCAGGGCATCCGTGGGACAGACCGCGATGCAGGCGCTGCAGTTGTTGCACTCCTGCCCGAAGTCGTCGCGCATGGGATCGAGCCCGAACTCGCAGATCGCGTTGCACTTGACACAGTCGTTGCAATCCTCCACGACCCGTCGGATCCGTATGGGGCGGTAGCGACCCAGGATCGAGTATAGCGCCCCCCCCGGGCACAGGTACCGGCAAAAGCCCCGGCGCGCCACCAACAGATCGAAGAGCAGGGTCCCGACGAAGAACACCGAGCCGGCCCCGAAGCCACCCAGGGCCACTGCGTAGTAGATCTCGCGTCCGACAATCGCCGGGGGATAGATGGCCGCCATCATGACCGCCCCGGTCAGGGCCGACAGCAACACCCCCAGGCCCAGAACCAGATATTTCAGTCTGCGGTCGAAACGCCCGCGCCCGAGGTGCAGTCCTGCCTTGTTCAGCCAGGCCCCGAGGTTGGTGTTCAGTTCGTAGAGGAAGGTCGCCGGACAGATCCAGCCGCAGAAGAAGCGGCCCAGCACCAGGGTGAACAGCACCGGGACCAGGGCGGTGAGCACGAAGGGCCAGTAGACCGTAAGACCCGCCGCCACCTGGTCCACCACCGACAGGGGATCACTGATCTGGAAGCCGAAGAAGGTCCCCGACCAGGTGGTCCCCTTGACGGCGTCCAGATCGGTCTGCGGATCGGACACGAAGGGTGCCGTCAGGGTCTCCATGACGTCGTAGACCTGTTTCTCCGCAGGCGTGAGCAGGTCGTAGGCATGGGCCGCCACATAGGTCTGATACACACTGATGTAGGGCAGGACGATGAGCATGGAGAACACCAGGCCGAGGCTCAGCCAACGGAGCTTGTTGAGATGGCGCCGGAAGAGAAACGGCCTCTTGACTGGATCACTCATGATCGGGCAACTCCGAAAATAACCACATGCTCAGACGCGTGGGTGGTGCGCTCCTGGATGTGCCCTCAACCGGCCCGGTTGGGGATGATCCGGATCGCCTCGGGTATCTGAATGCAGGAGCGCTCGCACAACCCGCAGCCCACACAGGCCTCGAGTACGTGGGGCTGCTCCAGTCGCCCCACGCGGATGGCCACATCCTGTAGCGGGCAGGCCCGGTAACAGACCCCGCAGGTCTTGCCCTGATAGGACAGGCACAGGTGCTCGTCGACCCGGGCCTTACCCATGTGGACCAGGCCGATGATCGCCCCCGCCTCATGCTCGATGGGCCTCAGGGCCCCGGTCGGGCAGGCCTCGCCGCACTTCATGCACAGGATACAACCCTGGTCCCGGGGGATGATATAGGGCGTGCCCAGCGAGGCAATGCCGTTTTCCACGGAAAAGAACTGGATACAACGATTGGGACAGGCCTGCCCGCACTGACCGCAGCGGATACACCGCGCCAGAAAGTCGGATTCCGCGAGTGCCCCGGGGGGACGCAGGTAACGGATCCCTGCAGCGGGCCGCCCCAAGCTCGCCGGACTGCCGCCGGCCAGGAGCGCTCCGATCGCACCCCCGGTGAGTTCACACAGGAATTTCCGACGTTTCACCACCCCGTCCCAGCAAGGTCCACCATGGTTAGACCCAAGAGGCGGCAGGAAAGATCCCTTTCCCGCCTCACCTCTCTCGTTCCAGCCACAGGCCGCTATCAGACCTTCTCGACCCGACAGGCAAGCTTCTTGAAGTCCGCCTGCCCGGAGACCGGGTCCCAGATCCTGCTCGAGACCGCATTCACCAGCCACTTGTTCTTCCTGGGATCGGCACTGTCGGCCACCGACAGGTTCCAGGGGCTGAACAGGTAACCCGAAGGTACGGAGTTGCGCGCGGGCCTCACCAGGCTGTTGCTGCCCACCTGGGCCCGGGCCTCGAAAGCACCCCGCCGGGTGACCAGGCGCACCTTGTCACCGTCCTTCACCCCCAGCGCGGAGGCATCGTCCGGATGCATCTCCACATACATCTCCGGCAACAGGCGACGGGTCGTCGGGCTGCGGATGGACTTGGCGGTATGAAAGTGCTCGTAGACCACCCCCAGCCCCAGCCAGTAGGGGAACTTGTCCTTCGGCACCTCATCCCAGGCCTGCCCCCGATATTTCTCATCGGGCAGATCCGGCGTCAGCCCCCTGTCCCGGGCGAGCTTGAGCAGGGGGATGTTGTCGATGGTGTACTTGCCCTTGACCACCCCGAACTCCATGAGCTGCTTGGTGATCTTCTCGCGGTCGGTGTAGTCCTGCTCGCAGAGCTTGAAGTGCACCTTGCCGTCCTTGGTGCGGAAATAGCCATAGGGACGGTTCTTCCAGTCGCCCTCCTGCAACATGTAGCGGCGCTTGGTACCACCCGCCTTGGCGATGGCATAGGTCGGTGCCGGCCACTGGATGCCCCGCAGCTTACGCAGCTGGTCATAGGGACTGGTCCCGTCGAGCTTTTCGACCTCGAGGATCCCGGTGAGGTCGGTGTCCGTTCCCGCCGAGGCCCGGCACACGTCCCGGAAGATCTCCTCGGCGTCCACGAAGCCGTCCTTGCCCTTCTTCCAGTGAAAGATCTTGTCCACATCCAGCCCCAGCAGCCGGCCGATCCCGCGCCCCTTGTCGATCACCATGTCCAGATCCGGACGGCAACCCGGAGGGGGCTCCGCCCCCTTGTCGACGATGTTGATCCGCCGCTCCGAGCTGATGTAGACCCCCTGCACCTCCCCCCAGGTGGCGGCGGGGAAGATCACGTCGGCATAGAGGTTGTTGGGCGCGTGACGATAGATCTCCTGGACCACCGTAAAGGTCTTGGTGACGGCCGGGCGGACCAGGTTGTTGGAGTCGGGCAGATCGATATGGGTGGCATAGACCATGAACATAGCCTTGACCTCGCCCTTCATGGCCCGTTCCATCATGCCCACGGCCATGCCCGGGTTCTTGGCATGCATCGCCGTGTCCAGGTTCGACAGGGGGACACCCCAGGCCTTGGCCATCTTGACCCGGTGTTTGTCGTTCTTCAGCGGCTCGTTGAAGGGCAGTCGACCCGTGAGGCCCCCGGTGAAACGCTCCCCCATGGCGTTGGGCTGACCGGTCATGGAGAAGGGCCCGCAGCCGGGCTTGGCCAGATTACCCGTCAGGGCCAGCAGGTTGACGATGGAGATGATGTTGTTCTGCCCGTGGATGTGCTGATTGTAGCCGATGCCCCACATGATGATCACACCGCCGTACTCGGCACCCGGCACGCCCGGGGCGGCCTTGGCGGATGCGGCACGGGCGAGGCGCTTGCGGGTCGCCTCTGCGAACATACCCGCCACCCGGCGGATCAGCTCGGGGGACACCTTGTCCGTGCCCATGCGGTCCTGCACCTGCTCGGGGCTGTAGCGGGCCTTCACCCCCTCCACATAGTTCTCCCAGCCCTCGCCGTGCACCTTGACGAACTCCCAGTCGATCACGTCTGGATGCTCCTTGAGCAGGACATGGGCGATGGCGTTCAGGAAGCTGATGTCGCCGTTGAGGACCCCGGCATGCACCGAGTTCTCGGGATCGATGTCTGCATAGCCCTTCGCCGTCCCCGTATAACGGGGATCCACCACGACCGTGGGGATCCCGGCCTTCTTCTTGTGGTCGGCGGCACGCCAGAAGATGATGGGGTGGGACTCACGGGCGTTATGCCCGAAGTGCATGATCATGTCACACAGCTCGATGTCCTCGTAGGCCAGGGGTGGCGTATCCGAGCCCAGGGTGGCGAAATAGCCGGTCACCGCCGAGGTCATGCACATGCGCGCGTTGGCCTCGATGGTGTTGGAGCTCAGCACCCCCTTCATGAACAGGTTCTCGAGATACTGCCCCTCCATGGTGAGCTGGCCGGAGCCATACAGGCCGATGGAGTTGCCGCCATATTTCTTCACCAGATGGGCGACCTTGTGATCGACCATCTCCGAGGCCTCCTCATAGGGCACCCGTACGAAGTGCTCGTCGTCGAAGGAGCCCTTGGTCTTGCTGACATACTCCAGGTCACCGTGCCCGGGCTTCTTCCACTCCTCCCACACGTCCTTGCGTACATAGGGATCGTTCTCGAGGCGGTCCACATAGATCGGCTCGGCGGCGGTGAGACCCTTGATGCACTGCAGCCCCCGGTTGGTCGGATGGTCCTTGTCGGGGCGCATGGAGACGATCTTTCCGTTCTCCACCTGGATCACCGTGCCACAACCCACACCGCAGTAGGGACACTGGGCCAGGGCCGTCTTGCGGTTGGCCGAGGCATCGGGCGCCGAGACGGGCGCTGCCTCGAGCTCGGGATTGGCCCCCACCATCAGGCTCGCACCTGCCGCGGACCCGGTAATGAAGGCACTGCTCTTGAGAAAATCGCGTCGGTTGAACTTGATACGTTTCATGGAAATCTCCCTCAGTGTTGGTGCTGCGGCAGGGTGCGCAGGTAGACGATGATGTCGTTGATCTCACGGTCTGTCAGATTCGCGAGCGAATCGGGTCCTGAACCGGAGAATCCCCGCATGCGGGTATTGGAGCGCCCGTGCTTGATCGTCTCGCGGATGAAGCCGTCTGATGCCTTGCACAGAAATCCGGGCTTGCCAATGGCCGTACCCGTGCCTCCCGCCGCATAGCCATCACCGTTTGGCCCGTGACAGGTGGCACAGATGTCACGGAACCAGACCTGACCCAATCTCGGATCTCCTACCGCCTCCGGCTGGGCGTCGATCTCGGCCGAGCGATTGGGGAGTGTGGAGTGGGCCCGCAGGAAGGCGACAATGGCCTTGATGTTCTTGCGCCCCAGGTGGGCGAAGGGCGGCATGCCGGTACCCTTGCGCCCGTCACGTATGGTACTCATCAGGAACTTGTCGGAGGCCGTGGCAAGCAGCTCCGGATTTGTCAATGAGGGGGCAAAACCCGTCTTGCCGACCCCGTCGGGCTGGTGACAGACCTCGCAATTCTGATGGAAGAGGGTCCTTCCCTTCTCGATCACAGCATCGTCCGCCGCCAGGAGCGACTGTGATTGGAGCAGCAGCACAGCCAACAGATATATCACGGATCGTGTACTCGGCATATCCACCTCCTCAGTTGGTCTTAATACCCGCCGCACCTGGCGTAGGCCCCCAGGTCCCGCTTCTCCAGACACATGACAGCATCAGCAAGGTCTTGTCTCATGCGAGTGATGGACAAGTATCTCTGTCCTGCCCTGCCACCAGAGCCACACCCCTGAAGTCCGGAAGCCCAGGTTCTACGGGTATAGTTTTTGATTTCTTCGCTTCATCTCGTCAGTCGTCCTTCTCCCAGTCCCACTCCTCCTCTTCCGGAGGCTGCTCCATGTCCGCGTGACAATCGCTACAGGGCACATGCTCCGCCTCGAACCGGTCGTGCTCGGCGTCCAGGTAGGACTCCGGGAGCTTGTGTGAGATCCCCTTGTGGCAATCGATACATGTCCTGCCATCCTGATTGGCCTGGCGGTGCTTCTCGGCAGCCACCTTGCCCTGTTCACGCAGGTCCATGTAGGTAAAGGCATGACAGTTCCGGCATTCCCGCGAGTCGGTCGCCTCCATGACGGCCCACACCTCCCGGGCCAGCTCCAGACGCTTGGCATGAAACTTCTCCGGCGTGTCGATGGTGCCCAGGGCCCAGTGGAAGAGTTCGTTCGTCGCCCGGACCTTGCGCATCACCTTGTAGGGCCACTGCCTGGGGACGTGGCAGTCCGGGCAGGTGGCCCTCACCCCGGTGGGGTTGCGAAAATGGATGGTGTGCCGATACTCCCGATAGACGTTCTCCTCCATCTCATGACAGGAGATACAGAAAGACTCCGTGTTGGTCAGTTCTATCGCTGTATTGAATCCGGCCCAGAACAGGATTCCGAAGCCAAAGAACAGGCTCACGGACATCAGGCATACACGACGACTGACTCGCAACACTCCTCCGATTATTCTTCATTGAATTAGCCATGCACGACCCAATCTCCGCGTGCGTCCGAAGCTCCCCTTCGACTCATCCGACGGTGGATACGACCTCAAGTCGACGACGCCAATCGGTCAACTCGCGTCGGCAACTGCACACCGGGCACTTAATCACACTCTGCGGCTGCGAATACTTGATCCATATCAAATTTGGCCGGGATCCGGCCACCGTCCCCTCCCGGACCCAGGGCCGTTGAGGGCAAAAGACCTCGAACATCCGACAATTTGGCACCGTTTGCCCCACCCGCCGGCGTGGGGCCCCGCTTCCACCGTACCGTGTACGCGGAACTCAGGATCGCCGTTCAAGTAACAAGACCTCAGGGAGCATGACACATGTGCACACTCTTCGAGCGCCTCGGCGGGGAGACCGCCGTAGAGCAGGCCGTCGAGCGCTTCTACCGCAAGGTGCTGCGCGACGGGCGTATCAATCACTTCTTCGACGACGTGGACATGGGGGCCCAGATCCACAAGCAGAAGGGGTTTCTGACCATGGCCTTCGGTGGTCCGAACCGGTACACGGGGCAGGACCTGCGTGAGGGTCACAGACACCTGGTCGAGCGCGGCCTCAGCGATGAACATGTCGATGTCGTCATCGAGCTGCTGGGTGAGTCCCTGCGCGAACTGGGGGTGGAGGACACCCTGATTCAGGAGGTCGCCGCGATCGCAGAGGGTGCCCGCGACACTGTCCTCAATCGTTGAACGGAAGACCCCGGGATGACCATCATCAGCTACCAGGGACGGGCCGTCTCGCTGCAGCCCGGTCTGAGTGTCCTGGATGCCTTGCTGCGCAGCGGGCACGCCATCCCCCACAGCTGCCGCACCGGCGTCTGCCAGTCCTGCCTGATGCAGGCCACGGCCGGCACCCCGCCCGAGGCCGCTCAGGCCGGGCTCAGGGAGACACTCAGGGCGCAGGGCTACTTCCTCGCGTGTCGCTGCCATCCCTGCGCCAAACTGGAGGTCCGTCTCCCTGGCTCAGGTGCGCACCGCATCAGGGCGGCGGTCACCCGGCGCGAGCCCCTGGCGCCAGGCGTACTGCGTATCGATCTTCGGCCCGCCTCCGATTTCGCCTATCGCGCGGGTCAGTACATCACCCTGTGGAAGGACCGCCAGACCGCGCGCAGCTACTCCCTCGCCAGCGTCCCCACCCAGGGCCCCGACCTGGAGCTGCATATCCGGCACGTCCCCGGTGGGCAGGTGAGCCGCTGGGCCCACGAGAGACTCAAGGTGGGCGATCGGGTCTGGATCCAGGGACCTGTGGGGGAGTGCTTCTACGTGCCGGGCCACACGCGCCGCAGGCTGCTCCTGGCCGGAACCGGAACCGGGCTCGCGCCCCTGTATGGCATCCTGCGCGATGCGCTCGCCCATGGGCATAGCAGGGCCATCCACCTGTTCCATGGCGCACGGAACCCGGACGGCCTGTATCTGGCACAGACGCTCACCGCCCTGACCCAGGTACATACCAATCTCAGATATCACCCCTGCGTGCTGGACCCTGGCCGTCACCCGCGCGCAGATACACCGGTCGGCCCCCTGCCCCGTCAGGTCCTCAGGACGCTGCCGGACCTCAGCGACTGGAGGGTGTATCTGTGTGGTGACGCGGAGTTCGTAAAGAACCTGCGCAAACAGGCCTTCCTGGCAGGCGCCGGCATAGATGACATCCATGCCGACGCCTTTACGCCCGCGACTGAACAGCGACTCAGTGCCTAACCATAGATAAGGAGTAAGGACCATGTTTGGATTCTTCAAGCGCCACAAGAAGGCAGCTGCCCCCCCTCCGCCTCCTCCACAGGACTACCGCCCTGCGCCCGGGACCACGATCAGATACTCCCCGGAGTTGATCGACAACCTCACATCCGATCATCAAAGGCTGCTCGCACTCTACATGGAGATCAAGTCCCACTTCGAACACGGCAAATACCCGAAAGTGGTCGAGAAGCTGGGCGAATTCCGGACCGCCCTGACCAGTCATCTGCTGACCGAGAATGTACGCCTGTATGTCTATCTGGACCGGCAGTTCTCCGCAGATGAGACCAACTCAGAGCTCATCCGCGGGTTCCGCAAGGAGATGGATGGCATCGGGCGCATCGCCATGAATTTCCTCAGGAAGTATGAAGAACTGGGTGTGGACTCAGACCTGGCAGAGCGCTTTGCGGACGACCTCGCCACGATCGGCAAGGTCTTGAGCGAACGTATCACCCGGGAGGAGCAGACCCTGTACGCCTTGTATCTGCCGGAATATTGATGGCCGGCCGCCTGGATCAGACTCCTAGGAGTGTGTCGGATTTAGGCGATCGTAGCGAGCAAGGTGGGAGAAGGAGGCAAAATATTCACGATTTCGAGGCGCATAGTGGGACTACGCAACGAGAAATCGGGGATATTTGGGC
>Ga0114931_10003232_pt1 | contig 20662 bp, 14 predicted proteins | sample 2SBtaG_FD_89579 | JGI IMG/M metagenome (GOLD analysis project Ga0114931, IMG submission 89579) | Deep subsurface microbial communities from Kolumbo volcano to uncover new lineages of life (NeLLi) - 2SBTROV14_V59a metaG | ecosystem: Environmental > Aquatic > Marine > Volcanic | place: Kolumbo...
ACGCTGACTTTGCTTGCCCGCCGCCTTTATGGCGCCCAGAGCCGCGCAACAATAATCAATATCGTGCCCTTTGGTATTGTGATTGCTGATTATCTGGAAAATATGGGTATCGTCATGCTACTGATGACATATCCGGAAAAAATTTCATGGGCGGCGTGGGCAACAAGTTTCTTTAATGCCGCGAAGTGGAGCCTGGTTGGGGGCACTTTTGCGTTAATCGTGATCGGGCTTGTCCTTCTTCCCTTTCGACGGGCTGAAAGAGTCGCATGACAGTTGAAGAAGCACATATCATCAGATTGCATGATGGGGATAATGTTGCGATAGCGCGTCGTTGCATTGAGCAGGGCGCGACAATTGCCGGGACCTGTATTGAGGCCCGAGACAAAATTCCTCCAGGTCATAAAATAGCCCTGCGCCCCATCATGAAAGGGGAGCCTATTCTCAAATATAATCAAATCATCGGGTTTGCCAGTCAGAATATAGATGCCGGCGCGCATGTGCACACGCATAACAGTGAGATTCAGCCCTTTCACAGAAACCATGAGCCATGTACCGAGGTGCGCCAAACGAATTATATTCCAGTCCCGGAGCAGGCGACCTTTGAAGGTTATGTGCGTGAAAGCGGCCAGGTGGGTACGCGCAATTACCTTGGTATTCTGACCTCGGTGAATTGTTCGGCGACGGTTGCACGGCATATTGCGGAGGTCATAAACCGGTCCGGCGAGTTGGATGACTATCCTCATGTTGACGGTGTCGTGGCGCTTGTGCATGGCACGGGCTGCGGTATGGAAGCTGGTGGTGAAGCACATGAAATATTGGAGCGCGTGCTGGCGGGATATGCACGCCATCCCAATTTTGCCGGTGTTCTGATCATTGGCCTTGGGTGTGAAGTGTGTCAGGTGGGGGGCATTTCAAAGAATTATGGACTTGATGATTCAAAAAACTTCCGTACCATGACCATTCAGGAAACAGGCGGCACCCGCCGCACCATTGAGCGCGGCGTTGCCGCCCTTCGTGACATGCTTCCCAATGCCAATCAGGTCAGGCGGCAGTCTGTTCCGGCGTCTCATCTCACCCTGGCCCTGCAATGCGGCGGATCGGATGCCTATTCAGGCGTATCGGCCAATCCGGCTTTGGGTGCGGCGGTCGATCTTCTTGTGCGCCATGGCGGCAGTGCCATATTAAGTGAAACACCGGAGATCTATGGTGCGGAACATCTGCTCACGCGGCGCGCGGCAACGCCTGAAATTGCGGAAAAGCTGATGGAGCGCATTCACTGGTGGGAAGACTATACCGCGCGGTCAGGCGGGGAGATGAATAACAACCCGTCACCTGGTAACAAGGAAGGTGGTTTGACGACCATCCTTGAAAAATCACTGGGCGCCGTGGCCAAGGGCGGTACGACAAATCTGGTCGACGTGTATCGCTATGCTGAACCGCTGACCTCGGCCGGGTTCGCTTTTATGGATTCGCCGGGCTATGATCCGGTCTCGGTGACAGGGCAGGTGGCGGCGGGCGCCAACGTTATCTGTTTTACAACAGGGCGCGGGTCCGTGTTTGGTTTCAAACCTGTGCCCTCTATAAAGCTTGCGACAACTTCATCACTTTATATGCGTATGCAGGAAGATATGGATATTAATTGCGGCGTCATCGTCGACGGCACGTCAACTGTTCAACAGATGGGCGCAGCAATCTTCGCGCGCATCCTCGAAGTCGCGTCAGGTGAAAAAACGTGCAGTGAGCGCCTGGGGTTTGGCGATGATGAATTTGCACCCTGGCAGATTGGAGCCGTGATGTGAGTATGATGACATCCTCTCCGGTCAAACTCGGCATGATCGGGTGCGGCTTTATTTCTCATGCACATGGCCGCGCGGCGCAGAAAAGCGACGGCAAAATCAGTTTTACGGCGTGCGCCAGCCGTGATGAGACCCGTGTGACTGAGTGGGCGAAAGAATATGGCTGCCGGGCCGCTTATACGGATTATCGCCAGATGCTGGTGGAAGAAGATCTCGACGGTGTTGTTATCACCACCTGGCCGGGGCAGCACCGGGAACATATAGAAACCGCGCTGAAGGCGGGCATCCGGTTTGTCTTGTGTGAAAAGGCACTGGTGTCCAGCGGCAAGGATGCTCTCGCCCTGAGACAGGCCGCCCATGAGGCCGGAGCAGTGATTCTGGAAGGTTTCATGTACCGTTATCACCCGGCCATGGAGAAGGTGCATGAAATTGTCAGGAGCGGTGTTCTTGGAAAAATTGACACCATTCGCGGTGTTGTGCATATGGCCATCGCGCCGGCAGATGCTGAAGATAAAGACACGCGCAAATCCTGGCGCACGTCGGCGGAAGAAGGCGGCGGTGTGTTGTATGATTTTACTTGCTACCCGGTGGATGCGTTGAATTCCCTGGCTGGCGCGCCCCCGCGGTGCGTTCAAGCCATGGGGTCACGCATGAGAGGAGACGGCCCTCTCGATCGTCTGTTTGGTCATGTCGAATATGAGAATGGCGTGATCGGTCTGATTGAAAGCAGCCATCATGCCGTTTTTTCTCAGGCACTTGAAATTCACGGGAACAAGGTAAGATTGAGCATGCCCATAGCCTGGAGCATACCTGGCGAGGCCGTGATCACGCTCACGCGCTCACCGGGATTTCTTCAATTTGACGATGAGATTATACGCATTCCCCAACCGGGTCCTCATAATGGCAGCCTGATTGACGCGCCGGTATTTAAGTTGCAACTGGATCATTTTGCGGCGATCATCGGCGGGGAAGTGACCCCGCGCATGACTCTGCAAGAATCCTGCACCAATGCGCTGGTTCTGGACGCATTACTGGAGAGTTATAAGTCTGGCCGGTCTTACGATCTTCGACACAAGAACGCTTGCGCCACTTCAGAACTGTCTTGGGGTTGATCCCGTAGGTCTGGCTCAGCTCTTTGATCGAAGCTTGCGATCACTGTATTGCCGCTCGGACCGCGTGCGTCGTCGTGGCGCTGCCGTGTAAAATTTGTCCCATAAGGCATCCTTCCATTCAATGGAAAATAATACACCATCAAATGCCGGGACTACACACCTACAGTGTGGAAGCGCCTATCGGTGCAGCATTTAAAGTATTAATTGATATATTAACGCATAAATGTGGGAAATTACAGAACAGTAAATATAATATCCCATAAATCTGAGAATAATATAGAATAAATAATTTTATTCAACTTTTATACTTTAACTATATTATATTTTCTTCAAAAAATTAGAGATATTGATGAGAATTTTAAATATTGTTTAACTTTGCTCAGGCAAACTCTTCGTCACGTCAAGACAAGTACCGTGTAGGTGATGGAGGTTGTTATGTTGGGTCAAATTTTTTCGCTGGTTGTCTCTATAAGCATTATGGGCGGTTCGCTGGGCCTCTATATCTGGTTCTGAAAATGCAGCGGCCTGGGATGATATCTCCTCCCGCCGCGTGTACAGATCAAAAGCCGCCCCAGCCGGGCGGCTTTTTCTTATGGCGGTGTTATAAAATAAAGCCGGGCCACCTTAAGCCGGGAATTCATAATCCTCGAACATATCGCGCAGTGTCATTTTCTGAATTTTTCCCGTCGCCGTGTGGGGCAATTCGTCGATAAACACCACGTCATTGGGCATCCACCATTTGGCGATCTTGCCCACAAGAAAAGCCAGTATTTCTTCCCGCGCCGGGGTGGCGCCCTTCTTGGGCACGACGATCAGCAAGGGGCGTTCGTCCCACTTGGGATGCGCCCGTCCGATCACCGCCGCTTCGGCCACATCCGGGTGAGCGACGGTGAGGTTTTCGATATCGATGGTGGAAATCCATTCGCCGCCTGATTTGATGACATCTTTCGAGCGGTCGGTGATCTGCATATAGCCCAGGGGATCGATGGTGGACACATCACCCGTGTCGAACCATCCATCGTCATCCAGGATTTGCCCGCCATCACCTTTGAAATAGCTGGCGGCAATGGTCGGGCCCCGAACCATCAAATGGCCAAAGGCGACGCCGTCATGCGGGAGTTCCTGGCCCGCGTCATCAACGATTCTCATCTCAACGCCATAAGGGTTGCGTCCCTGTTTCAGTTTGTATTTCATCAACTCTTCGGGACTTAACGCGGCCGTCTCGGGGGTTATTTTGTATACCGTGCCGATCGGGCTTGTTTCGGTCATGCCCCAGGCATGATGCACGGACACGCCGTAATTCTGTTCGAATTTCTCGATCATGATTTGCGGGCAGGCCGAACCGCCGATCACCACGTTTTTCAGCGAAGACAGGGTTTTGTCTGTGCTTTCCAGATAGTGCAACAGACCCTGCCACAGTGTCGGCACGGCGGCTGTAATGGTGACCTGTTCCTCTTCAAGCAGTTCATAAAGACTTTCGCCATCCATTTTCATGCCCGGCAGCACCAGCTTGGCGCCCGCTGAAGGCACCGCGAAAGTCAGCCCCCAGGCGTTGGCATGAAACATCGGAACAACCGGCAGGACGCAATCCATGGACGTCAGACCAAACGCGTCGGCGGAGTTTGCCAGCAAGGTGTGGATCACATTTGATCTGTGCGAGTACAACACGCCCTTGGGGTTGCCTGTGGTGCCTGACGTGTAGCACAGACCGGCGGCAGTGTTCTCGTCAAACTTCACCCAGTCAAAGTCGCTATCATATTGGTTGAGCCAGTCTTCATAGCAGACCGCATCCCGGAGTGTCGTTTCCGGCATGTTTGCGGAATCCGTCAGGACAAAGAACTTCTTGATAGTGGGGAGTTTATCCTGAATGGCCTCAAGAATTGGCAGGAATGTCGTATCGGTGAAAAGGTAATCATCTTCTGCATGATTGATGATATACGCGATCTGCTCGGGGAACAGGCGCGGATTGACTGTGTGGCAAATGGCGCCGATGCCCATAATGCCATACCACATTTCAAGATGCCGGTCGGTGTTCCAAGCCAGCGTGGCGATGCGGTCCCCCACTTTCACGCCAAGTGCACTGAGGCCCTTGGCGGCCATCCGCGCCCGTTCATGGAGTGCGGCGATGGTGGTGCGCCGAAAAGGCCCTTCAACGCTCCGCGTCACGATCTCGCGATGGCCATGCGTTTGATAAGCATGATCGATGATTGAGGGCACGACCAGAGGCCAGTCTTGCATAAGTCCTTTCATGGGGCGATTCCGTATTATTGAGAGTGAAAGCTGTGAACGTGTAATCCAGGCATCGTGGTTAATTCATTCCCCGGATTGCGCGCATAAGTCAATGTTTTTCAGGGATTTCCGGATGGTTTGATGTCTGAAAGCGGATTTTCGCGGGGCGCCTTACCAATCTGCCATTGGCCGTGAGGGGGGTAAAGATGAATGTCTATTAACCCTCAGGCGCCGTTTTTTCAGGCGGTTGCCATGGGAAAGCCGCAATCGTTTACTAAAAAGTTGTGACTTTGGGGTTTACTCATGGGCCTGACCCAATCGGCCCGGCGGGCGGGAAGCTTTGAGTGCTGGTTGAGTATTTTCACGCGTAACTCTTTGAGGCGATAAACATGTTTGCAAAGTCCAAAAAAACGGCGGCACCTTCTGCAACCCCTGCCAAGAACATGGAAATGAAAAAGCCCGCGGCAGCCAAGTCCGGCCTGCACAGCGCCCCGTCAATTTTCAGCAGCGATGTGACCGTTCAGGGAACGCTGCGTTCTGACGGCGATATTCAGTTCGATGGCCATATTGAGGGCAATATTTTCAGTGATTCCATCACCATTGGGGAGAAAGCCGTTGTGGCCGGCGAAGTGGTGGCAGAAAATGTGGTGATCAGGGGCCGCATCAAAGGCGCGGTGCGGGGCCGCAAGGTTCAGCTCCTCTCTTCGGCGCATGTGGAAGGCGATATCCTCCATAACGGACTGGCGGTCGAATCAGGCGCCTATTTTGACGGCAATTGCCGTCATGCCGATGATCCCATCACCGCGCAGATGCCCAAAGCGCCGGGCCGCATGAAAGTCAAGGCCGACGCGCAGCCGGGTGCAGGCTCTCTTGCCGCCAAAGCCGGTTCAGCGCTCGCGTCTTAAAGGGGCACACACATTTTGCAATGATCGGGGACGGCTGAGGAGAGGCGGCCCTTCATGAGCGACTCTTTACTGATACGCGCCCGCGACGCCGCGCCTGTTGCCGGCGCACCGGTTCTGGTGCTCTTTTCAGGTACATTGTTTGTCAGCGCTTCGCTGCTGTTCTGGGTGCAGCCGATGTTCGCCAAAATGACGCTGCCCCTATTGGGCGGGTCGCCATCGGTCTGGACGACAGCGATGCTTTTTTTCCAAGCGACGCTTCTGGCCGGCTATGCCTACGCGCATTTTATCAGCCATCATATCCCGTTCAGAGCGCAACTTCTGATTCACGGCGCCGTTCTTGGTGTGGGGGCTCTGTTTCTCCCCGTGGCGAAACTTGACGGATGGTTGCCGCCGGCGGGCGGCGCGCCGGCGCTGTGGCTGATCGGTTATTACGCCGTGTGCATTGGCGCGCCGTTTTTCGCGTTATCGGCCAGCGCGCCGCTGTTGCAAAAATGGTTTTCCCTCTCCCGGCACAAACATGCCGCCGATCCCTATTTTCTCTATTCTTCAAGCAATGTGGGCAGCATGCTGGCGCTTCTGGGCTATCCCTTCATTCTGGAGCCCTGGCTGAGCCTGCGCGCTCAAAGCCTGGTGTGGAGCATTGGATATGCTGGGCTGATCATGCTGGTGGTTGTGTGCGGGGGGGCATTGTGGCGGGGGGTCAAAATGCCCTCCGGCGCGGACGCCCAGGAACAGGCGCAAAATGCCGCGCCTATCGCATGGAAAACCCTTGGGCACTGGATTCTGCTTGCCTTTGCGCCGTCGAGCCTGCTGCTCGGCCTGACGACTTTCATCACGTCCGATGTGGCCTCGGCACCCCTGTTCTGGGTTATCCCACTGGCGCTTTATCTGCTCAGCTTTATCCTTGTTTTCCAGCGCCGCCCTCTCCTCAAACATGCCTGGTTCGTGCGAGCGCTGCCGGTCTTTGCCTTGCTTCTGGCGGCCACGCCCGTGGTATCGGGCAGCACATCGTGGGTGAATCTTGCGCTGTATCTGGCCGCCTTCTTTGTCATGATCATGGTCTGTCATGGCGAACTGGCCAAGCGTCGCCCACACACACACCACCTCACCCGCTTTTATCTGGCGATGTCTTTTGGCGGTATGCTGGGCGGGGTTTTTAATGCGCTTATCGCCCCGGCGCTTTTTCATGGGGTCTATGAGCACGCGCTGGCGATCGTTCTGGTGTGCGCTCTGGCACCCTGGGGCGCGCAGGAAATCCCGAAACTGAATGACCGGGATATCCTCTGGCCGGTGGGGGTGTTCATCGGTTTTTATTTCCTTGTCAAACTTGTTCAGGCCCTTCCGGTTTCCGGTCAGGTCAGCGTGGGCGCCGGTGGATTGGTGATCATGGGGCTGGTGGTTTACAGTTTTGCCGCGCGGCCATTTCGTTTTGCTCTGGGCATTGCTGCACTGTTCGTCGGCGGATCGTTTCTGTTTCATTCGGAAAATGTGCTGCTGCGCGCCCGCAGTTTCTTTGGCGCGTACAAAGTGGTGGCCTCGCCGGATAAAGACGTGATGCTGCTGATGCACGGCACCACCATTCACGGCGCCGAGTTCACCGATCCGGCGCGCTGGACCGAGCCGCTGACTTATTACCACCGTCAGGGGCCGCTGGGTCAGCTTTTCAGGGCCTATCCTTCTGCCGCGCGCTTTGCTCATGTCGGCGTGGTCGGGCTGGGCGTCGGCACGACCGCCTGTTACCGGCAGGCTGGGCAGGACTGGCGCTTTTTCGAAATCGATCCCCTGGTCGAGCGGATCGCGCGCGATGAACGGTTTTTTCATTTCATGTCGACTTGTGCGGGGCAGACCCCGGTGATTCTGGGGGACGCGCGTCTCTCTCTGGTGCGCCAAGCGCCCGGACTCTTTGATTTGCTGATTCTGGATGCCTTCAGCGCCGATTCCATCCCCATGCATCTGATGACGCGCGAAGCCTTTGCCCTCTACACACAAAAACTGGCCAGGCACGGCCTTATCGCGGTGCATATTTCCAGCCGCTTTCTTGATCTGGCGCCTGAAATCGCAGCGATTGCCCAGGATGGGGGATTGCGTGGCCGGATTCAGTGGTTCGCGGGCGATGGGGAGCAAGCGTCAAAACCGGCAGGGTCAAAATCCATGGTGTCTGCATCCATCTGGGTCGTGCTGGCACGCTCCGCGTCTGATCTTCGCCCCCTCGACGCGAACGGTAAATGGAGAGCCCTGTCTGATGTCCCCCGCGGCCCGGTGTGGACGGATGATCACAGTGATCTGCTGTCCGCCATGCGGTAGGGCGCACGGGCGCCTCCTGCATGCCATGCAGTAATCCAGTGCGTCTCATATCATACATGTGATGGCGGGTTTTCAAATAACCTCTTTGAGACCAGGGGATCGGTGTATACTCAGGCATTGAACCGGAGGGGAGAGACGCCTATGGCGGGGATGCACGACAAAAAAATGCGGCCGATGTTCATCGGGCTTGGATTGACTGGATTCATTGCTTTGGGTTCTGCGGCGTTCGCCCAGGATCCCTCTGGCCCGGCGCCAGCGCCGGCTACGGCGGGCATGGCGCACGAGTCCCCTGCATCCCGCGCCATGATCGACGAATTGAAATCCAAGGTGCCGCTATATAAGGACTTCACCGACCAACAGCTTGCCCTCAGCATGCAAAGGATGGGCGGTAATTTTGCTGTGTATATGAGCGATCCCTCCATGACCGGCGCTGTCGGGATGCTGGTTCTGACCCATGGCTTTGGCGGCAAAGGCAACGAAGTGTTCAAATCCCAGGTTGGACAGATGGCCAGTGTTTTTCCCACATCCATTGCCTTTGGCATGAGCATGCTGACCTCGGCCCACATCCAGACCGCCCTCGACCAACTGGCGGCGGCGGGTGTAAAACGGATCATCGTCATTCCCGCTTTGAGCACAAGCCACAATTCATTGCTGCGTCAATGGGAATATATTTTTGGCATGCGGGACAAAGCTGAATATGCCACCGTGCCGCGCGTCCATACGAAGGCTAAAATTACGTTCGCCCCACCGCTTGACGACAATCCGCTGGTGGCTGAAGCCATGCTCGATTTTGCCAACGGTTTGAGCACCGATCCGGCCAATGAAGTGGTGATCCTGATCGCCCACGGTCCCACGGCCCAAAAGGATAACGCGGCGGAGCTCGCCACGTTGGCGACGTTGGCGGGGTACATGAAACAGGATGGCGCATTTTCCGATGTGAAATGGCTGACGCTGCAGGATGATGCGCCGCGGAAAATCCGCGACAAGAATGTCGCCGCACTGCGCCAGATGGTGGCGGAGGAAAGTGCTGCGGGCCATCAGGTGCTCATCGTGTCCAATCTGATGGCGACCCGCAGCATTCAGTCCAAGATTCGCAAGGACCTGAAGGGGTTGAACTATAAATTTGCCAGTGAAGGGCTCACGGAGCATCCCAATTTTGTGAAATGGCTGGGCGATGTCATGCATGATGAATTATTGCCTTAAGCGGAAGGCGTGCGGTTCCGCCCGGACTGTTTTGGCGGTATGGGGCGTGCTGTGTGCGGCGAGCCTGTTGGATGCGATGGCGGTCAGGGCACAAGACGCCGCCGCCCCTCCTGCCGCACATGACGAGCGTGCAGCGGGTGAAGACGTAGATCTTGAACTGGTTCTCGCGGTTGATATTTCTTACAGCGTTGATTCCGTTGAAGCGCGCACACAGCGCGATGGCTACAGCGCCGCCCTCATGCACCCTTCGGTGCTTGCCGCCATTCAGGCGGGCTATCAGGGCCGCATCGCCGTGACGTATGTGGAATGGGCGGACACCTTTGAACAGACGCAACTTGTGGATTGGATGGTGATTTCCGATGAGCAAAGCGCCAAGGCCTTTGTGGCCGCCCTCGGCGCCCGGCCATTCCACCGGGGGTATCGGACTTCGATCAGCCAGGCCATTGATTATTCCGCCGCTCTTTTTGACGGCAATGGGTTTCACAGTTTGCGCCAGGTGATCGATATTTCCGGCGACGGGCCGCATAATCGCGGGCGTCCGCTGGCGGCGGCGCGGGCGGCGGCGCTGGCGCGCGGGATCACGATCAACGGTCTGCCCATTTTGAATGATCGCATACAGCCGTGGGGTTTTGGCACGCCCCGGGAGGAGAATCTCGATGTTTATTATTCTGAAAATGTCATCGGCGGTCCGGGGGCTTTCATGATCGCGGCGGAAAGCTTTGAGGATTTCAGGGCGGCGATACTGTCCAAGCTCATTCGCGAAATAGCCGAACGTTCCGTTCTGCCCCCCTCTTCACGGGTTCACGCCGCGCACGTCCTCCCCTTAACCCGTTCAACTGAGTGAGGTCGCCCCATGCCCCCCACCATTCCCAAATCTTTCCTCAAAGGTTTTGTGCCGACCTTGAACAATCGCGGCTTCATGGCCGAGCACCCGGATGAAATCTCAACGGAATTTGTCGCCTTTGCCGCCGGGTGCGGCCAGCGTGTGCTGGATATCGGGTGCGCTTACGGCGTGGCGACGTTACCGGCTTTGGCGCGCGGTGCGTGGATCACGGCCTGCGATATGGAACAGGGGCATCTTGATATATTGATGGAAAAAGCGCCTCCTGCGCACCGCGCCCGTCTGGAATGCCGGGCAGCCTCTCTGCCGGAGGTGGATTTTGCGCCGCAAGCTTTTGGAGCCATTTTGTGCGCGCGCCTTTTGCATTTTTTGCGCGGCGCGGATGTTGAGGCCTCTGTCTTGAAAATGTTCGACTGGCTGGTGCCCGGCGGCAAACTCTTTCTTGTGGCCGACACGCCCTATACTGGATTGTGGAAGTCCCATGCCCCTGTCTACGAGGAGAAAAAACGCCGGGGCGATCCCTGGCCTGGGTTCATCGACCGTTTTCAAGATTTTCTTCCCCCCGGGGTTGCGTCCGCCGGGCAACCGGAATTCCTGAATCCGCTTGATCCCGACATATTGGACCGTGTGTGCAAGGGGGCCGGCTTTGCGGTTGAAAAGGCGATTTTTATGGATGGTTCCGTTGCTGGTTCCGGCGCGGCCAAACCGGCCAAAGCCCATGCCGGTGTTATCGCTCTCAAACAGGCCTGAGGAGAAGAGACATGATGAAACGCATTTTATTTGCACTCGTGATGCTGATGGTCCAGACAGTTGCTGTTATGCGGTTGGCGGCAGCGGAGGCACCCGGCGACGCTGTCATTAAGCCGGGCATTCCCCCCACCATCAGCCAGCAGGCGCGCCGCTATTATGAGCAAGTCTATGCGCAGCCCCGCCGCTCTGCTGGAGATATTCAGGACCCTGAACACCTGGCTTTCGTGCGCGATCTTCTGGATAAAATATTTTTAAAGCAGGCGCGTGAGATTCGCACAGATTATACGCTCGAAAAGGTCACGCCGGAGGGCGTTCCTTCAATCTGGATTTCAACGCCAGGCATGACGCGCGGTGGCAAAGTGATCCTCTACCTGCATGGCGGCGGCTATATTCTGGGCTCGGCCGAAGCGAATCTTGCCAATGCGTTGCGCATCGGTCCGGCGGCAGGGATCAAGGTTCTTTCAGTCGATTACCGTCTAGCGCCCGAGCACCCATTTCCCGCGGGCCTTGAGGATGCGCGCACCGTCTATCACTGGCTCCTTGCCCATGGATTTGCGTCCGAAGATATCGTGGTTTATGGCGATTCGTCCGGCGGCGGGCTGGCGCTGGCCCTGGGTCTGTCTTTGAAACAGAACGGCGAACCCCTGCCGGCCGCCATTGCGGCGATTTCTCCGGTTACGGATCTTTTGCGTCAGGGCGACACAAATGAAACGCTGAAATGGGTTGACCCCAGCACACGTGGCGCCGATCCGGAAACTGGCCATGATGTGCTTTATGCCGGTGATCATGACCGGCATGATCCCCTTATCTCTCCTGTGTTTGGTGATTATGCCGGCTATCCGCCCCTGCTTCTTCAGGTGGGAACACGCGATGTGCTGCTCAGCGATTCCATCAGGCTGGCGCGCAAAGCCCGATCAGATGGCGCTGATGTGACGCTTGATATCTGGGAGGGCATGTGGCACGTCTGGCACGATCATCCCGATGTTCCGGAAGCGCAGCAGGCCTCAGAGGCGGTGGCGGCATTTTTTCTGGATCATCTTGGTGGGGAGGAATAGGAACGGCGCGTAAGTTCAGGCGCTCCGGCGGTCAGCGTTCTTGGTCGATTTTTCGCCCGAGTTCAGCAGAGTGAGCTGCTGGATGGAGGCCAGTAGGTCGGCAGGCTTGATCGGTTTGGTCAGGCAGATCTGCGCGCCCGCGCTCAGCGCCCGGTTCTGATCCTCAACCGAGGTGTTGGCTGAAAGCACAATGATGGGTATTGTTTGCGCATGGGAAAGCTGCCGGATGCGTTCAATGGCGGTAAATCCATCCATCTTTGGCATGCGCAGATCCATCAGGATCAGGTCATACGATTTGTTCTGCACGGCCTCTATTGCCTCCAATCCGTTTTGTGCGATATCAACCTGATGGTGCTGTGCCGCCAGGATGGCCTGGATGACCTTCTGATTGACCACATTGTCTTCCGCCAAAAGGACTGTGAGTGGCACCGTCTGGGGAGTTTCTTGTGTGCTGCTCTGGGCGGGCAGTGACGGGGAGGGCTGGGATTCCGGCATCGCCATCTCCGCCCGGCAGTGCAGGGTGAACCAGAAAGTTGACCCCAGGCCGGCAGCGCTCTTCACGCCGATATCACCCCCCATCAGCGCCACCAATTGCTGGCAAATGGACAAGCCCAGTCCTGTCCCGCCATAGTTCCGCGTGATCGAGGAATCAGCTTGCGTGAATCGATCAAAGAGGGCGTCAAGATGTTCTTCGGCGATGCCGATCCCTGTGTCGCTCACTTCGAATTTGAGGCAAGGCGCCTCAGGCGGTCCTTCTCCGGTGGCGGTGACCCGGATATTCACTTCCCCCCGTTCGGTGAATTTCAGCGCGTTGCTGACAAGATTAAACAGAACCTGCCTCAGCCTGGTTTTGTCCGCGTAAATCACACAGGGAACCTGGGGGTCGATCTCAATGACGAAATTGAGAACAGATTGTTTATTGCCCGCGCTCCACAACAGGCGCGTGCCTTCAAGCAGCCCGGACAGCTCGATCCGACTTTCCGTCAATTCCAGTTTTTCTGCATCGATTTTGGCAAGATCGAGAATATCATTCAGCAACACCAGAAGGTTTTCCGCCGCGTCCTGAAGATAATGCAGGTGATCATGCTGTTCGTCATCGAGCTGTGAATTGGAAAGAACACCGGCAAAGCCAATGATAGCGTTCAGGGGCGTTCTTATCTCATGACTCATGGAGGCGAGAAATCTGTCCTTGGCCATGTTGGAGGCATCGGCCACTTTGCGCGCCGCCTGTACTTTATCGCTCAGCAGCGTGAGTTGCGCGCTTTGCGTTCTCAAATTCTCATTGGTGTCCTGCTGTTGCTTATAAGCGATCTCAAGGTTCCTGTGTGCCTTTTCAAGTGAGCGTTTATGGATCAGAATTCGTAATCCAAAATAACTCGCAAGCGCCAGCGCGAGAGATAAAAACAGACCTGCCAGGAAGAAATATATTGGGAGATTCGATTTGATGCGTTCTGATAGTTTCCTGCTGGGCCAGACATGCAGCAAAAAAGTTTGTCCGATAAAATTGACTTTATCTTCAATCAGCCACGGGCTGATATAATCTTCCGGGTCATGAAATTTTTGAAAAATCACTTTCTCTCCTTCATGAAGGCAGAGCGAGAAACCCGCCCGGAAATCATTTTCAAGGAACTGATCATAGAGAGATGTGATGTTGACGACGGCATTGAGATAGCCTTCAAACACGTTCCCAGTCCATATCGGGGCGCTGATCATGACCGCATTATGGTCTTTCGATATTGTGGTCGTGTGCGAAACGGTGAGTGATTTGAGTGGTTCGGCCTGAAGGGTGGCCATATGAGAACGCCCTTCAACGGAATGCATCAGGAACGGTCCTGTCTGCCTTGCCGACCCGGGCTCCGGGGAGGAATCGTAAGGGGTCGTCTCGACCCATTGAAGCTGTCCCTCCCGGTCAATCCAACTGAGAGATAGAATTTCTCTGCTGTGTTTGAGGGTGTTGTGCGCATCGGCGCGCCACAGGGATTCTTGTGTCCCGTCAGTGGCCTGCCAGCGCGCCACCATGCGCTGGAGCATTTCCACATGGATATCGCCGGCCCGCACCAGTTTGCGTTTGACGATTTGCGCTTCTGTAAATGACAGACGCTTGATATGATTGGATTGGTCGTTGAAAAGTTTCCATGCAAACAGAAATGCGGCAACGGCGCCCAGCAGGAATACGATGCAGGGGAGTGCAAAGCGAACAAAAGGGCGGCGCAAGCAAGCCATCCTTTCCGGACCGTTTTTTTTCTTGGCAGAGAAGTCGAAATTCACGCCTTAATTCCTCTTATGCCTGAGGAATATAAGTGTTACGTCCTGAGAAAAGGTAAATTTAACGAGGGCCCCTCTCGTTTGGCGTGCTCTCCAGTAGATCCGCCATCAGGCGGCGGCGGCGAAACATCAGCAGTGCGGCCAGGGCGGTGAGCGTGCCGCTGATGAAGAGCGGTGCGCTGAAGCCGAAAAATCCCGACAGCCACCCCAGACTGACCGCCCCCAGCGCCGGGCCGCCGCGCAAGGTGAGGGACCACAGGCCCATCACCCGGCCGCGCATACGGTCATCGACATTGGACTGAATCAGCGTTTGCGAGCCCGTTCCGCTGACCACATGGGTAAAACCGAGAACAGCCATGACAGAGGCGCCCAGCCAAAAGAGATGCGTGGAGGCAAATAGGGCGATCCCCAGGCCATTGATGGCGATGCTGCCCAGAGTCAGCGTCGTCAGGCCCTTCAGATTTTGTTTCTGGGCGAGGTAGAGACCGGCCAGAATGGCCCCGCCCCCCATGGAGGCGGTGAAAATGGCGAGGCCTTCGGGCCCTTTTGAAAAAACACTACCCACCAGGCCCGGCAGGAGATCGCCGAGGGGGCGCACGAACAGCGCTTCGATGCCGAGTATAACTATGAGAGAGGCAATCGCCGTTTTGGACTTGGCGTAGCGCCAGCCTTCAACAAAATCCGTGAATACCTGGGTGAGAATATGGCCGGATGGGCCTGGTTTGGGCGGGGTTGGCGGCAGTTTGAGCGCGAGCAGGGCAAGGATGATCGTGACATAGCTCAGTGCATTGAAGCCGAACGCCGGGGCGACGCCAAATGTGGAAATGATAATCCCCGCCACCGCCGGTCCAAAGACCCGCGCGATATTAAAGGTGACTGATGTGGTGGCGATGGCGGCGGCCAGATCCGCCTCGGGTATCAGACTGGGGATCAGCGCCAGACGCGCCGATTGTCCCAGGGCAAAAGCCAAACCCGAATAAAATCCCAGCGCGACCATCAGAGTCGGGGTGATCTGCTCCAGCGCTGTGAGGACACACAATATCACGGCCTGTAGACAGGCAAGGGATTGCGCCAGAAGGGCCAGCTTTCTGCGATCGAAACGATCCGCCAGAACCCCGCCAAACGGCGTGATGAGAAAATTGGGGATGAATTCCGCCAGCGCCACCGCGCCCAGCCAGGCGCCTGAGCCCGTGAGCTCCCAGATCAGCCAGCCCATGGCCAGACGCTGCACCCACATCCCGATCAGGGAGATGGAATTCCCAGCCATGTAGAGAGCAAAATTTCGATGCGTGAGCGCGCGGGGAAGCGTTTTGAAGGTGGAAAGGTTAAAACTCATTCATGGTGCCGCCACCGGTTCAGCCCTGATTATTTGCGGCGAGTGCTTTTTCCGCGCGCCTGAACCGGATGATGAAAAAGCTGATAATCAGAGAGGGAATCATCAATGCCGTGCCCACCAGAAACGGCGTTCCATGACCGTAATTCACGAAAATATACCCGCCGCTGGCCGGCCCCAAGACGCGCGCCAGAGACGCCATGCCTTGATAAACGCCTAAAACAAAACCTCTTTCTGAAGGCTTGGCCTCTTTTGAGACCAGGCTTGTAATGGAGGGATTAAAAATTCCTGAGCCGATCGCCAAAACCGCCAGGGCGACCAGAAGCATCGTGAGGGTGGTTGATGATGCCAGCAATACATAGCCAATCGCAGAAATGGTAAGCGCGGTGAAAAGCAAATGATTCTCACCAAATTTTTTCGTCAGCCTGCCGATTAACCCACCTTGGACGATGACGCCGATAATGCCGACAAAGGAGAGCACCGTACCAATCCGGCTTGGGCCATAACCCAGCTCGCGATTGGCCCATAGCGCGAAGATCGATTCAAAAAGCGCCCAGGAAATAACAAACAAAAAACCGACAATCACGAACATCGACAATACCTCACCGTGAAAAGTCATATGAAGTTGTTTGGCGAGGGGCACTTTGGGTTTTGCCGCAATTTCTTGTTTGATTTCGGGGCTGAGACTTTCAGGTAGAAAGAAGATCACGCCCAGAAGTGCGACCATTGAGAGGCCGGCGGAGGCCAGGGCGGGCAGGGCATAATTGGCTGTGGCCACATCGGGGCCCGCCAGCCAACCGCCCATGACGGGACCAAAAATAAAACCAAGACCAAAGGCGGCGCCGATCAGACCCATGAATTTCGAACGGTTTTCTTCTGTCGAGATGTCTGTGGCGTAGGCATAGGCGGTGGCGATATTGCCCGCCATCAGTCCGCCAAAGACTCGGGCAAACATCAGCCAAAACAAATTGTCGGCCACGGACAGGATCAGATAGGAGGCCACCGTGCCGATCAAAGACCAGATGAGGATGGGACGCCGGCCATACCGATCCGAGAGTTTGCCGGTGATGGGAGAGGTGATGAATTGCGCCAAGGAATAGACCGCGATGGTCAGGGTCACGATTTCCACCCCAACCCCCAGACGGTCCGCATAGAACGGTATCAGGGGGATGATCAGGCCGAAGCCGACCAGATTGATGAATACGATGAGAAACAGAATGGGCATGGCCGTGAATCCTTTATGAGTCCAGGACAAAGGGTTGGCTGACTATTTGGTCAATTATTCTAATGATCCTGTCAGGCCGACTCAAAGCGAAGGAATGTCCTTCACTTTCTTTTCAAGATCGGCAGCAAGAGTGACCTGATCAATGAGGCGTTCGAATCGTTTGAGCAGTATGGACCAGCCTTCCTCCGATTCAATATCTTCTCCCATATAGCCCATGCCGTGGGCGGCGCGCATCGACAAATAGCTGGCTGCCGCCATGAGGATGATGGCCAGGGAATACCGGTCCGCATCTTCCATGATGCGGGTGCGGGCAAAAACCGCGCGGTGCTCGGTGCCCAATTGCGCCCGGACCTCCGTCAAAGCGTCGGAAATGGCGGTGGGTTTGAGAAATTGCTCGGCCAGGAGTTCTGTGCGCAATGGATGTTTTCTGAGGCAATTGGCGTGGTTGATGACCATTTCCTTGAGTTGCTCTGCGGCCTCCGGCGGCGGCCTGCCGCTGTGCGCCAAGCCCAGTAACTCTTCTCGATCCGGCCAGATTTTATAGGCCTCCCCCCAGGCTTTCACCAGGCCGGGCAATCCGCCGAAATAATTGTAGAGCAAACCCTTGCCGATCCCCGCTTCCTTGATCACGTCGTTCACGCGCACATTGCGCAGGCCTTCACGGGTGACCACGGCGTGGAACGCATCGATGATGTGGGCCTCTGTGGTGGCGCGTTTGAGGCGGCCCTTGCTTTTGGAATGGGGAGTCGGGTGTGCGATCATGAGGCCAAGATTGAGGGCTGTCCTGCAAAGGGATGGGTTTCACACCGTGAAAATATGCCATACATGACCGATCAGTCAATTTTTTTCTTGATTTTTAGGCAATGCCTCCGCACCATGAAACGCGCAGGCCCACCACCGGTCCTGCTTTTCGATTCGGGAGGGGGCGGTGAGAGCCCAGAATATCGGGACTTGCGCGCTCACCCAATGCAATGAGGAGAGTTCGCCCATGCGACGCATTTCTTTAGCCCTGGTGTTGGCCATGATCGGTATCGCCCTGGCGGCGCCGGCCGGTGCGCACGGTCCGGTCAAACGCACATCGGAAATTGAGACGGGGGAGCAGGCGCGCCTCTTCACAGCCGATGCGGCCACCGGCGATGTTATCGCCCTTGATCTGCCTGACGCCAGTCGGGTGACGCACCTGCCCACGCCGCCTTTCGTGATGTCCATGGCGGTGAGTGGCGACCGCGCGCACCTCTATGCCATGCGGGGGCGGGACACGGACCGCGACTGGATCACGGTGATCGATACCGGCATCGACCGGGCCACCGGTGAAGTGCGCCCGCCGTTTATTGCCCGCACGCTGCTCGGCCACGCGCCGACAACAGGCGGGGTGCATGACGGCAAAATGCCCAGTATTGGCGGCAAAGATGCTCTGTATATGGATAAGTCAGCCGAAATTGTTGTTTTTCAGAATGATGATTTCAACGGGTATGAAGGGCTTGACGTGCGGCGCTACAAACTTGCACGACCCGATCATTATCACGCTCTGGAAGCCGGGGATAACATATATATCGGGCATTTGCGCCTGGGGCTTGTCCAGATTCTGAATCGGGAAAGCGGCAAAGAAGTCGCGCGCCTCCGGGGCTGCCCGGCTCTGCATGGCATTGCTTTTGATCTCGTATCAGCGCGGATGTTCTTTGGTTGCGCGCCCAACATGCTGGTAGTCGGAACCCGGGGCGCGGAAATGAACAAAGAAGTCGGCCGCATCGTCTATCCGGAAAATCAGCGTGTGGCGGCGTTTCTGAAAGGCAAGAACCGGATTTTCTGGGGCTATACGGAAGGCACGCTGCCGCAGCTTTACCGGCTTGATCTGGCAAAAGAACCCTATGCGTTCGATACTCTTCCCGTGCCCTCGTCCATTCAGGTCAATGTTTCCCCTGACGGTGCGCTGCTGCTGGTGTTAACGCGCGCCGGTGTGCTGGAAATCCGCGATGGGGGCACAGGCGCCGTGCTTCGTGAGGTGCACGTGGCCGCGCCCTTTGCCAAGGATTTTCATGAGCATACGGACAAAGCGGTACTGCCGGCGATTGAGGTGTTGAACGGCCGGGCTTATGTCAGCCTGCCTCTTGAGGGCAAAATCGCTGAAGTCGATCTGGAAAGCGGTAAAGTTCTGAAGAATATTGAGACAGGCGGTGAACCGACGCGGATCGTGCTCGTGCCCTGGCCCCCGGCGAAAGACCACGACTAGAGCATGTCCAAGCGAAGTGGGAACGTTGAACACCTTCGGTGTCCAACCGCATGAAGGAAATGCGATCAAACAATAACTTAGAGACGTTTCGTGATTCAGATAAAGTCGGAAAGGCTCTAGAATCGTTTCCGTTAAAAAAGGAAATGCTCCAGACGAACAAGAATCTGGTTATTGACCAGGCATCTCCGGCTGCCAGCAGGCGGGGGCTGCTTCAGCGCGCTTGAGAAGCGCCTGACGCTCAGCTTCCATCTCGGGGGGCAAGCGCGTGCCGAAGCGCTCAAAAAAGGGTTTTTGATCTTCGGCTTCCGCGATGACTTCTTGCCTATCGATGGACATCAGTGTACGGAATGAATCCGGCTTGAAATCAAGCCCTTTCCAGTTGATGTCTTCATAACGGGGTGTCAGGCCAAACGGCGAACTCACCTCATCCACTGCGCCGTGAACGCGGTCGAGAATCCATTTGATGACCCGCATGTTCTGGCCAAAGCCGGGCCAGATGAATGTGCCGTTGTCATCTTTGCGGAACCAGTTGACGCGGAAGATTTTCGGCGGGTGGGCGAGCTTGGCGCCAAATTCCAGCCAGTGTTTCCAGTAATCGCCCATATTGTAGCCGCAAAAGGGCAGCATCGCCATGGGATCGCGGCGGATGGCGGCCTGATCGTCGGCCGCAGCGGTGGCCTCTGAGCCCATGGTGGCCGCCAGATACACGCCGTGTTGCCAGCTTGTGGCCTCGAACACCAGCGGGAAGGTTTTCGACAGGCGGCCGCCGAAAATAAAGGCGCTGATGGGCACGCCTTTGGGGTCGTCCCAGGCGGGATCGATGGTGGGGCATTCTGAGGCCGGTGTGGTGAAGCGGGAATTCGGGTGGGCGGCGGGGCGCCCGCAGCCCGGCGTCCAGTCCTGGCCCCGCCAATCGGTCAAGTGCGCGGGCGGCTCATCAGTCATGCCTTCCCACCACACGTCACCGTCATCGGTCAGTGCCACATTGGTGAAAATGGTGTTGCGCTCCATGCACGCCATGGCGGTGGCGTTTGATTTTAGGGACGTGCCGGGGGCGACGCCGAAGAATCCGGCTTCCGGGTTGATGGCATAAAGCTTGCCGTCCGAACCGGGTTTGATCCACGCGATGTCATCGCCCACGGTCCACGCCTTCCACCCCTCAAAGCCTTTGGGAGGGATGATCATGGCGAGGTTGGTTTTGCCGCAGGCGCTGGGAAAAGCGGCGGTGATATATGTCTTGTCCCCGGCCGGCGATTCCAGGCCGAGGATCAGCATGTGTTCGGCGAGCCAGCCTTCATCGCGCGCCATGGTGGAGGCGATGCGCAGGGCGAAGCATTTCTTGCCGAGCAGCGCGTTGCCGCCATAACCGCTGCCGAACGACCAGATGCTCTTGTCTTGCGGAAATTGCACGATA
>Ga0114931_10003233_pt1 | contig 20660 bp, 19 predicted proteins | sample 2SBtaG_FD_89579 | JGI IMG/M metagenome (GOLD analysis project Ga0114931, IMG submission 89579) | Deep subsurface microbial communities from Kolumbo volcano to uncover new lineages of life (NeLLi) - 2SBTROV14_V59a metaG | ecosystem: Environmental > Aquatic > Marine > Volcanic | place: Kolumbo...
GCCAAGTCCTTGGCCCCACAGCCGAGATATCGCCGCTCTTGCAAATACACCCGGTATTCACTGCGATCGCCGATTCGACTGTGAAACCAACTTGGGGGCAGAGCCCCCAACAACCCCGAAGGTTATCGAACACCCCCGCGAATAATCCGGGCTAGTACCTCATGCCGGAAGTTCGATCCGGGTTCTTTGCCGGTGTTGGCCTTATTCCGAAAACACCGAGTGCGCTGCCTTGGCGAATTCGGCGGCTTCTCGGGCTTGCTCGAAGGCCTTCAACGTGCGCTGCAAGTGCTCGTCCGAGTGCAGGGCGGTCACCATCATGCGAATGCGCGCCTCTCCCTCCGGAACCACCGGGTAGCACAGGCCGTGGACGTAGATGCCGGCGTCGTACAGGTGATTGACCATCTCCTGCAGCACCGCGTACTCGCCCACGTCGACGGCGATGAGCGGGTGGTGGCCACCCAACACGCGAAAGTCGCGCTCCATGAGTCCGTGCCACAAGGTAGTGATGTTCTCCTTCAGGTTGGGCAGCGGCGCGTTGCCGGACTCGAGAATCTCGATCGCCGCCAACGCTGCACCCGCCAGGGCCGGCGACAGGGCCGCGGAAAACATGTAGGGCGGCGACTTTTGGCGCAGCCACTCGACGATTTCCGAGCGTCCTGCGGCGAAGCCGCCGCCGGCGCCGCCGAGGCACTTGCTGAACGTGCCGGTGATGAGATCGACTCGGTCGAGCGCGTCGTTGTGCTCGGCCGTGCCGCGGCCGCGTTCGCCCAGCACGCCCACACCCAGACAGTCGTCCACGAATACGAGGGCGTCGTACTTGTCCGCCAGATCGCAGATAGAGTGCAGGTCGGCTACCCGCCCGGAGAACGGAAACACGCCGTTGGTGACCACGGCGCGGAACCGCGCCCAGCGCGAACGCTTGAGCACGTCTTCCAGGTCGTCCGGATCGTTTTGTTGGTATGTCACCAACCGCGCGCCGGCAAGGCGGACGCCGTCGGCGACGCTGGGATGCACGCCGGCGTCGCAGATGATGCAATCGCGTTTGCCGAACAGCGGGGAGAACACGCCCACATTGGCCAGGTACCCGGAGCCGTAGAGCATGGCCGCCGGCATCTTCAAGAAGCCCTGCAGCCACTCCTCCAGCTCTTTGTGGATGCGCAACGTGCCACACATGACCCGCTGGCTCGACGTGCCGACGCCGTAGCGTTCGACCGCTTCGATGGTGGCTTGCTGGATTTGCGAGTCGCGCGAAAAGCCCAGGTAGTCGTGGGTGGTGTAGTTGATGACGTCGCCGGCGCCCTCGTGGTCGCGCATGCCGCCGCCGGCCATACCGCCGGCCGGCGAGAAGATGACCTCGCGCTTGAACAACCCGGCGTGGCGCAGCCGCTGGGTCTCGTTGGCCAACATCTCTTTCAGTGCCCTGGTCATGGGGCCTCCTTTGGGCTCGCGGGCTCCGTGATGTACCAGACGATAGCGCCGACGCAGCGCGACCAGGTGAGCACGCGCCGGCGCGCGCGTGCCACACAGAAGCGGTCGATGTCCCCGGCCATGGTTGCGCCGGTGGAAAAACCGCGCATCATCGACAGCTCGGCCACCAGCCCGGCGTAGCGCGCGCGCAGCTCGGCCCGCATGCCGGCTTGAAAGTCGTCGCTGGTGTTCATGATGCGCACCCGGGTCTTGCGCTCGACCCACTCTTTCTCCGCCAAAAAGTTGATCGCGATGACGTCGGCGCTCAACGCGCACGACCGGCGCGCCGCTTCGGGGCGCGCGGCGCACAGCTTGCGCACTGCCGCCACGACACACATGGCGTCCGGCGTGGTGCTGTCTGCTCGGCATTGCTTGCGGGCGGCGATACGCACGTCGCGCGCGAGATCGCGCCGGGCCGCTGGCGTCATGCTGCGCAGCGCCCCGAGCACATCGCCGATGTAACGGTCGCGGTGCTCCACCGGCGCCGCGCCGGCGGCGACCGGAATCAACACGGCGATCGCGATGGCCAGTCTCATAGTCGCCCTCGCTGGCGCACGTACGCCCGGCGGAACGCCGTCACCAGGTTGAACAGATGATAGTGGAACGGGTAGACGTCCAACAGCCGCGGCTCGGCCAACGCCGGCGCGCCGGCCACGAACGGGTCGGACCGGCGCAGCACGTCGAGACGCGTGAGCAAAAAGTCGTCGCCGATCGCGTCGGCCACGGGCGCGGGACGCCTGGTCAGCTTGCCGGCGGCATCCTGCTGGATGACGGGGCCGTTGTAGGCCACCCCGGAGAGCACCAGGGCCAGGGCTTTGTAGGCGGCGAGCTGATGTGCGCCACGGGTATCCAGCGTTGTGTGCATCTGGCGTACGTCCACGGTGTAGTTGCCGATTTGCGCCTCGGCCGCCTTCATCTTGCCGTTGCCGGCGCTGTCGACGATCAGACATTGAAAGCTCACCAGCGTGCGCGGGTCCGGCAACCGCCGGCGCGCCGGTCGGTCGCCCAGTTTGCGCGCCAGTTGGCGGAGATCGGTGGCTGTGGTGTAGCGCTCGAACACAGCGTGCACCGAGTCGTAGGCGCCGCTGCTGCGCAAGAACCGAACCGGGTCGGCGGCGAGCTTGTCGCACGCGTCGGCGGCCGCACCCCAGTGGATGGTGAACTCGCCGCAGTAGCCCGCGGCTTCGCCCAGCGAACGATCGAACAGCAAGCGGCCCAGGGCGTGCTCGAGCAATGCGCTCTTGGCTTTGTCGCCGCTGGCCCAGCGCACTTTGGTGACCATCGCCACGTAGCGGTTGCTGCAGTGGACCTGCGGCACCAGGTAGCGATCGAGCAGGGAGCGCGGGTGGGGCGCCGGCAGGTTGATCCACAAATGATGGGTCGCGTGTGGTGACGACGTGATGGCGTGGGTCTGGACCGCCGCCAGGCTGGTGACGTAGCCGAGCCTGGTTTGGAACTCGTGCAGGTTGGAGCGCGCGAGGCCGACGGGGTCGATGTCGGCTGCCTTGCCGGCACGGTCGGCCAGCACGCGCCAGGCGTAGTGAAACAGCGGCTCGTCGGGCTGGCGGTCCTGACAGATTTCGGCCGTCTTCTGTTGTTTGGGCGTGCGCTTGGGCGCCACGGCTCTTTTGGGGGCGCACGAGCCGAGATCTTTGGTGTAGCCCAAACGGTACGCGCGCAGGATCAACCCGCAACCGCGCGCCTTGATTACCGGCGCGACGGGGGCGGGCGCCACTTCGGGCTCGGCGGCGCGTGGCGGCTTGCAGTACGTCGACAATGACAATCCCGGGCCCTCGGCCAGATGCATGAACAAGCCGGCGCGCCGGTTGTCGAACGCGACCAGGCCGACACCGGCAAACACGACCACGAACAACGCCGTGCGCAAGCCCGCTGGAATGGCCAGACGGACAGCCGTTGCGCCGCGACCGCGCCATAGCTGGACGAGCAGCACCGCGCTCACGCTGGCGAACACGCCGATGAGCAGGCAGGTCTGCATGGTCAGGTGGTCAAGGTGGGCGATCACTGCTTGGCTTCGACCTTCTTGGGCTTTTGGTTCACGAGCTGATCTTCGATGCTGATGCGCCGGTTCTTGGCGCGCGCCTCGGCGATGGCGCGCTTTTGCTCGTCGGTCATCGGGCCTTTGACCACAGCTACCGCCTCGGCCGGCGTGTTGTCGGCATGGGTGCACAGCACTACGTGATCCGGAAGCTCGGCGCCGTACTTGCGGATCTCTTTGTACACGGCCAACGCGCGCTCGTAGCCGAGTTGGAAGTTCTTGTCCTTGTCGCCGACCGCGTCGGTGTGACCATGGATGACCAGTTGGCGCCGGACTAGACCACCCATGTCGAAGTTGAGCACGTCGGCCGACTTGTCGCCGAACAGCTTGGCGAACACCTGCCGCCCCTGTTCGGTGACCTTGGCGCGGCCGGACGCAAACAGCACGTCGCCGGGCAGTTGCACCATGCGCACGGTCTGATCGCCGATGCGCTGACTGATCCCCGTTTTGTCCGAGTCGGCGGTCTTTTTGCTCTTGTCTGCCGACCACAGGATCACGAAGAACACCATCATGGTGGTCATCAGATCCATGTAGATGATCTGCCAGACGTTCCCGGACTTGCGCGAACGCGTACCACCGGCCCTCATGCGTGGACCTCGATGGTGGCGCGGTTCTTGACCAGCACGTCGAGGCTCTGGTTCAAGATGTCGAAGTCGTACTCGAGCGCCTTGATGCGCTGGTCGAACCGCGACGCGATGATGGTGTACAGCGACGCGAGCACCGCGCCGTACAGGGTGGTCTTGAGCGCCAGGGCCAGCTGTGGCGCCAGCGAGTCGACGGATGTGTTCGAGCCGAGGGTGTCGAACATGCCGATGAGACCGACGATGGTGCCGATCAGGCCGAACAGCGGCATGGTGCCGGCGACGAACTCCAGGTGGCTGTGGAAATGGTCGTACAGCTCACGGCAATCCACATAGTACTGGTGGGCGATGTAGCGCGTGTACTCGGTCCCTTTGCCGCGCTGCAGGCAGACCTGGATGTCCCGGGTGAGCGGGTTGTCCGGCAGCTTGACCTTGGCGCCCGGCTCGATGGGGCCGACCTTGATCCAGCCGGACTCGTCTTTCTTGAACTGCAGCGAGTGGCGCAACGCCGCGGTGGTGTCCTGCAGATGCGTGGCATTCTTGATCAGGTGCTTGCTCGAAAAGAAGATGGTCACCGACGACACCATCAGCTTCGCGACCTCCGAGCCGGCCACGTAAACCAACAGGCCGATGGACATCAGGCTCATCGCCAAGAAGTAGTTCTCGGTGACGAAGAACACGAGCGCTACGAGAAACAGCGCTACGAAGCCGAGCAAGCCGAGCACACCTGCACCGGCGGATGCCTCGCTGATGGCGAGCCGGGCGGTGCTAGCGGGGGCTGCCTTATCTGGGTTTCTGGCCATGATCCGTTCCGTCCGTCTTGGTTGCTTTGTTGGGGGCTTGGGGAAGGGCTGTTTGCGCAGCTTGTTGCTGGGCGTGCATGCGCTCGACGTAGGTGGGGTGATAGTCGATGGCGTGCTTCACACCGAGGGCGACCGCGACGACCACCGCCAGGCCGACGGCCGCGTACGATAGGCGCCGGGCAAGTACGGCGCGCCGGGTGCGCAGCCGCTTGTGGGCGAACCAGGTCAACCACACCAGCCGCCGTCGATCCATATCTTCGCCGGCGGCCGTGGCGCGCACCGCGGGCTGTGACGCTCGGCGCTTGCTCTCGGCGCGCAGCGTGTCGAAGATTTCTTCGGTTTGGCGTTCGAGCTCCGGCGGGTAGGCGCGCGCGGTGAGCTGGTCGTCGCGTTCCCACACCCGCCAGGCCAGGTGTTGCACCAGATGGTTGCGGCCGTAGTTGAGGGCGGTGTACGCGTCGGCCAGCAGCGCCGGGTAGCGCGCTACGATCAGCAGGTACGGGCGCACGGCCAAGCGTTGCCACAGCGTGCGCAGTCGGTCCGAGCGCCGGCGCAGCCAGCGCGAGAACGCCATTGTCACGGAGAGCATGTGATCGTCCCGGCGCTCGATCAACCCCAGCTCGTGAACCAGGGCTCCGAACAGAAAGTCGCGGTCGTTGGGATCGGTGCCGTCATGCTCTTCGCTGGGGTCCCAATCCAGCCAGGTCGGGTCTTCGGCGGGCCGGAACTCGAGGCGCTCGTCAATGGCGGCGGGCTCGACGAAGCCGGCCAGGGTAGGGGCCTGGCCCAAAGGCTGGTGCTCCATTTCGCCGCCGTCGAACTCCGCCCGCGGGGTGCGGTCGTCTTTGGACGCCACGGGGGAGTCCTTGTGAATGGGAATGACCAGCCCCGAGGTCCACTCGTCCCACAGAAGCTTGTGTTCGCGCTCTTCGGCGTAGTCGTGCGGCCGGTCGTAGGGGGCCAACGCGAATTCCAGCAGCTGTGGGTTGATGACGATGCGCGAATGGGTGAAGCCCCCGCCATAGCAGCCAACGTCGTCTACCTTGCCCGGCAAGAACCGCACGCGGCGCAACAGTTGGTCGGGCAGCGCGGCGCCGGCCCGGCGCATGTAGCCGGAAAAATAGCCGCGCACGGCCGGCTCCCACGGGTTGGTTTCGTCGGCGGCGCCGTCGATGAGCGCGTGATCGAGATGACTGGCCAGCACCTCGACGAGCGCGTGGAACCACACGCGGACCAACAGGCCGACGGCGGGGACGACCACGGCGAACGTGACGTGCGGCGGCACGCCGATGGCACTGCACAGCCACCATGCGGCGAGCAAGAACGGACCGTAAAAAAGCGCGCCGGTCGCCAGCCGCTGGACGGCGACGATGCTCCACGCCCGCACCAACCAGAACACGTCGTGATGCTCCACTCGCTCGAGGCCGCGGAACGGTGGAAACGCCATCTGCGCGAACGCGGCAGCGAACCAGCCCCAGGCGATGCCTGCGGGGATGAACACCGGCCAGTCCGCCGCGGGCAACCAGTCAGCAGCGACGTCGGCGGCAACAGCCGCGAGCACGATCCATATGACAAAGGTATAGCGCACACCGCGCAGCCGCTTGAGCTCGGCCACGGGCGAGCGGCCCGCCCGGCAAAACAGGACGAAGCCGATGGCCAGCGGCACACACATGAACAGGGCCAGGGCGGCCAACCCGAGGATGGCGCCGGGAATGCTGGCCGCTCGGGTGGTGCCGTCGGTGGCGACACGGCCGGGAATCTCGGCCTGGGTGTACGCGAGCCGTTGCACGGCACCGTTGGGCAACACCAGCGGGGTGAGCAGACTCGCGACGGCATTGTCGAGTCCGCCGCGCGTCTTGCCCGCCAGCGGGATTGTGCCTTCAGCGGCGCGGGCGTGTGCACCCGCCGAGGGGATGTCGATGCGGTAGCGCAACCGCCCTGGCAACAGCGTTGTGCTCATCACCACGAGCGCGTGTTTTTTCGCGACGACGCGCCACAGCACTTCGCTGTTCACATCGCGGCGCAACGTGGTCTGCATGGCCTCGGCCTGCCACGCGGCGACGCCTTCGCCGGCGTCCACCTCGACGTGGATCGCGGTCGGGCGCACGGCCGAAGCGGCGTGCACGCTCGAAGCAGCGACTGCGACCAGCGCCAGACAGATGGCGCCGCGGCCTATGACCTCACGCATGTGCGCCATGATCCAGACATCGTTAGCACGCGGCACCAACACCGCAGTATGGTGGTGGCGTGAGCAGCTCCAGCCGTAAGTAAGACCAAACGTTTGAGTCTCGGCGCGCTCGCGGCGGCGCGACGCTGGTTCGCCCGCGTAAAACACAGCGTGACGACCGAGCCCAGGGACGCAACCAACCATGCCGGCGACGGGGTCGCGGCTCGAGAGGTTGCCCGGGCCGCTGCAGAGCTCGGCGGTGGGGCGGCAAAAATCGCTCAGCTGCTAGGCTACCGCGACGCTCCGACAGCCGACGACGCGCGGGCGGCACTGGCGGGCATGTGGGACGACGCCCCTCCCATGTCCGGCGCCTCGGTGTCGCGTCGGTGCTCGGCATGCTGCGGCCCACGGCGACGTCCGCGAGCTGCTCGCCGCGATGGTCAGTTGAATCGGCCGCTGATCAACATGTGCCGGTCGCTGATGGGCTCGACCGTGACGCCGTCGATACCGGCGGCGGCGAGTTGGGCGCGCACCTCGTCGGGGCTGAACGCGGCGAGCAGCGAGTTGTAAAAGTCGCGGCGCAATACATCGGGCTCGTCGCCTGCGTGCTCGTCGACGAGCCGGGCGGCCGCCGACTCGGACGCGGGCCGGAACAGGTCCATGACGAACAACGACGCGTCGGGCTTGGCCAGGGCGCGGACCTCGGTCCACATCACCTGCGGATCGTGCAAGTGGTGCAACAGGCTGTTGGACACCAGGGCGTCGTAGGTCCTGGCCGGCGTGGGGCCCGGCAGGGTTTGCACGACCAGCTCGATGCGATCGGAGAGGCCCGCCTCGGTGACGGCCATGCGGCCCAGCTCGATCATCGCGGGCGAGCCGTCGATGGCGGTGACGTGGGCGCCGGGCAGCGCGCGGCACATGCGGATCGGAATGTCGGCGGGGCCGCACCCGAGATCGACCACGGCCGCCGGCGGCGCATGCAGCCAGGCGACGAAGCGGTCGACGAACGACTGGTTGACCGCGGCAAAATCAGCGGCGGCGTAGGCCTCCGCCTGCTCGGCGTCGTCCATCAGCTCGGGCTCGGGGATGCGTTCCATGGTCATGATCCGGATATAACCCGCAACTCACCCGGGGTTGCACGTGTGTGACAACAGAGTCGCGCTGGCGCGACACCTATACCGCCGACAAGAGAGGTGCCAAGGCGTTCCGGGCGGTCGTCGGCAAGACTCCCGCGCAGGTGAACAAACGCTGGGTGCGCTGGGTGAAACGGCTGTAGGGCGTACGCGGTGGGGCACGCTACCAGCGCCTCGAGCGCGGCGCGGACGTCCGCGGGCGTACGCGGCTGGTGGTGGACGCGGGCATAGTCGCCGACCGCGTCGAACACAGCCGGGGCCATCCAGCGACAGGTGCCGCAGTCGATGCACGAGTCGTCGACGAAGAAGTCTCCGTCCACGTTGCTGCGCAGACGTCTGGACCCAGAGGCCATGGCCAAGCATACTCGGCGCATCGTGGCGTCGCTAACCATGTCGACATACCGGCGGTATTGTCGCGCCATCGCCGGCGAGCCGCTGCCGCTGGCCATCGTCGACATGGACGCGGTGGACGCCAACGCCGACGCGCTGATCGACCAGGTGCGTCGCCACGGCAAGACCCTGCGGCTGGCGACCAAATCTGTGCGCTGCCCGGCGCTCATCGACTACCTGGTGGACCGCGGCGGCGGCACCATGCACGGCTTGATGGCGTTCACCGTGGCCGAGGCGGTACAGCTCGTCGACCGCGGGCACGCCGACATTCTGGTGGCCTACCCATCGGTGCAGCCGGCTGACATCGTCGCGCTGGTCGAGGTCAATCGCCGTGACGGCGTGCGCGTGGCGCTGATCGTAGATGCGGAAGATCAACTGGACCGCTTGTCAGCCGGCGCGGTGGACCACGGCGGCGACATCGCTGTGGCCATCGAGGTGGATCTGTCGCTGCGCGCCTTCGGCGGCAAAGTCCATCTGGGCGTCCACCGCAGTCCGTTGCACACGGCCGACGAGGTTGTGGCCATCGCGCGCGCCATCGAGCGCCGGCCGGGGCTGCGCCTGGTCGGGGTGATGGGCTACGAGGCCCAGGTCGCCGGCATGGGCGAGGCCAACCCGTTTTCTCGTGCCCTCAACCCGGTGCGTTCCGCGATCAAAAAGGCGTCGATTCCGGCGGCGCGCAAGCGCCGCCAACAGGTGGCCGACGCCCTGGCAAGGGCGGGCCTGCCAGTTGAATTTTTCAATGGTGGCGGAACCGGGAGCCTCAACACCACGGCCACCGAGGTAGCAGTCACCGAGGTGACCGCCGGGTCCGGGTTTTTGTGTAGCCACCTGTTCGACTACTACCCGCATTTGAGCTTGCAGCCCGCGGCGTTTTTCGCGGTTCAGGCGGTGCGCAGTCCGGCGCCGGGGTTCGTGACCTGCCACGGTGGTGGCTACGTAGCATCGGGCGAGGCGGGGCCAGATCGCTTGCCTTTGCCCGTATTGCCGCCACAGCTGTCGCTCACCGGCCTCGAAGGCGCGGGCGAAGTGCAAACGCCGCTGCGCGGCGTGGGCGCGCGCGAGCTGCGCGTGGGGGATCCGGTGTTTTTTCGCCACGCCAAAGCGGGCGAGCTCGCCGAGCGCTTCAACGCATACGCTTTGGTGCGCGGCGATACGATCACCGATCGCGTCAAAACCTATCGCGGTCTCGGCTACGCGTTTCTGTGACGGACTGCGTCAGCGCACGTCACGCACGACTCGTGCCATGACGCGTCGTGTCGCCTGGTTGCGCCCGAAAACGCGGTTGCAAAAAACAGGCGGGTGAGCACAATGCGCGTGTAGGAAAGGAGTGGATTGATGGGACAGATACGAAACAACCCCGCCACAACTGATCGCGACACCAACGTGTCCACGCCGTGTGAGCAGAGCGATCGCGCGTGCGCGCAGATCGACGAGAACATGACAGCGCTGATGGCGTGGCTCGAGAGAGTCGACGCGATGCAGCTGGCACAGGTCGAACAGACCGCTGACTTTTTCGATCGCCTGGCGTAAACGCCCGCAGTCGAGCCGCCGCGCCCGCGACTTCGGTCGCGGCGTAGGCCCTGTGCTACCCTGGATGTGTTGGGTAGGGCAGACGCATCCCGAGGGTATTTGTTCCCGGAGCAAGGGGTGTTGGTACGCGTCGTCGATACCGACTCGCTGGAGCTGGTCGACGCGTGCACGTCGGCGCGGGTGGAGGCCACCGGCGCCTTTGCCCACGCGCTGTTGCAGATGTTGCGCGGCGAAGGCAACGGCGCGTTGCTCGCCGCCGTCTCAGGGGAAACGGCGCTCGGACGAATGCTGGGCCGGCTACGCGGTGCCCGGCCGTTTCCGCTGAGCCCCGCGGTGTCGCTCGAGCTCGACGGCTTCGACATCTTGTTCGTCGAGCTCGTCGGTCGTTGCAACGAACGCTGTGTACACTGCTACGCGGGGTCGGGGCCGAGCGTAGCGGCAGCGCTCACGCGAGACCAATGCGAAGCGGTTATCGACGATGCGGCTGCCATTGGTTTTTCCCGCGTGCAGTTCACCGGCGGCGATCCGTTGCTGTGCGCTTTCTTGCCGCAGTTGGCCCAGCGAACCCACGCTGTTGGCGTGCGTGTGGAGGTCTACACCAACGGGCTGGCATTGTCCCAGCGGTTGGTCGACGCCCTGGTGCCCGCCTCGCCGTCGCTGGCGTTTTCGTTCTACTGCGACGACGCCGCCATTCACGACGCGATCACGCAAACGCCCGGAAGTCACGCTCGCACGTCCGACGCGATCGGCCGCGCGGTCGCGTCGGGGCTCGACGTTCGCGCCGCGGTGGTCGTGATGGAGTCGAACGCCGAGCGTGTGGAGCCCACTCTCGACTATCTCCGCCGCCTCGGCGTGCCCACGCTGTCGGTCACCGGCACGTTCGCCGTCGGCCGCGGCGCGCGCCACGCTGCCGAGCATCAAGGCTTCGCCCACCGCGATACCCGCGGTGGCGGTCCGCTCCGACACGGCCGGCTGTGCGTCACCTACAACGGCGACGTGGTGCCGTGCATCTTCAACCGCAGGCGCGTGCTGGGCCGCATTGCCGAGCGGCCGCTTCGCGACATCGTCGCCGCGCCGGACCGCGCGGTGCTGCCGTTGCATACCCTGCAGGACGAGCTGAGTTGCACGAGCTGTCGTCTGACAACCCTTGCCCTCGATACGGTGCAGAGATGAAACCCAAGCGTGCCGCCGCCGTCGTCGTCACGGACTTGCCCGAGGACGAAGTGGTCGTGGCGACGCCGGATCAGCGCGAAGCGCTGGTGCTCAATGCTACCGGTGCGGCGGTGCTCGAGCTGTGTGACGGCAGCCGCTCGGTCGATGACATCGTCGATTTCATCTGCTCCACCCTCGGCGGCGCGGACGAAAGTCGTGTCCGCGCCGATGTGGAGCCGCTGCTGCGCCGGTTGCGGGCGGCCGGGATCGTGTACGACGCATGTGGTCCGCAACCTACCGAGCGCTGACGACCACGTTTCGCGTGGCCGCGGACGACGGCGCGGTCGCCGCGTTGGCCGCGAATCTGTTTGCTGCTTACGCACGGGACGACTCGCGCGCGCCCGATTTGGACTACCGGCTGGCCGCCGACGGCGTTTATCGCGACGGCCGGCGGGTGAGCGCCGCAGAGCATCCCTTTGATCTGGTGCCGGGCCTCGAGCTGGAGGTGTTCGCGCGTATCCTGGCACGCGCCGACGCGCACTGGCTGGTTCACGCCGCGACGGTTGTCATCAACGGTCGCTGCATCGTGCTCGCGGGACCGTCGGGTGCCGGCAAGAGCACTGCCGCGCTCGTCGCGCTCGAGCAGCTGGACGCGGGCTACGTCAGCGATGAGCACACGGCGATCGACGCGACCGGGACGGTGTCGGGCATACCTCGGCCGCTGAGCTTCGACCGTGCGCCGGCGACAACCTTACACCGCACGCGCTACCCCATTCACCGGCCGGACGGCGCGATCGTCGACCACATGCTCATCCATCCCGATCTGAGATCCGTTGTGCACGACCCGCAGCGTGTTCACGCCGTTGCGCTGATCCGCTACGAAGCCGGCGCCCCTCGCAGTTGCGAGCGAGTTTCTCTTGGTCAGGCCCTCTCGTTACTGTGGCAGGAGGGCTTGAACACGGGGGATGGAGTGCTGCGATGTGCGACCACAGCGCTGTCGCGCGCACAGTGTTATCGGGTGGTGTCGGCGACCACGGCCGATATTTTGTCCACGTTGCGCGCGTTGGCAGCGGCAAAATAAGCACGACACTCGGGCAAACTCCCGTACACTTGTAACTGACAGCGAAGCCATGGAGGGCAAGAAAGACGAAGTCGAGAACCGCGCGCGACGGCGACTGTTGCGAAGCTGGTGTACGTGCCGCCGGCGGTCCTGGGGGTGTTGTCGCTCACCGATGCGGGCTGCGCGCCCGGGGCGTCGTGCGGACCGGCGAGTTGTGCCCCGCAAAACTGTAGCCCACCGGGCCCGTGTGCTCCGTACTGACGGCTCTGTTCCGAGTCGTTACCACCCCCCGGGTCGCTGCCACCCGGTGTAGACGGGCCGCGCCACCGCGTAACGTGTTGCGATCGCTGCGCGCCATTGCTGGCCCGGCGTTCGCACTGGTGGGGGGGCATGGCACACACGAACTGCACCCGCGTCTTTGCGCTTCTCATCGCGTCCTTGTCGGCCGCGACGGTCGCCGGCTGTATGGAGAGCGCTGTCGAAACTGCCTCTACCAGTGGAAGCTCGAACCCTCAGACGTCAACCGGCGGCCGGCAGGTACCGGACCGATCGATTCCTGCGGTAGCAGAGCCACCGGCGCAGTGCGCGCCCACCGCGTTTCGGTTTCCGGAGACTGCATGCGTCGATGAGACCGCGCAGCTGGAGCTGGACCCGTGCGACGAGTCGGACTTCGCCGATGCTACGTGGCAAACGCACCAGTCCGAACACTTCACGTTTCACTATTTTTCCGGCACGGCCGCGGCGGCGGACATCGAAGCCATCGCCAACAAGCGGGAGACCGCGTACAACACCATCCGCGAGAAGCTGGGCATCTACACCGCGCCTGCGATCGAGGTGTACCTGTCGCCCAACCGCGTCGCCGCGACCGAACACGGGCGCGCCATGGGCCGCGCGTACCCGTCGGCCGGGCGCTACGAGGTGGTGTACACCGGCGCCGCCGACAGCTTCGAGATGACCCACTACGGCCACGAGCTCACCCACGTGCTCGCCCATGAGCTGGATCCACAGCATCCGGTTCGCCTCGGGATTCTGTCCGAGGGCCTCGCCGAGTTGCTCGATCACTCGGGTCGCGACTTGCACGCAGCCTACGCCGACAAACTGCGCGCGGGCAAAGAGAGCCGCGCCTACGTCGCAAGCTTCGACAGCAACGATGCGTGGGGGAGCAACTACGGCCGCGCTGGCTCGCTGGTGGCGTTCTTGCGCGACCGCTTCGGTTGGAATGACTTCGTTCGCATCTACAAGCGCGCCTACGTGGAATGGAGCAACGGCTGTTACCGCGATCCAACCTACGGTTGTGTGACCACCGGTGATCAGGTCGCGACCGTTCTGGACGGCATCCTGCAAGAGGTGGTCGGCCAGTCGTGGACCCAGGTTCAGCGCGACTGGGAAGCCCGCGTGCGCGAAGCCCTGGCGCAACCGTCCACCATCGCCACAACCGATTATCGCCACATTCAAGCGGTCGTCAATCAGATGGACGCCGCCATCAATGAACGCGATGCGGCCAAGTACCGCACCACCATGGGCGGGTTCTATTGCGAATGGGGCGGCGAGGACATGCGCCAGCAGATCGCTGCGCGCGCGGTCAACATGGGTGATGTGCAGACCGCGCTGGTCGATGTGCGCAGGTCAGGGACGAAGAACTTTTCCACCGCGATCGCGACTGTGCTGCGCCGTTTCGCCAGTGGCGAGACCCAGGCGCAGACGCTGTACTTCGAGCATCTGCCCAGCGGCTGGAAAGTCGTCTGGGGGCCCGACTGGCAGTAGCGCCGCCTACCGGGTGACCGGCGGCTCCGGTACGCGCGGAATGCCGTCGCCGACCCAGGTGCGCAGGAACGCTTCGTACTGGTATTTGGCCGCGTCGAGCTGAAACATCACCTCGTGGCCGTCTTCGATGCCGTCTTCGGCGTGCTGGATCACCACTGCGGTGACGCGGATGTCGCCGTTGACCGTGCGGTTGCCAGTGGCGGGCAGCGCGATGACCCTGCGGCCGACCAGCGGCAGCTCGTCGGCCAAAGGCGTGAACTGTGAAAGCTCCGGGCTGTCGGCGTCGAGGGGCTGGCCGGCTAGATCCAGGCCGACGGACAAGCTGGTCGAGTTGGCGATGGGCGGCAAGATGTACGTGTCGACGATGCCCTGGAACATCAGCACGTGCCGGGGCGTCGTCGTGTTGCTCACGATCGCCGGCCCGTACGGCGGCGGGTCCGCCGCTTCGCCGGCCCACTGCAGCAGCATCAGCGCCGGGTCGTGCTCGGCCAGCAAGCGGTCGTACGCGCGGTAACCGAGCAGCGCTTCGGCGATGGGCCGGATCTCCAGCGGTCGCTTCTTGTACATGACGTTGTGGATCCAGCTGCCACCGGCGCCGCTGAGAATCGCAGCGCCGTACGCCGCGTTGTTGGCCAGCACCAGCGGTGAGATGGTCGCGCCCATGGAGTGGCCCATCAGCGCCAGGTGATCGAGATCCACCGTCGCCGGGCCGCCGCTGGCGCCGGGGCAGGCCGTCATGTCGATGTTCAGGTTGGCCAGAATGTCGGGCAGCAGCGCCAGCTCGAGGGCTGATTGGCGGATGTTGTCGAGCATGGCCGGCACGTTCTGAATGTTGAAGATCAGAAACTGTTCGTCGGCGCCACTGACGTTGCGCAGGCCACCCAGCGGCCCGTCGATCATCACGCCGGCAAACCCGGCCGCTGCGAATTGCACGGCGGGCCCGCTGCCGGGGGCGGCGTCGCCGTTGGCGTCGCGCGTGCCGCGGTCGATCATCGGTCGGTCGCCGCCGCCGCCGGTGCGTACCATCACCGCCGTGGGCCAGCCGCCGGCGGGCATGGCCGCGCGCGGGATGGTTACGAACAAGCGCGACTCCTCGTAGGTCTGGACCTGCGGGGTCTCGGGCCAGTTGCCGCCCATTGTCGAAAACGGCGGGTCGCCCTGTTGGTACGAGGGCATGTCGATGGTGGTCTGGTAGACGCAATAGGTGTCGTAGGTTTCGATCAGCGTGAACGGCGCGTTGACCGCGGGTGTGGTCAGGCTGCGCGCGTCAGCCAGGAACGTCGCCAGCCCGGCGGTCGGATCCTCGGTGGTGAACGCGGTCATGCCGGCGATGCTGTCGACGTCGAAGCCGACGGTGCCGAGGGCAAACGTCGCCGCCTCCAGCGACGGCAGGCCGATGGTTTCGCCCCGCGCCAGCGCTTGCATGGTGGGCGAAGCGTGCAGCGGTCGGCCCGTCGCGTCGGTCACGCCGTTGGTGACGATGACCGCGTAGGTGGTCTCGGGCAACAACGGAATGCCCTGGATCGGTGTCACCGCGAGGTAGTCGCCGGGCGGACCGAACGGTGCGCCGTCGGCCTCGTACACGACCTTGACCGGGTAGCGATCCAGGTAGTCGGGGGCGTTGGGGTCGACGCTCAACAAGAACACGTGCGTCGCTGGCGAGGTGCTGTCGGTGACCGACGGCAGGGTTTCGGGATCGACCGCGCCGGTGAGTGGAAGCAGGATGGTGGACGTGGTGCCAAATCCGGTAGCGCGGCCGTCCAGGCGGCCGAGGATGTCGTTGACGATCAGGATGTCGTCCGGGTTGGGGAATGCGGAAAGATCCACGGTGCCGTCTGCGGCGATCAGGTCATCGGATGGAAACGGCGCGTCGTAGAACACGACCCGGGAAAAGTCCATCTTGACGGTGACGGGCTCGCCGCCGTCATCGCCGCAGGCCACCGCCCACAGTGCCAAAATCACCGCTACCCAGCGCATCGCGGGCAGCATACACGAACGTGTGCCCGCGCCTGTGCACAATCTGCGCGAACCTCGACCCGGTCACGCGAGTTGCGGTGGTACGCGAGCTGCAGCGAGTTTGCACGTGTCCACCAACGAGTCGCTCAGCTATCTGCACCCCCGCTCGATCGCCCATCTCGCGGGCCATGTGCAGGCGTTGTTGGAGACGCGCTTGTGGCTCGAGGTGGGGATTCCCGTGGGCGCGATCGCGCTGATCCTCGGTGTCGATCGCAGTCTCGACATGTGCTGCACGACGGTCAACGTGACCGGCGACTTGACCGCCAGCGTGGTGATGAATTGCTGGGTCGGCGGCGGGCTGACCGCCGAGCAAGAGCGCGCGGCCCGGGACGAGCGCGATGCCCGGCGCGCCGTGTCCGGAGAAGATGTGATCGTCGACGACCGGCTGGCGCCAGAAATCTGAGGAGCGTGCGACCCAACCGCCGGGGCTCGTGCCACCAGCTGCCTGGCAAGTGGCCGAAACTACGCTGTCGACCTGCTGGCGCCGAGTTTGCACCCATCGCGGTCATGAGACGACACGCTTGGCTCCTCGGTTTTTGTCTGATCGCGAGCGTCGCGGCTTGCGGCAACAGCACCACGCCACCGGGAGGGGTCGACGCCGCGGGTTCCGCCGCCGACGCCGCGGGTTCCGCCGCCGACGCCGCGACGGCCGACGCTTCTCCGACCGCCGCCGATGCGCGCCGGCACGACGCGCCACCATCGCCGTACGCGAGCCAGGTGATGGCGTTCACGTGCGCCCCCGACGACGGCCCGGCGCTGCGCTTGCTTTTGGCCGACAGCGTCGATGCCAACACCTGTCGCCAGGACGGCTTCGGCCCATCGCTCGAGATTTACCTGTGGCTGTCACCCGACAGCATCACGGCGCCGCAGACGATCACGTTCAGCAGCGGCGACGCGAACGGCTCGGCCACCCACTGTCTGGGCGGCGCGGCGCCGTGCCTGTTGTTCGACCAGGGCGAGGTGACGTTCGACACCTACGAAAACGGCGTGTCTGGCAGCGGAACGTACAAGCTGATGCAGGGCGACACCCTCGAAGAGGGAACGTTCGACGTTACCTGGTGCGAGCCGGCCACGCCCGAGCTGTGCGGCTAGGGTTTGTGACCGATGGCCTTCAGGCCGGCGCGCGCGCTGTTGCGCACCCGCGCGTGCGAATCGGCCAGCGCGGTCTTGAAGTATGGACGCGCGCGCTCGGGGTGCCCGGCGTTGACGTGCAGCCAGCCGAGCATCGCCGCGACTTCGCCCACTCGTGACGAGCTGGGGTGCTGGACCAAGAAACTCTCCAGCGCCGCTTGCCCGGCGACGCGATCGTTGGCGCGCAGCAACGCGACCGCCCGCCAGTAGCGAGCGTCCGGCGCGATCGACGCATACGGCGCGGTAGCCACGACGCGGGCAAATCCATCCGCCGCGTCGCGGTAGCGCCTGGCCTGCAACGCCTGCCACGCCTGCTTGAACGCCGCCTCGGCTGGGCTGGGTGAGGCGGTGGTGGCGCTCGGCTCAACTGCGGGGGTGTGGCTCGGCATATGCCGGGCCGTGCGTTTCACGCCCGCGGCGGCTGCGCCGGCTGACGCCTTCGTCGTTGACGCGGCAGAAGAATTACGCTTCGCGGAATTTTTCAGCGACGCGTGCGGCAACTCCATCCCCAGCCTCTGCGTCACCACCTCGGTGGCGCGCCACGACTGGCCCGCGGCCAAAAACACCGCCTCTTGCCCCTTCACGCGAACCGTCACCCGGCCGCTGCGCACGTGCACCGCGCGCAAGCCGTTGTCTTTGGCCTCGACGTCGAACGCCGACGCCGAGGCTTCTACCCGCGCATTGCCGACGACCACGCTGAAGTGCTCGCTTGGTTGGACCTCGGCGACGCGCACGTTCAGGGTGCCGTGTTTCAGCGCCACCACTTCGTCTCCGCCGCGGCGCTCGTGGGTAAAGTTCGCCGACTGCGAGCCCTCGACCACGGCCCGGCGCAGCGGTGGCGGTGCCGGTGCCGGTGCGCCGGCCACGGCCGGTGTCGGCGCTGTTTCGGTCGGCGCCGGCTGTGCCGTCACCAGCATCGCCGCCCGCCCGCGCGCCAGCGCCAGGTACAACACCACGCCGGCGGCCACCGCCAACGTTGCGCCGGCATACAGCCACCGCCGTGACCGCGGCTCCGGCCGATCGTCCACCGCCGACAGCAGCGATGTGCGCACGGCTTCGCGCCGGTCTGGATCCGGTTGCACCGCAGGCAGCTCGCGCGCCAGCTCGACCAGGCGCTCGTCGGTCATCTGCAGCTGAGTCATCGCGTCCCCCCTTCGAGTGCTGCGCGCAGCTTTCTGCGCGCCTGGTGCAGGCGCCGCCACATGGTGCCCGGGCGTACGCGCAGTGCTCGCGCCGCGTCGACGCCGGCGACCTGTTCCAGGTCGCACATCACGAACGCCACCCGCAAATCGTGGGGCAGCTTCGCCAGCGCATCGCCGAGGCGGCCCACCAGCTCGCGGCGCGCGACTTCGTCGTCGGGCCGATTACTGCGGTGCTCGGGTACGTGAGCCAGGTTGTCCAGGGCGGCGCGCCGGCGCGCTTCACCCCGCGCATGGTGGCGGATCAAGTTGGCGGCGATGCCCAGAATCCAGCTGCGCGCGCTGCTTTTGCCGCCGAACCGGTCGGCCGAACGCCACACTTGCATGAACGTGGCCTGGACCAGATCGTCAGCGTCGCTCGCCGACGTGGTCGTGGCGCGCGACACGAACCGGTACACCGCATCGGCATGGCGGTCGAACAGGGCGCCCAGCGCGGCGCGCTCGCCCACCGCGCAGGCGGCGATCAGCGCTTCATCGGACATCTCTTCGGTGACTCCGTCTACCCGGCGGAGCGGCAGCAGCTTGCCTTGTTTTGCGGGCTCGCGGCTCACTGCAGCTCCATTCGCAGGCCGATGCCCGCGCTCCAGCTCCACGAGGGATCGCCGGGCATGGTCCGGTTGGGATCCGGCGGCAGGTTCGGGTCGTCGGTGATCGTTCCGTCGCGCCCGACTCCGCCGCTGCTGTAGTTGGCCGTGTGCGCCTGCGGCAACCACGCGGCGCCGACACCCAGAGTGATGGCCGCCGTGTCGCTCACCGGCAGCGCATAGCTCAGCCGCGCGCCCGCGTGCAGCAAGCGGGAGGTTTGGCGGATCTGCATGGTGCCGGGTTGCTCCGGCGGGCACGCGGGATCGCCCGGAGTGCCGTCCGGGTTGGTCGGATCCGGCACGTTCGGGTCCGCAGGGTCGCATGGTCCCGGTGGCAGCAACGTCTCCACCGAGCCGGTGCGCGACAACCAGCGGCCGCCCACCGAGACCTCGGGCATCAGGGTCCCGCGGCCGACGCGCAGCGGGATTCCCGCGGTCGCACTCAGGTCGATGGCCACCCGGTCCGTTGCGAGCAAAGCGTCGTCCCGGGTGAACCCCAGGTTGCGCGCATAGCGACCACTGAGGCCGACGCATGCTCCGCCCACCTCGATGCAGGCGTCGATGCCGACGGCAGTCCACGACGAGCTGTCGCCAGCGGTAACCGTCTCGGCCGCCACGCCGACGAGCACGCGCCGGGGTGCCGACGCCAGCGTCGTCGCGGGCACGGGTTGCGACACGCGGGTGAGCGTGTTGCCGGTGCTCGGTGTCGTCACGGCGCGTCGCCGCGGCGGCGGATGCCAGCGGGTTGGCAGCAGCGACGAGCCTATGTCGGTACGAGTCCACGATTCGATCCAGAGTGCAGCGATCTCGGGCGTGCTGAGGGTGCGGTGTTCGCTGCGGCCACTATCGGCGCGCAGCTCGATCGCGAGCTGCCCGTCTTTGCGCGCCACTTTCGCGCGCAGGGCAGGGCACGGTTGCGCCTGCCGGGTAAGGATGCCGCGCGAGCTCAGCGCGTCGCGCAGCGAGGACGCCGCGGCGCCTTCGCCTTCGACGACGACCGCGGGGGGGCACGCGGGGCTCGCGGCAGACCCCGGGTGTGCCGCGCAAAGCGCAGCGACAAACCCGGCTACCGCGAACCATCCGCGCACGATTCGGCTCAGATCTCGTCGCAGCCGAAGTTGGGGGGCACGTTCTCGGGCACCGTGGCTTGCGAAAAGCACGTCCAGTCGACCGGCTCGCCGTTGGCATCGCTGCCCTGGCAAGGATCGGTCGGTTCGGTCCAGCATGCCGGATCACTATAAGGACACTGGGGATCCTCTGGCCAGCACACATTCGGATCGGTGAGGCACACGTCACAGGTGCCGTCGGGGCCGTAGCTGCCGTCGGGGCAGTTGGGGTCCGCGGGCGGTGGCGGCTCACCCGGGTCGCCCGGGTCGGTGCAACCACAGCTGCCGTCGGGGTTCGCCGGATCGCAGGGCGGCGGCGGCTCGCAGTTGGGGTCGGCCGGGTCGCAGGGCGGCGGCGGATCGGTGGGGCCATTGCAGGTGCCGTCGGGATTGGGATCGGGGCACGGCTCGCCGGGATCGACGCAGGTGGGGTCGGCCGGGTCGCAGGGCGGTGGCGGATCGGTGGGGCCATTGCAGGTGCCGTCGGGATTGGGATCGGGGCACGGCTCGCCGGGATCGAC
>Ga0114931_10003234_pt1 | contig 20658 bp, 15 predicted proteins | sample 2SBtaG_FD_89579 | JGI IMG/M metagenome (GOLD analysis project Ga0114931, IMG submission 89579) | Deep subsurface microbial communities from Kolumbo volcano to uncover new lineages of life (NeLLi) - 2SBTROV14_V59a metaG | ecosystem: Environmental > Aquatic > Marine > Volcanic | place: Kolumbo...
GGTCCACACTCAGCGCCATGACATTCAGGCGGTGCATATCCCGGCATCGATCCACTGCGCCATCCAGATTGGCCAAAACCTCGGCAGGCTGGATCCAGCCCCTCTCATTCTGGTGAACGGGTATTTCCACCGCGCTGAACTGCAATTCCACCAGCGTGGCAGGTACCTCTTCCTTGGGCAACTCGGGGAAACACTCAAGCGATGCGCAAACAATCACGGCCAAAACCCTTTCCTAAAGATTTCACCTCAAGACGTACGGAAATATCCACGCCAGCTACGGCTGCTTTAGCGGCATAGCCGATCACGGCCGGAGGCCGTGTTGGGCTATCATTCATCTTACTCTTACTCTTAATCTTAATCCATATGACAGAGAAACGACCATAGTGCCAGGGGAGTAAGAACAGGAATTTACGGTCTTTTGCCATGAACGGTTACTTTGAATCAACACCCCTCATTTCCGGTGGTCACTTGGATGGCCGCAAAAACAAGCTGTTCCGATTAACAGAAACCGCTAGAATATTGACATTCTAAATGCCAGCAGCCACGCTGGCATTTGCAACCATCCCCAGGAGCAACCACGATGCCTTCTGTCCCCCACGACGATTCTCATTGGACGCCCCCCCCCTCACCTCTCCCCGCCGACAACCAGGGTCCTGCCCAGATTATCATACAGCAGCCTCCCTCGCTCTTTGGCCGCTACGGCAAGTTGCTGGTACTGGCCCTTGGGATTGCGGTGATCTGTCTCTTGGGACTCACCGCGGCGTACCAAAGCTATTTCAACCCACCTGGCGGGCCCCAGGAAAAATACCACTCGCTCAGTAAGACCGCCAAGAAAAAAATCGCCGTCATTCGCGTTTCTGGAACTATCCTGGAAGGGGATGGCTTCATCAAAAAGCAGATCGACCAGGTCCGCCAGGATGACAACGTGGTGGGCGTGGTCCTGAGGATCAATTCCCCAGGTGGAACCGTCACCGGCAGTGACTACTTGTACCATTACCTGGGCAAGCTGGTCGAGGAACGCAAATTGCCGCTGGTGGTCAGCATGGGCAGCATGTGTGCCAGCGGCGGATATTACCTGGCTATGGCGGTCGGCGACCAGGCTGAGGCCATTTTTGCCGAACCAACCACCTGGACCGGTTCGATTGGCGTCGTGATCCCCCACTACGATCTGTCGGGCCTGCTGGCGCGGTACGACGTCAAGGACGATTCGATTGCTAGCCACAAATACAAACTGATGGGCAGCCCGACCCGGTTGCTCTCGGCTAAGGACCGGGCCGAAGAACGAGCCCTGCTACAAACCCTGGTCGACAAAAGCTTTGGCCGCTTCAAGGATATTGTCCGCCATGGGCGGCCAAAATTCCGCAACGACAACGGAGCCCTCGACAACGTTGCCACCGGACAAATTTTCACCGCCCAGCAAGCGTTGGAGTTGGGGCTGGTGGATAAAATCGGCTTCATCGAAAGGGCCATTGAGCGGGTCGCCAAACTGGCCGGCCAGGATCCCGCCAAACTGCGCTGCGTCAAATACGACAAGCCACCCCTATCGCTCGGCACCCTGCTGGGTACTTCCCTCGGCAGACCGCCAAAAGCCGCCGGCATCGACTTGCGCTGCCTGCTCCAACTGACCGCGCCCCGGGCCTACTACCTGTGGTCGGGCGACCAAGCCGCCCGGATACCGCTGCGATCCCAACCTGCCGAGGAATCCCTGGCCGCGCCCTGACCGCCACTGGCAGGGCGCACATCACAGCCGATTCCCCCCTGTCAGGCCAGGAAGTTTTTTGGCTTAAAATAATCAACATAAATATATGGTTACCTGTTTAGTCAAATATTGGAATCCTGCACGTGGTCTGTCGGAAACTATTGTTCGTAACGCTGGCAATCTGGTTGCTGGCATGCCCCGTCCGGGCGAAACAAGTCGATTTTGAGGTCACGGCGGAAGTCGATCTTGGCAAAGACGTGGGCCAAAACTTTGGTATGTTATTCGAGGTTGTCGATACCAAGGGCAACGCCGTTGCCGGGGCCGGCTATGTTGGATCGTATAACACCCAATCTCGCAGCGATCGCCGAGCTCTCCATTTTTTCTTGAAACCGGCACAAGGGCAGCCTTTCGAGCCTGTGGCCATTGCTCGACCGAGCGCAGACTCGGGAACCTACCTTTACGGTTTTCAGGGGCGACTCTTCTCGAAAGCCCGCGGCGGAAACGATCACCAGCTGAAGGTCTGGAATGCCAAGCTGGGCCGATGGAACCAAGAACTGCAATGGCCCGCCTTTTCTATTGAGGTCGCAGACGGGCGGCTCTCGGCCGATGCGCACGACATACGATATCGAGGACAATCGTTGCTAACCTTGCAGCCGGACGAAGCCGCCCTGGCCGAACATTACTATGCCAATGGACATCTCATTTTTCGTCACCACGACGCCACGGCCGAGCCTCCCTTGAACGAACTTGTCGCCTGCCCATGGACTTATGAAAACAAAATACCTCTTACTCTAAAAGATGGCTGTGCCATACCGCTCGGTACGCCGCGAGAGTTCGTCTATGCCTACGGGCAACTTCATCACCAGGTGGTCGCGGCCACCAACACGGGCGGTATTTATGTCTATGACGGGAACCGGTGGAGCACTCTCTTGGAGCCCGACGTAAACGTCAGTTTCCAAATCTATGCCATGCTCAACTACGGCAATGAACTATTGATGGGACAATATCCAACCGGTGAGTTGTTCTCGTATGATGGCAAAACACTCAAGCACTTATCCGATTGGCCGCCTGCGATGCCAGGCGTGCAAAAGCGGGCTCGTGAAGCCCAAACGCTAACGCTCTACGGCGGGGACTTGTACGTCGGTGTCTGGCCGTGGGGCGAAATCTGGAAGTATGGCGACGCGTCACAAGGCTGGCAGTTCCAAGACCGAATGTTCACCCACCCAGCCCCGACCGACGCGACCACGCATCCCTACGAAACCGAGACAAAACAAGCGGGCGGCATTTTGAATCGCTGGGGCCAGCGGGTGACCAGTTTGGTGCCGTTGGGCAACTCGCTGTTCATTTCAACTTCTTCCAAAGGCGGCTATCCGTTTGACGCCAACTACCCGTTTCTTAGTACCGAGAAAGCACAGGAATACGGCAAAGTCTACCAGGTTCGCCAGCCTGGCGCACTGGTGGTTCCCACCAGGTGGAAAGATGAGCCAACCCGTTTCACTTTCAGAATCCAAGGCGGCACCATGACCGTCTCGCAGGACGGTAAAACCCTCGGTACGGCAACGGCCCCGGCGACCACGCGTCTCCGCTCGGCGACCCTTCGCTGGGGACAAGGTATCTTTGGTCCGTTGCGCGGCAAAATCGTTTCGCGACGCAGCAATATCGGCAATATTGCAAGCACGGACAAACCCCAAAAGACCTTTTTGGGCGCGTACATCAACATGCAACGTTGGTTCGACCCGAACGACGCGCCAGACGCGGCGCGTACGGCCATCGACAACAACCTGATGCGTTTCCAAAAGAGCGGACTGAACGTCCTCATGCCGTATTGTACGACCTCCGCGGGCCAAGCAAGTTACCCAAGCGCTTTGATCCACGAACGGACTTTTCCTTCCTGGGATCCATTGGCACATTTTGTCGCCCGGGCTCGGCAGTGCGGCCTGGAGGTTTGGCCGGTTGTTTGTGTGCTGGTCTGTGGCACCGATCGGCCTGCGGGAATCCTGACCAGGCATCCCGACTGGGCCATGCGTAATCTCGCGGGCGAACCCATCGGCTACATTTCGCCCGGACACCCCGCGGCCCGGCAGTGGATTGTTTCGGTTCTGTCAGAAATCGCCAGGCAATATCAGCCAGACGGTATCCTGCTCGATTATCTGCGCTATCACAATCGGCCCATTCAGCTCGATGCTTTTTCAATGGCGCGTTTTGAAAAAACGCTGGCCGCCCTGGGACCGATCGATGCGAAAGAACGGGCCGCACGGCTGCAAACATTCCGCGAAACATTGCTCACCGAACTGATGGAACAAATTCATTCCGGCTTGCATCAGGTGAAGCCAAACCTCAAGCTGGCGATCTACAGATGGGGCCCGCATGTCATTACCAGTCATCGGGTGGGGCAGGACTGGCAAACATGGGTCGAACGCGGCTATCTCGACATGCTCAACATTTCAGGATATCTCTACCCCGAACAAAACGGCACCGACTATCTGGCCCAATTGGAACAAAAGCTGCGAACTTCCAAGTCGATTGTCAAGGCAACCGGTCGGCCAATTCCGGTTACCTTTGCGTTAGGCGTCCGCACAAGTCACGGAGAGGTACACTCCGCCAGGCAGATCAGCAGCATCTTACAGGCCGCCCAACGGGCCGGCAGTGATGGTGTCGCTTTCTATACTTGGGACTACCTGCAACCGTGGCTCGATGCAGTTGTCCACACCGGCGCAATCGAACAACTCAGCGGCCATTCTTGGAACGACTGAAAACGGAACAAACCGCGAATCACATAAACTCAGTAGTTCCAGGAATGTCCGATGAAGCCGACCCGACGGGCGTGCTAGCTATTAGAATCGCGGTTTTCGGGCGGCTTATCGGCCTGCTTCACGTAGGGCTAAGCGGCAATTTGGAAGTACTGAAACTAACACGAATCGCAGTGTCCTTCAGGTCAAGCTCATCAAGATCATTCAGCAGACGGTGCGCGTTCCCCTGGCCGTTTTTTACTTTTTATTAACCGTTTACAACCGGCAAACCAGGGAACCGTTCGTCGCGGATGTTTGATTCGGCCGCTGCAGCTCAGCTCAAAATCAACTTCAAATCGTCCATCGTCAGGTTGCGTATCAAATTGTCGTCGGCCGTGATGATCGCATCGGCCAGAGCCCTCTTGCCCTGCTGGAGCTCGAGCACTTTCTCTTCAACCGTGTCGCGGGCAATAATCCGGTAGGCGAACACCGGCCGGGTCTGGCCAATGCGGTGGGTGCGATCGATGGCCTGCGCTTCGACCGCCGGATTCCACCAGGGATCGAGAATGAAAACATAATCGGCCGCCGTCAGGTTCAGCCCCGAACCGCCCGCCTTGAGGCTGATCAAAAACAGGGGGCAATCCGTGTCGGATTGAAAACGCTCCACCTTCGCCTTGCGATTGCGCGTGCGGCCATCCAGGTATTCGTAGCGGAGACCCTCCTGGTCAAACCTGTCGCGGACAATCGCCAGCAAACTGGTGAACTGAGAAAAGACCAGTGCTTTATGGCCCTCGGAAATCACTTCGCGGATTTGGTTCAGCAGGACCTCCAGTTTCGCACTCGATTAGCCCGTCTTCTTTTTGTTGACCAGACCTGGATGGCAAGAAGCCTGACGGAGCCGCAGGAGTGCCTCAAGCAAGTGGATTTTGGCCTTCTTCAGGCCCCGTTCCTTGATTTTCTTGGTTAGCATGGCCCGGTAGTAGTCGCGCAGTTCGTCGTACGCCTGACGTTCGTCCGGCTGCAAATCGCAATAGATCGTCTGCTCGGTCTTCGCGGGCAATTCCTTGAGCACCTGTTCCTTGGTGCGGCGCAAAAGGAAGGGCCCGACCGCCCGGGCCAAATCGGCCAATGCGCCCGCGTCGCCTGGCACGGCCGATTTGCAAAGCGTTGCAAAGGCACCCGAACGGCCGAGCATGCCCGGGTTGAGAAACTCGAACATCGACCACAATTCGCCCAAATGATTTTCAATCGGCGTGCCGGTCAACGTCAACCGATGGTCCGCATTCAGCAAGCGGCTCGCCTTGGCCGCCAGGCTGTTGGAATTCTTGATGGCCTGCGATTCGTCGAGGATCGCGTAGTCAAAACATTGCTCTTTGAGCTCGGTGATATCACGCCGCAGGGTGCCGTAGGTTGTCACAATCAGGTGGTATTCGGTCAGTGCTCCGAGCCGCTCGCGGCGGTCGACCCCCGTGTAGTTGGCAACGCGCAATTTGGGCGTGAAACGGGTTGCCTCGTCCTGCCAGTTAAAAATCAGGCTGCGCGGCACCACCACCAGCGATGGCCGTCGCGTTTCTCCCGCTTTGAGCCGCCGGGTTCGCCGATTTTCCAGCAGGGCCAGCACCTGGATGGTTTTGCCCAGGCCCATGTCGTCGGCCAGGCAGCCTCCCAGGCCCAATTGGCGCAAAAAGTGAAACCAGCCCAGGCCATCGCGCTGGTAATCGCGCAGTGTCCCTTGGAAAGTGCGCGGTGCGTTTTTCGGCCGGACTCCTGAAAACGAAGCAAGCCGCCTGCGAAATTGCTGGAACTTTCGATCGAGCTGCAAGTGATCCTGTTCCGCCAGCAGCGCGTCGAGAAGCAGCGCCTGCGAAGGTTTGAATTGGATTTTTCCCTGTTCGGTCGCTCCCAATTCGATCAGGCTGCGGTAGCGTTCGAGCCACTGGTCGGGCAACATGCCGCGCGAGCCATCGCCCAATTCCACGAAACGATCCCCTTTGCGCACCGCGGCGAGCAATTGGGGCAGTTTGGCTTCCACCCCGTCAAAGTCGATCGACGCGTCCAGTTCAAACCAGTCGATGTTCGACCGCACCTCGATGTTGAAGTCGCCGGCAGCACGAAACAGCTTGCCTTCCGCCTCCACCCGCCAACCGGCGGCAACCAGATGGTCGACCAGCGGTGTAAGATTCTTGCGGGGGAACTGTACATCGCGCCTGGGACCCTGGTAAAAACCGCCGCTCGGACGCACTCCGTGGCTGCCCAGCTCCGCCAACCGTTGGGCCTCCAGCTGCCGGTCGCGCAGCACCACTTGGGTCGGCGGCCCGCTGGCGGGCGGCCCGGCAGGGGCGAGAGTTTCATCCGCCAATTGGGCCTGGTTCGCACCATACAAGCCCCGGCAGGGATCGTCCACGCCCACCTCGCGCGATCCGTACAAGAACGACACGTCGGCGGTCAACGAGGGCTGGGAAGCGCGGGCTTTCCCTGCGGCTTGGGCCCCATTGGCGGGTAGATAAATTTTGAGCTTGGGCTGGGGAGAAATACAAACCGGCTGGCCCCCCAAATTGTCTGGCCACTGGATGGCGGGTTGGCTGCGAGTTGACCAGAATTGCTTGAGAAACGCCTCCCGGTCGGCGTAAGGAATTTCGATGGGTCCCTGCTGATTCAAGACCTGGATCCAATCGTAACATTCCTCCATCCCTTCGGCCCATGTGAGCGTGTCGTCCACCAACAACAATCCCGCGGAATTTGCCATGACCGCGGTGCGAAAGGCTCGAGACTGGTCGCCGCAAGTAAATTGGCCGTCCAGGAGCCAGCATTGGCGGCTGTCGTCGGCCTGGATGCGCAAACTGGCCTGCCAGGGCAAGTTGCCCTCCCAAGTGAGCGGCCGGGCTTCCTGCAGCGGCTGCATGCTGTCGAGCAGCCACAGGAAGCGGCCCGTCCGGGCCAACTGGGGCAAACAGGCCTCCTGTAAAGATTCGGGGATTGTGACCGCGGAGACTCGGCTGGAATAACCGTAACTGCGGTAAGCATACGAAGAGTTGTAGTTCGTCTCGTAGGGAAATTTGATTAACTGGGCAAGCAATTCGCGATCGGCTTGTTGGCTGAACGAATCGATCTCACCGGCATCCAGCTTGAGCCGTTTCCGCTTGCCAAACTGGCCGTTTTTTTTTGTCTCGTGCTGATACAGCTCGACGATGATTTCTCCCAGCGCCACACTGGGACCCACGCAAAGTACGTACCAGGCTTCGCGCTGCTTGCCGCGGATCGCCTGCTGCCAGGAATCGTCCGTGCGGCTAGGGTGCGGCGTCATCTTCGCCAGGGTCCGCTGCCATGGCGAACGGGTTGGTTTTTTTCCACCAGCCTGCTGGCCTCTCGCCGGGCCCCAGCCCGTGCCCGGATTGTAACCGTGCCGGATCAGCTGGCTGGCCACGGGCCCCTTCCAACCTCGAGGTATGGTTCGCATAAACTTCAAATCGGCTGCAAACACGATCAACTCGGCCTGGCCCGGCACCAGCACGCCGGCAGCCGCCGCGTCCATGGTCAGAATCGTCGCCCAGAGATGCTCACAGAGCTCTCCGCCAGCAAATCGGTCGCACGTACAATGGCTATCGAGAATACCCTCCGCAAGCGTTTCGACCCAACCGAGTCGAACCTGATAGCTCCTGCCCAGGAAGCTGGCAACGGTCGCCCGCAGCCCTTGGGAGTCGACCGCTTCGATACAAACCTGTCCGTCGCGCCGACAGATCTCGCCAAAACGCCGGTCGATGGACTCAAATTGCGGCTGGCACCGGCTGGCCAACGTCGCCATGGCGGCTTTACTCATACTATTCCAAGACCTCCGTGCAAATCGCTGGTGGAGTTTTAGTAGGGGCCACTATACCGCAAACCCCGGCTGATCGGGTAGGCTGGTAGAGTACCCTTTTGGCCACCCGCCGCTCCAACCATCCACGGCCCGCCAACACAAACCGCATGACCAGCACAGACAACACGACCACTCCCTCCGAAACGGCGCAGACTGAAAATGGCCATCTGCTCGATGCGCTCGATCCACAACTAAACCGCTGGCTCCAGGATCGGGGTCTGCCCGGATACCGGGGCAAACAAATTAGGCAATGGTTATTCCAGCAACGGGCCGCCAATTGGGACGCAATGAGCGATCTGCCGCAAAAATTGCGCCGCGCACTGGCTGCGGACCTGCCTCTCTGGCAAAGCCGTATTCTGCGCCATATCCGGGCGGCCGATGGAACCGAAAAATTACTCCTGGCGCTCAGCCGTGGCGGCCAGATCGAGTGCGTTTTGTTGCGCGACCGGGTGCGGCGGACGATTTGCATCAGCACTCAGGTGGGCTGCGGCATGGGTTGCGTGTTTTGCGCCAGTGGCCTGGATGGCGTCGAACGAAACCTTTCCAGCGGCGAGATCGTCGAACAGATGTTGCGGCTGCAGCAGCTTCTGGAGACCGAAGAGCGGCTCAGCCACGTTGTCGTAATGGGCATGGGCGAACTGCTGGCAAATCTCGAAGCCCTGCTGCCGGCCCTGGCCGAGGCCCATCGGGCCGATGGGCTGGGTATCAGCACCCGCCGGATCACCATCTCCACGGTGGGGCTGCCGGCTGCGATCGACCGGCTGGCTGGCAGCCAGCCGCACTACCGGCTGGCCCTCTCGCTCCATGCGCCCAACGACGCCTTGCGGCGTCAGCTGGTCCCCGCTGGCCAGCCGCTGCAAACGCTGTTGGCGGCGGCGGACCGTTATTTTGCCGTGTCAGGGCGCCGGATGACGTTCGAATATGTCCTCCTGGCGGACATCAACGACCAGCCGGACCATGCCCGCCAGTTGGCCCACCTGTTGGGCCGGCGGGAAGCGCTGCTGAACGTCATTCCCTACAACCCGGTGGCCGGGTTGCCCTACCGGACCCCATCCACCGCCCGCCAGCAAACCTTTCAGCGTATCCTGACCGCGGCCGGCTTGCGGGTGCAATTTCGGCACCGGAAAGGCAGTCGCATCAACGCTGCCTGTGGGCAGTTGCGACGTGCGGCTGGCGGCAGATATCGATTATCGAGCAATTGATCGCGGAAGGCTTACAGAAGTTCCCGGTGGAGCTGATCGCCTATCAGGATATGGCAACGGACCGATCAGCATCGAGCCACCAGCCATCAGCGCCGCCCAAGCATGTTGGCGTGTGCCGGGAATTCCGTGGGAGTTGTCATAAAATACATTGGCGGCTGGAAAGCGGTCGGGCATGCCCGGCGGCTGGATGCAGTTGACCGGCCGCCAGGGGAAGTCCGCATAATGGGGCTGCCTCTCCAGCAGTGCGTGTTGCATGTAACCGTTGTGAAATAATATCGTTCCTTTACGATCGCAAAGATCGGCGAACTCTCGCAGCCGATCGAGGTCCTCCGTCCGATTCGGCCCAATTTGCCCCGGTGCACGCCGCGCCAGGTTCGGACGTTGACCAGGACGCCACCAACCGTTGTGTTGGCCGTATCCCCAAATGACGCGATCATTCTGCACATACCAGCCTCCGCGGATCGCGAGGCCATTCGGTTTATCATCCGAGCAAGCGACTCGGTGGGAGATACATTGCGTCACGAACAGGATCAGTAAGTTGCAAAGAATCTGTTTCCACATTATCTCGAATCGCTAGAGCTTAGATGGGTGAATGGCATAGGAGCCACTAACGTGTCTTTCGATCAGGTAACACAGCTGCGCACACTCGGCGCAAATACTCGACAAACTGCCACCCCCCATGACCGCCCGTCTGCCGCGTGACGACTAAGTCGAGACTTGGGACGAAGGCGATCAACTGACCTCCGGAGCCGGGTTTGTAGCGAGCGTCTAACGGGATTCCATCGCTGGTCCAACCGTTCTCGTTCTGCCCAGTCAGCCGGGCTGGGAGTTCCCACCCGTGCGAAAATATTTCGGGTGAGTATCCCCAGCGCAATTCCGGTGTCTTGACGTTTTGCGTCGGCTGAGACGTTTCCTCAACGAACCAAGGCGGAACAACCTGCTGATCTCGCCAACGTCCGCCACGAAGCATGCAGTACGCAATGCGCGCCAGATCTCGAGCTGGCATGCCGATTCCATGTTCGGCGTGCCGCCCAATCTTCCCATCCCGATACTGAAACGTCCAATTGAAATATGGGGTCAGGTCTTGGCAATTAACTTATCGTCGGTACTTTTGTCACCATGGCCCGACCGTTACGCATCGAGATGGAAAATGGTCTTTATCACGTTACGGTACGTGGCTGGGAACGGCGCGTGATCGTCGATCGGGATCGAGACCGGGAAGACTGGCTTCGGCTTCACGATCGAGTCGCCACCCGTTCGAACTGGCGAGTCTTTGCCTGGGTGTTGATGAATCATCATTGGTCGCCAACTGCTGCTGGCCATTTGTGTGCCTTCATCGATGGAATCGCAATGCGGTCCCGCTTCCTCCCTCTCCATTATGTACTATACGAAGAGGCTCATGATATTCAACGAGTAGAAAAGGGGACGGGATCTTTTGCTGCCATGAAAGGGATTATTTCGGTGCGGTCACCACGCTTTACTTTTCCGGCCGCAAGACGGAATCCAGGAGCTGGTACGCCTGGTTGCGCAGTTCCTTGGGGAAATCGTGGCCGCAATCGGGATGCCGAATGATGAGATGGTCCTTGCCACCCAGGAGCTGGTAAATCGGGGCTGCCGCCGACGCGCACGCATCGACACTCTGGCAGCGGAAGTTGCTGTCGTGCAGCGGGGCGTTGACAAACAGCGGGCGGGGCGCCAGGGCGGCCAGCAGGGCGGGGAAGTCGAAGGGAATCTTGTCCAGCTTGCCGCGATAATCGGACAAACGGGGCATGTAGCGGGTCTGGCACCAGCCCTTGCCAAAGTACCAGTTGCGCTCTGCTCCGTCGTAGTAGTCCTGGAACGAATCGAAGCCGCAACTGCTGACCAGAACCGTGATACGCGGGTCGAACACGGCCGTGAAAATCGCGTTGTGACCGCCCAAAGAATGACCGATGGCGCCGAAGCCTCGGGTGTGGTCCACATACCGAAGCGCGGCGAGCAGATCGAGGCCGCGGGAATTGTCCCAGATTGCTTTCATGGTGCCGCTGACGTATCCGAGTCGGCCCAGGTTTGGCCAGTAGTCGGCCAGTTGTGGGTACGAAGGGGAGAGCGTTACATAACCAAGTTCGGCCAGTTCCGCGGCGTACTGTCGGCCCCGCCGTCCCCCCAGTCCCACCACCACTTTGTGCCCCAGCCGGTTATCGGTGGGATGCAGACAGAGGACCGCCGGCGCCTTGCGGTTGCCGGCCAGGACCTCCTTGGGGATGCAGAGGTACGCGGGCGTCCGCCCGCCCGGCTCGGATTGGTAGGTGATCAGTCGCCGCACGTATGTACCCACCTCGGCTTCCTCCAGGACTTCGATCCGCAGCGGCACACGCCGATCTTCGCCCGGCAGATTGCCCATCACGGCCTGCATCCCGCGGACGATTTCCTGCCGCCGCTGCCGCCATTGGTCAGGATTCGTTACCGGTTGCATGTTGCCGCTGGCGTCGCCGCAGCAAACCAGAGGGTTGCTGGCCGGCGCCGCGGTCTCTGCCGCATAGCCTTTACTGGCGTTTGGAGAGGCACTGAAAACGATTGCCACAAGGGCCAGGATCGCATGGGGCGAGATGGATGGAATGGCCGACAAGGTTGTATTCTCGCAACTGGCGGGGATCGTATGCGGCCAGGAATGAATTCGGCCGAAAAATGGGCGTGGAGCCCAAGCTCCTGCCTGCCGGCAAACCAGCATAAGGCAGGCGTTCTTCGCTGACAAGTTTAGCCGTTCGGTTCAGGCCGGAATATTGGTATCCATGCAGCCGTGCTGCGAAAAATTTGTCGGCCTTTTAGCTTCTAGAGAAATAACGGTTTTAGGTAAATTCCTATCTACCTATCGCCTAATACGCAACGGCACTAACATCGCCCAAAGTGGCACGGTCCAATTAAGCCATCGACCATATCCCGGGATGTTCGAGAATTTCGCATAATGTGTGCAAAAATGCAGCGGGCAAGGCCCCATCGTGAACGCGATGATCGAATGTCAAGCTTAAGCTGACCTGATCACGAATCACAATCTCATTGCCCTGTACAGTCGGTTCACGACGAATTCGCCCGATACCTAAGATGGCGCTTTGCGGCAAATTGAGAATCGGGGTGAAGCCATCCACTGCAAAACGGCCTAAGTTGCTCACAGTGAATGTGCCTCCCTGAAAGTCATCGGATGTGAGTTGGTGGGCCCGGGCCCGTTCAATGATGCCGCGTAACTGCCGCGTGACTTCGACCAATGGCAAGGAAGAAACATTTCGTAATACGGGGACCAACAGGCCACGCTCTGTATCCACGGCAACCGAAATGTGGATTCCTTCGGGAACCAATATTCCGTTATTCCCCCATTGATGGAGGAGCTCGGGGTGGTTTTGTAACGCCGCGGCAACTAGCTTTACGAACAATTCGGTAATACTGGGAATTTGGATCTTCCCAAGTTTAGAAGCGCGCTTGAATTCCTCGCGCAGATTCAAAAGCTCCGTTGCATCGGCCTTCACCATCAGGGTAACTTGGGCTGTCTGCTGCGTTGTCGCGACCATTCGATCGGCGATTGTCCTACGCATTGATATGCTAGACGCCGATCCAGTAAAGAGTGCCGGGGCCTTTTGAGAAGCAGCCGATTCATGAACATGCGACTGGTTCGTTTGGACCTCGGGTGATAGTTTCTTCGCTGCTGTGGCTTGGGCGGCCGCCAAGACGTCTCGTTCGCGAATTCGTCCTGCACGCCCAGTGCCGTTAACTTCCAAGAGACTTATGCCAAGTTGCACCGCTCTCGCCGCGGCACGCGGGCTCACCGCTCTGCGCGATTCTTTTTGCAGGCCATTTCCATTCTCCCGGGACAAATCGGCAACATGCGTTTCGACTGCGGCCTGAACATCTTCTTTCGTGATTCGCTTCCCCTTACCAGAGCCAACCATGGGTCGAATATTAACGCCCAAATTTCGCGCCAGTCGCCTTACGCTTGGACTGGCAGGCGGGTCGATGGATGTCGTTTTCAAATGAGCTTCGCTAGGACTATTAGCTGGAGGAAAGGCGTTGGATCGAGAAATCGGTTGAATGGCAGTATTGGTTGATGTCGGTACATCGATCTGTGAATTGGTATCCATGACCGTTGAGCATGCCGCCGGAACCGGTTCATCGCGAGTACACAAGTATCCAATGCATTGGCCTACCTTGACCGTGTCATCCGGTTTAGGCGCATCGGCGGAAAGCCGCAAGATGCCCATGTCAAAAGACTCCACCTCTTGGGTAGCCTTGTCGCTCTCTAACTCGAACAGGGCGTCGCCCTCTTCCACCATCTCGCCTTCCTGTTTCAGCCAACCGGCAAAGACGCCTTCGTCCATGGACCAGCCAAGCCTCGGTACAACAATCTCAATAGCCACGGGAGTTACTCCTCAAGCAAGTCCAGGACGGTTTGTACGATGTCTTCCACTTGCGGGACCACTGCTTTTTCCAGCGACGGACTGTACGGTGTGGGTGTCTGGGCGCCGTTTAGCCTAGAGATAGGAGCGTCCAAATCGTTAAATCCCCTTTGTCCGATCTGAGCGGAGATTTCGGCGCCAAGCCCAAAGGGTCCAAACGTCTCGTCGGCGATCAACAGTCTGCCTGTTTTGGCGACGGATTGGAGAATCGTTTCACAATCGAGCGGTGCCACGGTTCTTGGGTCGATGAGTTCGACTGAAATCCCGTGAACTTCAATTGCTTGATCGCCTTGAACGATTTGTGGACCATCTCCGCCAAAGCCACGACCGTCACGTCAGCGCCTGCATGTACGATTGCCGCTTTGCCGAACGGAAGTTCGTAGGGCGAATTGGGGACCGGGCCTGTCACGTTGAGTAGCTCCCGATGTTCCAAGAAGATGACCGGGTCGTTTGACTTCAAAGCATGGGCGAACAGGCCCTTTGCGTCGAAGGGCGTCGAAGGGACGACAACACGCAAACCGGGAAAGTGGGCATACAGCGAGTAGTAACTGCCCGAATGGTGCGTGGCGGCTGAATGTCCGATTCCTATACACCCGCGCAAGACGACCGGCATGCTGATCCGACCATTGGACATATATTGAATCTTAGCGATCTGGTTGATGATTTCGCCGACCGCGTCGAGGATAAAATTAGCAAACATGAAGTCGATTACGGGCCGCGTTCCGGTCATCGCGGCACCAGCGCTCAGCCCAACGAAGCCGCGCTCACAAATTGGCGTATCACATAGTCGAAGCGGGCCATAACGTTCGTACAGGCCCGTTGTGGTGTTGAAATTTCCTCCTCGTTCACCCACACCTTCCCCGAGCACAAAGAACGTGGGGTCATCTCGCATCGCGTCAGACAGCGCTTCAAGGGTTGCGGCCGTAAAGGATATCTCGCGTGTGCCAGGAGGAACGGTCGGCAAGGCCTGCTCATCTGCCTCAGCGTCCCGCTGGCAAATTGTTTTGTCTGGTGCTCCGGATGCAAAAATGTGCTCAAACGAAGTTTCTGGTTCTGGATATTTGTCTTCATGGGCGACCCGGTGGGCCGCGGCCACGGTATCCGCAATCTCTTGGTCAATGGCGTCCAATTCCGAGCTTTCGACAGGATTGGCGTTTACCGAATCTTCGATCAGCGAGAGGCGCAATCGCCGTAATGGACATCGCTTTTTCCAAGACTCAACTTCCTCCTTCGAACGATAAGTAAAATCCTTCATGCCTTCGGCGTGGGATCGAATACGATAGGTAATGCACTCGATAAGAGTTGCTCCCTCACCTCGCCGCGCTCTGTCAACCGCCTGCTCCGCTACCGCATAAACGGCCGACACGTCATTGCCGTCTACCTCAACACTGGGTAGTCCGTAGGCTTCGCCACGCGCCGCAACACTAAGGTTGCTGCTCGCATAGCCCATGGGAATTTCCGTGGCGTAGCCATTGTTTTCGCATACGAACAGCACGGGTAAGGTCCAGATACTCGCCAGGTTCAGGGCTTCGTGGAATGCCCCATTGTTGACAGCGCCATCGCCAAAAAAGGCGACCGCAACTCGATCCGTTTCTAGCAGCCTGAAACTGTAGCCCGCGCCCACGGCCTGGAGCATGCACGGTCCGACGATGCCGCTGGTGCCCATCAACCCCACTTCGGGTGCAAACAGGTGCATGCTACCTCCGCGACCCGCGGAGCAACCCGTTTTGCGGCCATAAAGCTCGGCGATGAGTTGCTCGGGGGGCACCCCTTTGGCCAACGCATGACCGTGCCCCCGGTGGGTGCTGAATACAACGTCCTCCCGCCGCAATTGGGCGCACACGCCCACGGCAACCGCTTCCTGACCGACATAGGTGTGGCACGCTCCGTGTACCAGGCCTTGCTGACTTGATTTGGCAAGTTGCATCTCGCACTGGCGCACCAGCCGCATGCCACGGTAGAGGTCCAGCAGAACGCTGTTTTCAAGCTGGGTCGCGGTCGTGTGCGACATGATCGAGATTCCTAACAGGCGAAGGCACGCATCGGTCAGACGATTTCTTCTAGAACGGGATTGGTCAATAAGCCGATTTTGTCGATTTCGTAATCGACTTCGTCGCTGCGAAGGTGCCTCGGTAAAACAATCGGATCGCCTGGATTCTGCACAACCCCTGTTGATTTTGCGAACACCACTGGATACTCGGGCAACGGCAGATTTCCTTCCTCCGCGTGGCGGGCATAGTTCAGACCGATACAAATAATATCGACCGGCGCGATGGGCGCCAGCAGTTTTTCCATCGTAACGGGTTGGCCCGTATCATGAAAATCCCCGTAAATGGGGCCTTCGAGGCGTGTCGTGGATTGTTCCCCATGGAGACAACCATATTGGGTGTTTCCCTGCCGATCCAGAAATCGAACAATTTTCATCGTCATCGATCCTTATAAAAATTCAGTAGTCCCAAGATTGGCCGATGTAGCCGCCCCGGGCAACGCGCTAGCAGTTAAATCGCCGGTTCCCGGGCGGCTTATCGCCCTGGGTCCTCGTAGGGTTAAGTGACCATTTGGAAGTACTGAAATCCATGTCCAAATCCGCAGCCAGATCCGCGAGCACGGACACCACATCGCCAGGCAATTCCAGGCCATGCTCTAGTGCGCTGCGGCGATGGGCCCATTCCCGCTCACCCGGCACCAGCAAACGCTCGCATCCAGCGGCCGTAGGGCCCGCATGAATCTCATCAATCAACTTGTCGATACGCGCATCAAAGCGGGCGATCGGCATGATGGCGTCGGTATGAATTGCCAGAAAAGCGGCTCCATGGTCAGTCGGTTTTGTGCCATCGTCGAATAACCAGCTCCCCACCTGATGCGTGACGGCTGCGCCGGTCAACACTGCGGAAAGTCCATCAATCAGCAGACCGAGTCCGTATCCTTTGTGCGCCCCAAAAGGAGCCAGGGACGACTGATGGGGATAGAGCGAGTCGTCGGTGGTCGGTTGTCCATCCGGTCCAATTAACCAGCCTGGCGGAATCGGTTCGCCCCGTTTGCACTTGGCGTAGACCTTTCCTCCGGCAGCCGCGGCAATCGACATATCCAGCAAGATGGGATCGTGGTTTCCCGCCGGGATCGCATAGGCCATGGGGTTGCTGCCGATAACCGCCTGACGAGATCCGGGGGCCGCCACGCTGGGCACATCATTAGCCATCGCCATGCCGATCAACCCTTCCCGGGCCGCCAGCCATGCATAGTAACCCGCCGCGCCAAAATGGCAGCTGTTCTTCACTCCGACATAGGCGACGCCAACCTCCCTCGACTTCTTGATCGCCAGCCGCATTGCCGCAATGGAAGTGACCTGGGCGGGCAAGGACTGCCCGTCCACGATAGCCCAGGCGGGGCCCTCGCGAGCTACCCGCGGCTGGCCGTCGGTACGCAAGCCACCGGCCAATAACCGGCGGGCATAGCCGCTGAGCAATTTCGTGCCGTGGGTAAACACGCCCCAAGAGTCGGTGGTCACCAGCGCATCGGTCATGAGTCGAGCGTGTTCCGTGGACACCCTGAGATGCTCCAGCACCCGCAGACAATAGTCTTCCAGCGTCTCCATGGAAACTTGTGCTGAGACAGTTACTCGGCTCATTTCCTTACCTTCCCCGGTATTTCCTTGCGCACCCGATCCGGCCCGTGGCCATCTGCGGCGGCGGCTACCGCGTTGACCACGTTGGGCAGCGATTGTCCACGCGCGGCCCGGGCAATAATCGTGGCTGCGTCGTGCCGAAGTTTGTTCACGGCCGCCGGGCTGGCGGACGCAATGTGGCTGTGCAGGATGACATTCTTCATGGTCCGCAAGGGATGATCGACTGGGGGCGGTTCGGTTTCCAGCACATCGAGCGCGGCAAAAGATATTTTCCCGTGCCGCAGCGCCTCGACCAAATCGTCGGTAGCAACGACCGTACCACGGTCCACATTGACCAGGATGGCCTCGTCCTTCATTTTGTCGATCGAATTCGAATCCAGCAGATGAAACGTCGCCTGATTGGCCGGGCAGTGCAGCGTGATTAAGTCACTCGATGTCAGCACCTGTTCGAGATCCGCCGGTTCGCAGCCGGCTGCGCGAATCGCCGCCTCATCGACTGCCGGATCGAAAACTTGCACACGACATTTAAACGGCTGCAACCGGGAGGCCACCTCTCGGCCGATACGGCCGAAGCCAATCACTCCGACGGTCATGGTCTTGAGACAAGACAGCATCGCGAGTGGGACGCCCAATCCCCAATGGCCCTGGGCAACATGGTTTGCATTGGCCACCACTTGCCGACTGGCGGCGAGGATCAAAGCGAGGGTATGATCGGCAACCTCGTCGACGCAGTAATCAGGCACATTGCAAACCGGAATCCCTTTGTTTCTTGCCGCTTCCAAGTCGACGTTGTCGACGCCGATGCCATAGCGAACGATCACTTTTGCGGCTTGCAACGCGGCAATGACCGCCGCATCGATCGGGGCAAACTGGGTGAGAACGTAATCGACGTGGGCGAGCAGGTCGATCAGCTCGCTCGGGGTGTGGCACTGGGAGCCAACGACCGTTAGGCCAAGCGGCTCCAGCAGCCTGGTCTCGATATCCAGCGAATCAAAAGTATAATCGGTGACGGCGACGCGAGGCATGGGTTATGCTATATAGGGAGTGCAACGGGATTTGGCTGGATGGGATTTGGCTGGCAAAGAGCCGGCACTTAGCAAATAATGGATCCTAGCGAACGACCGCGGAAATGAATAGTATTATAATTAGAATTGACAGGAAACCTACCCCTAGGTTCGAAAAAATTCCACGATTCGCGGATCTGGACTATTTCCCCGGACGGCTCCCATGAATCCATCCGTCGCCACGGGAAAGAGAACAATCAAGAGTGAGATGGTCGCCAACCGATTGCGCGAATACATCATCAAACGTGGGCTGAAACCGGGGGATCGGTTACCCACCGAAGAGGAACTGGCGGAACTTTACGGCGTCAGTCGGGTGAGTGTTCGCGAGGCGACCAAGGCGCTGAGCTACCTGGGCATTGTGAACGCAGCCCCGCGCCGTGGCCTGACCGTGGGCAATATAAGCATGGAGCGGCTGGCCAAGATTTTGGGATTCCACTTCGCGGTGAGCGATTATCCCATGGACGAGTTGATCGATACCCGAATCGTGATTGAAACGGGCGGTTTGAGACAAGTGGCCGAAAAAATGGCAACGGACCCTGAAATTTATCAGAAACTGAACGCGATCAACCAGCGGCTCCGCAGCGCCAACCGCATGGCGGATTGGATCAAGGGCGACATCCATTTTCATCGATTACTGGTCGCGGCCACGGGTTTGAATGCCCTGGCGGCATTTAATGACGTGGTCCAAGCATTCTTTCGCCGTTTCCGTGAGGACTTTCCACGCGCTCAATGGCAAGAAGGCGTCAAATCCCACCAGCGGATCATCGACGCCTTGCGGGCGGGCAAACCGGATCGGGCCGCCAAACATCTGTCTGAACATATTGGCAGCCACCGGGAGCGATTCACAGCGACCCCATGAGTCAGGACGCCCCATGACTGAAAAGATCCTGGCCAGGAACATCCTGAAGACCGAGGCAACGCTGGGCGAAGGGCCTTGGTGGGATCCCGCGGAAAAAGTGTTGTGGTGGATCGACATCGAACAGGGCCTGGTCAACCGCTTCGATCCGAATCAAGGTACCAATCAGAAATTCAAGATCGGCCAGCGAGTTGGCACGGTTGTCCGCCGCGAAGGGGGTGGATTGATGCTTGCTCTGGCAAATGGTCTGGCCACGTTCGACCCCAACAGCGAGTTGCTTGAGTTCCTGTGTGATCCGGAGGCCAACCTGCCGGACAACCGTTTCAACGACGGCAAGTGCGACCCGGAAGGGCGATTTTGGGCTGGGACGATGAATCTCGATCCGGCGAACCACACCACCGGTGCCCTTTACAGCCTCGATGGGCGGCAGCAGGTGCGAAAGCACCTGGCAGAGGTGGGCGTTTCCAATGGAATCGTCTGGTCCGGCGACGCCAGGACGATGTATTATGTCGATTCCCAGACCGGCACCATCGACGCGTTTGACTATCAGCGCCAGTCCGGCGACCTGAGTCATCGGCGTGCCATTTTCGAGGTTCCCGCAGACTTGGGCTGCGCCGACGGCATGGCGATCGATGCCGAAGATAAACTGTGGGTCGCCTTTTGGGGCGGCTGGTGCGTGGCGCGAATCGACCCGGCTGGCGGCCAACTGCTCGGCAGGATCGAATTGCCCGTTGCCCATGTCACCGCGTGTGCTTTTGGCGGCGAGGACTTGCGCGATCTCTACATCACCACAGCCCGGCACGGCCTCGACCGGGCCGCCCAGGCCGAGCAGCCACAAGCCGGCGATCTGTTCGTCGCCCGCACGGACGTTTCGGGGCTCGCTCCATTCAACTTTCGCGGCTGAGTTTTAGCGTTTTGTAACACTTTAGCCAAGTGGGTTTCATACACCCACTCGCCCCGCGCGTCGTGCTCGTATTTTGGTAAATTCTCACCTGCCGCTCGCCTTAGCGGCGTTTACCCAGTGGTTTCGCCCGGTAATAAAACACGGCCGATCCCCGGGCTTCCAATCGCACGGTTAGCCCTTCAGCCATGAGTTCCTTGCCCGTGAACTCTTGCTTGCCCGGCTTGTCGAAATCTTCGACTTGGTAGGTCCCGGTGGGATCCAAGCCGCGCAAGGCCAGCTTGCGCGAAGGCTGTGGGCAA
>Ga0114931_10003235_pt1 | contig 20652 bp, 16 predicted proteins | sample 2SBtaG_FD_89579 | JGI IMG/M metagenome (GOLD analysis project Ga0114931, IMG submission 89579) | Deep subsurface microbial communities from Kolumbo volcano to uncover new lineages of life (NeLLi) - 2SBTROV14_V59a metaG | ecosystem: Environmental > Aquatic > Marine > Volcanic | place: Kolumbo...
AGTCGTTGCCATTCGGCCTGGTTACGCCGCTTGCTCATAATCTGCTCCTGTCAGTGAATGCAGGGGCAGGTTATGGCGGGGAGTTCGCCTTGGGAAGAACGGTGTGGTTTGATCGCTTACGTTCAACAAGGGTATAGTACGGATCAAGGGTCAGCGCTGCCCGGTGATCGGCCGGGTGTCGCTGAATATCACCACCATCGACCTCACTGATCTGCCAGGGGATGCCGCCTGGGGCGAGGAGGCGGTGCTGTTCGGCAGTCAGGGGGACGAGGTGATCACCTTCGAGGATCTGGCGGACAAGTTCGGCAGCGTACACACCGAGATCAACCTCATGGCGGACCACATGAGCCAGCGCAGCTACCAGGACTGATGGCGAGTGAGACCGGTGGCCGATGTCACCCGTCTCCAGGGCCTTGTACGCCCGCTGGCAGGGCGGAGGTATCGAGGTGCAGAGCGCCTGGGGATTCGCAGCGCCATAGCCAGCCAGGCACATGGGCGGGAAGGAGTTCGGCAAACACATGAAACACAAGCTTATCCCCCTGCTGTTGCTCCTGGGGCTGTTGCTGCTGGCCGGCGGGGTCGTCTGGCGCCAGTGGCGTGGCGAGGCGGCGCTGCCCGAGGGACTGATCCTGGCCAACGGCCGGCTGGAGGGCGACCGCTACACCCTGGCGTCGAAATTTCCCGGGCGGATCGGCCAGCTACTGGCGCGGGAGGGCGATGAGGTCGAGCAGGGGCAGGTGCTGGTGCGCCTGGAGGACGATCAGGCACGGGCCAAGCTGGCCCAGGCCCAGGCCAGCCTCGCCGCCCTGCAGGCCAGTCTGGCAGCGGCGCAACAGGAGTTGGCCATCCTGCGCCGCCAGGTGCCACTGAAGATCGATACCGCCAAGGCGGATATAGCCCATGCGGAGGCCGCCTTTGCCGCAGCCAAGGCGCGCACCCACCAGGCCCGCAAGGATGCCACTCGCTATACCAAGCTGGCCAAGACCGGGGGTATCGATCAATATCGTGCGGACCAGGCCAATCTGGCCTGGGAGGTGGCGCGGGCCGACCTGGCCACCGCCATGGCGGCCCTGACCCAGGCCAACAAGCGCCTGGCCGAGGCCCGGCTGGGTGAACAGAGTATCCAGGCCAAGGAGCAGGCGGTGGCGGCGGCCCAGGCCCAGCGGGATCAGGCCCAGGCCGGGGTGGTGGAGGCCCGGAGCGTGCTCGACGATCTGGTCATCACGGCCCCGGTGGCCGGTATGATCACCAGCCGCATCGTCGATCCTGGAGAGGTGGTGGTGGCGGGTGCGCCCCTGCTGACCATCGTCGATCTGGATCGACTCTACCTCAAGGTCTATGTGCCGGAGCGGCAGATCGGCCGGCTGCACCTGGGTCTGGCGGCGCGTGTCTTCAGTGATGCCTTTCCTCACCAGCCCTTCCCCGCGCGGGTGCGCTATATCGCCTCGCGCGCCCAGTTCACCCCCAAGGAGGTGCAGACCCCGGATGAACGGGTCAAGCTGGTCTATGCGGTGCGGCTCTATCTGGATGCCAACCCGCAACACCGGCTCACCCCGGGACTCCCCGCCGACGCCTTGATCCGCTGGCGCGACGGTGTGGCCTGGGTCGAGCCCCACTGGTAAGTCGAATCGCCATGTCCACTCCCCCCCTGTTGCGGGTCACCGGGTTTCGCAAACGCTATCGCCGGAAGCTGGCGGTGGACGGGCTGGACCTGCGTATCGACCGGGGGGAGGTCTTCGGTCTGATTGGTCCCGATGGGGCCGGCAAGAGCAGCCTGATGAAGGCGGCGGCCGGGGTGCTCGGTTACGAGGGGGGGCTGATCGAGGCCTTCGGGGTACCCCTGGACTCGGAGGCGAACGCGGAACGGGTCAAGGACCGCATCGGCTTCATGCCCCAGGGGCTGGGTCTCAACCTCTATCCCGAGCTGTCGGTGGAGGAGAATATAGACTTTCTCGCCGCCCTGCGGGAGGTGCCGGCGCGGGAACTGGCGCAGCGCAAACAGCGCCTGCTGGCCATGACCCGGCTGGAGCCGTTTCGCGGGCGGGCCATGAAACACCTCTCCGGTGGCATGAAACAGAAGCTAGGCCTGATCTGCACCCTGATCCATCAGCCGGCCCTGGTGATCCTGGACGAACCCACCACCGGCGTCGATCCCCTGTCACGGCGCGACTTCTGGGCGATCCTCTCCGACCTGTTGCGGGAGCAGGGGATCACCGCCCTGGTCTCCACCGCCTATCTGGACGAGGCCAGTCGCTTCCAGCGCCTGGCCCTACTGCATCAGGGACGGCTGTTGGACCAGGGCGCCCCGGAGGAGATCGTGGCGCGGGCGCCGGGCCGCCTGGTGAGCCTGCGCAGCCCGGCCATGGACCAAGTCCTGGAGCGGCTCAGGCCCCGCTTCGGGCAACTCGAGCACTACGGTGATCGGCTGCGAGTATTCGTCGCCGGGGCGGACGAGGACCAGGCCCGCCGACAGGTGGCGGGACTGCTCGATGACCTGCCGGTGGAGCAGCTGGAGGTGGCCGAGCCGGAGCTGGAGGATGCCTTCATCGCCCTGCTGGGGGGGCAGCAGGCCGGCGAACGGCCACCGGCGTTCTTGGAACCCGCAGGCAGTGGCGACGTCCCGACGGCAGGGCAGGGGGAGGAGGCCCTGATCGAGGCCAGCGACCTGTGCCGTGACTTCGGCACCTTCCGGGCCGTGGACCAGGTCAGCTTCCGGGTCCGGCGGGGGGAGATCTTCGGTCTGCTCGGAGCCAATGGCGCAGGCAAGACCACGGTGATCAAGATGCTTACCGGCATCCTGCCCCCCAGTGCCGGCAGCGGTCGGGTAGCGGGGGCGGAGATGCGTGGCGCGGGGCGACTCATCAAGCAGCGCATCGGTTACATGTCCCAGGCCTTTTCGCTCTATCAGGACATGAGCGTGCTGGAGAACATCCGTCTCTATGCCGGCATCTATGGCCTCGACTCGGCCACCCATCGGGAGCGCACCCAGTGGGTGCTGGAACTGGCGGGCCTGCAGGGCTACGAATCTTCCCGGACCGGGCGTCTGCCCATGGGGCTGCGCCAGCGCCTGGCCCTGGGCTGCGCCTTGGTGCACCGCCCCCAGGTGCTGTTTCTCGACGAACCCACCTCCGGTGTCGACCCCCTGGGACGGCGCCGCTTCTGGGAGATCCTGACCCAATTGTCCCGCCGCCAGGGGGTGACCATCCTCATCACCACCCACTATATGAGCGAGGCGGAACACTGCGACCAGCTGGCGCTGATGCATGCCGGCCGCCTGGTGGCGGACAAGAGTCCGGAGGCCCTGCGGGCCGAACTGCAGCAGGAGGCCGGACAGCTCCTGGAACTGGATCTGGACCGTCCCCTGGAGGCCCTGGCCCTGCTGCAGGGGCGGTTCGATGGTGTCAGCCTGCACGGTCGGAACATCCACCTGTTCGCCAGGCAACCGGACCAGGCGGAGGCGGAGATTCGCCGCCTGCTCGCGGCTCGGGGTCTGCAACTAGGTGGCCTGCGTCCCCGGGTACCGAGCATGGAGGATGTCTTCGTCTATCGCATGCGCGCCCTGGAGCGGCAGGCGGCATGAGGCTCGCGCGGATCCGGGCAGTGGCCTACAAGGAGTGGCGGGAGATTCTGCGCGACCGGCTGTTCTTCACCATGGCCTTCGGCGTGCCGCTGCTGATCATGCTGGTGCTGGGTTATGGCCTCTCCCTGGACGTGGAGAACATCCCCTTCGCGGTGGTGGACCAGGACCGCAGCCCCCTCAGCCGGGACTATATCCACCGCTTCAGCGACTCCCGCTACTTCGATTTTCTCGGCTATGTGGAGCGGGAGTCCGATCTGGACCCACTGCTGGCGGACAGCCGCATCCGTCTCGGTCTGGTGATCCCTCCACGCTTCGAAGAGCAGTTGCGCGGTGACCGGCCGGTGGCGGTGCAGGCACTGATCGATGGCATGTTCCCCTTCCGCGCCCAGACCACCAAGGGCTATCTGGCCGCCATCAACGCCGAACTCAACCAGGAGCTGCTGATGGACTGGCTGGCGCGCACGCGTGGGCTGACCCCGGAGCGGGCCCGGGAACGGGTCGAGCCGGTGCGCCTGGAGCAGCGCTATCTCTACAATCAGGCCCTCAAGAGCGACTGGTCCATGGCCTCTGGGCTGATCATGCTGGTGTTGATGGTCTCACCCCCCTTTCTCACCGCCCTGGGAGTGGTGCGGGAGAAGGAGAGTGGCTCCATCTACAATATCTACGCCTCCACCCTGAGCCGGGGGGAGTTCATCCTCGGTAAACTGCTCCCCTACGTGGGGGTCTCCTGTTTCAATATCCTGGTGATGTGGGGGGTGGCGACCCAGCTGTTCGGCGCCCCCTTCAAGGGTGACCTCCCGTTCTTCTTCTTCGCCTCGCTGGTGTATGTGATCTGCACCGCCGGTATCGGCCTGCTGGTCTCGATCCTGGTCAGTACCCAGGTAGCGGCGGTCCTGCTGACCATGGTGATCACCTTCGTGCCGGCCATGCTCTACTCGGGGCTGCTGGTGCCGGTGGAGTCCATGAGCGCCGATGCGCAGCTCCAGGCCTGGCTGTTTCCGCCCCGCTACTACCTCGAGATCACCTGGGGCAGTTTCCTCAAGGGCCTGGGCTGGCGCGACCTCTGGCCCCCGGTGGCGGTCCTGGGGGGCTATGCGGCGCTGCTCTGGGGCGTCGGCTTTCTCAGCTTCCACAAGCGGCCGAAGCGATGAGACTCTGGTGGTTGCGCCTGCGGGTGATGACCGTCAAGGAGCTGTTGCAGCTCTCCCGGGACCCGGTGCTGCTGATCATCCTGGTCTGGTTCTTCACCGCGGATATCTATATCGCCGGCTCCGGTATCTCCATGGACCTGCGCCATGCGACCCTGGCGGTGCTCGACCGGGACCAGAGCGAGGCGTCCCGGGAGTTGATCCAGCGCTTTCGCCCCCCCTATTTCCGGCTGCAGGGCCAGCTCGATTCGGGCCGCCAGGGTATCCAGCGGCTGGATCAGGGTGAGAGCATGCTGGTACTGGAGATCCCGCCCCACTTCGAGCGCGACCTGGAGGCGGGGGAGTCGGTGGCGGTGCAGTTACAGGTGGACACCACCAACACGGTACTCGGCACCCTGGCCAGCAGCTACGCGGCGCAGATTGTCGGCCGCTATGGGGCGGACCGGGCCCGTGATCAGCTCGGCATCACCGATGCCCAGCTGGCCGCCATGCCGCGCATCGAGGACCGGCACCGGGTCTGGTACAACCCCAACCAGACCGATCCCTGGTTCATGTCCATCTCCGAGTTGATGACGGTGATCACCATGCTTTCGCTGATGCTGCCGGCGGCCGCGGCGGTGCGTGAGAAGGAGCGGGACACCATCGAGCAGCTGGCGGTATCGCCGTTGACCCCGTTTCAGATCCTCTTCCCCAAGGTGATCGCCATGACCCTGGCGATCCTGGCCGGTACCGCGGTGGCCCTGTTCCTGATCCTCTTCCCCATCTTTCACGTGCCTGTGAAGGGTAGTCTGCCCCTGTTCTTTGCGGTCACCGCCTTGTATGTGCTGGCGGTCTCGGGACTGGGGTTGTTCATCGCCACCATCAGCCGCAACCTGGGCCAGGTGAGCATGCTGGTGATCGTCATCCTGATGCCCATGCTGCTGCTCTCCGGGGCCTGGACACCCCCGGAGGCGATGCCCGCGCTGCTGCGCCAACTGATGGTCATCTCACCCCTCTACTGGTTCATCGAACTGGGCTACGGGATCCTTCTCAAGGGGGCGGGGCTGGATGTGCTCTGGGACTCGGTGCTGGGGCTGAGTCTGCTGGGCGGGTTGATCTTCGGCTTCGGTATCGCCCGCTTTCGCGGGCAGTTCAGTGCGGGCTGACACCCATGAGGCCGGGGCCGCACACACCCCAGATCATGGAAAACTGAATCCGTGCGATGGTGCGCAATAGCCTCATTGATCGAGGGGTTGCCAGGGCCTTTGGGTGAGACGCCGTGAATACTCCCTGTAGCCTTGAATGCGGCATCCCTGCCGCATACACTCACCCAAAGACCCCGCCAAACCCATCCGAAAGCCACGGTCAGCGAAACCCTGATGTATTTCCACACTAACGGTCATGGCGAGAGGCCGCCCAAAATGATGAAACAGTCTCGCCATGACCGTTCCCTCACCCCGGCCCTCTCCCAGTGGGAGAGGGGGTCCAAGGAGACGCCTCGCGTTGTTCCACACTAAAACCGAAGAGGTTACCCAGGTGATGTCACCGTACAAAACCTTCACAGCCTGTGCGGGCCATGGCGCTGGTATGGTCTGCGCCGCCACTATACCCATCTCTGACATATCCACATGAAGAGGGGATCGATCCGTTGACTCGACAGATTACCAAGGCAGCAGTAGGTGACAGCGCCCCACCCATCGCCGTGCTGGCCCTCAATCCGGCGGTGGATATGACCTACGAGATACCCAACCTGGTATCGGATCAGAAGGTGCATGCCCACTCCACCCGCTTCGATCCGGGGGGCAACGGCATCAACGTGGGGCGGGGCCTGACCCGGCTGGATATGCGTTCAACCAGCTTTTTCGTGTCGGCGGGTGAGATCGGACGCCTGTTGGAACGACTCCTGCTGAAGGAGCTGGACGGGATTCATTGTGAACATGTGGATGGGGAGACCCGAATCAATGGGACCCTGCTGGACCGGGGTGAGACCAAGCAGTACGAGATCGACGGCATTGGCCCCAATATCGACAACGTTCGACTGAGACAGTTGCGGAATGTCTTCGTAGCCGCCTGTGATCAGGGAATCGCCGTACTGACCGGGTCCATTCCGCCGGGGGTGCCAGAGGATATCTATGGACAACTCACCCAGGAGATACGCGCACGGGGAGGGAGGACCTTCGTCGATTGCCATGGCCCACTGTTGCGCCATGCGCTGGCAGCCAGGCCCTTCCTGATCAATCCCAACCGCTATGAGCTTGAGCAGTTACTGGGGAAGCGCCTGCCCGGCGTGGAGCAGGTCGCGGTGGAGGCACGTAACCTCCAGCAGGCAGGTATCAGCTATATCTGCGTTTCCCTGGGTGGTGAGGGCGCATTATTGACCGGCCCGGATGAGACCTTGCTGGCAAAGGCCCCGAGGATCGAGGTCAATGCCACGGTGGGCGCCGGTGACTCCATGGTGGCCGGATTGGTGGCCGCCTTTGCCAAAGGGCTGCCGATGGAGGCCGCCTTGAGGCAGGGAGTGGCCTGTGGCAGTGCAACGGCCCAGTACCCGGGGACTGAACTCTTTGCCAAAGGCGACGTGGAGCGCTTGATGGAGCAGGTGACTACCGAGCCGCTGGGAATCTAGAAAGGTCTTCAGCCGCCCCGTTCAAGCGGGTGGGTTTGCCGGTTCGCCTGATGCTGACCCGTTTTCTTCAATAGGCGCCGTCTCCGCTATTGCGCTCTTTTGAGGAAGTTCCTCGCTGTGGATATCCTGCCGTGGGAAGGGGCTGGTACAGCGGATCAAAGAACGCGCCAACGCACTGACCGATCGGCGTCGCACACCTGTACCCATGCCCTACATCATTGGTGAACTCAACCGTACCCTGCGCGGCTGGTCCAACTATTTCCACCATCTTAACTGTACTGGGCCATGTTCGAGGTCAAGATACATGTCGAGGAGCAGGTGCGCACCCATCTGCGACGGCGCCACTAGCTGGTCAGCCGTGCGCAGGCGTACCAGCGATTCCCCGGCAGGGTGATCTATGAAGGCTATGGACTCTACAAATTGCCGACGAATGCGCCTTGGCGATCGGCGCATGCCTTGGAGTGAAGGACATCGGAAAGCCGTGTACGGGACAATGAAGCAGGAGCGGATTGGACGCACGCAGTGCGCCCGACAGGGTGAGGGGCATGGATGCCCCGAATCAAAACTGTACGCACGGTTTGATGAAGGTGGACAGGCCAACATGGCCAGGCCACGGCTAGTGAGGCACCGCCAGACGAAAAGGGCGGAAACAGATAGGCCGGAGCTAAGGCGGTGGTAACCTGTTCTCTACTCTACCCAATGCTTTTACGACGAAAACAGATGGACGAGCCATCCGTACAAATCATAAATCGCAGGCCCAACAAGACGCCAGGTTAGTTCTCCCATTGCTCCCAAAAGTAGCAGAGTAGTACTTTACTACTTTCGCCACACGGACTGGATGAAATGAGGGCAACTGATGCGCCCACACCGGGGCGCATCAGTTATTGTCGTGGAATCAGGTCGGTTAATATCAGCTTAGTTCAAGCTGCCGTGATGGCTTTTCATTGTTTCTCCAGCAGGTATATCGGCGTACATATCCGCGATTTTTTTAAGTGATTCATCCTGATTGATCTTATACACCGTTACCCCAAAGGGGACGCCATGGGCAGCATCGCCTTCGGTTGCCGCATATATTCGTGTTCCAGCCTTATTTACCTGCATCATATGGATCATTGAAGGGGCGGATGGCGATTTCGAGACGACCTTCAGATCAGGTACTGAGAGGCGATAGAGTCTCGATGTTCCGTTCTTGCGGCCCAAAGGCAGGTAGATGAACCTCCCGGAGCCACTGTACATCGGGTGGCGTACCTTTTTGATGGGAACCCCCAGACTTTTGCCATTAAACCGCCCCACAATGTTATTTGTATTGGGGTCAATCAGCACCATATTCGGGCTAATAACCGATTCCACAATGAGGAATTTAGCACCATTGGCAGGATCCTCAAGAAAGTGCGGGTTTTCGAACCCCACATCGATGGTTTTTATGACCTTGCCTGTTGAGGCATCAATAACAGAAACAGAACGTTCCCCCTTTGCGGTGTTACCGATATAAACATGACCTGCCGCATAGGCGCCTGCGTGGGGAGTTTTACCAACGGTAATATGTTTCACGACTTTGAAATCGGCAATACGGACTTGGGTAACACTGCTACCACCTTCTTCAAGAACATAGATGAAGCCCTCCTTTTCAGCTATCACCATGCCTTGCGGATCATCTGCGATCCCTGCTATCTTGCGTGAAACCCTCAGTGGATTGCGCGCAATCTCCACGAGGGCGCCGTCATCAACTTCGGTCAACCAAAAGCGGCTTCCGTCCGTACTCCAGCCATACTGATGACCCTGGCCGTGGTGGGAGTTGGCGTTACCTGTTTTGATGTGACGAATAAATCGTCCCGTCTTGGCGTCATAGACGGACATTTGGTTTCTTCCATGATTGATCGAGAAGACATATTCTCCCAAGGGATCGGGCACCATGTGACCAGGGTGCGTATCGGATGGCCCTGCCTTGATGTGGCGCAGGCCCTCGAAGGTCGGGAACAGCGTTACTGTCGTCCCCCCCATGTTGGGAGCAAAATAGAGTGTTTCATTGGGGCCGCCAACATAAACATTACTGGCATACGCGCTACCGCAGAGACATAGTTCAATGATCGTAATTAATATTCCGAAGATACGAATATTCGGCTGTTCTCTTTTCATGCTTATACTCTCCTATTTCTATGGAGTGAAGGAAAAAAGGCGGGCAGAGCCCGCCCATGGAGGTGGATGGATTAATAGCCGAATTTGGCGTTCACGCCAATGGTAAAGGTGTCGAAATCCAGGTTGTCGGTGTCGTCGGTACGTCGATTCCAGGCTGCGAGCAACTCGGACTTTTTGGTCAGGTCATACTTGGCTCCGATACTCCAGTTGTTCCAGTCCTTGTTGCCGTTGGCCACGCGGTCATTGCTCTCGCCGTAGGCGGCGATCAGACGGGTATGGCCTATGCGATAGATACCGTTGAGGTACCAGTTCTTGCCCAAACCAAGGTCCTCTGAGTCCTCATACATGCCAGCGAAGGAAAGGTTGTCTTGCACCTTATAACGAGCACCGATCTGCCACGCGCTGTCATTGCTAACGCCTCCGCCGGCAATACTGTCCGCATCGATATCGATCCAATCGACGCCCACGAACAGCGGTCCGGCATTGTATTTGATACCGACACCCCCGGCTTGCCCCCCTTTGAAGTTGGTCGCGGCCCCGGCGTTATGAATGCCCTTTGGGGAATTATCGAAACGGGTGGAGTACCAGGCATTACCGGTGAAACCACCCCCGAACTTGGGCGTTTCGTAGTCGATGGCATTATTAAAGTAGCTGGAGTGCAACTCCGACATGCCCTGGCGGCCCCCGCCACGGGCCTGCGGCACGTTGTCGGTCCAGGGGTCGATTTTGGTGCCAGTCTTTTTGTACCCAGTGCTCAACCGTCCAAGACGCACCTTGCCCCAGTTGCCCTTGAGGCCGGCGAAACCCTCGCGGAATTCCACTTGCTTGGTGCCGGTGGCAGTGCCGGGACCACCGTTGACGTCATCCGTGGTCTCGTACCTGAGTTCTGCCTGGTAGAACAGTGCGGTGTCCGCGATGCTGGTCGGCATCTCTCCCTTCACCCCGATACGCGAGGCGTTGCTGACAATCTCGGTACCATCGCGACCGGTGTCGTTATCCGTGAAGTCGGCGGTGACACGGGCCTGGCCGTACACCTGGACCGCCTTGCCTAGGCCACCTCCTTTCCTCTTCTGCTCGGCCACGTCGGCGGCCACCTTTTGCTGCTTGGTCTCCTGGGCATCGATACGTTTCTGTATCGCCTCCATCTGGGCCTGCATCTTGGCCATCTGGGCTTTCATCTGGCGCAGCATCTCGGCGTCATTGGCCAGGGCGGGTGCGGCGCCCAGGGCACAGGCGATGGCAGCAGCCAGGGTTATGCTTGGTTTGTACATTGGCATGATCTCCCCCTCTTATTGGGATTGGGTCTTGTTGAAACAAAGAGTCACATTATCCGTGCAACTTTCGATCCGACATGATCGATATTAGGTTGGCTTTGGTGGCAGGCGGGCGGGGGTGACTCGGATGCCCCCGCCCGTGGTGTCTTGCTCTATCAGTTCAGGCTTCCGTGATGCCCTTTGATGTCTTCGCCAGCGGGCAGGTCGGCGTACACGTCGGCCAGCTTCTTGAGCGAGCCGTCGGCTGTGGCCTTGAAGATCGAAACCCCGGGTGGGATGCTCTTCTTGGCATTGCCCTCCGTAGCAGCATAGATTCGGGTGCGCAGCTTGTTCCACTGCATCATATGCGTGATGGTCGGGGTAGGTTCGGAGATGCTTAGCACCTTGAGATCGGGAACGGAGATCTGATAGATGCGGGTGCGCCCGTCCTTGTAACCGATAGGAAAGTACAGGCTCTCGCCACTGGGGTGCCACAAGGGGTGGCGGACTTTGTTCATGGGAATATCCGCTTTCTTGGCCTTGAAGTGGCCCACTACCTTGTCGGTACGATCGTCGATCAGTACCAGTTCGGGCACTTCTTTGGAGGCCACGATCAGCAGGTGATTGCCGTTGCCCGGCTCCTCCAAGAAGTGGGGATTCTCGTAATCCACGTCGATGGTCTTCACCACCTCGCCCTTGGCTGCATCGATTACGGATACGGATCTCTGGCCCTTTGCGATGTTACCCACGTAGACCTTGCCGTTGGTATAGGCCATGGCGTGGGGCGCCCGACCCACCTGGATCTTTTTGATCGGCTTGAAGGTCTTGAGGTCGAACTGGGTCACCGAGTGACCCGGCCGTTCAACTTCCACTGGTCCCGGTCCCTCGCCGACGACGTACAGGTAGCCCTGGTCCCACGCCGGCACCATGCCGAAGGGAAAGTCGGCCACGTTCTCCGCGCGCCGGCTCACTACCAGGTTGCGGGCGTCGACCTCCACCACGGCATCGTCGTCCAGTTCGGTGACATAGAGGTAGTTTCCATCCGGGCTCCAGTAGTACTGGTGGCCTTGGCCCTTCTTGGATTTCGCTGAACCAGTGACAATTTGTTTGATGAACTCTCCGCTTTTGGCGTCGAAGACTGAGAGCGCATTGCCCCCGTGGTTAATCGAGAACATGAATTGGCCCTTGGGATCCGGGACCATGTGAGCCGGTTTACTCCCAGGGGGGCCGGCAAGGGCAGTCGTCATGTTTTCCAGGGTCGGCATGACGCTGACAGTCTGCCCGTTGCTGCCCCAGTTGGGTAGAAAGTAGTAGGTCTGCTTCGGTCCACCTACCGTGTAGTTTCTGGCCATGGCGGGCGCGAAGGCGCCTACGGCGAGCAGGGTGGCGGCGATGCCGGTACGTCGAATCTTCATGAGGGTATCTCCTCCGGTTGTTATTGGTGGTACGTCAGCAATGGGCCATCCCTGGCCGGTATTTCACCGGGTGCCTGGCTCAGCCTGCGGGCTCGGCCACGGGCTTAGGCTCGGCCACGGGCTCGGTGCCGGGCCTTGCCTTCGCGGGCCGGTACACGATCTCGTCGGTGTTGTGGTACAGGACCTCCTTGAGTTTCAGCTTCAGGAAGGAACAGGCCGCCTGGAACGACAGGACCAGCAGACTAATTAAGAACAGGCTGTAGACGATGGCCCAGATCTGTTCGCTGCCACCGAGGGTGTAGGCGGCCCACTCGGGGATGGTGATAAAGTCGGTCAGACCCTTGCCGAATACGACCGGATCGATCTGCTCCTTGAACAGGGTGTAGGGCAGATAGCCGACGTAGAAACCTGGCAAGGCGACCAGCGCAGTGGAGTAGCCCAGCCCCAGGCGGGCGTAGGTGCGCACCTCGCAGCCGATCATGAAAACCGCCCCCATGGCCAACAGTGGACCACCCAGGATGTGCCCCCAGTACAGTCCGGCGTCGCCCGCCGCGTTGGGGATGGAACCATAGCCGAGCAGCCAGCGCCCCAGGATGAACAGGTTGAACAGGACGATGGCGGTCATGAAGCCCTGCAGCGGCAGCATGCCGCGGAACATGTAGTAGGTGCACTGGGGCACACCGCCCTTGCGGTAAAATCCTTCCTTGGTGAAGGTCGCCTCCGGGGCCATCACCGAGCACTCGGTGCCGAAGCCGGTCTTGGCGATGCCGATGCCGAGCAACAAGCCGGGGATGGCCATCCAGGCCAGCTCGCTCCAGCCGATGTCGTTCACCGAGCCCGAAATCCAGCCCGTCAAACCATAATAGATAGGCAGGGCCAGGAAGGTGAGCAGGAAGGCCGTGATCAGCCAGCGGAAGGGACTGCGCCAATGACTGTAGGCGGGGTCATAGCCCGGCTGCGGGTTGTCCGGGTGATCGCAGTGCTTGCAGGCGGTGGCCTTGGTCTCCTGGTGCTTGAAGTAGCTGCCCAATCCCATCTTCATGGAGATCAGGAAGGCGACGAAGGCGAAGGGGATGCCGGATATCAGCACCACCCAGGAGGCGATGCTCATGGACGGGAGGCCGCCCATGAAGTGATGGGTGGTGCAGCCGCCGGCCAACCGGGTGCCGAAAGAAAACAGCATGCCGCCGATGAAGGCAAGCACCAGCATCTTCCAGTTGTATTTGACCCAGCCGCGGGATTCGCCTTCCATTACGGCCACCAGCCGGGCCCCCAGCAAGGCGAAAACGATGGTCCAGTGGATACCCGGTTCGTAGATCCGGGCCACCCAGTCGATGCCGAACAGGTGATCTTCGCTGACGGCAAACATCTGGGCCAGGCCCGTGGTCACCACGATGAACATGTCAGTGTGGTAGTAGAAGATAATCTCGGCCAGGCCCACCAGGACGCCGCCGAGCCAGAACGGCCATTGACGGCGGATCAGCCGCCGTGCCAGGGTTTCCTCGCCGCCACCAGGGGCGACGGTAGCTGTGATGTTGTCGGACATGAATTTGCTCCTGATATATGGAATAGCGCCCCGCCCGATCCGGGCGGGGCGTTCCATGTTTTTATTCGACGACAAAGGTTGCCATCGGGCGAGCCGGATCTTTGGCCCATTCCTCCCTTGACCCGTCATAGACGCGGGTCTGGGAATTGCCCAGGAGCTCGGAATTAACGAACCAGGTCAGGCTGGCGATATGACCGGTATTACAGTAGGTGGTGAGCGGCTTGCTGTTGTCGACCCCCATGGCGTGCGCCACCTTGGCGAGTTGGTCCTTCGGGTAGAAGGTGGCGCCCTTGGGGCCGCTGTCCACCAGCACGTCGAAGGGGACGTTCTTGGTCCCCGGGATGTGGCCGGGCTTGGCCACCACGCCTTTCTTGTACTTGAGGCCCATATAGAGGTCCGGCGTCATGCCGTCCACGACCTGTCCGCCCTGCTGTAACGCCTTCTGCACGTCATCCAGGCTGGCGACCAGTTCCCGGCGCTCCGCCGTGGCCTTCCAGTTGCCCTTGCCGGGGTGCGTGCGACCGTACTCGATCTTGCGTTTTTCCGCCGCCCACTTGGTGACGCCGCCGTCGAGTACTGCCACGTTGTCGTGGCCGAAATACTTCAGGGTCCAGTACAGGCGGGTGGCGAAGCCAACATTCGGGGCGCCCGCGCCCCGGTGGGCGATGACCACCGCACTGTCCTGGTTCACCCCACTCTGCTGCATCAGCTTCTCGAAGTCCTGCTTGGACGGAAGCTCATCGTGCAGGCCGTTCTTCTTGGGAGCGTAGTCATTCCATGGCGCCAGTGCCGAGCCCGGGATGTGGCCGGAAACTCCCCCACCACCTCTCTTGGCGCCGCAGGCCTGCACGCCGGCGATCTTGCCGCCGGCCTTGGACCTGTGGATGAAGCTCCGGGTGTCCTTGCGCGCGTCCAGCACCACGACGTTATTCAGATTTTTTGCCAGCCAGCCGGTATCCACCAGTGGGCCGGGGACCTGCGTCGCCTGAGCCTGCGCGGCCATCACGAGAAAACAAAACGGGACGACGCGCCTCGCCGCGCGTGTAAGGTTCAGATTCATGACACTCCTCCAGTAAACGTTGTTTTAGTCACTCCGGCCGGGAGCCAGGATCGAGCTGCCTGTATCGCCTTCAGTCGCGGAACGATTAGGTGCTCTCATCCACTAGGCAAGAGGCGTGCCAAATTATAACTAATTGAAATTCTTAGAGGTGTTGTGTTGAGGGGTCCTGCCGGACCCTTGCAAAATCCCATGGTGGGGTATTCTGCAAGGGCGTGCCGCGTTGCAGCCGGGATCAGTCTTTGAGCTTTCGGTAAAGCGTGGTCACGTCGATGCCCAGCCGCCGGGCCGCCTCTGTCTTGTTGCCGTCGCAGCGCTCCAGGGTCTGTTCGATCCAGATGCGTTCGACTTGGGCCAGGGTGGCGTCCGGTGGGAAAGGGGAGGCGGCCGGGCTGGCAGGGCCGGGGTCGGGGCGCAGCTCCAGGGGCAGATACGCCAGGTCCACCTGCTCCCCAGGGGCGAGGATGACGGCCCGTTGCACCAGATTCTCCAACTCTCGAATGTTGCCTGGCCAGTTATAGGCACGCAGGCTCTCCAGGGCGGCGGAGGTGAAGCACCGGGCGGGCTGCTCCAGCTCCCGGGCGAAGCGTGACAGCATCTGTTCGGCCAGGGGTGTGATGTCCTCCCGGCGCTCGCGTAGGGGCGGCAGGGGGATAGGGAACACATTGATGCGGAAGTAGAGGTCCTGGCGGAATTCGCTCCGCTCCACCAGGGGCCCCAGGGGCTGGTTGCTGGCGAAGACCAGGCGCACGTCCACGGGGATCGGCCGGGTGCCGCCCACCCGCAGCAGGTTGCGTTCTTGAATGAACTGCAGCAGGCGGGCCTGAACCTTGCGGCCGGCACTGTTGATCTCGTCCAGCAGCAGGGTGCCGCCGTCCGCCAGCTCCAGCAGCCCCCGCTTGCCCGCGGTAGCGCCGGTGAAGGCCCCTGGTTCGTGGCCGAACAGTTCACTCTCGGCCAGGCCCGGGGCGATGGCGGCGCAGCTCAGAGTGAAAAAGGGGCCATCCCCGCGGGGACTGAGGCGGTGGAGCAGCCGGGCGCTGACGCTCTTGCCGGTGCCGGTCTCCCCCTCCAACAGCACCGGCACGTCCAGGGGCGCCACCTGTTCGATCAGTGTCCGGGCCTTGCGGGATGCGGGAGAATGGACCACCGGGTCGATCGGGTCCCGCTCCAGGCGGCTCACCTGAGCCCTCAGGGTCTCGGTGCGCGTTCGATGTTCCAGCAGACGGCGCAAGCGGTCCAGCAGGGCCTCCAACTCCGCAGTGTCGAACGGTTTGGTGATGAGATCGAACAGACCGCCGCGGAAGGCGTCCACCGCCACCTGCAGGGTGGCGTGACCGGTGATGAGCACCGCTGGCATATCCGGTTGCAGGTGCCGGGCCAGGCGCAGCAGGGCCTGGCCGTCCGGCGGCGGCAGCCGCAGGTCGGTGAGCAGGGCGTCCGCCTCGCCCTGCTCCAGGATCGCCGAGGCCGCAACCCCGTCCGCCGCGATCCGCGGATCGAATCCCCGGTCTTCGGCGACCTCGGCCAGCAGTTCGGCCATGCGCCGGTCATCTTCGGCGATAAGAACGCTGTAGCGCCGGCTCATTGCGCCCCCTCCTGTGGTGCCTTGCGCCAGGTGATGCGAAAGCGGGAGCCGTCCGGTCCTGTGTCGAGCAGTTCGATGTCGGCCCCCACCGAGTTGAGCAGGGTCTTGCAGATATGCAGTCCTAGCCCGGTGCCCTTGCCGGGAGGCTTGCCAGTCACGAAAGGCTCGAACAGACGCGGGCGGATCGCCTCCGGTACACCGGAGCCGTCATCCGCCAGGGTGAGGCGCACCTCGGCCCGGGTCTCTTCGACGGACAGGCCCAGGGAATGGGCCCCGGCATCCGCCGCGTTGGTCATCAGGTTGAAAAGCACCTGCTCGATGCAGGTGGGGTCGGCCCAGATCGGAATCCGAGTCTCTCCCTCCACCCGGATATCTCCCACACCATGGTCGTGCAGCACCGGGCCCATGAGCTGCACCACGGCCTGCAACTTGCCCATCAGATCCAGGCTGCGAGGGTGGGCCTCTGGGGGGCGCACCGAGTCCAGCAGGTTGCGCACGATGCCCGAACAGACCCGGGCCTGTTCCTCGACCACCGTCAGCCGCGACCGCAGGCGCTCGTCGTCCGTGTCGCGCAGGGCCTGCTGGGTGTAGCCGATGATGTTTCCCAAGGGGGTGTTCAGGCCATGAGCGAGCCCGGCGGCCATCTGGCCCACGCTGGCGAGCCGCTGGTCCTGGCACAGACGCTCAGTGGCGGCGCGGGCCATGCGCTCGGCCTCCTCCCGTTTTCGGCCAGTTTCCTCCACCCGTGAGCAGAGCTGGCCGAAGGTGCGGGCCACCCGGACCAGTTCTTCAGGCATTCGGCTCCAGGGCAGCTCGGGGTCGTCCCGGCGCTGGCTCACGCGGGCGGCGATGACCTGCGCCGGACGAATCAGCCGGCGCTCCAGTGTAAAACGTAACCACAGGTAAAGGACGGCCACTGCCAGGACCAGTCCCGCCGCGCCCCACAGCGAAATGCTGCGCACCGCCTGGCGCACGGGTGCGGCGTCGTAGCTCACGGTGACCTCGCCCAGCGGCTTGTCACCCAGCCGCACCGGCCAGCGGACCAGCACCTGGCTATCTGCATCGCGGGGCAGGGGCAGCTCGCCGGCCTCCCCCAGCACCTCGCCATCGTAACGGCGCACCTGCAGGTAGCGCACGCCGGGCTGGGCCTTGAGATCCCTCAGGTAACGCTCCAGGGTACCGTAGTCGTACACCAGAATAGAGTCCAGGCTGACGGTGGCCAGCTGTCGGGCCAGGGCCTCGGCCTTGTCGTGAAACGCCTGCTCCAGGAGCCGACCGACCCCTTCGGCGACCACGATGCCGAGCAGAAGCCCGAGCACCAGCAGACCGCCACCGATGTACAGGCTGAGCATGGCCGAGAGGCTGCGGGTGCGTTTCACCATGAGGGCATCTCCAGGGGCCGGGCCGCTTCGAGGGCGTGCACCAGGCGGCGGGCCAGCTCGAAGCGGGCGTCGTCCACACGGTCGAAACCGATGTCGGGACCGAGAGCGGCGAAAGCGAGTTTAGCGTCGGCCCCCGGGTCGATGAGGGCGGCGCGCACGGCGTCCGCCAGGGCCGGATCCAGACCCGGCCGCGCCACCACCACATGCGGCGGCAGCAGCGGCGATTTGGCGATGATGCGCAGCCCGCGATCCAGGTAGAGGCGGGCTATGTCCTCCCGCAGCCCGCCGGCGTCAAAGTCACCGTGGACCACCGCCAGGGCCACTCGCTCGTGGCGGCCGAGATAGGCGTAATCTTTGAGATCCGACAGGGTCAGGCCCGCCTTCCATAGTAGGGCCAGGGGGATGAAGTGGCTGCCAAAGGAACGAGGATCTCCCAGGGCGAGGGTGTGCCCGCGCAGGTCGGGCAGGGAACGGATCGGGCTGCTGTCCAGGGTGACGATAACACTGTGGAAACCGGCCACCCCCTGCTGGGTCTCACCCGCCAGGATCGGCAGGTCGTGTTCAGCGGAATCCTTCAGGTAGTGATCATGGGCGCGCAGGTAGGGCGTAGGACCCATGTAGGCGAGATCCACCTGGCCATGGCTGATGCGGCGGATCTGGTCGCCGTAGGAGTGGGCCAGATACAGGTCCACGGGGCGGCCGAGACGCCGGCTCAGGTAGTCGCATAGCGGGCGGAAGCGGCTCTCGAGGCGGCTCGGGGTGTCGTAGGGATGGACAGCGAACAGCAGGGGATCCTCGGTCGGAGTCGCCGCTGGAATTTCCTCCGCCTCAGGTGGCGCCGGAGAGTCCTGGCAGGAAACGAGGGCGAGGGTGAGCGCCAGGGCCGACAGCCAGCGACTAAGGTTCTTCATCACAGGGTTCATCATGGCCGTTCCACTCGGGACAGGAGAATTGGTAGAGGCGGTACACCGTCGTTCCCGATTGCTCCTGGGCCCGGTGCAGCAGGGAACGCTCCCGGTCGCTCAGGTCGTCCGTCAGCATGCTTAACAGGGCCGGGTACACCCGTTCATGGTAGTCGTAATCCGGCTCCACGTGTACGCTTACCCGGCCTCCCTGGTCTTCGGGCAGGGCCAGATCCAGGGTGATCCATTGGTCCGGAAACAACCGGTCATCGGCAAGCTCCACCCAGCCTTCCTCCCGGGACCAGCGCATTTTGCGTGCGATGATATGCTCCTGCACTGCCCCGCCACCCGTGCCTTCCAAGCGAATCAGAATACGTGGGGTGACGTAAGTGGGCAGGGCATGGCCGGCACCGGTGTTGCCGGCGCGCACCCGCAAACCCTGCGAGGTGCGCCGGGCCTGCACCGAGAGCCCGGCTCGGGTCATATCCGCATCGTGTATTCCTTTGAAGGCATGTCGCTTGTCCGGCATGTGGCAGTGTTGGCAGGTCACCCCTTCGCGGGCGTAGCGTGACTCCCGCCATTCGATGTAGGTGTTTTCCAACGGCTTGCCATTGACCGACAGGCCCGTCTCGTCGAATTGATGGCAGGGTGCGCAGAATTCGGCCCGGCGGAACAGGGGCTGCTCCCGGACCGGGCCATGGGGCGTCTCGGCAATGGCCCGTGGGCCGTGTCGCACCTGGGCGCGGATATGGCAACTGGCGCAGTCCACGCCGGATCGGACCAGAACGCTGTCCAGCCCCTGCTCCCACCATTGATCCTGCATCTCCCGGCGGGGGGCGTGGCAGTCGAGGCAGTCCTCCTGGGTCGCGGTGTCGAAAGCGGCGATCTGCCCCAGCAGGCCGGGGGTTACGGCGGCAGCATGCAGCGAAGCCTTCCATGCCTCCCATTGGGGCAGGTGGCAGGTGCCGCAGCTTGCCGCCGCCAGGTCGGTGACGATCTCCGCGCCGGGCGGCACCGGCGGAGCTTCGCCCTGGAGGGGGATCGGGCGTTCCCAATAGGGATGTTCCGGCAGGCCGGACGATTCGGTAGCCATCGTGGCCACGGTGGCCAGGGCCAGGATGCAACCCAGCAATCCGGCCGCGGCCAGCCCCGGCATTCTCATCAACGGCTGGCCAGCAGTTGCAGGGTGCTGGAAGTCCTGGCAATGACCCCGTCCCGCGTCAATTCCTTCAACACCCGGTACAGGGTCTCGGGCTCCAGACCCAACTCGTCCGCCAGATCCACCAGGGGGCCGTTCAGCGGATAGACCCCGTCTGCGCCGGCCTCACTGCTCAACAGGTGCAGGACCCGGTCCCTGTCCCGGGCTCGGCTCAGGCGTAGGCGTTCGTAGCGCGAGCACTGGCGTAGGGCCGGCAGCACTGCCACGCGGGAATCGCGGGTGCTGAAGGCGTCGCAGACGTAACGCTCCTCAATCAGAGCCGGCTCGCCGAAGAACTCCCCGGCCCCGGAGCACAGCATGATGGATTCCTTGCCGTCTGGCTGGTAGCGCACCGCCTTGAGCTCCCCGTCGGTCACGAAATAGACCTGCTTCACCCTGTCCCTGAGGTGGAACAGCCGCTCGCCCCGCGACAACTGCCGAACGCCGGCATCCTGGAGCAGTGTCTCCGGGAGGCATGGGGAAAGTCGGCTTTGAGTTTCAGCGTCCAATGGCATTCAGGCTGTTTCCGATCGAAGGGCTGAACCTGCTCGCTGCATTGCCGATATGTGTTCCCCATGCGGATTCCAGTGCCGCAAGGAGTGCGCCGGGGCCGGCAAGCGCGATGGCATGTGCGCCGAATGATATATGATTTTACGCATATATTCACCTGCGAGCTGATCGATCTTTCCCTGTGAGACATCTATGCTGTCGCTAACCAATTGAACCCAGGAAGGAAAACTGAGGCAAGAAAACTTCTTTACCCCAGCCTGAAACGAAGAATCAACAGGTTAGCGGGTACAGCGGCGCATGTCGCCGGAAATTCCACCCCACACCCCTCCACC